>OIXA01001383.1_pt1 | contig 31096 bp, 30 predicted proteins | sample 1587721 | NCBI WGS metagenome assembly OIXA01 (sample SAMEA3888900, study PRJEB22519) | human gut metagenome | biome: human gut; feature: human-associated habitat; material: faeces | place: Denmark | collected 2013
ACAAATTGTCTTCCGGGATGCGGACATGACCCGCGGAGTGCTCCAAACTTGGAAAAACACGGATCATCGAAGATGCAAACATTCGGCTGGTTAGAAATGCCACATTTTTTGAACCGAATGTCCATCTGCATTTTCATCTGAAATCCCATGGTGTGGTCTTCTTATAATATTACTTATCAAAGCAACGCACGATATGCTTATTGCGTCTGTCACGGGAGCAGTCCCTGCTCCTGCATCTCGCGCGCCACCTTCACATATTCCCGGCTGTTGCGGTAAATGTCTTTTTTCTCCGCTTCCGTCAGCTGCCGCACGACCTTCGCCGGGCTTCCGAGCACCAGCGATCCATCCGGCACCCGGGTGTGCTTTGTGACAAGGCTTCCCGCCCCGACGATACAGTCACAGCCAATCTCCGCTCCGTCCAGGATCGTCGCGGCCATCCCAATCAGCGTCCGGTCGCCCACCGTGCATCCGTGGATAATCGCCTGATGCCCGATGGTCACATTGTCACCGATCACCACATCGCCCTCAATGCTCGCATGAATCGTACAGCTTTCCTGAATGTTTGTCTCTCTTCCGATCGTGATGGTTCCCTCATCCCCGCGCACGGTGGAGTAAAACAGCACACAGCTGTCCTCCCCGATCGTCACGTCTCCAACCACCATCGCCTCGCGTGCAATCCGCACACCTGGAAGATCTGTAATCCGCTTATAGTTCATTTTTCCACACTCCTTATCCCAACTCCGCATTGAATTTCTGCGCATTTATACGGTAAAAATCATCCCCCACGCTGTCGATGACGTGGTAAGCCGCTGTGGAATCCGTCAGCTCGAAGATCACACTTTCCCCGTTGCAAAGCTCCGGAATATCAAAATCCACCTGTTCCGGTACGGCGGTACCAAGCGTGGACATTACCTGCTCCACTTTCCGCACCTGCAATGCATCCGCCTCAATTTTAAGACAGATATACTGGTTCTTCGCAAAGGACGCCACCACCAGAACCGGATAATTATGATCAATAGACGGATGCTCCATGCCGTTTTTTTCATTTACCATTGTGCCGCCCGGCACATATTTTACCAGATAGCAGTGCTTTGCCGTCTTTATCGCCTCTTCTGTTTCGATCTGTGCAAGCTCCGGATTGAAGATCGCAATCGCGCCGTCCGGCGCATACTCCTGATCTGTCACAAGCTTTTTATTGATATAGCAGTCGCTGATCAGCGCATAATGCCCGTTGTAGAAGGAGATAATTCCAAGCTTCGGAGAAGCCCCCGCATAGCGCGTCTCCTCCGCTTCCAGATATTCCGCAAGCGGCAGTGTCTTTGAAACAATCTTTTTTGTCACTGCGGTCACCGCCACCGGAGCGGTCGACTTTTTCTCCGGATACGGATGTCCGGCACCGATCTTCACATCCTTCGCGCATGTCTTGCCATGCAGGATATACGGGGTATATATAACCTCGTAATAATAACTTTTGGTATTCAGCTTCGGCATCGTCTCACAATCAATGTCTGTCTGCCTGAAATAGACGGTTCCCTCCTTATCCTCCAGATGGGCTTCCAGTTCTTCCTCCGGTACAATAAAACCGAACCCTGCACTGACCGGCTGCTTGATCATGTATTTTACGATATAACCGCGCAGTCTCTCCGGTTTGGATTCTTCCTGCTTCTCCTCTGCAATGACCGTCTTCTCTGAGATCAGAGCGACATCCTTCGCCGCGCAAAGCTTACCCTTTAAGGTCTGCTAGATCGTAAACGAAACCCTGCGCCCCAGAACCAGCTGCGACGCCTCCCCGGCATCTGTGAGATTGTTGACATGGAACCAGTATTCCCCGGAAATATAACCGGTACCGTTATCCGTGCGGTAAGCCGTAATGAGTCCCACATACCGTACCTGCGCGATATCGCCGGTCTGCAGCACCGTCTCTTCTGCGGTATTTACCTCGCCGTTCCCGTCAATCCACACTTTCGCATAATCCGCACAGGGGTGCATCTTCTCCAGCGTCACACTGACCGCTTCCTGCACCATCTCACCAGGTTCTTTGGCGCAAGTGTAGGAAACCACGTAGATATTGCCCGGTTTGAATCCAAAGTCAATCTGATCCTGCGAAAACATGATATTTCCGCGCGGCAGTCCGGCGTTCTCCATCTTCGCATAATTCTGTGAGACGTAGCAGTTCCCGATAAAGCCGTTCGTCCGGAGTGCATTCGGGAAAAATAAAATGATCCATCAAAAAAACGGTAAATTGCTTCCGTCTGGCTTAATTTTTCCACGCATACCTTGTGTGTGTGCGATACCAGCCGGATGTCATCCGCGCAGATCTTTCCGGCTGCAAGCTTCAGATGACAGGACACGGTACACGCAAAATCTCCATACCGCATGAGTTCCAGTTCCGTGGCATCACGACAGCCTTCCGGCGCAAATGTAAAATTCCCGATCATTCCGGTATCACGCATCAAATCATAATCTGTCAGTTCCCCGACCAGCCGGATATCCGCCACATCCGAAAGCATGATCTCCCTGCCCTCTACCGTGATCGTCTCCGCTGCAATGTTCTGCAGGATTCCTTCTGCCCTGCTGTCATCTTTCAGCGTCACTTCGACCCGGTTTAATAAATAGATCCCGCTCTCTCTGACCGTTATATCTTCACCCCTACAAGCTGCTCCTTCTACTATCCGTCATGTATTTATGGTATTACAGCACCCGCGCTTTTGCAAGGAATTCTTTCCACGCAACCCGCCCGGAGATTCACGGTGCTCGTCAAATCTGCATACAGTCATACAATATAAATAATGTCTTTCTGCATTTCATAATCTCCCGGCGGATTCATGCAACTTTCTGTACCATGGTTGTATTTATTCCAGCTGCTCTGTATTCTGAAACTTCGGGTCTACAGCCTACAAAATACGCCGTGAGACCCGTTTTCTGGAATATTTTGATCATTTTTTCTATCTGCTGGAGCGTTCTCGGGTCTACAGCCGATAAAATACGCCGTGAGACCCGAAATTTTACAATTTCCGGGTCTCACGGCGTATTTTTTGCTTCCTGTGCCCAAAAGCCATGGATTTATCCCTCTTTTTCTCTCTTATCAAGCGGTTTTCGGGTCTCACGCAGCTATTTTTCCTCTGTAGACCCGCGCCAGCCTTCTCCAGGCTTTCTCACAAACGTTTTCTGCAATAAAAAATATGCCACGACACATTTTCGCACCAAGCGCGGTCGCCTGCGGCATGTCTCTCCTTCGCGCAAGTGCGCATCCTGCCCGGAGGGCTAAAAGCACCTTGTCAAGCGTCTTCCTGTACCGTAATATTCCGCACCCAGATATATTTTTTATAATGTAAGTACACAGCAGGAATCTTCACAATCTCGTCGAGGTTCACGATACAGTACACCACCATGACCGGCCATTTCAGCACAAATGCCGCAAAGAAGCCAAACGGTACGGAAAAGCACCACATTGCCCCGAGATTCCCCTTCATATCGAACTTGGAATCCCCTCCGGCACAGAAGATGCCGTCCAGCACTGTCGTATTGACCGACTGCGCCATGATATTGCAGCCGCAGAAGATCAGCATATACTGCAGATACTCCGCCGCCGTCTCACTGAGCGGCGCAAAACGCACGATCAAAGGCGAGATCAGCATCAGAAGACCGCCGGTGGTCATGCCGACCACAATCGCCATGCGCGTCAGTCTGCCGCCGTACACTTTTGCCTTGTCCAGTTCTCCGGCACCGAGCAGATTTCCGATCAGCACGCCCGCACCGCCGCTGACGCCGCGGATCAGGCACGATAACATATTCTTGGCGATCGTGGTGATGGAATTTGCCGCCACCGCGTCGCTTCCCATGTGTCCCATAATCACAGAGTAGGACACGTAGGCGATTCCCCAGACGAGTGCAGCGCCGAGCACCGGCGTGGTATAACGCCAGAAATCTTTTGTCAGAACGGCATCCGCCGCACGGAACATTTTCTTCCAGATGATCTGCACACGCCCGGACTGCTTCGTCTCCAGGTAACTCCAGATGAGCTCCACCAGACGGGCGGCAACCGTCGCGTAAGCCGCTCCCTGTATTCCTAACGCAGGAAGCCCCAACAGCCCGTAGATCAAGATCGCATTGCAGATAATATTCACAACGACCGCTGTACAGCTGATCCGTGAACTGACCGTGGCATAGCCGGTATTTTTCAGCAAAATCAGGTAAATCTGTGAAATACCGCACAGCAGATATGACAGGGACACCGCGCGCAGATAGACCGCTCCGCTCTCAATTAACGCAGGATCGGACGTAAAAATGCGCATGAGCACCTCGGGTGCCACCGCCGCAAACACGGTGAACGCACCGCTGAATATGAGATTGGTGCGCAGTGCAATCGGCATGACCTCCTCAATGGAAGCCGCGTCCTTTTTCCCCCAATACTGCGCTGCCATGATTCCGGAGCCGGCGGAGATACCGCTGATAAACAGATTTAAGACAAACTGGATCTGCCCTGCCAGAGACACCGCTGACAGGGAGGTCTGGCTGACCGCCCCAAGCATAATGGCATCTGTGGCGCTGACTAGCGCCAGCATAAACTGCTGCATCGTGATCGGCAGCACCAGAAGCTTTAATTTCTGGTAGAATTCATCGTGGAAATTGATTTTCGCAAACATAATTTTCATCCTTTACATGTATATCTCATGAGATTTTATCATCTATGTCTTGCCGCCGTCAATTTCCTTTCTTGCCCTTTTTCAGGCAGATTCCGGATTTTTTTTACATATCCTGCACTTTTTACAGATTCGGTCTTTTCACCGTCCACTCGTACGTTCCGGCAGGCACATTCTCACTTCTTCCATCCGGAAGGAGCACGACCGCCTCCACCGGCGTTGCAAGCCGGATATGACAGCCGTCCGCTTCGTACCGCCATGCGCTCTCGATCTTCCCTGCCACGGAAAGATAGCTTCCGGATACGCCTCCCAGGCGCTCGTCCGGATAAGGTGCAAAATGCAGTTTTGCAAAGCCCGGCTTTTCCGGTCTGATTCCAAGGATATATTGATAGTAAAACTCCCCGACACTGCCGAATGCGTAATGGTTAAAGGATACCATATTTTCACCGGAGCCCGCCATTTTCTCCTCGTTGACGGTTCCGTCCGGCTTTAGGGCATCCCAGCGCTCCCAGGTTGTCGTCGCGCCACATTTCACCTGGTACATCCACCCCGGACAGTTCTCCTGCAGTAATACATCATAGGCAAGTTTCTGCTCTCCCGCCTCCACCAGAAGCGGCAGTAAATGCTCCGTCGCAAAAAATCCCGTCTGCAGCCCGTTTTTACGGATGTTGGCAACAAAGTTTTTCTTGACCCGTTCCCGCAGCTCGCCCTCCGGCAGCACATATTTTAATGCCATGATGTAAGCGGACTGATAATCCTTCGCCACGATTCCGTTTTTGCTCACAAATTTTTTGATATAAGCGTCCGTCGTCGCGGCAAGCTGTCTGCGGTACCGCGCCGCATCTTCTCGCTTTCCAAGCCGTTCTGCCGTCTCGCTGATGACCTTTAAATCATGCACGATGAACGCGTTTGACACCGGATTGTTGTGCATCGCCTGCCATGCGATTCCTTTTCCCATCGCAAGCCAGTCGCCTAATGACGGACCGATCCAGAGATTTTTCTTCCCCATCTTGCGGATCTCCGCCTCCACGAAAAGCTTCATGCTCTCATACTGGCGCGGCAGTGCCTCCTCGTCCCCGAACTGACGGTACATCATCTCCGGCAGAATCGTGACCGCATTGCCCCATCCCAGCATACTGATAAATCCGATCCCGGCAGGTCCCGTCTGCGGCACCGTGGCGCACACATATCCCTCGGTGTTGTCAAGCTGCCCCAGCTCCAGATCGCGAAGAAAATTTTTCCAGAACGCATCCGTATTGAAATTATAAGCCCCCGTCAGCGCAAATACCTGCCCGTCCCCGGTATAACCCATGCGCTCATCCCGTTGCGGGCAGTCGGTCGGCACTTCCACATAGTTGGATTTCTGTCCCCAGACCTGGTTCTCATAGAGTTTCTGCACCAGCGGATTTTCACAGGAAAAATATCCGGTACGCTTCATCTCTGTGTGAAGTGCGTATGCCCTGATCATCCCCGGCTGATATGCCGCACCGGAAAGTTCCATATAACGAAATCCCATATAAGTAAAGCGCGGGCGGTATTTTTTCTTCTCCGCACCTGCATGGTAGACAATCGTCGCCTTCGCTTTGCGCAGATTTGCGGTGTACAGGCTGCCGTCGGCATTTAAGATCTCCCCGTGCCGGATCGTAATTGTCTCATTTTTCAAAAAAGAAGGATCTATTTCTACAATTCCGGCAAAATTCTGCCCAAAATCAAGGATCGTCACATCTCCATGCACCGTTGCCTCCCGCACCGGCATCTCATCCTGCAGACGCACCTCCGTAAGTGTCGGCTCCAGTGCGAACGGCGTCTCCTTTGTGTAGGCGGCCGCATGACCGGTCACGTTCTCTCTTCCGTCTGCAAAATAAATCTCACCATCGTACTCTCCGGCATATTCATACGGGGATTCCAGTTCCTCCACCGTCTCGTCGGAGACAATCCTTCGGCTTCCTGCCGCATCCTCCAGTTCCAGAATCCATGCAACCGCCGGCTGCTCTCCGTATATCTGTGTCTGATTTTCGCAGAGAAAACGCCCGCAGTACCACCCCTGTCCGAGATAGACCGTCAGCGTATTTTCTCCTTCCCGCAACAGCTCCGTAACCTCGTGTGTCTGATAGAGCACACGTCTCGGATAGTAGGAAAATCCCGGTGCAAACATCTGGCTCCCGATCTTCGTGCCGTTTAATTCTGCTTCGTACACGCCGAGGGCTGTGCCGTAAAACACAGCTTTTTTGACCTGTGAAGCCGTAAATTTCTGCCGGTATACAAAAACCTCGCCCTCCCGGTATTCTTTTTCTGAAGTGATCCACTGTTTTCTTAATTCTTCCATCTGCATTTCCATCCTTATTCTGCCATCTCCCGCTCTGTCAGATCCGTGCGTTTAAAAACTGTGCGCTTACCTCCAGCGACCGCAGCGGAGAGTTATCCACCCAGTTTTTATGGCTTTCTAAAATCACGGCATCCACATTCACGTTCTTTGCCTGTGCAATGAGTGCATCCAGATTCATATTGCCGCAGCCAAGCTCCATGCTGTCCGATTTTAAGATCGGCGTCATGGCAGGCTTCAAAAGACGAGTGCCGCGGTCATTGATATGATAAAGCTTCATTCTCGTGTCCAGTTTTTTCATCAGGGCGAGCGCATCCACGCCCGCCTCCGTCGGCCAGTAGGAGTCCAGCTCAAAGTTGACATATTCCGGATCTGTCTCCGAAAGGAGCAGATCATACGCCGTTTTCTGCGGCTCAACGTGCAGGAACTCACAGTTATGGTTGTGGTATAAAAGTTCAATGCCCGCCTCTTTCAAAATTTTTCCGGAGGTATTCAGATCCCGGCACAGCCCCTGCACCGCGGCTTTATCCGAGTAATCAAAGCGGTACATTCCCGTGATGACGACATATTTTGTGCCAAAGGCTTCTGCCTCTTTTGCAACCGTCTCCGGCTCCCGTCTGATCGTTCCAAGATCTTCGTGAATACTCGTCACGCAAAGTCCCGCTTCTTTTACGAGTGCATTCCAGTCATAGCTTCCGCCTTTTCCAACCGGCATTCCTGCCGCCTTCGTGAGCATCCGCACCAGAAAAGAGGTCGGCTTCACCATAAAACCGTTCAGTTCGATTCCGTCGTAGCCTGCCGCCCTGATCCGACGCAGCGTCTCTGCCGTCTGCTTTTCATTTTTCGTTACTGTTCCAAGCATGATCTGCTGTACTGCTTTTTTCATTCCTCTGCGCTCCTTACTTCGTGTTCCCTAGTTCTTTGGAATTTTCTGCAATGCGTCGTTTAACGCTCTCATCTGCTCCTCGCTCACAGCGTCTCCCGCCTGCTTTAAGAGACTCGCCAGTGTCATGCGCTGCATCATCCGCTGCAATGCCGGGTTGTCCTTCACGCTCTCCGCCACATCGCCGCGGCTTGCGGAAGCCTGTGCCATGAGACGCTGCACAATGGCGTTCGCCATCTCATTTTTCGCCAGTTCTCCCAGCGTATCGGAAATCGAATAGTGGTCGGCTTTAAAATCCTCTTTGTCAAACCAGTTGACCACATCCCCCTGCTTGTTGAAAATGTAATCCGGGTTCGGTGCGTCCACTTTTCTCACTGTAATCTCATCGGTGCAGTCCCCGGACACTGCCCGGATCGTGTGCGTTCCCGTAATCGGCACCCGGAATCTGAAGATGCGTGCACCTTCCTTGGTCTCCTGCTCTGCTCCGTCCACAAAAAGCGTGACCTTCTTCTGGTTAGAGTACACTTTGATCTCCGTCACATCCTCCGCACGGTCTGTGTATCTGCTGCCGCAGAGATGCACGAACGCATCCTTGCTCCAGTATGCCTTGTATACATAGAATGCATCCTTTTTGATTCTGCGGTCCATCGTCACAAGCCCCTTCTGGTTCTCGCCGTGCTTACCGCCCTCATCACGTCCGTCCGCAGCGAAATCAAACAGATTCCACACGTGCGTTGCCCACAGATACGGACGCTCCTCGATCATTTTTGCCATATGCTCGTGGTAAACGCACTGATATTCCTCCGTGTAATCGCCCCGCTCCGGATTCGCACTGTGATATGCCGGATTCGCGTCCGCGCCGTACTCGGAGAGTCCGATCACCCGGTCGGGGTAAGTGCTGTGATATTCGTCAAAGAAGCTGTCGTTCTGTTCCAGTTCCCCGATGTACCAGCCAAAATAGAGATTGTAGCTGTTCATATCCGGTATCTCTAACATCGGACTGTCCGTCTCTAACATAAAGACATCCGCCATAACCGTCGGACGCGTCTTATCCAGTTCATGACACAGATCATTTAATCTGCGGTGATTCTCCAGCAGTTCTTCGTTCACCGCGCTCGCAGCCGTAATTTCGTTGGATAGTCCCCAGCAGACAAGCGACGGATGATGATAGTTCTGCACGATCAGTTCTTTCATCTGGCTTAACGTATTTTCGGTGCCGTCCGTCATGTGCATCGTGATATACGGGATTTCCGCCCACACGATGATTCCGTTCTCATCGCAGAGATCGTAGAATTCCTGCGCATGCTGATAATGTGCCAGGCGGATTGTGTTGGCGCCAAGTTCCCTTACAATCGCCATATCCTCCCGGTGCATCTCGTACGTCAGCGCATTGCCCGCGCCCGCGCGGTCCTGGTGACGGCTCACGCCGCGCAACGGATAGGATCGTCCGTTTAAGAAAAAGCCCTCCCTGGAATCCACTTTAAAGCTGCGGCAGCCAAACGTCCGCTCCACGACATCGCCGCCCGGAAGTTCTGCTTTTGCCGTATACAGATACGGGTCATCCACACCGTCCCAGAGATGCACATTTTTAAGCGCAAACACGGCTCTTGCATAACCGTTTTCCACGGGAACCGTCTGTGTCTCTCCCGCCACGGCGACCGTCACGTCCGTTGCTTCTCCCGTCATCCACAGTTCCACCGTCACGTCTGCGTCCGCCTGTTTCTCTGCGGCGTCCAGAATCGTCACCTCCGGCGTCACTTTCATGCCGTTTCCGCCTGCATAGTCCATCACAAAATGCACTTTAGGCACCGTCACCAGCTTTACCATGCGGTACAACCCGCCGTAAAAAGTAAAATCGGCTTTCTGCGGATACACCTTTGTGTTGTCAGAGTTATCCACATATACTTCTAACAGATTGTCCTCTGTCAACTGCTCCGTCACATCTACCCGGAATGTAGAGAATCCGCCCTCGTGGTGGAACAGCTTCGTTCCGTTGACCACAACATCCGCCGTCATCGCTGCGCCGTTAAATTCCAGATACGCTCTTCCTCCCTTTTCCAGTTCCGGTTTTGCAAAATGACGCACGTATTTGCAGGTTCCGCGATAATAATCGTTTCCGCCGTCCTGCCCGTCAACCGCGTTCCAGGTGTGCGGGAGCGTCACCGCTTCCCCGCTTTCACTCTGTGGATTTTTATAAAATGTCCAGTCTTTTTCCAGCACTATTGTATTTCTCATCTATTCCGTTTTCCCTCTCTTTTCTTCTCTCTATTTCATTTCCTCAATCACTTTTTCCACTTCTGCCTGTTTTTTCTCCTGAATGCTCTTCTGTACTTCCTCCATCTTCTCTTTGGAGAGCGGCGTCTCGCGCATTGCGCAGAGCGTACATACCCAGCCAATCAGCGGGAGTCCGAAATACATGCTCATCGTCATCCAGAAGATTGCCGGTGTGGACGGGTCGGTCGGCTGTGGCATCGTGTGCCTGTAGCCGATCAATGCCACCAGACCGGTTGCAATCGCTGCAGAAAACGAGGATACTAACTTGTCAATAAAGCTGTATGTACCTGTCACTGCTGCCGGAATGAATTTACCACTGCGGTCTAACTCGTAATCAATGATGTCCGCCATCATCGCATTGCTTGACATCGTCACGCACATTTTTGCACCATTTAACACCGGGGTCAATAATACATATACAATCATCATTGGAAGCGTCGTCGCAATCAGGGTCGGATCAATGAAAATAAACAATACCACAAGCACCGCCGCCACGGTGATGCACACATACGTCCACGTCACCATCGCCTCTTTATTTCCGTGCTTTCCTGCGTATTTCGCCCCGATAAACGCGAAGATGATCGAAGGAAGCATACCGATTACACTTAAGATTGTCCCAAGCTGCATATTGCCGATAATAATTCCGAACAGCATCGTCGTCACAACCGCCTGGCTTGCCGTCTGGCTCGCGATCTTATCCGAACTTGCCGCAACGATGAACGTCTGCAGCGCACGGTTGGATTTGACCAGCTCCCACATATCTTTTACTTTTACCGGCTCCGCCTTCTTCTTGCTCGCCACGCCCACAAAATTTTCCGGTTTATCGATATCCGATACCGCGATGCTGCAGAGAAGTAATCCCACACCCGATACTGCCACGCAGACGATGCAGGATGCTGCAAGCATCTCTACCGAATAGACATTTCCATATTTTGGGAGCAATATCACCGTAATCACGATGTTAAGAATCATCGGCACCAGATAGTTATAAGCTGTACTCCAGACGCCTACCATCGGGCGCTGCTTCGGGTCGTTCGTAAGCATCGCCGGAACGATCTGCGCTGTGACGTTGCACATCGTATAGCCGATCACATACAGGCAGTAGAGCAGCACGAACAGCACGATTCCATGTCCCTTTCCGCTCGCCCAGCAGTACATGATCAGGACTGCCAATGACTCGATCAGCCATCCTGCCGCCATCAGAATCCTGATCTTTCCGAACCGCGTGTTCATCTTATCGATGATGATCGCAATGATGGGATCTGTGACGCCGTCCAAGATTCTTGTTGCAGTCAGGATAATGCCTACCACCGCTGTTGCAATGCCATACCCTTCGTTTGCCACATAGCTTGCCAGTCCAAGCAGCACATAAAAACACATTCCAATCCCAGAACTGCATCCTGCAAGCGCTACCCTCCATGTCTTTGCACGGCGGTAGACAATGCCGTTTGTCTCCACAGACTGTTCTTTTTTCTTTCCAAACATTTTTATACCCTCCAGACTTTTCCGTATTTTGCCGCTTCCGTATGTCTGCTATATCTGCGGCCTCTGTTTTTCTATGGCTTTATTCTAGCCGGTCTTTTTCCTTTCTGTGTTTACAAATTCGTTGTTATGTACTAAAATTCATGTTATAAAATGATGTATTGCTATTTTTCTAACATTTTCACGATTTTGTAAACTCCGGGTTTTATAAAATCTTATATAGTAACATCAGATTACAAGAGATGCACAGGAAAAATACGGCTGACGCTGTATTTTTTCACTGCAGAATGGAGGATTTTATGAGATTACCGGAACATTTTTTGATCGGGGCTGCCACAGCCGCCCATCAGGTAGAAGGGAACAACATCCGCAGCGACTTATGGGCGATGGAGCACATGAAGCACACCAGCTTTCTGGAGCCGTCCTTAGACGCGGTCGATCACTACCACCGCTATGAGGAAGATATTAAGCTTCTGTCCGACGCCGGCTTAAACGCCTATCGTTTTTCGATCGAATGGGCGCGCATCGAGCCGGAGGAAGGCGTGTTTGATGCAGGGGCCGTCGCACATTACCACGACGTCATCGCCTGCTGCAAAAAATACGGTGTGGAACCGTTTGTTACCCTGCATCATTTTTCCAGCCCGAAATGGCTGATGACCAAAGGCGGATGGGAAGCTTCGACTACGCCTGCCGACTTTGCCCGCTATGTTCATTATATTATGGAAGAACTCGGCAGCGAACTGCACTATGTATGCACCATCAACGAGGCAAATATGGGCATTCAGGTCGCCGCAATCGCCGAGCGCTACAAGCGGCAGATGATGGCGCAGATGCAGGCAGCACAGACAGCGCCAAGGAGCGGCGACAGCGCGGACGGTACGGTGCAGGTCGGCATCAATCTTGAGAAAATGATGGAAAATCAAAAGGCAACCGCCCTTGAAAATATGGAAGTCTTCGGCGTGGAAAAAGTAGAAAACTTTACCTCCATGCGCACCAGAGAGGGCGATCTTCTCATCATGAAAGCACATGAGCTCGCCAGAAAAGAAATCAAAGCGCTCTATCCGGACATTAAAGTCGGTCTGACCTTAAGCCTGCACGACATTCAGCCGCAGGCGGGCGGCGAGGCGCGCGCAGCCTCTGAGTGGGATGAAGAATTTTTACACTATCTCCCTTATATTAAGGAGGATGATTTCTTAGGCGTGCAGAATTATACCCGCTCCCTGATCGGTCCGGACGGTCAGCTTCCGAATCCGGAGGGTGCCGAACTGACCCAGATGAATTATGAGTTTTACCCGGAAGCTTTAGAGCATGTTCTGCGCAGGGTGGCAGAAGATTTTCACGGTGACCTGTATGTCACTGAAAACGGAATTGCAACCTCCGATGACACCAGGCGCGTCGCTTTTATCGATGCTGCACTTAACGGCGTCGCTGCCTGCATCCGCGATGGTCTCCCGGTAAAAAGTTATTTTCACTGGAGTCTCCTGGATAATTTTGAATGGCAGAAAGGCTACTCGATGACTTTTGGACTGATTGCGGTCGACCGCAGCACACAGACAAGACATCCGAAGGAAAGTCTGCGTTTCCTCGGAAGCTGGAACCGCTAAAGAAAGGAATACCCGCATGGACATCAAAGAACGTCTCTCTTTTTTTCAGGAAATGGTTCAATGTGAATACCCGCTTCATCTCTGGCACTACAGCCCGGAGTTTGAGCTGATTGAGACAGACTGTCCGGCAGAACTCATGCTGCCGGACATTATCTCCATGCTGGGTTTTTCCTCTCTCGTACTCGCGCATATCGAATCCGGGAACCGCATGCCGCTGATTTTGGACACCGAGTTCGGACTTCTCTGGATCGCCGGTTTTGAGTATCAGGGCTTTGCGCTGCAGCAGATCCACATCGTCGGTCCTGCCTTTACCGGAAGCAACTCGCATCTGGTTCTGCGGAAAAAGCTAGATTCCTACCAGCTTACCGTCAAGCTACGCTCTAAAATTGTAAAGCAGATCGAGAGTGTGCCGATCATTCCGTCTTCCGTGCTGCTCTCCTACGCCATCATGTTTCACTGCGCCATTACCGGCGAGCGGATCACCGCGGATCTGATCTCTTTTACCTCACACAGCACGACAAACGTTCCGGACGACTCGCCGCTTCTCTCCGGGGAGCATCCGGGCATCTGGATGGCGGAGCAGACATTTCTCTCCATGATCCGCGAAGGAAATCCGGAATACAAAAAGGCTCTTGCGAAATCCATGACCTTAAGCTCCGGCGTTAAGGCCGAGATCGGCGATTCACTCCGCATGAGCAAAAATAATCTGCTGGTGCTCTTAACCCTGTGCAGCCGCGCTGCGATCGATGGCGGTCTGAATCCCTCCATCGCATACACCCTAAACGATTACTATGCCGGGCGCATTGAGGAATGTAAAACAACTGCCGACACGACCAATTTAAGCCGCGAATTTCTCGACGACTACGTCCACCGTGTCCGCGCCGCAAAAAAGACAAATGCACATTCCAGGCAGATTCAGAACATCTGCGACTACATCAGTCTGCACATCCGCGAACCGCTCTCGATCTCTCTGCTCTCCGAACGGCTCGGCTACACGGAATATTATTTTTCCCACAAGTTCAAGGAAGTGACCGGCGAGAGCGTGAATGCCTATATCCGCCGAAAAAAAATAGAAGAAGCAAAGCTTCTTCTATCGGGTACCCGCATGAGTATTCAGGACATCAGCGATGAACTGTCTTTCGGCAGCCGCAGTTTCTTTTTCTCCAGCTTTCAGAAGGAGACCGGCATGTCACCGACGGCATACCGCAGGGAGCACTGTAAGGGGTGAGGGGAGGACCTGATTGCCCCAACATTTCTTTTTGAACCGTTTATCCAGATCTATTTCCCGTATCACCTGCTCTTTCATTCCAGATTTTTGAGATAATCGTTCTTCTAAATCATCCTGTAGAATAGGTGATATTATAGCAGCCGAAATACCTGTTCCACTGAATCGGTGAGATTCTCCATGGCTTTTTCCCGCTGCATGGCCTCCTCTAACGTGCACGCCCCTCGCACGATCGGGAAAAATGCGTCAATGCCGTTGTCATTGCACGCAGCTGCTTCTTTTGTGACCGAACCGGCGAACGCAATCACTTTACAGCCATACTTCTTGGCAGCCCTCGCAACCCCCACGGGCGCTTTTCCCATTGCAGTCTGAAGATCCAGCCGTCCCTCTCCGGTGAGCACAATCTGCGCTTTCTTTGCCTCCTCCTCAAAATGGATCACGTCTAATATCAGCTCGATTCCCGGAACCAGTCTCGCCCCAAGATAACTGATAAAGGCATATCCCATGCCGCCGGCTGCCCCCGCGCCCTCCCGGGCTGCATAGTCAACGCCGATCCGCCCGGCAGTGATCGCGGCGTAATGCTTCATATCCGCGTCGATACGCGGCATTTCCTCTTCCCGTATGCCCTTCTGCTTTCCATAAATATAGGTCGCCCCTTTTTCTCCGCAGAGCGGATTCGTGACATCACATGCAATCTGAAAATCACATTCTTTCAGTTCCGGCATCAGATGCTCCAGTGAAACGAAATGTATTTTACCAAGCGCATCCGCTCCCTCTCCTGCTTCCTCTCCATCCTTGGTCAGAAACTTCACACCGAGCGCTCTAAGCATTCCGATTCCGCCGTCATTTGTTGCGCTTCCGCCGATTCCGATGATGAATTTGCGGTATCCGCGCGAAACGGCATCCCGTATCATCTCGCCCACTCCATAGGTGGTGGCTTTTCCCGGATTTCTCTGCGCTTCCTCCACAAGCGCAATGCCCGCGGCCTGCGCCATCTCCATAACCACCGTCTTTTCATCCGCAAGGATTCCGTAGTAAGCTTTTACCCGGCTTCCCATCGGTCCCGTCACAGACAGTTCCACTTTCCTTCCGCCCAGCCCCTCTATCAGGGCATCTGTTGTGCCCTCTCCTCCGTCTGCCAGGGGGCGGACCGTCACATTGGCATGCGGATAGACGCGCAACACCCCGTCACGCGCCGCATTCCCCGCTTCCATGGAAGTCATACTCCCCTTAAACGAATCGATCAAAACTATTACATCCATCTTTTTCTCCTTACAGGCATGCAACAGAGACACTTTGCAATGCTCACTCTGCAATGCCTTTTTTCATTTTTGTCCACAGTGTTGTAGGGCTGATTTCCAGTTCTTCCGCAATCTTCTGCCTGCTTCCGTTATTTTTGGGAAGTGTCAGCATATTAACTTCACTGACATATCCATAATCACATCTGTTTCAACCGTGAAACTATCTTATACACTCTCAACATACTCATAATAGGATTTTCTCCACCAGTCGCACTTGTGTCACACCATTTTCTATACACGTTACCTTTTATCTACTTTTCTATTTTTTATCATGTTCGCTGTTCCAATTTACACCTTGTAAAAACTCCAACAAACATACCGTCTCCACATGCGTCGATATCGTTGTTGGAACACACATCGTCTACCTCGTAACCCGAAAAAGAACACATATCATTATCATTCAACAAGTCGTGATTATCGCTCATTTAAAAGCTCCTCCTTGTTGTTTTACTCTACTTTATTTACACTGCCTTATTATGAAGATTCATATATCTGTCTCCCGCATCCGGTATGCTTCTTTCATCCATACCCTTTAATACGAAGGTCGCATTGGTGGTATTAATGCCGTTTCTTCCGTTGGAGCCGCATATACAAGCTTCAGATCAGCCATCAGCTTTTTGATGTCTTTGTAGGAAACAAACTTCGTTGAATTACGGATCTGATGAATGATACACTGCTGGATTTCTGTTTTTGGATAAACAGCTTCAATTGCTTGTGGAAATCCATTTAGTCCATCCACACATGCAATCAGGATATCCTCAACTCCGCGGTTCTTTAGTCCATTCATGATGGAGAGCCAGAACTTGGCGCTTTCGTTTTCTCCAACATACATACCAAGAACGTCCTTTTTTCCGTTCATATCGATGCCAAGAGCAATGTAGACTGCACGTTTTACAATGCGTCCTTCACTTCGGACATGATAGTGGATAGCATCCATAAATACGACAGCGTACACTTCTTCCAACGGACGTTCCTGCCATTCTTTTACAATTGGAAGGATTTTATCCGTAATCCGGCTGATGGTACTGTCAGAAATATCAATATCATACAGTTCCCGCATGTGAGATTCGATATCTCCGGTAGTCATTCCCTTTGCATACATGGAAAGAATTTTTTCTTCCATGTCCTGAGTCACAGTATTCTGATATTTTTTGATTAGCTGAGGCTCATACTCACCGTTACGATCTCTTGGAATGGCTACATCCATATCTCCATAGCTTGTGTGCATAGTTTTGCTGGAATGACCGTTTCTGCTGTTGTCTGTTTCTTTGTTACGATAATCATACTTGGAATATCCTAATTCTTCATCCAGTTCCTCATCCAAAGCACCTTCCAGAAGAACAGACATCATGTCACGCATGATACTGTTTACATCGGTGCCGTCTTTGATGCTGATATCATTATTTTTCAGATAGTCACGCATCATTTCTCTCATTGCTGCTTTTTGTGGGCTGTCTTTTCTTCTTGCCATAAAAATAACCTCCAAACTGAGTAATTTTATCTTACATCAGTTTGGAGGTTTACACAAACTTTGGGATACTCCCAAGGCAGTTGCCTTCCCTTGCTTGTTATCTACTCTATAAGACACATTTTTTTCATATAACTCGGAAAATAACTTATCTGACATAACCTTTTTTTCGTGCGTGATCTCCAATGATAAAAGCAACTGCCATAATGAACAGGATAAATACCGACAATATATCCCAAACATCAATTGTAGGTTCGCCAATTATTTTTGATAATGTAATATTTATTAAAAATGTGAACGGAATTGTGAATAAAAATGTGATTCCTGTTGCCAACAGTTTTCGTTCTTTCAGTCGATAATACAGGATATATATTATCCACAGAAAAACAAGTGTAATAATAGACATAATCGCCCCAATGCTGAATACCTCATTGACTTTTATCAAGATACTTAATATGTACATAAATGGTAAAATGAGAATACTAATGGCAACCATCGCTACCAAAACACCTTTTTTCCCAGCAGTACTACAGGAAATGATGCTATCCATGTAATCAAGATAGAACTAAGTGTGATAAGTGACCATGTCAGTGTTCCTGAAATAGCAACATCACATATACAACATACTAGAATGCCGATAATCATAGTAACTGTATATATTATTGATATTATTTTATTCTTGTTCATATTATTCTCATCTTTGCGTTTCAGTTCAATGAGATTCTCACTGACTTTTTCTTCGTAATTATTCATTTCTATCCTCTCCCCACTTAATAGTTCATTTTCAACCAAAATTCGGCGATAAATTGTATAGTATTTCCATCCACTGTCTTATAACCTGAAATGCAAAAAGAATAAATATAAACAATGTATAATTTGTTGGCATAAAAAATATATAAATCAACTTCTCGGCAAGACTTGCTCCCCATTTAATTGACAGGACAATATCTACCACAATGGATATAGGAAAACTTATTAAAAGCAATACAGTTCCCAAAAGTGCTAAATTTCCCTGCATTCTAAACATATTTGCCAATAGCATTGCGATTATGAGACTTCCTAACTGTATTCCTAATGTAATCATCAATATTTTAATATATCTTTTCATAAGTACTCCTAGTCAAAGTTTTTTAAGTATGAATCATTTACCAGTACATAGTATGTAGCCGGGGCATGACCATCTCCTACTAAAAACTCTCCCATCTGTGAAGGCAGATTAACAGACGTATCTATACCTATTTCTCCCAAGATCAGTAACAATGCTCCACAGTACTTACTATTCCAGAATTCTGGAAGAAGTTCGCTGACATTTTCCTTCTCTTCTTGGCTTCCCGCAAGCATTTCTGCACCAAACTGGAAGAAAAACGCCAAGTTAGGATATAATTTGTATCCCTTATGTTTACCTGTACTGCCCTTCCATTCTTCAATCATACAATATCTCTTAGCTCTGTCAGATACCATATTATACTGGTCGTCAGTTATTTTCTGCTTACCCGCATAATCAAAGACTTCACTCCATGAACCGGCACAATTAGAGGCCACACGTTTTAATGCTAAGTTCAGCAAACTCTCCTCTAATGCATTATAATCGCTCTGTCCGGTTCGACATTTCCATGTGGATTCTAATCCCAAGCCACTGATATCTAAAGAATATGTGGTGCCAAATCTACCGAAATTCCACTGAGGAAGCGGGACATAAGTCACTACATCTCTGGTATTGGTAATGTTAAAAATTGAGTTATACTTTGCATCTGTTTTTGTATCACTGATAGTTGTATTTGGTGTCGCATAGGTATATCCAAATACTTCCTTACCATCATCAATCAGTTTAGCCGCTAAAATATTAGCAATAGCCGCACCTCTAGAATGTCCTGTAACCCAATATACCAAATTAGAAGTATCGCTGATATTTCTGTCCACGTAATCCAGTACATAATCACGAATACGTTCTTCTGTCACATAAAAGCCTTTATGGTATTCAGAATCCCAATTATCCGGATCGCCCATATCGAAATTGCTGCTCCATTCCTGAATGGTTCCATTGGTTCCACGAACAACTACAGCCAATATCTGCTTGGTTACTCCGTTATAGGTTACCTCATGTACACCGATACCTATTTCCGAAATATCATCATCCGAATAATAATCACCAAGCTTATAATTCTCCACATTTTCAAATCCATGGTATTTCATCATTTCCACAATATTGCTTTTTGTGCCACTGCCACCGCTAATATATTCAAATTCCGATCCTACATAAATGGTATTAGCAAATATCAATGCAGCAGAACTAAGTGCCGCATCATAAAAATCATTTTCTTCAAAGAACTCTCTAAAATCCATGGTGTACTTTGCCAAATCAACATCATAATATCCTGACATATTTCCAACAAACTTATTAGACATAGGAGCTACATCCTTTGAATCAATTATTCCATCATAATCAGTATCCTTTTCCAAAGGGTTGGATAATACCTTTCCAGTAACGATTACTTTCGTTTTGTCTGCATTGTACTCATACTTTAATTCAGCAACTTCTTTACCATCAGGTACATTATCATTATCTGTATCCGGATTATTCTTGTCTAGCTTAAGTACTATACCATTGAACATTACCATGTTCTCTTCATAATAATCCGTAATACCGTCTCCATCACTATCTGTTTCGATATCAATCTTATCATTAATGTCATTATAAATATCCCCTAATTCATTTGCATTAGATGCCAGATAAAAAGCTCCGCCTGTATTTTGCGCCAAAGGCTTTAGATAATTTGTAAAGTAGTTGGAATTGCTCCCCAGACCTACGGTATAAATTTTCACATTATTGTTGTTCGCTGTTGAAATTACAGAGGAATGCTTACTTGTATCATGCGCAATACCATCACTTAATACTATCATCATTTTCAATGTAGTATCTTCATCCGATTCAAACAGTGAAAAAGCACTATTAATAGCGGTATACATATATGTATTGCCATATGACCGGAAATAATTCGTGGACAAATATTTATTTGCCATACTCTTATCATCTGTAATAGAAGAAGTTAATATCGATGTAACTGATGCAAATTTAACAACACCTACTTTACTTCCATCTGGAAGGTTATTTACCAGATTCTGTGCTACGATAAGTCGCTCATTATTCGCATCATTCCAATCCATACTTCCGGAATCATCAATAACAAGCACAACCTCTACATCCGTATATCCTGTAGAACTCCATACATCCTGCCATGTAAATGAATCCTGATAAACTTTGCGATTTATCAATATATATTTCGAAAAATGCGTAGTTTTTGCACTGGCAACATTGCCTTCCACTGTAGTGCTCAATTCTTCCAGTTCCTGCTCCGTCTCATTAAAGTAGTAAATTACCGGATCAAAAGAGCTATCATTTAATAAACTCTTATCAAATTCAAACCTTAAAACAGCCTCATCAAAGGTGCCGTCTACTGTAAAATCATAAACGCCTCCGATATAACCAGGCATAGTCTCAGGGAACAGAAACTCATCCTCATATCTTTCTACAGACAAAGTTTCCACTTGTGCGCCATCTAATTCAATTTCTACAGATGCTTTTACGGTATCCTTTCCATCTGCAGTTAATTTAACCAAAAAGCTATCTTCCTTTACCAGAGGATTAGTTCCCAACTCTACTTCTCTTCCATCAGAAACAATATCCCCATCCGTATCATAAACCAGAGGATTGCTTCCATATACCTTTACTTCATCGTAATCATTTAATCCATCTGCATCACTATCTGCAATTACAGCCTTGGTTCCTAACTGGATTTCCTCGGCATTACTCAACCCATCACCGTCGGTATCATCATCTGCATCATTGATTCCATCTCCATCTGAATCAGCATAAATAGGGTCTGTGGATGTTTCGTATACTTCCGCGAAATCGGTCAAACCGTCTCCATCCGTATCCTTTTTGTCTACATCCATATCAAACAGGATTTCGATATAATCCGGAACACCATCTCCATCCGTATCTGTTTTGGTATCTGCTACAACTTTTGGTTCATCCTCTTCCTCTGCATTTACGTCATATTTCGAAGACATAACCTTATAATTATATGGTACATCGCTCGCCTCCCCATATGTTCCGCTAAATCCAAAGGAGACCTTTTCTCCCGCACCGATATTGCTGTTATATTCTACATTTACCAAAACATAGTGGTTATCTTCTGCCGAAACAATATCTGCGTCCCAAACATTTGTAATTGTACGCTCAAAATCAAATTCTAAAATCCAGTCTTCAATAACTTCATCCGTATTATTGGTTATAGAAATTGAGCCATAAAATCCAGTACCCCAGTCTCCATCAACAGTATACTGAATTGTATAATCATCTTCTGCAACTTCCGTAGTTGTACCAATCAATTCATAATTTTCAGGAAAACCTTTGAATGCATGATCGCCAGATAAACCAAATTCAATACTGCTACCAACAGCTATATCCTGATTCCAACCAACATTCTTGATAACATACTCGTTCCCCTCGTTTGAAGATACTTCTGCATTCCAAATGTTAGTTATAAAATTATTGTAATCAAATCCTAATTTCCAGTTCTGAATTGTGCTGTCTCCGGTATTTTCCAACTTTACATTTGCATTATACCCCGCATCCCAATTAGATGTCAGGGTAAATGTCACTCTGTAATTTTCACCCTCATAAACATTTTCAGTAGTCACCTGATTCCATGTGTTACCGTCATTTCCATCAGTTGTTGTTTCTTCTGTAGCCACAACTTCCTCTGTTGTTGACTCTACATCGTTACCTAATACAGTTGCCTCTTCTGTTAAAGCCTCACTCGTAGTTTCCGCTTCCGTTGAAACCTCTGTAACCGTACTTCCCTGCGCATATACAGGTACATTAACCACACTGAAACACATAGTAACTGCCAATATATATGCCAGTGCCTTTTTCCCAATTTTTCTCATAATCTTCCCCTTTCCAATATGATTAATAATACAAAAAAGCTGCAATGAAAAATCATTGCAGCCGAACCATCAATATAATAAAATGTGCACATTTTATTACTTAGACTTCATACTTTGCGTCCTTATGTTTCCACAAGTTTGCCCATATTTTAGTTATACAAATCGTGATATACAGTTTCTTCTCTCCCCCCTAGACTTTTTTATCAAAATTAATTTGTATAAACACTCTATCATTATATGATATAATTCGTTATGTTTCAATATTTTTCTTTTTTCATTTTTCACAAAGTCCACACAAGGTTCTATAACACAATAAGGCTGAAGATAATGTTTCAACCCTATTGTGTTGTGAATATAAATTATCTGTTCCTATCAAAAATCCATACCTCTTCCTGCACTTCTTCCTTTTGCTCCTGTTCTTTCTTCATCTGCCTTGCCACAGCTTCCAGCCTCATAAAATTATCCAACATATCGTTACTGTACTTATAGACAATTCCAATTGCTCGTGTTTTCTCTCCAAATCTTGCAATTGCCTCCTGCAAATCACAATCTGCCAAACCAAGCCATTCCACCTTTTCTTTATCCGTAAGCGACTGATAAATTTCTTTTGTCATGACTGGTTCGTTTGAATGAGAATAAACTTCTTCTCCATCCAGTTCCATCTCTTTTGACACAATCTCCGTTTTCTCCTCTGCCTTCATCTGTAGCATCTCTTCCGCAGGTTGCGACGCTAATTCCGACTCGCTTAAAGTTTCGTGTTCTTCAACAGCTTCCGATATCGGCTTTTCCTCCCGTATATCATAATCCGACATCGTCTCCTCAGGTTCTACAATAGAAAGTTCCGCTTTCGTTTTTGTTCCTGTCTCATATAATTCACTGACAGTTTCTGCCTCGGCAAGCGATTCTTCCTCATATGATTCATACACGGAATCATATACTGTTTTTTCTGAAACTCCGGAACATCCACCAGATAAAGATTCTCTATATCTACATCATCCGGTATCTCCAGATGGGCATAGGTGCTTTCCTTAAGACACCGGTTAATGGTTCCAAGCTTTGCCTTGGCTTCCTTTCGTCTTTCTTTAAGTTCAGCAAGCTGCTCCCGGTAATTGACTTCATAAGACAGATAAACGGCAGCATCCCCGTCCTTTTCATAACGGTACTTACAACGGGCATGGTGATATTCTTTCCCTAGTATTTTACTGTAACGCCAATGTTCCCTATCAAAAGGGGCGTTTGGAAAAGAATCATGAATTTTTAAGATACATTTTGCCAAAAGGCTCTTCCTTTGATGCCATGACACAGGATGACATCACACTTTGTATCAATCACATCAATTCCACAGCAAGAGGCAGTCTAAATAGTCGAACCCCATTTGAACTTGCCTCCATGCTGCTTGATGAGAAGTTATTTAGGCTTCTCCATCTGGAAGCAGTAGAACCCGACAAAGTTCTACTAAAACCTGCACTGCTTAAGCAGCGCTAAACATTTTTTAAAAACAGGCATACTGCACGACAACTGCATACACTCAGTCAGCAAGACAAGCGGAATTTAGTTTGACAGACCCATTTCCGGTTGTCTGTTTTTCATGCAGAAAAACAGACTGTTTTCATGAATATCATACATCTTTACTATAAAAATGCCAAAGAAAAAGTTGACTTAACCTCACATTTTCTTTGGCATTCTAGAATTTCATTTGTCACTGAAATTCACTTTGGCATTCAAGCGATATTTTTTAGGCGGACTGCCAATCCTTAGCAATCCGTCTATAGAATTACCACAATTCCAAACTGTCCTCTGCATCAATCCACATTTGCATCGTCCCGTCGAGGTAAAGCCGTGCGTACTCCACAGGGTTATCTATTGCTAGGGTATTCAATGCACATTCCGAACTAGTAGATTGTAAATTAATTAGCTATACCAATATTAAAATTCATCCATACGATATTTCCAATGATATACAACAGGTGTTTCATTTACCTCATCAAAGTATTTGTAAATTCGTTCCACTAATTCTTCCTTTGAAGAAACACGAATTCCCCTTAGCATCTGACGAGTCATTTTTCCAAAGAAGCCTTCAATCATGTTTAACCATGAGCCATGTTTAGGCGTAAAGATAAACACAAAACGCCCCGGAATAGTTGAAAGAAACTGTTTCACTTTCTTCGAAGTATGCACGGAATGATTATCAAGAATTACCTGAATTGTATCACCTTCCGGATAACGTTCATTTAGGATTTTTAAAAAATCAATGAAATCATCGCTGTTATGAGTATCTCTGACTAAAGGGATTGCTTCACCTGTTAGCAAATCAATCGCTGCAAGTAAAGATACCGTACCCAGACGTTTGTACTCATAATCGCGTTTGATAGTTCCAATTTCTCGGTTTGCCTTTAAATCCGGTGACGTTGTAGCAGTTGCCTGGATGCCGGGTTTTTCATCATAGGATACAGTATGGATATCCTGTTCGCCTGCGGGAATGAAAAGTTCTCCATTTTCGTCAAAGAGTAGTTCAACCTGTTTATATACAACTAATACTTGATGCATTTTGGCTTCAAATTCAGGATCTCTGTTTTCACAGTAATATTGAATGCGAAAAGGCTTGATTTCAGCAGCATCCAAAATGTTTTTAACACTTGTTTTGGTTATGGTAGAAAGTCTGGTATATCCTGCACTTTCAGCAGTAGAGTTGATATGCTTTGTTAATCTGCTATAAGTCCAGGTTTCCGCAGAATAGCCAAGTTCCACAGGCTTCTGGCAAGCTATGCTAATAATCCATGATTTTTCTTCATCGGTTATCTCGGCATTACGTCCTCGCCCTGGTGCATCATAGATTGCATTTTCAATACCGCCAACATTATACTTTTTTAAGCACAAAAGAACACTGTTGCGGTTTAAATCAACTTTTTCAGCAATTGTATCAACAGAATCTCCATCAGCTTTTAAGAGCAGTATCCTTGCTCTGGATACGACCTGTGCCTGAAGAGTTCTTGTTCTCGTGATTGCTTCGAGTTGATTACGTTCTTCGGTTGAAAGAAGAAGCGGGCGTGCTTTTGCCATAACTTAATACCTCCAATGTGTTGATGTATTAAGTATAACATATCTCACTTGATTAGTCTAGTTATTTGCTTTATGAACTGCTAGGTGTGGTCTTCAATCCTTCCTCTGCTTTTACACAGTCAATTCGTAGAATATATCCGGCATAAGTGCATATATCAATGCTGTTGTGATAAATGTTGTAATCGGCATATATGATGTTCATTCAATCAATCCTCTTTTCTGTAAAATCCAAAAAGCATTTCAATCAGTTCTTCCTGTCTTTTTCGTCTCTTGTTATAATTTGTTACAGAATTATCTTTCCCTTAATTTTGCCCTTATGAGCATTCGTAACATGAGGGAAAAGGATATAACACAAGGGAAAGCGTAAGGGCAAACTCACTTGTTACAAATTTAGCATTTTTAAGGGTTTGCGGACTTCATGAAGATAAGATATAACAGTTAATAAATGTTAAGAATTAAATCAAATCTAAACTGGAAGTTGTCTATTTCTTTGAACCATTGTTTTTATTGTCTTGTTTTTGCTTCTTTTTTTCTTTTATTCGCTCTTTAATCCTAAAAAATAATTCTAATGCCATTTGATTTGCTATCTGTCCCATAAGCAAGCTCTCCTTTCATAATTCTAATTTTTCAATTTGACAAACTAGAATTTGTCTCTTTCTTACCCATTAGCAATCTGAACCAATTTATCAATTATAACTTGTGGTATCTCGCTATTTTCATAACCTTGTTTAATAGATTCGATTGCATTATCTATATCGTTATTCTTTGCATATAAAAACGCTCTGATATGACACATATACGGAACATATATATGGGGTAAAGTTACTATCCTCTGATTAAGAACAGTAATGGCATCATCAACTGTTTGTACATTATTTATCCACTCTCTTATCAGTGGGATATTTTTATCTATCACATTTTTTATATATTCCAATGCAAATTCTATATCGGACGTGTAGGTAGGTATTTGATATTGAAAACTTGTGCATTTCCTTGGATTATAAAATTCTTCCTTTGTATATCCACAGTCTTGTTCTCTTTCATCCTCTATGTGATTATACCAAGCATCAGCAATGTGTATTTTTACAGAACTTTCTGTCCGATGCCATGTCAACTTATTTTTACTATTGATATCAGGGATAAAATCATAATTATATCCCCAGCGCAAGTATATGTGATTTCCTCTTGGATAACATAATTCGACCACAAAACGCCGATTAGCACTCCATTCAGAGTGCCATTTTTTTATCTTTTCATTATATTTCAACCCGAATTCTTCTGACAACCTTCGAGATATGTATTCGTCATAAAGTTCTCTTTTAATATATTCATCACCATGTAAAAACTTATCTTTATACTCTTCTTGTGATAATATTTCATTTGATTCCCTTTTTTTTGAACAAAAACCCTTACTCAATACATCAAATAGACTCATAAGTAACCTCCATTATTGCAAATCATCTCTTGCTTAAATCCCGATTTAGTAAATCGTGATTTGGTATCGTTACATCCTATACTACCGAACACCAAAAGAATCCGTCCACAACAGCATATATCCACTACTAAAGGCAACCGCCTGAGAAGCTAAATCCGTGACAGAGGCACTGTAAAACGGAATCTGATCGCTTTTAAGAATTTCGATTTTTATCTCCTTCTTGCAGTATTTCGTACCAACACCTCATACACTCCAAGCAATATACACCCGGCGACATAGCACAGGATATCTTTCCAATCAAATACAGAACCGACCAAAACACTTAAGAATCGGTTATCCTGCCAGCCTAATACTTCCACAATATGGAACATCTGTGAAAATTCTACCAGTGCTGCAAAAATAAATACATACAGCGGCAACAATTTGCATCGCTCCGGTACAAATATTCTTATAAACGTATATATCACAATCACAACCAGCACATCACCAATATATGGTCTTACAAATGCATCATGTACATATAACGCAATCAACACCTCGATCAGCAACAAAATCACAGTTGCTATTGCATATCCGATTCGCTTCATGTTCTTCTCCATTCAACAAATTATTTGAAGAGATTGTCATTTTTGCAGCTCTGGCACTACTTTACTTTTTTCAGATTCAACATATACTCTTCAATCAAACAATCAACCGTTTCTTTTTCCTTTACAAGATTCGGGAATAAACCGGTAGCTCCGTACCCTACCAAATTCATCAATCCAATCAGTCTCCATTCATTCGCAGATGTCACCGAATCTTCTCCCTCAATATTTTCCTTATAAGAACAAAACCCTACTGTGAATCGATTTCTTCGCTCCGCTTCCAATTCAGAATCTGCCGGCGGTAAAGTCGGAGGAAATCGCCACAGATTATCCATCTGCCTGATGAGTTCGTCTGCCTTCTCTGTCATATTTCTATTCTTGTAAATTTGAACTTCCAGTCCCCACATGAGTAGTATTCTATCCCAGACATTCCATACTCCCTTCCCCGGGAACTCCACTTCATGAGTAATTTCACATAACTTAAGAGCCTCGTCCTCACACCCATAAACATATAACCAATAGGCTAAGTGGCAAAGATTTTCAACATCCGATCCTCTATTAAACGAACATTTTTTTACCAGTTTCTTTGATAAGGACAAAACCTTCTTTTCTTTATGTCCCATCTGAATACTCTCAAACAATTCCTGATTCGTCATCTTTCCTTCTCCTCTCTCATAAAGTCGTGGTTTCAGTACCTTTTTGCCTCATTTTCCTCAAGCAATATTTCCGCATTTTCTGTTGAAAGTATTTGCTTTTTTACTATCTCAGTTTCAGGTGTCATAATAAAGCCCCTTTTCATGCTAATATAATAATGCATATCAGCACCATAAATGACGTCAATAAAATAAGTTACATTCCATGCATGATATCCGGTAATATATTCATGATCCGAATATTCTTCTATCTCATATAATTTCATACCGCTATCAGATGTGCATACCATAAACTTCCGCTTTATCCGTGTATACAATTAATCCGGATTATTTTCGACTTCATCCCAAAGTTCTTTGTTAAACCTTATTACCCGGGCTAACGATTTCATATCCAATTGCTCTGTCTTGAGTCCATAACCACCGACTTCATACTCATATGTCATTTCAACCTTGGCACCATTTTTTATTAAGTTTTGGATAAAATTATAAAATGCTTGATGCATCTTATATTCCGTCATATTTTCCATATGAATCCAGTCCCTGTTATGCAAATCAAATGTAATAACGGTATCATTTGTATCAATTCTCTTTTTTAAATCTCCTATCGATACGGAACTATCATATTCACGAATCATTTTTATGTATTTTATTGTGTTATCATCTTTTTCTATTTTTACTTTTATCAAATGCATAATATATTCTCCATTTTGGAATTAACAACCTTGAATTTATTACTCAAAATCCGGTGAAAATAATTCTAAATCTATATTTTCACACTTATATCCAACCTCTTGCCTTCAAAATTTCTTTCTAATCGTAATGCTGATTTATGCACCAGTCATATTTCTGCCTGTATATCTCATCATAAGGACAGCCTCATCTGGTGCCACACAACATTTCCATGTGTCGATTTATTCGATATCCATTCATCCTTAAATCCGAAGTTATAAATCTTTTTGCTCGTATACCTTATTCCAAGAACCAATCTCAATCAAATTACCTTCTGGATCGGCGATATAACAAGTTCTTTGTCCCCACGGTTCAAGCTCTGGTTCTAATACAGACGTTGCACCATTTTTTATAGCATTGTTGTATGCCATATCAACTTCCTCAAAAGTATCAACATAGAGTGCAATTTCGCTATGACCATTTAGACCTTTTATATACTCATACCTTCTGTGTGTCATGTTTTCAAAATCTTTTCTTCCATATAGCAAAAACAATGTTCCATCCTTAACAAGATAAACATTTGATGTGTCTTCGCTTTCTTTAATCTCAAAGCCAAGAACATCTCTATAAAAGCGAATCATTTTCGCCATATCTTCAACAAATAATCCAAATCCATCTAATCTCATAGTCCACCTCCGTATATTCCAATTTTTCTTTCTAATCAACTATCCAGCAAACTCGGAAATTATCAGTTAGATAAATGATAAAATTGTTCTTAACTTAAATCAAGAGTTGTATAGCCAAACTCGTTGATATGTCTTTGCAAATTATGAAAATCTATCATGTTTTTATTTTTCCGAAATAGTCCTTTTTTATTAAACAATATTTTAGTATGTGCGTATGTGCTATACAATTCGATATATGGCGGTTCGGCAGTGATATTTCTTTCTCCGATACAGTTTCCTCTACTGTTGGGATATTTCCGATTGAAATTTATAGTACATTCTTTGTATGTCAACCAATGCAAATCACTAAATTTTATTCCATGCTCATCAATAGAAACAATATTCTCGTAGGAGACTTCTTTAACCTCAAGATGGAAATAATGATGTTTTGATTTAAAATACTCGACAGCTGCATTGATATGTTCCAGAAAAAATGCGATTTGTTCCTCCGTCAAACTACATTCCCATGGATAGTTGTTAGCCATTCCTGTTTTCCCGTATTGATATGCTGCCATACTATATTTTATTTCCGGTTTTATCCATTTTACAATCAGAAAATCGTTTTCCTCAAGCAATATTTCAGCGTTTCCTGTTGAAAGAATTTGTGCTTTTATTGCCTCTGTTTCAGCTGTCATAAATAAAGTTCCTTTCCTAACAAATACCAATTTCTTAGTTTTAAAAACGCTTGATATCATTTTATATTCATTGTGAATCTTCTAAATACACTATACATCTGTTAACATCTTTTGGAGAATAAAAAACCGGAACTTTCTTCTTCATAAACAACTTTTTGTCACTTTGAAGCATATTCTCTAACTCTGGTTCTATTCCTTCTTCGTAATCTCCATAATGCCCGATCGTGAAGCGGCACTCATGTTCCATATTATCTTTTGTCTTAAATATAATATGAGCTTCGGTATAGGGCTGGTTAAAATCATTAACTAACGTTACATCTTCGATGATCCCCTCGACCAGATTCCATTTTATAATCACGGAAAATCGATTGACCAAATAGATGATAGGAATAATTGCAAAGAGAGCAGCTAAAAAAAGCCATCTGTTAAAAAGTCCGGCAATGATTCCGGGGATAGCCGTTATAAGCACCGCAATCATACACCTTTTACATGTTCTCTTTAATACTTTACTTTTGTATTTCCCCATTATCTTTCAGCTTTCCTTACAATTTCATCATCATGTCGGATTCATATTTTATAATCGTTGAAAATCAAAGTATTACAAACACTACTACCAAACATCCAACGAATCCCACGAACCACGGTATTATAAAAGATAGAAAATTTGCCTTATTTTTTCGAAGCAGAATCATTGCAGTTATCATTATGGCTAACCATGCGAACATAATAATATATCCAAACAAAAGATAAACTACAGGACTGGTCAAAATTTAAAAAACCAGAAAAGCTTCCCGCCATATGGATTTTTCTTACTGAGCAACCGTGCTGAAACTGCATGGAATAATAAAAATGCACCGCTTATGAGCGTCATGACCAGTTCAAACTGTGATAAGACCGACATGGAATTATCATTATAGCCTATATAAACATTCTTACTGCCCAGAATGCTGCAATTTCCCTCATACCAGAACACATCGGCACCATTGACCGGTGAATCCGGCTTAATCTGCAGCACCGTATAAGTTGGCCGAATGCCTTTCCCATAACGTGATTTGTAATTTCTGACATCATTTCCGCTATGTACCTTAACATGATTGGAGCTCTGCCGGGAGCTTTGATATGTTACAGTTCTCATCGAGTTTTATAGCTGATAAAGAAAGACTGAACGCCTCTTGTAAT
>OIXA01001387.1_pt1 | contig 31060 bp, 24 predicted proteins | sample 1587721 | NCBI WGS metagenome assembly OIXA01 (sample SAMEA3888900, study PRJEB22519) | human gut metagenome | biome: human gut; feature: human-associated habitat; material: faeces | place: Denmark | collected 2013
CCCTTCGGTATCATCATCGGTATGCGCCTCGGTATGTTCACTCCTTCCGAGGGCGGCGCTGTTGCGGTTATCTACTGCTTCATCGTCGGCGGCCTTATCTACCGCAGACTTAACTTCAAGAAGCATTTCATCCCCATCCTGCTCGATACCATCGCCGGTACCTCCAGCGTTGTCCTCATCATGGTCAGCGCCAGCGTTTTTGGCCAGTATCTGAGCTGGGTCAACATCCCGAAGCTCGTCGCGAAGGGCATTCTTGCACTTACCAGCAACAAGTACGTGTTCCTGATGCTCTGCAACGTCGTGCTTCTCATCCTCGGTATGTTCCTCGAGGGCGGCGCTGCCCTGATGATCACGACCCCGCTGCTCCTGCCCGTTGCGCAGAAGCTCGGCGTCGATGCCGACGCCCACCGTCGTCACCTGCTCCGGCGAGAGCCGCTTTTCCAGCAGGAACTTCCGGGCCAGCTCGCTCTTGGTCAGGAACCGGGTGCCCCGGCGGCGGTAGCGTCCCACGAAAAAGGCGTCGAACACCCTGCACATCCGGTTGTAGTTCTTGTTGAAGGGCGAATAGTAGGGGCCGTGGTAGATGACCGTCTTTTCGGGGTACTTCCCGGCCAGATGCCATGAGAACATCTGATTGTACTCGGCGGTCTGCAAAACATCGTACTGGGCGAAAAGTGCATCCTGCCCGCTGAACCAGACGTTCTTGAGCAGGACTTTCCCGTGGCGGTAGAAGACCCGGATGGGCTTGCCGCCCTCTGCCTCCACCTCCACGGTCATCTCATCCCCGTCCGTCCAGAACAGGATGTCGGTAGAGTGGCCCCGCTTGACCAGCGCTTTGGCCAGCCCCACCTCCTGAATGTTGTAGGTGTTCTTGGTCACGTCCAGCAGGCTGGGCCACGGACGAATGATGAGTATCTTCATCGGCTTCTCCCTCACTGCCTGAGCTGGCTTGCAAGATCCGCGTCCACGATCTCCTCGCCGGACTTATGGCGCAGCTGCTCCTGCGAGGCGGCGCTCAGGCCGTTGTTGACCACACAGTTGAGGTCGCAGGTGGAGCAGCGGTCCAGCTCCTCCTTCGTCACCCTGCCGTCGCGGTAGTCGCGGCAGACCTTCAGCTCGTACATACTGTAGGGGGTCTTGGTGAAGAGGGCCTTGAGCTTATGGGTCAGCACCCAGAAGCCCGGCTTCCAGATGTACTTGTGCATGGCGGGCGAGACCGAACCGATCATCCAGCAGGCGCGGTCGCAGTGGCGCACCTTGGCGCGGACCGCGTCGGCCTCGGGGCTGCTCCACAGCTCCTCCCAGCTCTGGGTGTTCAGGTTGCCCATGACCTCCTTGTCCTTGGTGCCGTTGCAGGGCATAACGTCGCCGTAGGGGTCGATGAAGAAGGTGTCGAAGCTCATATCGCAGGGCAGCAGACGCTTCTGGCCGTAAAGATAGTTGATAAGTCCATGGTTGAAGTAGGCGCGGAACCACTTCTTGGGCGAATTGCTCCGCAGCAGCTCGTTGATAAGGGCCTCGAAGTTCTTGGCCACCATCGGGCGGTCGTGGATGATGTTCTTGGCCTCCACGAAATAGAAGCTGTTGTGCAGGGTGGCGGTGGCAAACTCCATCCCCATCTCATCCGACAGGCGGTAGAGGGGCACGAGATCGGGGGCGTTCTTGTCCTGCACGGTCATGCCGAAGCCCACGTCCTTCATCCCCATCTCCCGGAGCTTTTTCAGGGTGGTGTAGCCGCGGTTGTAGCCGTCGGCGAGGCCGCGGATCTCATTGTTGGTCTGCTCGAGGCCCTCGATGGAGATGCGGATGCCGATGTCCGGGAACTCCCTGCACAGGTCGAGGATGCGGTCGGTGAAGAAGCCGTTGGTGGAGATGACGATGCGGTCCGACTTCTTCCGCAGCTCCCGCACAATGTCCTTCAGGTCGGTGCGGATGAACGGCTCGCCGCCGGTGATGTTCGTAAAGTACATGGGCGGCAGCTTGCGGATTGTCTCGAGGCTGATCTCTTCCTCGGGCTTCGAGGGGGCCTTGTAGCGGTTGCACATGGTGCAGCGCGCGTTGCAGCGATAGGTGACGATAACGGTTCCGTTCAGTTTCTTGGTTGCCATGATTCCTTCTCCTCCATATTACCCTTGGTACAGGCGCATCAGCTTTTCCGCATACGCCTCCACGGTGTCGAAGTGGGTCTTGCCGCAGGCCTTTGTGTAGGCGTCCAGTCTGGCGCGGTCGCCCCAGAGTGCTCTTATCTTTCCGGCCAGCGCATCGGCGTTCCCGCTCTCGAACAGCTCGCCGTTCTCCCCTGCGTCGATCAGCTCCGGGATGCCGCCGATGTCCGCGCCCAGCACCGGCGTGCCGTACATCAGCGACTCCATCACCGAGAAGGGGCAGTTCTCGTACCACTCAGACGGGTAGACGCTGAACCGCGCCCCGGCGATGAGCTTCCGGAGCGCCTCGCCCGACTGGAAGCCCACATTTTTCAGGTTCGGGATACCGGCCAGCTCCCCTTCCAGCGGGCCGCTGCCCGCCGCCACAAAGGGGATGTCCGGCAGCGCCTTGCAGGCTTTTGCAAAGGTTTCGACGCCCTTTTCCTTTGCAAAGCGTCCGAAGTAGAGCACATAGTCCTGTTTTTCCACATCCGGCGCTTTTTTTGTGGAAATAAAGTTGTGCAGGGCCACCGTTTTGCCCCGCAGGATGGGGTCGGTGTCCAGCTTTTTCTTCATGAACTCCGAGCAGCAGACGATGGCGTCCAGCTTTTTATAGACCTTTTTCCACCGCCAGAACGCCGCCTCCGCAGCGCCGATGGCGCTCTTGGCGGCAGAGCCATGGATGCACTTGTGCCGGATGCAGGAGGCAGACTTCCCGCTGAGGCAGTCTTCGCAGACCTGACCATCCACCCGGCAGCACATATGGTTCGGGCAGACCAGCTGGTAGTCGTGGGCGGTGTAGAGGATGCGGCAGGGCTGTCCGCTCTCCCGCCGCCACTTGTCCGCCTCAAGGAGGACGCTGGGCGTCAACTGATAGTTGAAATTATTGAGATGGATAACATCCGGTCGAAAATCATCCAGCACCAGCCGCAGCTTCTGCCGGGCCTCGGAGGAATAAATGGTCTTGAGCGGGTATGTAAGCTTCGCCAGCCTGCTTCCGCCGTGGAAATCCATGCCGCTGGTGTAGGCCCCCACCCGGTTGCCCACACAGCGGCCCTCGTGCTCCATCCCGAAATACTGCACCTCGTGGCCCATCTTTTCCAGCTGCTTTCCCAGCTCGAAGATGTATGTCTCTGAGCCGCCGTTGGGGTAGAGGAATTTGTTTATCATCAAAATTTTCATTGCCGTACTTCCCACTGTATCTTTCACCACAGCTTACAGCGCTTTACTGCACTGTACCCATGTTCCAAAGTCTCTCTCCTGAAAGCTCTTTTCCAGTAGACGATAGATTTCTTTTTCACTCTCATCGCCCACAAACGCATACTCTGCCTTTCCGGCAAAGGTCTTACTGATAAATTCTGCCGCCACGACAAAGGCGCTCTCAAGAATCTCACGCGACTCAAACTGTGTCAATCTGCCGTACATGACTGTGCTCAGATGCCACAAAATCAGTTGATAATACTCACTGTTATATATGTCTACTCCTATCTCCTGAGCGTGCTGTACAGCTTTTATCACAATCCAGAGTGCGTCGATGCCTTTCGCCGAATTTTTCTGCCGCTTATACAGACTGTTTTTTCCGCTTCGGAAACAGTAGCTCGGACTTCCCTCAAGATAAAATTTTTTGCATTGTGGGTAAATATCCAGATAAACAATACTATCCTCAAAGCCATAGCCCTCAAAAAACTGCGTCCTTTTCCAGAGCGAGGCTTTATATAGTTTGCCCCACGGCGTTCCCATTCCGTATTTTCTGGCTGACCAAAGGCTTTTTTCCTCCCGACTTCCTTCAGTCCTCGGTTTTACAATGATTTCTCTCGAGGTCAAACACTTTGCAGTTTTTCCAATCACGATTTCTGCACCCGACTTCTGTGCATCGTCCAACAGCTTTTGCAGCACTCCCTGCGGCAGAAAATCATCTGCGTCTAAGAAGAATAGATACTTTCCTTCCGCTTTCTGCAACCCGCAATTCCTTGCACCCGCACCGCCGCGATTTTCCTCTTCTATTACCACAAGTTCCGGGTATCGTTTTTCATACTCGCTCAAAATATCTGCCGATCTATCTGTCGAGCCGTCGTTGACACAAATGACCTCAAAGTCCTGCGTCAATTTCTGTCCACAGACAGAGTCCAAGCATTTACTCAGAGTGCCCGCCGCATTATATACCGGAATAATAACAGATACCGCACAGCCGCCCCGGAATGTTAATTCTTCGCATTCCGCTTTTTCACATGGCCGTATCTTTTCCAGCACCTGCACTGCCTGAGTTGTATCTATGACAGCAGTTTCCTTTGTATACTGTTCCCGCTTCAATATCTTCCGCTGTTTCCTGTTTTGGAGCTGACCCTTCTTCTGTTTAAAAAATAGTGCTACTCGTGCCGCATATGCTAACATGTTCTTTCCTCTTTTCATCCATGCGGAACATCAGTCATCATAGACTGGTACTACCACCTTTTTTTGCCTGTATCGTAAAATCTCATAACACCATGTCATCATCACCAATCGGTATGTAACATTGATGGGAAAATAAAACGATGTATTATCCGTCAGATAGGTTGAAAAAACATAAACATTCATCGCCATCATGCCAAGCGCCGCTTCTGCATCGAATATCTCAAGCAGTCTCTTGACCCGGAATGACAGCTCATAGAAAAGCCATACAATCCAGCACCAAAAACCCGTCTCAATATACAGCTCCAAAAAAACATTATGGACTACCGCAATAGGAATGTCCATATTCTCCATATGCGTTGAGCCGTAGTTATAAATAAATCGAATGCCTTTTCCAAGGTAGGTCGGCGACAACCAATAAATATCCTGATAAAAAGTCCACAATCGGTCGCGGCTCATCAAATCTACGTCATAGCGTTCTGCAAGTTCAATAAAAAGGCCGCTCCGAATAATCATCAGATAGCCAAACAAACCCGCGATTGAAACAACTGTGATTAAGGTAATGATTCCTCGCAATGGTCTTGTTCCAAAACGCTTTACGAACCATTTCATGACCCAATAGAATATCACCGCCCCCATCGCACCGGGAATTGCAACGCGCTTCATCGCCAGAGTAAAGAAAAAAATAGAAATGATAAATTTCCAGATGTCTTTTTCGCCTTTGAAGCTCCGGTGAATCATATAATACACGACATAAGTACCCCAGCCGTAAACCATGTCATGCAGTTCCATTTGGCGTACTGCACCACCAGTATCGTCCGCAAATGTCAACAGCAACGTAATGTATTCTGAAATAAGCCGGGGAAAACCTGTGCGTAGTCCGACTTGCACAAAAACCGCAAAGTTTGCAAATGCCATTGAAATAAGCGTATATGTTGTTGCATCTTCATCAAAAAGATATACTGCTCCAATCACATACAAGAGGTTCGTCAACATATAAATAATATTTTGCGAACCCCGCAGGATATACGGCCAGCTTTGAAACTCTGTAATCCATATTCCTGCCGACCACATCCAGAACATCAGGTACGGAAAGAAAAACAATACAAAAAAGCGCAGGCAGAACAGTGCGTGTTCGAATTGCGGAGAGACGAAAAAGGCCGCACAAGCCCATGCAAAAACCACAAGATTGATTCCATATTTCAAGCCAACCGGCAGCTTATAGCAAGCGCAGTAAAAGCTCAAAAAGGAAAGCAGAATGTAGAGTGCCGCGCTCCCATATCGTATCCATCTGCTCCGAAACGTCTTCATCTTGTTATTTTAATCCTTTCCGCTCAATTCACATCCACGACCACCAGTTCCGGCTGGTTGAAGATGCGCGGGAACGGCTCCGAATCGCCGAGGCCGCGGCTGATGACCACCTGCGACTCCCCCATCTGGTTGACCCCGCTGGTGTATTTGGGCAGAAAGCCCTGACTGGTAGACCAGAGGCCTTGACTGCCGATGCGCACCTGTCCACCGTGGGCGTGGCCGCTGAGCACAAGGTCGAACTGGTACAGCTCCAGCGAGGTGTCCAGAACCTCCGGGCAGTGGCAGATGAGGATGGTACAGACGTCGTCCAGCTCGTTCGTCTCGCCGTTCATGGCGTCGGCCACTGCGCGGGAGTTTTCCCGCTCCAGCTGGGCGCGGGGCCACTCGAAAAAGCCGCCGATGCGCAGCTTCCTGCCCTTGAATTCCACGTCCTCGTAATTGCCGTTCAGCCAGTGGACGCCGGTGGCCTGAATGTCGTCAAAAAGAGCGTCGCTACCGCCCGCGTACCGTCCCCCCCACTCGTGGTTGCCGGGGGCATAGTATACCGGCGCAATGTCCACCAGCTGGTGCATCAGGTCGAGCACGACATGGTAATCGGTGTCCGTGTCGATGTTCATATCGCCCGCCACCGCGATGAGGTCCGGGGCAAGGTTCTGTATCTTCCGCACAAGGTCGGCATTGTCTTCGCCGTACTCGTGGAGATGCAGGTCGGACAGCAGAACGATGCGCAGGTCTTCTACCGGCTTATCCACCGTGACCGAATAAAACGTCGTGATGAAACTCTTATTCATCTGCAGATTGTACAGCAGGATGCCGCCCAGCACAAGCACGACGGCCAGCAGCCCTGCCAGAATTTTTTTACTCATCTTTCCCATAAATCACTCTCAGCTTTCGCTCTTCAGCGGCGACGACTCAGCCGCCTTCCTTGCATTTTCGGCCTCCTGACGGGCCTTTGCGTCCGCGCAGCGGCGGATGGCCAGCCTCAGCAGGGCGCGGATCTCGTAGGCGTCATCCTTCGCCGAGTTGGAGACGCCCACAAAGACGCAGGGGCCAAACACGGCCAGCTCGGTCTTGGCCAGCAGATTGCTCAGGCGGTCGATGCAGTTCCTTGCCAAGTCGATGCTGCAATCTTCCAGCAGGACGATAAAGTGTCCCGCGCCGTTGTAGCCCACAAAGCCCAGCGTCCGGAAGACGTATTGCAGCTGGTCGCCCAGCGCCCGCAGCGCCTTGTCGCCGTCGTTGCGGCTCATCCCCGAGAGATCGACCTGAATGTGGATGACGGTGAACTGGCCGTTCAGACGAACGGTGCTGTAGCGGTCCACCATGGCGTCGCACCGCTCGCGGTTGGGCAGGCCGCTCTTTTTGTCCACATAGAGATAGTAGTCCACAAAATCGCCCAGCCGTCCGAGGAAGATGGCGCAGAAGCAGCCCAGAAAGAGGAACAGTATCACCGACAGGGCCGCATAGAGCTTCAGGTTGAGCTTCGCGTTGACCACGATGCTGTTCTTCATCTTGATGTTGTCCGCGCCGTTGACCTGATTGAACTCCTCGACGGTCTCGATGGAAAGCTCATACAGGCTGGTGAATTTCTGCACCAGCTCGTCGATGCGGTCGCTGGCCCACTGGGCCTCGGCGCTGGCGGGGTCGGTGTTCCGGGTCACATCGGCGTAGGCGTCCAGGATCTCCTGTGCCTTTCCCTGCGCGATGGTAGCATCGATGCGCTCAGCGTGGAGGTCGGCGTAATGCCGGATGAGCTTATCGTAGGTGGTGGTGACATCGCCGGAGGGTTGGGTGGTGTAGTCCCGCACCACATCGGTGATGATCTGGGTCTCGCCGCCGTCGGCGTTCCGGTTGGCCGAATAGACCGCCGCGCCGTCCAGCGTCTTGTCGCCGAACTGGTCGATGATGTCCTTGGCCTCAGAGATGTTGTTGTTCAGGCTGTCGATCTGAAGCTGGTAGCGCAGGATGGCGTTCTTCTTGGTGTTGACCAGAAGGGTGTGGTCCCGCACCAGCTTATTGTTGATAACGTAGGCGTAAAGGTCGTTCAGGGCGTTCTGGGTCAGATATTCATACTCCGATACGAGGTCCGAGAAGGAATAGCCCGACTTCACGCTGTAAAAGCCGTATTTCTCTTCTGCCTTTTTTCGCAGAAAAGCCGCACTCTCGTTGGCGTTGTTGCGCAGGATCTCCACGCAATCAATATACTCGTAGTTCGCCACCGAGACGTTGCTGGCGTTGTTCGGGAAAATATCCGCGTCAACATGGGTCTCGCTGTAATACTGAAAGTAGTTCGTCAGCACCGAGTCCAGCACATTGCGGGCGTAGTCGGTGGCGTCCTTGCTGTCCACCGTGAAGGAGACGGCGTAGGTCGTGGGATAATACTCGTATTCGTCGCCGTTGGAAAGAGCCGTCTCCTTTTTGGTCTCTTCGTCCTCCGGGATGACCTCCTGCACCGAGATCCGGGGGCGGATGGACTCGGTGCTGGCCGTCAGGCCCAGATCCTGAATGGTCTTGTTGATGACCGATGCCGAGGTGATCTCGGAAGGGTCGATCCTTGTTCCGTCGGCGTTCAGGCCCTCGCTGGCGTTGGGGCCTGCGTACTGGATAACGGCTGTGGCCGTGTACGACTGCCGCGACGAAATAAACTCATACACGCCCAGACAGCCCACTGCCGTGACGAGCATGATGACGAACCACCATTTTTTCAGGTAGCGCAGCAAATCAAAACTTTTCATTCTTCCTCCATCCTGTCCCAGAGACGGATATTATTCGTTCTCCATCCGCTGGCGCTGGCGCCGGACACACACTTGGACGACTGCGCCCAGATAGCAGACCGCACAGACCAGCGCGGCCAGCATCACGCTGCGTTTCACGTTATAGCGCTGCATGAAAGACATCTGCGGCTCACTGAACATAAGATAGCTGTGGATGCGCTGGGCGTAGCAGTCGGCGTCCAGCTCCCGTGTCGCGCTCACGATGTCCGCGAGCTGCCGGGTGATGTTGTCCACCATGGCCTGTGCCATCTGCACCTCATGCGACTCGGTGGGCTGTTCCAGCGCCATGACCTTGGAGTTGTTGGTGGCGATGCTCTTCTGGGCCTCCACCGCCGAGCTGAGCAGCTCGTTGGCCTGCAGGGCCAGATCGTCGATGCCGATCTTGGTGCGGGACATATAGAACGCACCGTCGTTGTCATAGGTAGGGATGAGCACCGAGGAGACCATCTTGTTGTTGTAGTTGTCCAGAATGGTCATGTAGATCGCGCTCTTCTGGGAGTCGCTCATCTCGTCCCACCGCAGGGTGCGGTTCAGCTCGTTGAGATCGTCGATGCAGCGAAAATTGTTCTTGGCCACGCCTTTTTCCCAGATGTAGCTCTGGTATTCCCGGAGGGTATAGCCCTGCAGGTTCTGTACCTGTTTCTTGATGGCACTGTAGCTCTGGCCGCTGGCGGAGAGATAGGAGCCGTCCTGATCGTTGCGCACCGTGAGGTAGTTGTTGACCCGGTCGATCATCATGCTGAAGTAGGAGCCGATCTCCTCGTAGTCCATGTCGCTGTAGTCATCGTCGATGTCCAGCGAGGTGGCGTTGACCCGGTAATCTGCGGTGAACCGCTTGAGGTATACCCGGCATATCTCGTCGAGGAAGTCCTGCACCGTGATCTTCCCCCAGAGCGTCCACGGCAGCTTGACCGAGAGATAATAGGACGAGCTGATGTAATAATCGTCCTCCTTGGTCACGATCCGGCTGGTGGTTGGGCTGATGGAGATGCAGTCCGCGAGGTCGGCGGTCGTCAGGTCGTCCTGCAGGCCGGTGGCCTGTAAGATGGCCTCGAGATACTCCTGCGTCAGGAACTCCGACTCGCTGAAGCGTGCGCCGTTGGGCGTCTTGCCGGTGACACTCTCCTCATAGTTCAGGGACATGGTGGTGCTGGCCCCAAAGCTCTTGACGGTGGTAAGTACGAACATGAACCCCAGCGTGCACACCACGCCCACGGCAAAGAGCCAGCGCACCTTCTGCACGAAGACCTCGAACAGAAGGCGGAAGGAGAGAAGGCTGTTGAGGAAGTCGTGAACGGACGAAAATGCCGGTCTCCTCTTCAGGCGGTGCTTCCAATGTCTGCGGAAGCGTCCCCGCTTTTCCCGGGGAGCTTCTGTCTCCTCGGCTTCGCTGTCCTCTTCCGGCTCGTCGCCCTCTTCGACGATGTTCAGCTCTGCCCAAGCGGCGCTCTCCTGCTCAGGCGGACGCGCCGACCCAGAGCCGCGCCCCCGTCTTTCTTCCGGGCCGACTTTTCCCTCATGCTTCGGTTTTCTTCCCGCAGATCTCATTCGCAGTATTCCTTTTCACTCTCTTTATGGTCACGCCCTGCTGACAGGTGCGCATAATTCAACTATTATATAATACCGCAATTCGTTCTTAATTACAACTACTCCGGAATTTTTCACCTCCGTTCTGCCGCATTTCAGGGCATTTGCGGGGCCGCCGACTGTCTTATCGCTGAGCTTCATGACGCCGTCGATCAGGACATCGCCGCCGCAGTTGGAGAAGAAGGTGCCGAGAACGAGGAAGCAGCCGTCGGGAGCGCCGGGCAGCGGCAGCAGACCCCCGAAAAAGAGTCCTGAAGCGCGCAAAAAGCACCGGCTTTCTCACGAAAACCGGTGCTTTTTCTCATGGTTCTATTCTACGCCCGCGCAGGCAGAGAAAGAGCGCCTCAGCTGCGGTACTCGGCGGGCAGCTGGTCCATGCTCTGCCACTTGGCTATGGCCTCGTCCAGCTTCATGCCCTTGGCCACCGCGTCGCGGCGGCAGGCGTTGACGGCCTGGATCTCCTTCATCTTCTCGCCGGTCAGGGTGTAGCCCTTCATGGCGATGAGGGTGGCGGCCCAAGCCACCATCGGGATGATGCAGAACAGCACGATGACCACCCAGTTCATGCCGGGGGTGTAGGGGTCGTACTGGGTGGGCAGGCTCTCGAGACCGATGAAGCTCACCGCGATGCCCACGACGGTAGCGGACAGGCTGGACACCAGCTTGTCCACGAGGCTGAACAGGGTGCCCATGATGCCGGGGATGTAGTTGCCGCTGCGGTAGGTCTCATAGTCCGAGCAGTCGGCGACCATCGGGATGGGCATATCGGCGGTGGCGTAGTATGCGCCGTAGCCGATGCCGAAGAAGGCGATGAAGAGGATGGTGTACAGATTGATGGACAGGCCGTTCTCTCCCATGATGGACAGGGTGAAGGCGTCGCTGCGGCCCCAGAGCAGCAGCAGGACCAGCACGCCGATGTAGCAGATAAATGCCACGCTGACGTACTTCATCAGGCTGGCCTTCTGGCCCTCCTTCTGGCTGGTGCGGACGGTGAGCAGGAAGAAGGGCACGCTGCACACATAGCCCAGCACCATCATGGGCAGGTACAGACCGTCGTAGTTGCCCATCATGCAGCCGTACAGCATACACAGCACGGTGGTGTTGGTGGCGATGGAAAGTGCCAGCTTGCAGCCTGCACCGGCCACCATCAGCCGCTGCATGGGGTTATTGTTCTTGATGATCTGGAGGTACTCCCGCACCTTGATCTTCTCGGTCTTTTCGCCGCCGATGCCAAAGTACTTGGGCTGATCCTTCTCCCAGATGCCGATGACGGCCAGCAGGGTGAGCAGAATGGAGATGACGATGCCCACAGGAGCCAGCGTGCGGAAGAATCCGGCAGAGGCGTAGCCGCCCTCATAGTTCTTGGCAAGGATGGGGGCAAAGAACTGCATGGCACCCATGCCCAGCAGGCTGCCCACGGTATTGAAGATGGTGAACAGCGGACGCTGCTTGGGATCATTGGTCAAAACGGTCTGGCCGGAGCGGGTGCAGCTGGTCTGGAAGGTGTAGCCGATGACCCACACTGCGTACAGTCCCACAAAGGCGGCGTAGCGCAGCCCCATGGCGCCGGCGGGGATGAGCGGGGTAAGGCAGTACAGCACCAGAATGCTGGCTGCCATGATCAGGTTGCCGATGACCATAAAAGGCCGGAACTTGCCGAATTTGCCGTTGGTGCGGTCCATGAGGGCACCGATGATGGGGTCGGTGATGGCGTCAAACAGACGCATACCGGTGACCATCACCGAAGCAAACAGCATGCTCAGCGCCAACACCTTGCTGCCGAAGGTTGCGATGTAGGAAAGCACCAGCACATAGTACACGTTGGTTGCGCCGTTGTTCAGCGGAAACAGCACCAGCTGGTAGGTTTTGGCGCGGTTCACACTCGACGCCGTTGTTTTTTGTTCGCCCATTGCGGTCTCTCCTTTTGTCTTTGATAAAAAAGCGGCAGCCTGCCCCGCCTTCGGGGCAGGCTGCCGCTTGCGAAAATCTGATTTTTCGGAGGGTTGATTATTTCTGATCTTCCGCCGGGGCAGTCAGCGCCTTTGCGGCCTTGCGTGCCTTGATGCGCTTGATCAGCATAAAGAGGCTGACAGCCACCAGAACGCCCAGCACCACATCAACACAGATCAGTGCGGTCTTCCACCAAGGAGTAACGGATACGATCTTGGTATTTGCGGTGACGCCGTTCATGGCGTTGGAGTTGGCCACCGTGTACAGGATGCGGTGGGTGGACTCGCGCATGGCCTGGGTGATATCGGGATCGCCCTGATACAGCTTCAGCAGCTCGTCAGTCCACTGCTGAGCGCTGGAGTCCCAGCCGTTGGTACCGGCCAGCAGACCCTGTGCAACGTCAAAACTCTTCATCGTGATGCCGTAGTTGGCAAACATGGCGTTGCCGGAGAAGTCGGTCAGGTTGAAGCCGGTCATGCCCCACTCGCCGCGCAGAATATTGGTCTGCAGACCCTTGTGCGCGCCGGACCAGATACCGCCGATGCGGGCAAAGGCGTTCATGACACACTTGGCACCACCCTCGGTAACTGCCATCTCAAAGCTCTTGAGATAAACTTCACGAATAGCCTGCTCGCTGGCAAAGGTTGCAATGCAGCGGCAGCGGCTCTCGGTATCGTTCAGCGCAAAGTGCTTGATGTAGACATACACGCCCTTGGACTGGATGCCCTCCACCTCGGCTGCTGCGATCTTACCGGAGAGGAAGGGATCCTCAGAGTAGTACTCAAAGTTGCGGCCGGAGTAAGCGGTGCGGTGGATATTCATAGCAGGGCCGTACAGGCCGGAAGCGCCCAGATCCAGCATATCGTTGCCGATGCAGATGCCCACTTCCTTCATCAGATCCACGTTGAAGGTGGCGGCCATGATGTTTTCGTCGCTGTAAGCAGCATGACAGGTGGCTACACCGGTCAGGGTCTGGGTAAAGCCCTGCGGGCCGTTATCATCGGTAGTGGCAGGCTTGGAAACGCTCTGCACCATAGCGGTGTTATGATATCCCTTGCCCACCAGTTCGGCCATCTCCTCATAGGTGACCTGATCCAGCAGCTTGTCCCAATCCGGGTCGTCGTAATCCTTGCCGATCATCATGCCCAGCGTCATGCCGTTGTCGGCACCCATAGTGGGCATCTCGGTGGTAGAGCCATCAATGCCCTTGTAGCTCTGATACGGGTTGATATCCACCAGCAAGGCATCGTTGGCCTCAATGGCGATCTTCTCCGGCCAGGTGCCGGTCCAGTTGGCACGGGTGAGCATATTCATCTCGTCATAACCGTAGTAGGTCATGTCGGCAGAATCCAGCTGGTTGGTGATCTTCTCGCCGGTAGCGGCAGAGATGGAGTAGGTCTCGGTATCGGTCACACCGTTGGTGTAGGTATAGGTGAAAGCGGTGTCGCCGTTGGCGGTCATGCCGTTGGCAGTGGTGTAGCCCTTGGCTGCCAGAACATTGTTCACAGCATCGTGGGCATTGCGTGCGGCGGTCAGGTAGTAATCACCGGCCTCCAGAATATAGGTCTGTGCCACATTCTCGTCGTAGCAGGCCAGCTCGCTGCGGGGTACGTTGATGGTAACAGTCTCGCTTTCGCCGGGGGCCAGCAGCTGGGTCTTGCCAAAGCCGCACAGCTCCACAGAAGCCTTCTCGATGCCGTTTGCCTTATCGTACTCGGTATAGGGGGACTGGAAGTAAGCCTGCACCACTTCCTTGCCTGCCACAGAACCGGTGTTCTTCACATCCACGCTGATGTTGAAGCTGTCGGTTGCGGCATCGTAGGAGGACTGGAAGTTGGACCAGTCAAAGGTGGTGTAACTCATGCCGTAGCCAAAGGGATAGGCCACGGTGGAGGCGTAGTCGTACTCGCCCACGTTCTGGGTACCCATGACCACATCCTCGTAGCGGGTCTCGTAGTAACGGTAGCCCACATAGATGCCTTCCTGATAGGTGGTGTAGTAACCGTTGCCGTCCAGACCGCCGTTTGCAACAGAATACCACTTGCTGGTATCCTTCTCGTCATAGTTGGTGTACTGGTTTGCATAGTAGTCCACCAGACCGGGTGCGGTGGTGTTGTCGTAGCAGTAGGTGTCCACCAGATGGCCGCTGGGGTTCACATTGCCGGCCAGAATATCTGCCACGGCATTCAGGCCGTAAGAGCCGGTGTAGCCGATCCACAAAGCAGCATCCACGCCGTACTCGGGATCATTGAGGAAATCGCACTCCATGGCGTTGGTGGAGTTGATCAGCACGATGGTGCGTGCAAACTCTTCCTTGGCCATCTTCAGCATATCCTTTTCTTCGTTGGTCAGGGACAGCACATTGGTGCCATCCACAAAATCGCCGTACTCCAGATCAGCACCCTCACCGGCCACACGGGAGAGCATCACGATCGCAGCATCGCCGTAGGAGGCAAAGCTGGAGCGCACATCGGTGATGTTTGCACCGGCTGCCGCCTCCGCAGCCTTGACGTTCGTGCTGTACAGAGAGACAGGCACTTCGTTGATGTGCCAAGCAGAGCGGTCACCCAAACTGGTACCCTTGCTGGGAGAGCGGACATAGTCCTTGCCTGCACCGTTGGTGTAGAAGTCCCACAGCACCGGGTTCACGTCAAAGCCCACATCCTCCAGAGCCTGCTTCCAGGTGGGAGCCTTGGAGGTGTCGATATCGGCAGAGCCGGTACCGCAGGTCACAACGTCCACGCTGGAATGGCTGAGCGTAGACACCTTACTGCCCGCAGCCAGAGGCAGGGTGTTGTTATCGTTTTTCAGCAGCACAGCACCCTCACCGGTAAGCTGCTCTGCAATTTCCTTATCGTGTGCTTCCAGCTCTTCCACACTGCTGAAATCACTCTCGTAATACACAGCACTGTCGTCCTTGCCCACGGTCTTGTGGGTGGGGGTCTTCAGTGCAATGTTCACGGCCTGTGCACTGGCAAATGCCAGATTGGAACCGATGCAGGCACCGGCGAACAGTACCGTGAAAAGCACCGTAAGGATGCTCCACAGTACAACGCCAGAGCCTTTCTTCTTGCCCTTCTTCATGTTGTTCTCCTTTTCTTGTGTGTGTCGGCGATCGCCGCAGGCTTTTTTATGGCCGCTGTGGCACAGCCATTTTCCAAAGTGCGGCAATTTATTCCAAGGTGTGGACCGGTACTCAGACCCAGTTCGCACTCTTCGACTTGGTTTTTACCAGCTTGTAGCTGGGGTTCGGGGCCGCCACGCTGCGGAAGCAGGCGGTGTCGATGCAGTCGCCTGCAACGGCTTTCAGCTCCACCTTTCCGTGCAGCGGCACGCGGAACTTAAAGATATGCTCCCCGGTCTGCTCTGCCAGCTTTTTGCCGTCCGCATACAGGGTAACGGATTTCTGGTTGGAGTAGACCTTGACCTCGATCTCCTTCTCGGTGCGGTCGGTGAACCGCTTGGAGCAGATATGAACGAAGTTTTCCTCGCTCCACCATGCTTTATAGAGGTAAAAGCTGTCCTTTTTGGTCTTTCGGTCAAAGGTAACCAGACCCTTGTGGTTCATGCCCGGCTCGCCGCCCTGATCCCGGGCATCGGCTGCAAAATCGAACATATTCCAGACATGGGTCGCCCACAGCCACGGGTGGCGGTCAAAGCACTTCAGCATATACTCGTGGTACTTGGCCTGATACTCCTCGGTGTGGTCGCCCCGGCGGGGGTGGGCACTGTGGAGGTTGGGCATACCCTCGGCACCGTACTCGGAAAAGCCCAGCGGACGGTTGGGGTACACCAGATGGAAAAAGTCCATCCACAGGTCATTCAAAAACAAGCCCGGCACATACCAGCCCAGATACAGGTTCCAGCTGACAAGGTCGGTGATGTGCGCCACCGGGTTGAAGGGGCCGCACATGGCGTAGCAGGCCAAGGTGGTCAGGCGGGTGGGGTCCATCTTGTGGCACAGCTCGTTGAGCACCCTGTGGTTATCCAGCATATCCGCCTTGTCCTTGGTGGAGATGGTGATCTCGTTGGACACGCCCCAGCAGACGATGGAGGGGTGGTTATAGTTCTGGTGGATCAGCTCTTTCATCTGGCTGATGGTGTTTTCCCGGCCATTGGGCAGGTGCTCGGAGATATAGGGGATCTCTGCCCAGACCACCATGCCGTACTTGTCGCACAGGTCGTAGAAATACTGGTCGTGCTGGTAGTGCGCCAGCCGGACGGTGTTTGCACCCAGCTCCCGGATCAGCGCCATATCCTCATCGTGCATCTCCCGGGTGATGGCATTGCCCAGGCCCTTGCGGTCCTGATGGCGGGAAACGCCGTGAAGAGGGTAGGGTTTACCGTTGAGGAAAAAGCCCTTTTTTGCATCCACAGAGAAGCTGCGAATGCCCACCTTGGTGGTCACTTCGTCCACCGGCTTGCCGTCCTGCATCAAACGGACGATACAGGTGTACAGGTATGGGTCCTTCACGCCGTTCCACAGGTGGGGAGCCTCCAGATGGAGGGAAGCCTTTGCGCCCTCGCCCTTTGCAACGGTGCTGCCCTCGGCATCCAGCAGTTCCACTGCAACAGTGCCCTCGCCTTCCACCAGTGTTTCCACCTGAATGTCGGCGCTGCCCTCTTTCAGATCGGGGGTGATTTTCACGCCGGTGTCGCCAAAGTGACCCAATGCAATGTGGTTTTTGTTCACCACCAGCAGGCTCACATCCCGGTAGATGCCGCCGTAGAAGGTAAAGTCTGCTTTCTGGGGATAAACGCGGTCGTTGACGCTGTTGTTTACCTGCACCGTGAGCTGGTTTTCTGCCTGCAGCAGCTCCGTAACCTCTGCCCGGAAGGTGGAGTAGCCACCGTCATGGGTGCAGAGCTGCTGACCGTTCAGCAGTACGGTGGCGCTGGAATTGACGCCCTCAAACTGCAGCCAGACCTGCTGCTGTGCCGGGTCAAAGGCCGGTGCTGCAAAGCTGGTGCGGTAGGTGCAGGTTCCCCGCCAATAATCGTTGCCGCCGTCCTGACCATCCACTGCGTTCCATGTGTGGGGCAGTGCTACGGCATCGGTCACGCCGTCCGGGCCGGTAAACTGCCAGTCCTTCATAAGCTTTGCAATACTACGCATCCGATTCCTCCTGTTTTTTGCTGTGCTCCGGTAATTTTTCCGTACATTTTTCTTTCGTTGTTATTTTATCAAAGCAACCGCATTTCGCAAGATGCCCGCGAAAATCGGTCGTCATGCGTGCGCATTCGGTTTTCGGCTCCCAAATGTGAACCGATATATTTGTATATTTTTCACAAACAGATGTATCCAACAAGTTCTAAAAAGAAAGCCGCCGCAGGACTTCCGTTTTCGGAAATACTGCGGCGGCTGCCGTTTCCTTAACTTATTTTTGCAGCGGAAAGATGATCTTTTCCGCAAAGAATTCGCCCTGTTCCTCCAAGGTCAGCGTGCCTTTATATTTCTGTACGATACGCCGGATCACCTTCAGCTCATACTGTGCAGAACGGTTTGCCTGCTTTTCCGGCGGGCGCAGCGGACTGATGATATTCACCACCACAAAGCCCTGCCGCACACAGACCAGCAGGTCGATGACCCGGCACTCCGGGCGGGCGGTCTGCACTGCGCTTTCCACGGCATGGTCCAGCGCATTGGCAAACAGCGCGTACAGATCCCCTGCCTCGATAAAGCCAAGACAACTGCCGTTTGCCACGGCATTCAACTGGATCCCCCGGGACTCGCACAGCAGGCTCTTCTCGGTCAGCACCACATCCAGCACCTCGTTGCCGGTGTTGCGGTTCGCGTCATAAAGGCGGGCTGCGCGCTCGGCCTCCTCGATGCGTTCCTGCGGCACCGCTTCAGGCGACAGCTTGCGGAGATTGGCGATCTGCACCTTCAGTTCATGGCAGCGCTTATTGATGATCTGCACATTCTGCCGGGCGACCTGATACTGCTGGCGCTGGCGCTCGTACAGCAGGTTCAGGGCATTCATCTCTTTTTCCATGGCAGATTTCTTGAACAGCTCACTTTGAAAATACAGCAGGGTGATAAAATAGAACTGCCCGATCAGAATGGTGGCTATAACGCTCCGCGGAAACTGTTCCGCGCGGAAATTGTCCAGCACCGCTGCCTGTACCATGAACAGGATGCCGATAAAAAATGCGCTGAATAGCTGCCGGGGACCGATATGATACTCTCCTTTATAAGGCAGCTGCCGTGCCAGCAGGAGATACACTGCCGCAAAGAATACCGCCCCGGACAGCAATTGTACCAGAACCGCCCAAGGGGAAGCCATGTTCAGCGGGTGTCCATATCGGGCAAATTGCAGCTCTAGAAAGCACCATCCCTCGTAGGCGCACTGCGCGATGAGCAAACTCCACACCGCACAGTACATGGCTCCTTTTTTATTGATATCCGTACACAGGTAGATCATCCCGCCCAGCAGCGCAAAAAAGGAGATATAAAGCGCCAGCAGCAAAAGCTGCTGCTGCCATAGTGTTGTGGACTGTGCCAGCGGGTCCAGCAGCTGCGCCAGCAAAAGCAGCGGGAACAGCATCCCGCAGGCACGCGCCCAGAAATGGGAGCGATGCCGCAAGGGCAGACAAAAGACCAGTGCTGCACCCCAGCGCAGCAGCGCCCGGAGCAGGCTGTTCAGCAGGGATGTGGTCACAGCACACCTCCCATGTAGGACGCCACTGCGGTAAGAAAGGCCGTGCGCTGCCGTCGGCTGATCTCCAGCCGGTCGTCTTTCACAAGGGCAAAGTCGCTTTCAATGCCCTTGACGTAGGCCAAGTTGACCAGATAGCACTGGTTGCAGCGGACAAAATGGTACTCTGCAAGCTGCTTTTCAGCGCTTTGCAGGCTGGCGCGCACCGCAAATTCTCCTTTGGCGGTGTGGTAGTACAGCATCCGGCTGTGGGTCTCCAGATAATAGATATCCGCCGTGTCCAGCAGTTGGATGCCGCCGCCTGCCAGCTGCAACACCACCTGCCCGCCTCTGCGCCGCTGTACCCGCTGAATGGCGCGGGAGAGCTTGGTGCAGAACTGATAATAATTCACCGGCTTCAGCACATAATCCAGTGCGTCCACCTCGTACCCTCGGATGGCATACTGCGCCATGTTGGTCACAAAGACCAGCACCACCTCCGCATCCACTGCCCGGATGGCTTCGGCAGCGCCAAAGCCGTCCAGCCGGGGCATCTCCACATCCATAAAAATGATGTCGAACCCCGGCGTATAGTGCTCTGCGATTTCGGAGCCGTCTGTAATGAGGCTGATCTCCACCTGTACTCCCTGCTCCTCGGCATATTGCCGGACGAACCGGTTCAGGCATTCCCGTGTTTCATTCTGATCCTCCACGATCGCAATCCTGAACATCCTGCCCCCCACCTTCTCTCTGCGTCTGATTGCCGTATCACTCTTTTTATTGAAACACACTTTTCCGTGAAATGCAATGGAAAACCTTGTTTGAAACAAGGCTGTTTTTAGACGCCTGTCTTGTAGGAGCGGTCAGGCGCGCACAACGCAAGCTCCCTTCTGCAAAGCAAAAAGGCAGGATACCATCGCCGTGATGATACCCTGCCTTTGATTGTTTACCGCTCCGTTGCGTAAACGCAAACCTCCGTGAACAAAAAACACACCTGAACCCCAGACCCCCTGCGTGTGATGCATGACGACTTTTCGTTTTTTAGAACGATGCTTCGTTAAACAGACTCAATTTGCTACAGATCTGCTACAAACGGCAGTTTTTCGACTTGCATCAGTAACCTGTTTTTTATATTCTCACTGGCCAAACTTTCAACTCCTATACTCTCCCCTCGCCAAAAAAGTCTCAAATGTTTTGTGTGGTTTGATGATAGTATTTTCAGTTGACGTATGATACACTGAATTTTAAGGAGTTATTCAGTTGTACTGTGACTACTTATCTAAGCATTTTTACGGACACCAAATCTTGCATACAAAAATGCGAAATCTGCTTTGAAATGGGGTATTTGCTTATGTTTAAAATCAACAATCTGGCAAATCAGACAAGTCACATCGTCACCGAACAGAAGGGTATCTTTTCCATTGTTGAGCACAATGTCGATTTCTCCGTAGCGCCTTGCAATGCAATGGAAGAATACTATATGAGCCAGATGAATGTCAAACGGAAACAGGCCATTGCCAATCTCAACGGAAAAGTTGGGCTTGTTCTCCAAGCGGGCGCAATGCAGTACATTGTTGGCAACGTGCAAGCAACCACCGGATTGAAGGGTGTTGGCGACTTCTTAGGCAAAATGGTAAAAAGTTCCGTCACAAAAGAAAGCGCAATCAAGCCGGAGTACGTCGGAACGGGTGTGCTCGTGACCGAACCCACCTATAAATATCTTCTGACCGAAAATGTCGGTGACTGGACAGGCGGTCTTGTAATGGAAGACGGCATGTTCCTGGCCTGTGAATCCACTGTCAAGCACGAGGTTCAGGCACGCTCCTCGCTTTCTTCTGCAGCACTCGGAAATGAAGGACTCTTCAATCTACGGCTTGCTGGCAATGGTGTATGTGTACTGGAAAGCAATGTTCCCCGTTCGGAAATCGTAGAAATCGACCTTCAAGACGACGTTTTAAAAATTGATGGCAGCTTTGCAATTTGCTGGTCCGGCAGTCTCAGCTTTACGGTTGAACGTTCCGGAAAAACCTTGCTTGGTTCTGCCGCATCCGGTGAGGGTCTGGTAAATGTTTATAAGGGAACTGGCAAAGTATGGCTTGCTCCATTAACGCCTTCTCAATCACTGGTTAGCGCAACGCATGCAAAAAGCGCAAAGTAATTGACCACCTGTTCTTATTGCTTTCACTGTTTCACTTCTTTACAGCATCATCTTTGCAAAAAGCTTTTGGCCTTTAATATAGAGGTCAAGAGCTTTTTTGCTTGCCGCTGAACTTCTGTTTCAGGAGGTCATCAGCGTATTTGTTTTCGGACATCTTGCTGGGGTTGTGGTAGGTCTCGCCGTCAATTTCGATTGCGATTTTGGACTCAGGAGATTCCAACGCAAAGTCGATATAGCGGTGCCGACCATAGATGTCCACGCAGGGGTACTGGACCTGCAAATTCTCGGTTTTCTCAGGTCCAAAAGCCTCACAGAAAAGCTGTACAAAAAGCTCCTCTGCACGGCTGTTGACACCGGTTGCTTTTGGCTCCATGATGGTCTCCTGTTATTTTAACCCTTATCACCTTTTAGAGGTTTTGACAATCTATAATAAATCATTTTTATTTTACTCCTGCAACCAAACGAAAGCAATGCAGATACAGTATATTTTCTGAGATCAAGAACTTCTTTTTCAATCAGATGCGGCTTATTCTCGATCATTGAATATTCTTCTCAGAAGCTGCTGGTAGCACTGGACTTTTTGAAGCCTGCCACTGTCCGCGAGGGCGTGAAGTGGCTGCCGGAAAAGCAGCTGGACGTGTTCTTTGTGACCCTGAACAAAGCGGACAAGGATTACTCCCCCACCACCATGTACAAGGACTATTCCATCAACGAAAGCCTGTTCCACTGGCAGAGCCAGAGCACCACCGCCGAAAGCTCTGCCACCGGGCAGCGGTACATCCATCACCGGGAAAAAAGAAGCCGGGTGCTGCTGTTCGTGCGCGAGTTCAAAGCAGATGCCCGTTTTGGCGGTGCAGGGTCGTATACCTATCTGGGCCCGGTGCAACCAGCCCATCAAGAGGGTCAAGCTGAAAGATGGCTCCATCATGCAGGCGGCAGAGTTTGCCGCCACCCATGAGGGAATGTGCGCAGACTGCTACAAAGCCACCAGATTGAACGTAGCATAATAAAACTGCTCTATTTCGATGTCACTTGATTCTTGTATGATTCTATATTTCATGGTACACTTACAGTAGTGAGTTCTGAAAGCTCTCCTCTGTGAGCGGAAAGGAGCATTGCATGAAAGATTTGCAGTTTCCTGTCGGAATCTCGAATTTTGAGAAGATTCGAGAAGGCGGGTATTATTATATCGACAAGACCAATCTGATTTCTGAACTTCTTAGCGGAGGTATCGCTGAAGTAACATTGATTACTCGTCCTCGCCGTTTCGGAAAATCCCTTGGTATGAGCACTCTCGCAAATTTTCTGGACATCACCAAAGACAGCAAGCAGATGTTTGAGGGATTGGCGATTTCCCAAAACACAGAACTTTGCCAAAAATGGATGAACCAGTGTCCTGTGGTATTTTTCTCTTTCAAGGACACGGACGGTCTAACCTTTGAAAGTGCCTATGGAATGCTGTGCATGAAACTGGCATTTGCATTTCAGGATTATCAGTTTCTTTTGGATGACGATGCTATTTCCGACGATGACAAAGGCATCTTTAAGCGGATTCTTGGACGCACTGCATCCATAGATGAAATCAAAAGCTGCTTTTTGCTATTGACCCGGATGCTGGAAATCCACTTCAAAAAATCGGCGGTCGTCATTCTGGATGAGTATGATGTTCCCATTGCAAAAGCCAGCAGCAACGGATATTATTCGCAGATGCTGGACGTGATGCGGGCTATGATGAGCACCATGCTCAAAGACAATACTTCGCTTGACTTTGCTGTTATTACCGGCTGCCTGAAAATTGCAAAAGAAAGCATCTTTACCGGGACGAACAATTTTGTTTCGGATACGATTCTTTCTCCCCGGTTGAGCGAATCCTTTGGTTTCACACAGGCAGATGTAGATCAAATGCTGAAAGATGCCGGTCTTGAATCGCAGTCTGCTGAAATCAAGGCATGGTACGACGGTTATCATTTTGGCGATGCAGACATTTATTGTCCGTGGGATGTGATCAGTTATCTACGGGATTTCCAGTATGGTGTAGCACAGAAACCGAAAAGCTATTGGAAAAACACCAGTGATAACGCCATCATCCGTTCTTTCATCGACTATGCAGGTGACAATATCACCACGAAGCTCGAAACGCTGATGGCTGGCGGCTCCATCGTTCAGCATATTGAAGAAAACCTGACCTACGATTATCTGCACTCCTCTGAGGAAAATCTTTGGAGTGTGCTGTATCTGACAGGCTATCTGACCAAGGTGCGGGATAAGGGTCTGACGGATTCGCTGCCGGATGGCTGCTCTGCGCTGATGATTCCCAATGCAGAGATTCGGGAAATTTTTGAAACCACTGTAAGCAAATGGTTTGACGACAGTGCAAAGGCATGGAACCGCAGCCCGTTGTTTGATGCAGTCTGGAGCGGAAACAGCGAAGCTTTGACAAAGGAAATGACCAAGCTGCTTCGCATGACCATCAGCTACCATGACTATCGGGAGGATTTTTACCACGCTTTCCTTGCAGGCATCTTTACTGGTGCTGGCTATGTGGTGGAATCCAACAAAGAGCATGGCGAAGGACGCAGCGATGTTATTGTAAAGGATATCCGCAATGGCCGTGTGGCAATTTTTGAAGCCAAGTATGCCAAAACTCTGGATGCTCTGCCGGATGCCTGTGATACTGCCATTCAGCAGATCAATGACCGGATGTATGCAGCGGACTTCCGGGATGACTATGATGACATCCTCTGCTATGGCATCGCATTCTTCAAAAAGCGTTGCATGGTAAGGAAAAAATAATCACTGTCAGGGAGAGTCTTCGGACTCTCCTTTTTGTTATGAGACCGTTATATTGCTTGTAAATTTCACATCTGTATGCTACTATAATAACAAGAGAAAAGAAGGTGAAGGCATGGCGCAAAAGGATACATCTGAAAAAATTCTGGAATCCTATAACGATGTCTTTTCAGACATTGTGAATGTGCTTCTGTTCAACGGCAAACAAGTTCTGTCTGCGGATGAACTGGAAGATCAGGCTCCACGCTCCTACTACAAGGCAGATGGCAAGATTCGTGAAATTGAGCGAGATGTTGCCAAACGCTGGAAGAACGGAAATATTCGTGTGGCCTGTATCGGCTTTGAAAACCAGACCGCTTCTGACCCCAATATGCCGCTCCGTGTGATGGGCTATGATGGTGCAGAATATCGGGCGCAACTGCTCAACGACAGCGAAAATCTTTATCCTGTTGTGACGCTGGTGCTCTACTTCGGTCACGATAAACCGTGGAATGGGCCGCTTTCCCTGAAAGAGCGGCTGAACATTCCCAAAGAATTTGAGCCGTATGTCAACGACTATAAGATCAACCTGTTCCAGATCGCCTATCTCACCCATGAGCAGGTAGAACTTTTCCAGAGCGATTTTAAGGTTGTTGCAGACTACTTCGTGCAGAAGCGGGAAAACGGCGACTACATTCCGAGTTCGCAGGATTTGACCCATGTGCAGGAAACGCTTCAACTGCTGAGTATTATGACGAATGATAATCGGTTTGAGGAAGCGTACAATACAAATACCGATGGCCAGAAAGGGGGCCCACACAATATGTGCGATGTGCTTGATAAAGTGGAAAACAAAGGAAAAGCTGAAGGTAAAATCGAAGGCAAGAATCAAATGGCCCTTCTTGTTAAGAAGCTCCTCGATCAGAGCCGTATTGAAGATGTCAAGCGGGCTTCTGAAGACGAAACATACCGTGACAAGCTTATGAAAGAGCTTGGAATCAACTAAACTGTATATGACTTAGGGGAGTATCTTCGGATGCTCCCTTTCACTTTTTACAGGACAATCCATTTGGATTGTCCTGTTTTTATTTGGAGGCACACAATGAAAGAAGAAAAAATCAAAGTCCTTGCGCTCCTGCCAATGGAACTGCCAAAGGAGATCGAGCTGGACAACACCCTTGAAGCCATGCAGAACTTTGTAGGCGGGCTGATCGAATGCATCACATTGAGTGACACCGGTTCAGAGGTCACACTGGTCTGCAATGATGAAGGCAAGCTGCTTGGCCTGCCGCTCAATCGTCCGCTGTGGGATGGAGCCGATGTTCTTGCCGGGCCGGGATTTCTGGCCGGATGCGACAACGAAGGGGATCTGACTTCCCTGCCGCAGAGTGCAATGGATTTCTACAAAGAGAAATTCAGAGCTTTTATCATTGAAATCTAAGGAGGACAGATTATGACCTTTAATGCAATGACCAAACACTACGAAGAGATCACGGTTTGCGGAAAGCCTGCGCTGTTCACCAGCATCCGCATCAAGAGAGATACCATCCCGGATGGTCTGTGCGCCTACGATGTCCGGCACGATGATGAATGCCGGGGCATTCCTTGTGAAATCGCGCCCTTTGTGATGGTCAACCACTGGGGCACCATTATCCTTGCGGAACCGCTGGACCTGCCGGACGATGGGCGGCGATATATTGACGAGGACACCGACTGGAACTACGCTCCTTTGGATGGCGAGGACACCGCCAATCACAAACCGTGCACTACCATTTCTGATTTTATGACTGCCTATGCCCACTAAAACTGTATTAAAAATACCGTATATTCTGTTTTGTATTAAAACCAGCCGTTTTCAGGCCATTTCAAGGTGCAAAACACAGTCATAAAAATGTCGCTCGTTATCTTTGAGCCAGAAAGGAGACGCATGAACATCTATGGCTATTGCCGCATCTCTACGGCAAAGCAGAGCATCGACCGTCAGATCCGCAACATCAAGGCCGAGTACGCGACTGCCCATATCGTGCAGGAAGCCTACACCGGTACATCTATCTTTCGCCCGGAGTGGCTGAAGCTTTACCGGGTTCTGAAAGCAGGAGATACGGTGGTGTTCGATTCAGTGTCCCGGATGTCCAGAAATGCAGAAGAGGGTTTTGCTCTGTACGAAGACCTCTACCATAAGGGCATCCGGCTGGTGTTCTTGAAAGAGCACCACATCGACACCGAGACCTACAAAAAAGCCCTGTCCGGCAGCATTGCCATGACAGGGACAAATGTGGACTTCATCTTGAAGGGCATCAACGAGTATCTGATGGCCTTGGCAAAGGAGCAGATCAAGCTGGCCTTTGAGCAGTCCGAAAAAGAAGTTTCCGATCTGCACCAGCGCACCCGTGAGGGACTTTTGACGGCCCGGCTGAACGGTAAGCAGGTTGGTCGAAAAAAGGGTGTTGGATTTGAAACGAAAAAAGCCTCAAAAAGCTTGACCGCTTTATCCTTTTGAATAATAGGGTTTAGGTACAGGATTCCCGGATTTTTGCCAGATCACTGTTCAGCAGCGTTTCATGTTCCAGAAGTTCTTTCTGGACAGCAAGTAGGAAATCTCTGTTATCATAGAGGATTTTGTAGGCTCTGCGGTATAACTCTTCCATCTTAGTTGCTTTTATAACTTCGCTACTGAAAAGTCTTGTCTCTAACATTCTATTATTCGCCGATTCGACCTCCGAGAAACCAGCACCTGCGAGGGATGTCATCCAAAGATCAAGCAGACGATTGGCATTCCGAATGTCACCACAGATGCCGCTACATCTTTCGTTGATACGGTTGCATCCGTTATCAGGCTATCAGATGGGCAAAAGCCGTTACTGATAGCCCTACTAGAAAAGGCTCTCCGTGATTCACCTGCCCCGAATGAAGCATTGGAACGATTACACCTAGAAGTCCAGAATTCCCGGTCACTCGCTGCACCCGGTTTGGAAAAAGCCTTGACTCCTTTATGGGGACAGAAGTTTCTCGAGAATGGCGATTTCGAGATTTTCTCCGGCATCACCTTGCTGGAATTAGGTTCGTTTCCGCCATCCACGCAACACATCGTTGAAGAGGTAGTTTTTGCAGCACTGTTACGAGAAGCCACTCACGAGGATTTCCCACCCACTTTCCTGTACTTGGATGAATTGAGTAACTTCCCATTGCACCAAACAAGTGCACTGGGAAAAATTCTCAACGAGGGTCGCAAATATGGATTGTACTGCATGCTGGTTACTCAGAGCATCCGTAATTTCAAGGCTGGGCAACGGATTTTGCTTCAGCAGTGCAAATATGCTATGTATTTCCAACCTGCTGATGATGAGATTCGTATGTGTGCCCGTTTCATTAGTTCGTCAGGTGGAACCAAGTTGACTTCCATGCTAAAGAGTCTTCAGGTTGGCGAGTTCCTAGTCTCCGGCCCGGTTTATGTAGGCGATTCTGACACATCGACCACCAAGCCGCTGGTCGTCCATAGTAAGCCGCCAGAGGATGTCGTTCCTGCCAGTGATGCACTAACGATTCCGATGCCTTCTGACACCGAGCCAATTCTCCCACCAGCACAGATTGATTTTCTTCCACCACTGGATGAACTTGACGGTTGCGACGATTGCAATGATGAAGATTCCACTCAAAACAATGAGTTTGAGCCAGTCACAGAGGATGTCTATCCTCCCTTGCCAAGTTCATCTTGTGAGCTTTCCTCTGCCTCAATATCGCCCAGTAAAGAGGTCTCCGAGCCACCAAAGCAAAACTTGCCCACATCTGAGCAAATTATCGCATCCATCGCTTCATCGAACCGGCCTCGTTCTTGTTATGATTATTATAGTCCTGCATGGCCACAAACGCAACCCATTGATAGTTCCTGTGTGGAATTTGATTTTAGCCACGCAGATTTTAGCTCCCTTGTACGAAAAGACGACAAACGCTTCGTCTTCACTCCAAATATCAAACCATAAAAATTTTACATCAATTCAAACAAGTATCATTACTATGAAGCGTTGAACGCTTCAAACTACAAATATTTTCAGGAGGAAACACCTATGAAAAACAACAACAGCGATTTTATCAGTCTGACCGCAGCCGTCCGCCGCGCTCGAAGCGAAGGGCTGGAACTCAGCTATTCCTGCCTGCGGAGGTTTGTAGCCGCAGGCTATATCCCTCATGTGCCAAACGGCAGCAGAATTTTCGTCTATTATCCTAACGTGACCAATTTTTTGAAGAATGGTGTGACTGTCGAGCAAAGTAGAGACTATCAACTCAGTCGTACACGTAATTAACCAACTATCTGCCCTCGACATCATCCTGATGTCGGGGGCATTTTTGAAACAGGAGGTTCAAATCTATGTTCTGTGAAAATTGCGGTCATCAAATCTCAGATACCGCTAAATTCTGCTCTGCCTGCGGTCACCCCGTTGGCACAGCATCATCCCCCGGTGTAGGAGCACCGCCTACTGTTCCAGCCAAGCGAGAATCGCCCCGGCTGAAAGCATCGTCTGGTAATGGAAGCATCTCTAGAATGTCCGGGATACGCCGTAAGCCGTGGCTGCTCCGTATGCCAATCCCTGACCCTCACACAGGTATTACAGTTGTAAAAACTGTCGGCACTTATGTCACCCGTGAAGAAGCCGAAGCGGTTCGTGCTGAAATGATGAAACGCCCTGCTACACCATATCAAGATTCCACCTTAGCAAAAATTCACGAGGTTTTTCTGGAATCTCGCGAGTACAAAAGACGTTCTGATAAGGCTCGTGAGTTGTATGATCTGGCATGGAAGTATCTAAAACCGCTCTGGTATTATAAAATCGCCGCCCTTTATGCACAGGACTTCCAGAACATTCTTGATAAGATGGCCGACGATGGCCTGTCTCAAAGCATGTTGGAAAAAGAGCGCACTCTTATCAGTAAGCTGTATCGCACTGCCATTGGCTGGCGTGTCGTGGATGCTAACCTTGCATCTGTTCTGAAAATCGAGGGGCGCAAATCCCCGGAACGTGAAATCTTCACGGATGAACAGGTAACGCTGATTCTGAGCCAGAAGAACACTCCCACGGGGCAGATGGTAATTGCTCTTCTGGCCTGTGGAGTTCGTATCTATGAGCTGCTGCACTTCAAACACGAAGATTTTCACCGCACGGAATCCGGCGCTTATCTGATTGGCGGCTGCAAGACCGAAGCTGGACGCAACCGCATCATTCCCATTCTTGACTTCGGCATCCCGATTTTTGAACATGCGTATGCCACCTCTGTGGAAAACAGCCCACTTTTTCCAAATGGCAAAGGAGGTTTTTGGAACGAAAAGAACTGGCGCAACCGCAAGTTCTATCCGTTCTTGGAGGAAATTGGCATTCAGCCGAATCCTTATGACGAGAACGGCAAGCGTAAACCGGAGTTTTCCGGGAAGCTCGCCACTTATACACCCTACACCACCCGGCATACATACGCCAGCCTCTGTGATCGCGCAGGTGTCAACAAGGATATCCTGAAACGTGCTGTTGGGCACACACCCAAATCCAAAACGCTGGATGAAGTCTATCTCCATCCGAAAGTCAACCAGATGATTGAAGCCTTTGACTCGGCCAATCAACTGGTCAAAGATGAAGTTCTGGCTCTGCCAGAAGAATAACCCCTACATACCAGAAAAACCGTCAACGCATGAGAGAGAAATCTCTCACGTTTGACGGTTTTCTTTTTTACCCTAAAAGCACTCTTGCTCTGCGCTGTACCTCTTTTTCGATCATCTTCAAGCGATTTGGCGGCAGATTATAACGTGTCGCTCTGCGGTCAAAATGGAAATCCAGCAGCTTATGGAGCATCGCACGGTGACGAGGTTTCATTGCGCTCTTTGCAGCTGCAAAGAAATCATCGTATGCAAGCGGAAGCAGTGTGCGGGCATATTCATCAAATGCTTTCTGGTTGTCCCAAAGATCCGTTCCGCCCAGACTGAACAGCGAGTTTCCGTGGTCAAACAGTGGTGCGGGTGCCGCAATCGTGTTGGTCTTATTATCTACCAACACACCAAAATTTCCATAGTGGCGGTCTGTATTGCAGATGATTGCATCAAAGACCAGCATATCTTCCAGTGCATCCACAAAGTTCTGCCCTAACGTCTGATAATACGCTAAAATCGCTTTTATTCCGCCTTTGGACACAAGCTGTCCGATGGGAATATAAGAATACTCTTTGCTGGTGAACAGCTCACACTTGGAACAAAGCGTCTTTTTCAGATCTTTTGTCAGGGTGTAGCGAATCGCATTCACGCCAATCACCTGTGCAACTTGATAAGCGTACAGTTCCGAGTACGGTTCAAACCCCAGATTGCTGAACCCTGACGTGCCACCTTTATAAAGATAGATTTTTCCGTTTTGTCTGCGCCAGCATTTTGGCAGCATCCCGTTGGTCGAGAACTCCGGGCAGGACGCAAGCGAAGTTCGTATGCTACTGCCATATCCTGTAAAGGCGATTGCTGCCAGCACCTGACTGAATCGGTTATCGTAAAGATTTACTTTTTCAAAGGTGTCACCGGAGCCCTCTGCATCTACCCAAAAGCAATCATTGAGTGAATGACCTTTATTGGCTGCAATAATTCCAAGCGGTCGATTCAAAGAAAGCCCCACCTTAGAGAGCAGAGCATCTACATACGCTCGGTTCTTCGGAATTGTGCGATGCCGCAGCCAGCGTTCTACACCATCTGCTGATACAGTCAGGTTCAAAGGTAGAAAGGAACGGTTTTCTTCGTAAACCTTTATAATATGGAGGTCAGTATCTGCACTGTCCATGTTTGCTTCAAAGGTAAGCAGCGGCAAATCAAAATGCCGGATGGTGTAGCGCACAGCGATTTCTCCTTTCATCCATGATCTTTTCCTTTATTGTACGGCATCAGAATCCGAATGAAAAGCGTCGCCGTCATTCTGCACAAAATTTAAGGATAAAATTTTATACCCAAAAATCTGCAAAAATCGGGTTTCTGAGGTCATTTTGCCGTTCCTCCCCGAATTTTGCTACAGATCTGCTACAAACTTGCTACAAACGACTGAAAAGGGGGCCTCCTACACGTTTCATTATCAATATGCAAAAGTGAATCCATTTCACTTTTGCATATCAAAAAGCACGTAGGTACAAGAAAAAGCTGCTTACCCTTTCAGGCAAACGGCTTTACGTTTGATGGAGCATTCTCCACAGCACTCGAACCCAACACCTCTTCACGGGAGATGGTTTTGGAATCGTCCGTGAAGTTGAAATTGAGCACGACCCGGTCGTCAAAAACGTAGACCGAGTTGACAAAGGTATCAATGATCTGCCGCTGGTGTTCCGTGCTGC
>OIXA01001390.1_pt1 | contig 31012 bp, 19 predicted proteins | sample 1587721 | NCBI WGS metagenome assembly OIXA01 (sample SAMEA3888900, study PRJEB22519) | human gut metagenome | biome: human gut; feature: human-associated habitat; material: faeces | place: Denmark | collected 2013
CATCTACGATGTCAGTGGACGAAAGGTTTCGGCAAAACGTGCTTCGTCACTGCCCAGAGGTATTTATATATGCAATGGAAAGAGGGTTGTCGTGAAGTAATGTTCCCAAGTAAGATGTGGGTTATGGTAAACCTATGTGATAACAAATTTATAAACGCCACCTGAAGTCAATATAATCGAGTAGGAGGTAAACACTAATCATAGGTGTTTATCTCCTACTTTCATGTTTACCGAACTCTCACACCACCGTACGTGCCATTCGGCATACGGCGGTTCCTATTTTGGGTGACATTCGAGATATTCACCCATTAAAGTAACATACCCTGCTCTTCGCAAGTTCTCATTGGTGATAGCCCTGCTTAGAATGCCACTTCTCGCTGTTCGCCAATAGCTCTTGCGAGTGTTATCCCATTGGTAGGCTTGATACTGTGATATTCCACAACGAATGAGATTTGTTACTCTCGTCCTGACTTTCTTCCAAGCTTTACAAATACACATACGTATTCTACGCCTTAACCACTCGCCTGTCTCAAGAAGCAAACGGCGCATTTCTGCAAGGTGATAATAGCCTATCCACCCTCTTATGTACTCTTTCAATTTCTGCGTTCTCTTTGCATAACCCCAGCCATTATTACGACTCGTCAATGTCTTTAGTCTTGATTTCATCTTTTGCCTTGATTTGAGGGGGTACCATTAGTCTGCATTTACCTTTCATCACATAAAAGGAGTAACCTAAGTATTACCAAACGCAAGCTCTAATGGGGGTAGCGTTTGGCACTTGAGTAGATTAGAATGCTTACGTTTTACTAGACAGCAATATATGCACATCTGCAAGTGCAACAAGCATGGCTCACATCCCCTCACAGCACTTTTTGTGCAATTTGTCTACACTCTGCACTTTTTGTCTGCACTCAGTTGATTTTCAATGCGTTACGTAGTGTATGTAGAGGTGATATACCTGCACTTTTGTCTGCACTGCCTGCACTTTTGTCTGCACTACCTGCACTTTGTCTACACTACCTGCACTTTGTCTACACTACCTGCACTTTGTCTACACTGCCTGCACTTTTGTCTGCACTACCTGCACTTTGTCTACACTACCTACACTCTTGTCTGCACTACCTACACGCGTAGCCACAAAACCCAACAACATAGGGGACGCGTTTGCCGGACATAGGGAGAGCAGATTGTCAGTTGCTCCAACAAATTTTACGCCCTCTCTATACCCGCATTCCTTGCCGGCACAACATATAATATGCTTGTATATGCAAGACAATGCAGACGAAGTGCAAGTAGTGCAGGCAGTGCAGACGAAAGTGTAGGTACATTGCACCTACATACACTACATAACGCATTGAAAATCAACTGAGTGCAGACAAAAAGTGCAGAGTGCAGACAATTTTGCAAAAACAAATAATATGGGGGGATAAGCCAATTGCCACTTACACCACCCTACCGTCATCAACTTCCTGAGACGAACCAAGTTCCTATTTTCTCTGGCTCTATCACCTTGTAGCCAAAAAAAGTGCAGCGCTTTATCGCAAAGCACTGCACCCACATAATGGTTATATATCAACTGATAAACAAAAAGTCAATCTTATTTTGCCCCATACGCTTCAGGCACCACACGTATGCGCAACACCTTTATTTTGTCGGCACCCACAGGCAGTGTGCCAGCAAAGCCATAGGTCAGCTTGCCACCAGCATGGTCAAACGACGGGGTACGCTGCAAGCTCCACTCACCGGCATCATCAGCCTGCATGGTATGCCATTGCAAGGGCGTTACGCTGTCGGTGAAGAGTCCGAGTTTTGCCACACTGTCGTAAGGCATGGTACTCATGTTGCCAAAACCCGAGCTCATGCGCGGCAAAACTGGCGTAACGATGCGCCGGCCGCGCTCGGTATAGAACAGATTGATGCCTGGACCATCGGCAGCCGTAATGGCCTCGATGTGGTAACGCCCGGCGGACAAGGTTTCACTACGCTCCATGTCAAGCGACATAGGCTTATTGTCTATTTCTTTTTCAAACTTGTAGTACGGCAAATCTACACTGCTGCCAAAGTCGTCGGTAGTAGACACACATCTGTCGCCGGCATTGATGTTGACAGCCGTGTTCAGTTTCCACCCATCGCGTGCCAACAGGTTGACCGAACGTGGTATGGTTGACAAATTGTAGATGTTGGGGTTCGTCTCCTTCACCCATTTTACTTTGTATGCAAACAGGCTGCCAAAGGCTATTGACGAAATGAGCGTGACAAGGCACACAAGAGCCAAAGCCCATCGTGTAGCGGCCGACAGCGGACGGGTGCTTGACGACTTGAACAACGAGCGCACCAACAAATAGAAAAGTGTACCTAAGAACACCAGTGACGATATTACACCCAACCAGCCCAACACACCTATCATGGCATCGTGGGCTATGAGCCACCCCAGACTGTCGTTCATGGCATTGCCAATGTGGCTGCTCTCGCCATAGGCTATGGCAAGGAATACGGCACACGCCAAAACTGATGCGATGAAGGTGCCAATAATCAGCAGTACTAACAGTTTGACACAGAACACAAAGATGCTTAGCAATGTGCCCCAAAAACTGCGTGCGGCACTGCGAAACTCTGGCGACTGCACATAGTTGGCCGCACGGTTGGCTTCGCGCATAACCTCCTCGCTGATGCTTTGTGCATTGACGGGTTTGCCCTGCATGCGCAAGCGGTCCTCGGGGGTGTTGGCTGCCGGTATGAGTGCCCACGCCACAAGGTAAATTATGCCGATGGTTGAAAAGCTAACCAATGCCAGCAGCACCATAAGTATGCGCCACGGCAGGGGGTCGTCGCAGCCAAAATAGCGGCACAAGCCCGACATGACGCCACCCAGCATTTTGTCCTGCGGGTCGCGGTAAAGTTTGCGGGCACCCATACCGTTCTTTTCCTGGCCGGCCGACGTGTCTTCGGCACTGGTCTGTGTCTGACTTTCGGAAGCTTCACCGTCATGGCTGGCAAATTCGGTATCATCGGCCGTCTCGTCCATTTGTTCGGGGTTGCCAATGCGCTTTATTATTTGCTGCACGTGCTCAATGCTGATGGCCTCCACCCCTTGGTCTTTAAGTTCGCTCAGCAATTCGGCCACACGATGCTCTATGTCGTCGGCTATCTCTGCCCCACCCTCGCGTTTGTCGAAGTAGCGGTGCATGTTGTCAATGTATTGTTCGAGCAGCTGGCAGGCATCGTCGTCGATGGCATACAGCACGCCAAACATGTTGATGGTAATATTCTTTTTCATAATGCGGGTTTCTGATTTGTTTGTTTAATGATAAAGTGCTACGCCTTGAGCGGCAACTGTGGCGTCATATTCTTGAGCAACGACACCGTGCGTGCCAGTTCGTTCCAGGCATTGTCAAGTTCGCACAAAAAGCTTCGCCCCTCGGGGGTCAGACTGTAGTATTTACGTGGAGGTCCTTGTGTTGACTCCCGCCACTCGTATTGTAGCAGCCCGTCCTTTTTGAGTCGGGTGAGCAGTGGGTAGAGCGTGCCTTCTACTACTATCAGTTCGGCCTCTTTCAAACGTACGATGATGTCGTTTGCATAACTCTCCTCACGACTCATCAACAGCAATACACAGTACTCGAGCATGCCTTTGCGCATCTGTTGTTTGGCATTGTCTACATTCATAAACAGTATTCCTTAATTGTTTGATGCTGCAAATATAGGTTATAACTTAGTACTGTGCAATACATAGTACTATAAAACCGCAAATATTTAAGGTTTATTATACGTGGCAATGGGGGAATGCGGTAATGGGGGCGACGCGTCTCGCGTCGGGGATAGTGCAGCTGTTGTTTAGTGGGTTTTGTATGTCTTTTCTTTTTATTTTCCCGACGCGAGACGCGTCGCCCCCATTAGAGGTAGCGTTTGGTGCTTGAGTACGGTTTTACTGGCAATAATATGCAAATGTACAAATACAGCTGACGCCGCAGCGTTGCTATTTGCAACGCTACGGCGTCAGCCCATTAGCATATTAGCACATTGCCATGCTCGCATCACTTTGCATTAAACTTGAGCGCGTCCTGGTCGTCATACTGCTTTTGCAGACGGACAAGTTCCTTCATCAAGCGGGCAGTGATTTTCTCAGTACCCGGCTGGCCATAGATGTTGTGCATTTCGTGCGGGTCGGTGTTGAGATTATAAAGTTCCCACTTATTGATGTCGTTGTAGAAGTGAATGAGCTTGTAACCATCAGAACTGCGCACACCATAATGACGCTTTACGGCATGTTCGGCCGGATACTCATAATAGTGGTAGTAGATGCTCTTGCGCCAGTTTTTGGGGTGTTTGCCTTGCAACAGCGGCAGGAGCGACACGCCCTGAATGTCGGCTGGCACGGGGGCACCCGCCAGTTGCAGGAATGTGGGTGCATAGTCAATGTTCTGCACCATCTCGTTGATGTCGCCACGGGCGTTCAAGCCCTTTGGCAGACGCATTACCAACGGCGTGTTGAGCGACTCTTCATACATAAAGCGCTTGTCAAACCACCCGTGCTCGCCCATGTAGAAACCTTGGTCGGAGGTGTAAACCACGAGCGTGGAGTCGAGCAATCCCGACTGCTTGAGGTAGTCGAGCATGCGGCCGACGTTGTCGTCAAGGCTCTTCACCACCTTGGCATAGTCGCGCATGTAGCGCTGGTACTTGAACTCGTCCAAAGCCTTGCCCGTGAGGTGACGGCTGTTAAAGTCTAAGGCCAGTGAATCGTAGAAGTAGTCATACTCGGCACGCGACCTTGAGTCGAGACGGCCAATCATGTTGAGGTAATTGTCGGTCAGGAATGTCTTTGAGCCCGGAGTGTACATCTTGGTGTCGTACACAATGTCCATGTGCTTGCCAATCTGCATCTCGGCCGTTTTAGCAGCATCGCGGCCCTCATAGTCATCGTAGAAGTTTTCGGGCAGGGCAAATGTCTTGTCCTCATATTCGCGCAGATACTTGAGTTCGGGCAACCAGGCACGGTGGCAAGCCTTGTGGTGCACAAAGAGTATGAAGGGCTTGCTCTTGTCGCGCTTGTGCTCCATCCAGTCAATGGCCTTGTCGGTCACGATGTTGGTCACATAGCCCTTTTCGCGTGTTTCGGTGCCGTCCATGTTGATAAAGTTGGGGTTGTAGTAGTCACCCTGTGCCGGCAGAATGTTGTAGTAGTCAAAGCCCGTGGGGGTGCTCACCAAGTGCCACTTGCCAATGATGGCGGTTTGGTAGCCAGCCTTTTGCATGAGTTTGGGCATGGTTTGCTGCGAACCGTCAAACACGCCGTGCTCATTATTAGTAAAGCCATTCTTGTGTGAGTGTTTGCCAGTAAGCATACAAGCGCGGCTGGGGCCTGACAGCGAGTTGGCCACATAAGAGTTAACAAACTTCACACCATCGGCCGCAATGCGGTCGAGGTTAGGTGTCTCGACAAAACGGTTGTCGTAGCAACTCATCATTTGCGCCGTGTGGTCGTCGGTCATGATGTACACAATGTTGTAGTGCCCTTGCGCTGCAGCAGCGGCGGGGAACAGCATTGGTGCTAAAAGCAGGAGATTCTTCTTCATAAGAGAGGTTGGGAAAAAGAAAGTTGACGAGCCGGCTATTATAGCGACAGCTCGTCAACTTGCGTTATAATCAGTTTATTGAAGAGCAACTATGCCATTACTTCTTCTGTGTCATGTTATAAACGATGTCCATGATTTGCTTGCCAAGGGCATCGGCTTCCTCCATAGTGTGTGCCTCAGAGTATACACGAATGATAGGCTCGGTGTTGCTCTTGCGCAGGTGTACCCACTTGTCGGCAAAGTCAATCTTCACACCATCGATGTCGGTAACTTGCTCGTTCTTGTAGAGGTCCTTAACCTTCTGCAAAATGCCAAAGATGTCGGTAGTCGGATCGAGGTCGATGCGGTTTTTGGCAATGTAGTACTGCGGCAGAGAGTTGCGGAGTTCGGTAGCGCGCATGCCGGTCTTGGCCAGATAAGAAAGGATAAGGGCGATACCTACCAATGCGTCGCGGCCAGAGTGGGCAGCGGGGTAAATCACACCGCCATTGCCTTCACCACCAATTACGGCACCAGTTTCCTTCATCTTGGTTACCACGTTTACTTCGCCCACAGCAGCTGCTGCGTAGTTGCAGCCGTACTTTTCGGTTACATCGCGCAAACCACGGCTTGACGAGAGGTTTGACACCGTGGGACCAGGTGTGTGACGCAATACGTAGTCGGCGCAGGCCACGAGCGTGTTTTCCTCGCCAAACATGCTGCCGTCCTCGCATACAAGTGCCAAGCGGTCAACATCGGGGTCAACCACAATGCCCAGATCGTGACGTCCCTTACGCAGCAGGTTGCGTATTTCGCTCAAATTCTGCTTCAAGGGCTCGGGGTTGTGGGCAAAGTTGCCGGTAGGCTCAGTGTTCAAGCCAGTAACCTCTGTCACACCAAGCTGGCCGAGCAATTTGGGTATGATGATACCACCAACCGAGTTGACTGTATCGATGGCCACCTTGAAGTGTGCACGGCGGATAGCTTCGATGTCAACCAGTTCGAGATCCTTAACCAACTCAATGTGGCGCTGGTCGTAGCTGAAGTTTTTGGTGTAGCAACCGAGGCTGTCGACATCGGCAAACTCGAAGTTGCAGTTGTTGGCCAAACGTACCACTTCAGATGCCTCTGCGGGCGGCAGGAATTCGCCTTTTTCGTTCAAGAACTTCAAGGCGTTCCACTGGCGCGGGTTGTGACTTGCAGTGATGATGATACCGCCACAAGCGTGTTCCATGGTCACAGCCAGTTCGGTGGTAGGTGTTGAGGCCAGGCCGATGTTGACTACATCAAAGCCCATACCCATGAGTGTACCGCATACCACGTGGCTTACCATCTCGCCCGAGATACGGGCATCGCGGCCGACAACAATCTTACGACGGAAGGCACGGCTTACCACATTTTCGCGCAGTGCAGCGAATGCAGAAACAGACTTGGCAATATCGACAGGATTGAGCGTATCGCCTGTTTTACCGCCAATAGTACCACGGAAACCTGAAATGGATTTAATCAGTGTCATAGTATCTTTATTGTTTTATTATGTGTTTTATTGTTTGAGATAGCAAAGTTAGTGCAAGGCGAGCGAAATACAAAACGAAAGTCCCAAAACTTTCGTTTTTATTTCCGATCCGCAGCCTAACTTGCGCGTGAGCGAAAGAGCGAAAGGTCAAAACGCTACCACAAAACGCTACCACAAAACGCTACCTCTAATGGGGGCGACGCGTCTCGCGTCGGAAAAATAAAAAGAAAAGACACACAAAACCCACTAAACAACAACTGCACTATCCCCGACGCGAGACGCGTCGCCCCCATTAGAGCTTGCGTTTCTTCAAACGCCGAACGCCACCAACAAGCGCTACTGACAAACGCTATATCTAAAAAGCCGCCCGGAAAAGCATTCCGGGCGGCTCACCAAATGAAAGAAATTACGATTGATAATTTCTTACCTGCAAGGCTACCTACTTCCTTGCAAGTGGATTAAAAGCGGAAAAATCTCCGCCTTAAAGCGTATTATGCCATGTGGATTAGTCCTCGTCGGCAGACCAACTGTCGCTGCTCCAACCCTTTTGGTCAGACATTATCACGTTAGTTTCCTTGGTCTTGTCAACGTCATATGAAACGTTTCCTGACCCAGCCAGTATAATGTCCTCGCCATAGAGGTTGACAACCTGAGCTTGAGGCTTGCTATATGTCATTTTCATAATTGTGTAACTTGTTTGATTAAATGTTGATGATTGGGTATTGCTTACTTAACGAGCTTCTTGCCATTCTGAATGTAGAGACCGCCCTTAACAGGAGCCCATACACGGCGACCGCTGAGGTCGTAGATGGGGGCATTGCTCTCACCATTGTTGATAGTAGCAGCGTTGATGCCAGTTACAGTATTGCCAAAGTTGAGGGCAATAGCTGAACCAGCGACTGCGCTTGCGTTGATGTAAGCCTTGTTGGCAGGAATAGATGGCACACTACTTGAAGGAGCGTAGAAACCTACAGTACCATTGTTCACACCAAATACGAGGTAGTTGGCACGAGTAGCGTCAGTAAGAGCAGTGTTGAAGTTTGAACCAGTCAGTGCATTAGTGCCGCTGATGGCAGCAGCCTCACCGATAGTAAGAGTAGCCTTGTCGGCAGTACCAACGAGTACAAAACCAGTGTTGGCAGGTACAGCAGTAGTAGCAGTCATGTCGATGGCATTCTTCTCTGCGTTGAGTGCACCAGTGTAGGCAGTAGCACCAGCTACATTGCTTACACCGAAGGGCAAGTAAGCCGAAGCATACTTCTTGTCACCCTGAGTGGTCATGTCAATTTCCACATCGGTAGCTTCAATCACGTGCCAGTAGCTCGGGCTGATTACACCTTGTGCGTCCCAACCTACTACATTACCGGCACCCTCAGCGTTGTTGCAGTGCAAATAGCTGCGGTCAGATACATTGCTTGCATAATCGTAGAAAGTAAAAGTAGTACCAGTGTGAGCTACAGCATAGCTACCCTTTGCTCCGGAATTGTCTTCCTCAAGAGTGATAGCTTGATAATCTTGTATACGCTTACCAAATGTTTTGCCCTCAACCTTCATACGGAAACGGCCTGTTTCGGCATCTGCAAATGTCACCACTGAAGACACAGCCTTACTCATGCTGGCATCGGTAGTCATCTGTGCATTGTTGGTGGCTCTTACGCAAAGGTACTTCTTGTCTTTCGCATTGTACAAACGGTAATATTTGCCAGCCTCAACGGTGGTTTCATTGGCAGCAGCGGCATTCACTTTCTTCATAGTCTCGACGAGAGCTTGCACCTGTTCAGTGGTGTAATTTTCGGCAGTAGCTGCTGCATACTGGCTCTTGAGTGTTTCCAAATTGTTACCCTCTTCAAGGTAAGAGTTGGTACCGATAGCACCTGCAGGCAGTTCGCTTGCCTTGACATAAAGATTGTTGTAGGGACGTGCTGCATCTGCTACGAACTTGTTAGGAGCAAACACGCGGCAGGTAGAACCGCCATCGGCTTCGTTCCAACCACGCAGAACTTTTGATTCGAAGCCATCTGGTTTTTGCGTGTTAACGTAATAGTCATCACCATCAAGCTTGAAGCAGAAGCCGTTTGCAATATTTGTAGTTGTAGGATAGAGCTTAAATTGATTGTGATCGTCTGTAGCAGACATAACTGCCGCACTATTACCTGTTGCAGCCTTACGCAGCGTCATTGTTGAACCAGCGGCCTTATTGTAGATTTTGAAACCGTTTAAGACATCACCCACAAAACACCACAGCATGTTTTCGGTAAATTCAGTTCCGTTGTTCATAACCATTTGTGGCAATGTGACGTCCTGATCGGCTGCCACATACGTCCACATGTAGTTTGATCCGTTTGAAGCCAAGGGCGTATCGTTGCTGTGCATATCCATGAGATACCACTTGGCATTGTCAAAGTTTTCAGACTTTACAAAAGGAAGGTTTTCTGCCAAATTTACGGTGTATGCGGTGGTTCCTTCGGCAACTGTTTCAGGAACCATAGATGCCGCCGTTGTATAATTCAGAACTGGCATGGCCGTTTTAACCAAACCAACAGCAAGGTAGTTATACGACTTTGAATCTACCTCAGTTGAATTAAATTTTATGGAAACTGTAGCGTTTTCAACAACAGCATCAAATGTCCATGATGAATTGCCATCGCCATTACCCCAGAAACCAAGTTGATGGCCAACACCGCCAACCCAGTTCCAACCAATATCGGTTTTGTCTACGGGGCTAATGTCATACTTTTCGGTCTGGCCACTCTCAAGCGCAATCTTCCATTGCTTGGCAGAGGCTTTGTCATCAGCAAATACCACTACACCTGCACTCGTGCCTGTGCCTGAGTAAGATACATACTTGTTGTTTGACACACAATACAGATAGTATTGACCTTCTACACTACCTGCCTCTACCTTAAAGTAAGCGATATTGTCTGCCTTAGTTGTAGCATTCAAGCCCGCATTCTTAATGCAAACATAGTTGCCATTGGCCGACCCTACATTTTTGATGGCATACACATGTGACGTGGCACCGTCTGAGGTAGTAAACGTACCTGCAAACGCTCCTGTCGTACTTGCCGTTAAGAGGGCAAGCATGAAAGTAATTTTCTTCATGTTAGATAAAATATTAAGTTAAAGTAATTTTTAGTCAGTCGGAACTGTGTGTAACGTGCTGAGACGTCAAGTTGTTATAGGTAGCAAAACTTAAATACATCTCTAATTCACGTGGCAAATATACAGACGTAAGGTGAATATTCCAAACGGGGGGGGTAAAACTTTGTTAATATATTCAGAAAAGTGACTTCAGTGTTAATAATTCGTGGAAAATGGGGGACTGAAATGGCCTTTTCACGTCACTGAAACGATTTTTGGGTAACAAAATAAACGGAGGGGACAGGTAAGACGGGGGAACAAGAGGACAGACAGACAAGTTAACAGAGAGGCGGGAGGACGGGGGTGACAAGGGGCACAGGCAAGTGTGGCCCATGTGCCCGCCTGAACAAACAAAAAAGCCTCGCGAATGTGCAAGCTGCTAAAGCATTTGCACATTCGCGAGGCGTGGCACCAACTCGAGGCACTATTTTCTGTTGCACTACACGATTATATATACTAAGTCTGAATTGTTTTTTATTGTAGCCTGGGTTGATGGGGCACAGGATTATTCAACTGGGGTGGTTTCCTGCTTGACGGGAGTATCCTCCTTGACGGGGGTGTCCTGCTTGGCAGGTTCGTCATTCTTTGCGGGAGTGAGGGTGTCGGCAGGCACTACGGTGTCGACCAGGCTGAACAGGACGGGAGCCTCCTGCTTGGCTGTGGTGTCCTTCTGTTCGGGAGTTTGGTCCTCGGGCACTACGGTGTCGGTGGGTACCACGGTGTCGGCCGATGATGAGTTTGACACAAAGCCACGGCTGTTGTAGCTTGTTGTACCAGCGAATGCTGCGCTGCTGAGCACTACGGCTCCCATTGCCACGATGGCAGAAACTGTGAACTTTTTCATAACTTGTTCGTTTTTGTTGTTGTGAGTAATGTTGTTTCTGCCCATATAAAGCGCAAGGTGCGTGCCAAAAACTCACAAGTGGCATAAAAGCACTGATTATCAGATATTATTGCACACGTGCCAAAATAAGTGGTAGTGTAGAAAGTGGGGAAATGTGTGTGGAATGTGTGGAAACTTTCCACACTTATTGTGTAGAATGGCATGCCACACATGGGAGCATTTACCCGAGAATGGAGGGCGTTCTGAATCAGTATCAAAGGCGAGAGCCTACGCTAGCACCAAACGCTAGCACCAAACGCTAGCACCCAAACGCCAGCACCAAACACCAGCTCTAAACGCTAGCACCAAACGCTACCTCTAATGGGGGCGACGCGTCTCGCGTCGGGCAGAGAAAGGAAAGGCACCCCCCACTAAATAACAACTGCACTATCCCCGACGCGAGACGCGTCGCCCCCATTAGAGCTAGCGTTTGGTGCTTGCGTTTGGTGCTTGCGTTATTCGATCAACTACCTATTCCCCTTCAACTTGTTGTAAAGCGTTTTGCGGTCAATGCCCAACAGTTGTGCAGCCCGGCTTTTGTTGCCGCCCGTTTGCTGCAAGGCCTGGTTGATACGTGCCAACTCCTCGTCGGGCGAGGGCTTGATGGCCAACGAGACGCCTGGCGTGGCCGCTTGAGGGGCACCGCCCCCCGGCAGATTGAGCAACAAGGGCGTGATGACCGACGATTGCTCGGCCAACAGTGCGGCACGCACAATGACATTGCGCATCTCGCGCAGATTGCCCGGCCAGGGGTATGCCATCAGGGCAGCCTCAGCCTCGGGCGTGAAACCCGTGATGTGGCGGTGCAGCTCCGTGTTGGCCTGTGCCAAAAAGTAGTTGGCAAACTCTACAATGTCGGTGCCGCGCTCACGCAACAGCGGAATGTGCAGCGTAAACTCGTTGATGCGGTGGTAGAGGTCCTCACGAAACAGCCCTTCGGCAATGGCCTTTGGCAGATTTTCGTTGGTGGCGCACACCAGTCTGATGTCGATGGGGCGCTCCTCGTTGCCGCCCACAGCACGTATGCGCCTTTCTTGCAGGGCGCGCAACAGCTGCACCTGTACGTCGTAGCTGAGATTACCTATTTCGTCGAGAAAGAGCGTACCGCCCGAAGCCTGCTCAAACGCCCCCACCTTGTCGGCCGTGGCACCGGTAAAGGCACCTTTTTTATGTCCAAAAAGTTCGGAGGCTGCCAGTTCCTTGGTGAGCGACCCGCAGTCGAGCGCCACGAATGGGGCATTGGCACGGTTGCTCAACTCATGAATGCGGTGTGCCACATGCTCCTTGCCCGTGCCGCTGGCGCCAATAATGAGCACCGACATGGGAGTGGGCGCCACGAGTGCTGCCAAACGGTATAGCTCGCGGGCGGGCGACGAATGTCCCTCAATGCCCGGGTGCCTTGGCGGTGTGGCGGTGTGGCCGGTGGCGTGGGTAGCCGGCTGTGAAGAAGCGGCAGGGACACTTGGCAGACCCACCACCGGGGGCTGTGACGCTGCGCCCTCGGTGTGGCATTGCGCATGGGCCGAAAGCGCATCACCTATCTTTTGCAACAGCAAGTCGGGCTGCACCGGTTTGCTAATGTAGTCGTTTGCCCCCAACTTCATGGCCTCAACAGCATTTTGCACATCGGCATAACTTGTCATGATGATAAAGGGCGTGTTCATGCCTTGCGTGCGCAACCACCGCAACAGATAAAGCCCGTCGTGGTCGGGCATGCGCAGGTCTGACAGCACCAGTTGCGGCGCATTACCCTCGGGCTGCCGCAACAGTTTGATGGCCGCCCCCACACTCGATGCGGTACACACCTCAAAACCTTTTTTACGCAGCCATGTTGACAGCATGGTGCTGAAGGTGAGGTCGTCCTCAACCATCAGCAGCGATATGTTAGCTAAATCAGATTTATTCATTTCAAAAAAAGCGTCGTTCTTCTGTTAACCCTCAAGGGTGTCAATCAGCCGCTGCAGTTCCGTCATCATCTGTGTGGCGGCCTCTGAGTCGTCAGGCTGCCATGCGGGTTGTGCGCGCTGCGTGTCAAGTTTGTGCAGCAAAGTTACAACAGGCGAGCCAATGAGCGTGAATGTGGGCAGCATTTTGTGCGCCACCTGGCACAAAGCAGCCTTGTCGTGCTGTGCGTTGGCTGCCGCAATGCGCTCAAAGTGTGTGTGGCAGTCGGTGCTGAATTGCTTGACAATGGCTGCTTCAGCCTCGGCATCGCCCTCGGCAAAGGCCAGGAGCGGGGCTACAAAGACCGGCCATTGCAACGACGGGGCTGCCAGCGCATCAGCCGGCACGGCGCCTTCATTGCCGTCCGCATTGTCGTGATGGTGTGACAAAGCTGACGGTTGGGCCGCTGGCTGCGCACCGAACACACGCTGCAGGTCGTTTTGGTTGAAGGGTTTGAACAGCACATCGGCAAAGCCCTTTTGCTTGAAATGGCCCACAGGCAGCATGATGTGCGACGTCATGGCCACTATGGGCGTGTGCCATTGTGGCAGTTGGGTGCGCAGGTGCTCGGCCAGTTCGTAGCCCGTCATGCCCGGCATTTCGATGTCGGTAAACAGCCATTGCGGCTGGTGGCCCTCGTCGAGCCAGGCAAAGAGTGCGTCGGGGGTGGTAAAGGCATTGATACTGCCGTCGGGCAACACATTGTGCAACATGGCTTCGGCCAGTTGCAACTGCAGGGTGTCGTCGTCGATAATGGCCACCAAGGCTTTAGCACTGGCAGCAGGCACCGTGGCCGGTGCGGTGTCAGACTGCGGAGCAGCAACCGCTGGCGCCACCTCGCTACAAGGCAGGGTGAGCGTAAAGCGCGACCCTTGTCCCACGTGGCTGGTTACGCCAAGGTGGGCATTGAGCAAGGTTACAAGGCGCTGCGTAATGCTGAGTCCGAGTCCTGTGCCCTCTTGCCCCTCACTCCCCTTTACACGTGTGAATGGCTCGAATATGCGGTCAAGGTCGTACCGTGTCATACCGCAGCCTGTGTCGCTCACGCTGAGGGTGAGCTGGTGGGCGGTAGCGTCGTAATGTGCATCAAGACTCACACTGCCCTGTTGGGTGTATTTGATGGCATTGCTCAGCAAGTTCTCGACAATTTGCCGCAGGCGGTAGGCATCGGTACTGATGCTGAGTGTGGACGGCACTTGCACATTGGCATTGAAAGCGAGCTGCTTGGCTTGTGCCAGCGGGGTGAAAGCGTGCACTATATTATCTATATAGGTGTATACATTGATGGTGTCGCACGTCAGCACAATGCCCCCCGCCTCGAGTTTGTGATAGTCGAGCAGGTCGGTCACAAGACGCTTCAGGTGCGTGGCCGATGCGCCGATGGCCTCGTAGGAGCGCGCATTGGCTGCCGCCGGAGTGAGCATGTGCAGATAGCCCAGTATGGTGTTGATGGGGGCCTTGATGTCGTGCGATATGGTGAGCAGCAGCTGCTCGCGCCGCTGCATCAGCGTTTCGGCCTTTGTTTTGGCCTGCTCGAGGGCCTTGCGATAGCGGTTGGCCCGCTTCATGTCGCGCCACAGCCACACAAAGAGTATGGCCGACAGCAAGGTGGTGGCAAGGGCCAGCATGCCCAACTGCCACGCGGCCCCCGTGCGGCGTGCCTGTTCGTGCAGCGTGGCTTGCTTGAGCTGTTGCTGCTGGCTGGCGGTAAAATTGTCGATGGTGCGCGATATCTGTGCCGACAGTTGGGCCGATGCGTTGCGCAGTTTGTCAGACTTTTTGTAGATGCGGTGCTGCTGCGCGGCCGACTTGTTGGCCATGTCGTCGTGCAGGGTGCTGAGTATGCCGGCCAGGGTGTCGCCCAAATTGACGTTGGTGCGTGTGGTGTCGTGGCGCACGTGTTCGTTCTGCGTAACGGACGTGTGCACCGTGTCGTCCTTGGCACGGCGGAAGGCATCGCCCAAACGACGGAAAAAGCCTTTTTTGCGACGCTCTATCACGATTTGCTCCCCCCGTTCAACCACGGGCACCTCCACCTGCATCTGCACGGGCTTGTCGCTGTGTTTCAGTGCCTTGATTTGCTGTTGCAGCGGGGACCCTTGCTTATTTTCCTTGCGCAGGGCATCTATCAGGTCGAGCGTACTGCTGCAGCGATAGTTTATCAGCGCCTGCAGTGTGTCAAGCCGCAGCCGTTGGGTGGTGTCGGTGCAGAGCCGCTTTACGCGCAGCAGTGCCGAGTCGGTTTCGGCATTGGCCTGCAAGTAGCGTTTGAGTTCACGGTTGTCGGCATACTGCAAGGTGGCGGTTTCGGCTTGCGTGCCAGCGTTGAGCAGACTGGTGAGCAGGTGGTCGGTGGCCCGGCGCTGCGACATGACGGTTTGCTCGGCGTGTGAAATGTCATACACCGAGCGTGCCGATTTTACAACAAAGCCCACCGTAGCACAGAGCGCTGCGGTGAGCATGATGTAACCTATGATTATTTTAAGTCCGTTGGACATGGGCAATCCGCATTTAACCCGTTGGGGGATTCTTGGTTAACGGGTTTACAAGTTGACAGGTTAACGAGTAAGTATGCTTTACACTATTAAGGCCTGAAAGATAAGATGCGTAATAACTTAACAAACTTACTTGTCAACCTGTCAACTCGTCAACCTGTTAACCGGAAATCCCGCCAACACGTACATTTATGCCTTGCCAGCCAATGGGGCTGCCTGTGTATAGACGCGGGCGGCCAAATCTTTGTCCATCATAAAGATGCCATAGCCATTGCCGTTGAGCATCTTGAGGTTGTCGATGATGTTGGTGGCATTTTCCTCCTCTTCCACTTGTTCGTCTACAAACCACTTGAGCATGCTCTGTGTGGCATAGTCATTCTCCTGGTGAGTGAGGGCGTAGAGGTTGTTGATAAGACTTGTCACGTGCTGCTCGTGCTTGAGTGTAGCCTCGAACACGTCGAGTTCCGACTGCCATTCGGTTGGCACCTCGGCAATGGGTTGGAGCTCTACCCTGCCGCCACGTTGCAGCACGTAGTTGAACAAGATGCGGGCGTGGTCCTGCTCCTCCTGGAATTGTACTTCGAACCAATGTGCCATGCCAGGTTTCCCTTCGCGTGCACACCAGGCTGACATTGACAGGTAAAGGTATGCCGACCAAAACTCTGCGTTGATTTGCGCGTTGAGCGCTTCTTCCATTTTATTGCTTAGCATAATACTTAATGATTAATTGGTTATACGTTTAACTATTACAAAGATAAGCAATAGTTGTGTCCTGGCATGATTCATCGTGTTAAAAAACACTTGGTTGTCAAAGTTGACGGGCTAACGGGCAAGTTTGTCCGTCGTGCCCTTATTCAAGACAAGGGGCTGTAAATACGGCAAACTATCCCGTCAACCCGTCAACAAAGTTAAGTTGTTAACCTGTCAACCCGCCTCACCACAGATTAAACTTTACGCCGGCCATGACAATAAAGCCGGACTGGCGCACATTGGCCAGGTCGTAGTAGTGGTGATTGGTCAAGTTATTCAAGTCGGCAAAGAGCGTGTAGCGCGGGGCAGTCCACTGCAATTTGCAATCGAGCAGGGCATGTGTGCCGTAAGGACGCAGGTCGGCGGTAGGCTTGGCAGCCTGATACACCAGATAGGCGCCCTCGCGCTGCTGCACACGCACAGTCCAGTCGGCACTAAGGCGCGACACGATGCGGTGGTGCAAATGTGCCACAAACTTGTGGCGCAAATACTCCATGGCGTAGTTCGACTTGAAGTAAGGATCGCCCGCACGACGGTGCTGCGTGGTCCAGGCATACGACAGTGTGAGCCACTCAAACGGCTGGCGCTTGCCCCACCACTCGCTGAGCGAAATGCGCGCATCGGCCCCAACGCCATAGTTGTCGAGCGAGAATGAGGTGGCGTAATACTTGCTGTCCTCTGCCGAGCGCATCACCCAGTCTATCATGTGTGTGCCACGCTGGTAGCGGGCGTTGAAACGCAGTGTGACAATGCGGTGTATAAAGTCGGCCCCTATGCGGAAGGCTGAACACTCCTCGGGTTTGAGTCCGACATTGCCCTCCTGTGTGGGACTTTTATACCACAGGTCGGTAAACGACGGCAGGCGCAGCGACTTGTTCCACGAGGCAAAGAGGCGCCACGCATGGGTGGGACGGTAGCTGAGGTCGATGCCGGGATAGAAACGAAACTTGTGGTCGATGGCATTGTTGCGCTCGGCCATCACGCCAAGCGACAGGGTGACTTGTCGCCACATAAAGTTGTGTTCGGCAAAGTACGACAGGTTGGTGCGGTCGTCCTTTTTGGTGTACGAACGTCCGTCCTTGTGCTTTATGCCGATATATTGCCCGGGCTGCAGGTCGCGGCCAAGATTGGTGCTGTAAATGTTTTCGTTGCGCACTTCTGCCCCAAAGGCTGTGCGGCCAAGGGCCCACTGTGTCCAGGCGTTAATGGCTGCGGTAAACACATCGCCACGGTGAAAATTCTCGCCCGTGGTGCTGCCCTTGATGAGCTGGAAGTGGTCGAGGCTGCGCACCCACGACACCTGTGGCACAAGGTGCACACGCCCCTTGCTTTCGGCCCGTGCCGATATAAGGTAGCGGCGTGTGGCCTCCCACTGGTTGGGATAGGCTGCCGAATAAAAGGTGTTGGCACCAAAGTCGTTGGCTGTGGCACCGGCTTGCAGGTTAAAGCTGAAGTCGGAGCCATCATAGTTGAGTGTGCCAAAGCCCTTGCCGCCCTTAAAGGCGCTATTGGCTGTGGCCCCATCGCTGCGTTGATAACTGCCGCTTGCGGTGCCGCTCCAGCCCTGGCCCCACTGCCAGGCGGTGCGGGCCTCGCCGCGCACAGTGCCGTAGCTGCCGCCCTCTACCATGGCGTCGAGGTGGGGCGTGGTGGCGCTCGTGCCACGTGTCACCACATTGATGGCGCCGCTAAAGGCTTGACTGCCCATTACGCGTGATGCAGCGCCCTCGAGTATCTCGATGCGCTCAATGTCTGAAATATTAACGGGAAAATCGGCCGCGTTGTGGCCTGTCTGCGGATTAACAAGGGGAACGCCATTTAGCAGAATGGTGATTTGGTCGTGCGTTCCGCCGTCGATGCTGATGTCCGTTTGAATACCAAACCCTCCGCGTTGCCGGACATCTACGCCTGCTGAGAGTTTGAGAACGTCGTTGATGGTGCGCACCCCCGCTGCCGCGAGGTCGTCGTGCGTCAACGTCAACACTTGTCGTGCGGCCACATTGGCGGCCATTGGAGCGCGTGAGGCTGATACGTTGGCCTCGCCCAGTGCCAGGGTGTCGGCGTGGGTGGCAATGCCTGTCTGCATGCTGCCTTCGGCTTGTGCCGGAGTGGCGGCCATGAGTCGCGGTGTGGCGCTGGCCAAAGTGGCTACGCCCAACACACCGATGCGCACCTCGCGGTGCAGGCAACTGAACAAGCTCCAGCCCTTGCGGCTGAATTGGCTGAACGTAGCAACTTGCGCTTTCTTGGTTGAGTTGTACATAATATAGAATGAATAAAAGTAAAAAATATGCCCGCTTACGCGAGCTGATAGGCTGTTATGCTAATGTGCTGACGCCTTAGCGTTGTTATATATTTATAGCAATACTAAGGCGTCAGCACATTATCTCATTAACACATTATCTCACCACCACCTTGCGTGTCAAACTGCTGGCAGTAGTGTTGATGCGGAAGATATAGACACCCGGTGTCAGGCCCTGCAAACTCACAACATGCTCTTGTCCGTGACGGGGGGCATTAAGGTGAGCATGGCTGACAGTCTGACCGCCCAACGACACTACCTGAATGTCGGCATACGACTCATCGTTGTTGAAGAGCACCTTCCAGCAGTCATTGTCCTTTTTCAGAGTTACCGGAGCGGTAGTGTTCATCGTCTCGTTAATGGCTGTGCGCAAATTGATGGCCTCTTTCAAGCCCTCGTAGGCGTCAATCTTGCCATAACCCCATGAGGGACTCCACTCGTCGGGATTGCGACTGCCAGTGTAGCTGTCGTGACGACCAGTTTTTTGCATGATGCGCACAATGTCGGCCGGGGTCAAATCGGGGTTGGCCTGCAACCACAAGGCTATGATACCCGTCACAACCGGGGTGGCCATTGACGTACCGCTCTTTACACCATAGTAATAGTGCTGACCATTAACCTTGATATCCTGCACCAGTTCTGCCTTCATGGGACTGAAATTTTGCGACTTCTTAGAATAGGCTGAGGTGATGCAACCACCAGGAGCGGCTATGGTAGGCTTGTTAGCCTTGCCCAGCCATGGTCCTTTGCTCGAGAAGTAGCTCATGGCCTTGGCTGTGCCATTAGAGCTTGTATTGTTATAGCTATTACCGTTCAACGAGGTCCAACTGCTTGCAGCGTTGTACGAAGCCACGGCTATGGCCTGGGGCACAGAGGCTGCACCTTCGCCCACAATGTAATTGTCATCGCCAGCAAGCGTAGTAAAGCTTACAGGTGTGGGCTTGGTAATGGTGAATGTCTTGCGCGTAAAGGAGCAAGGATATTGATCTGGCTCAACCCATGCGTGAATGGTTTCGCCCTTTTTACCTGTAATTTTCCACAACAGACTGCCGTTCTTGGCCGAGAGAGCTGATGCCAATTCGGTAACAACACCTCCCATTGAGTAGTACTGGCGGTTGCTGTATGGGTCGATGCCGCCCGAGGTGGTAAAGCCTGCCTGACGCAGCTGGATCGAAGTCGGGGTGTAAAGGGTGCTGCCCGACACAAGCACGGGGGTGATGGTGAGGTTCTTCTCACCGCTGTTGCTATTGCCCCACACTTGCGACACCACTGCTTGATTGGTGTTGCCGCTTTCGGGCTTCATATATATATATATGGTGCTGTCCGACTCAAAGGTATAGGTGCAGTGCATTTTCTTGCCACCGCTGTTGCCCATGGCTGCCACCATGATGCCACCCTTACCACAGAGCTTGTCCATGTTTTGGTCATAGTCGGTAGAGCCATCGTGCGGCCCCAGGTTCGAACCGAAACTCATGTTGAGCACCCAAGGCATGCCATTATCTTCGGCATACTTCTTGATGGCTGCGGCTTGCAACAGCACGGTGCCGTCGTTGAAGTCCGACTTCATCATGAGCAACTCTGAGCCGGTGGCCACGCCATAGTAGTCGCTGCCGTTCACCTTGTTGCCCGCAGCTATATTGGTCACGTGTGTGGCGTGTCCCACTTCGTCGGTATTGTCGGCTGCAGGGGCACTGCCCGACAATGCGCCGCTAGCGGTGGAGCTACCCCACTTTTTGCTGCGGCCGGCAAAAGCTACGTGTTTGTATTCAAAACCTTGGTCTATCACGCCTATCAGCACACCGGTGCCATCGTAGGGGGTGTCGAGACCCGTGCCTTCTTGCAACTTGGTCACACCCGTCTCGGGGCGCACATTGTTCATCAAGGCACGCAACTGGCGCGTCTTGTTGACATAGAGCACGTCACGCTGCGCAGCGAGCGTGGGAATGAAACTTGCGGGAATGTTGGCCACTACCAGCTGGTCGGTAGCAGCCTCAGCCTCGTAGCCGGCTTGCTTTATAAAGTCGGCCACGTCACCGGCAGCATTTTCGGCAGTGCTCACGTTGATGCGCAGCAGGCTGTCGGGGGTAACAGCTTGCAAGCCACGTGCTGCCACACGCTTGATGTTTTGTCCTTGAATGAGCGCATCAAACTCCTGGTTCCATTTGCGGCCAGTGTCATACACTTTCACTTGCTGTGCCGAGGCATTGGCGCACATCAAGGCCATGGCTGCGGCAAAAAACAACTTCTTGTTCATCGTAGTGTGATATATACTTCTTCTGTTTTGATTGATCGAAATGTGTTGTTGGCGCACATGCGCCTTACCAATCGTGCAAAGTTAAGCATTATTTGGCACAGAAGGATAGCAAACGCCCATAAATCAGTAACAATATGGTAACAATGTTTGTTAAAGCACGGCCACACCCTCTACGGCTTTGTATCCTTATTTGAGAACTTGCGTTCTCATGTTCCCGCGCTAAGCGGCCATTACACGCTACGCCTCCTGTCCTTTTGTCCTTATCTTTTCCGCATTAGCGGCCGTGCAAGCTATGCCTGCAAATGTGCAAACAAACTGACGCCGTAGCGTTACTACTCGTAACACTACGGCGTCAGCCCATTAGCATATCGACAAATTGTCACATTTGCATATTAGCCCTTATTACAAACCCAACTTCTTGGCTATAGCGGCAGGGATAGCCTTCTTGTTGATAAGAATGTTCATGGTCTTGTAAGCCACATAAGCCTTTGAGGCATAGAACATGCCATGGTATTTACCATAGTCGCCCCATGAGTTCTTTACCATAAAGTACTCGCAGCCCTTGTTATCCTTGGCCAGACCATAGATAACCATGCCGTGGTCGTCGGTAGTTTCCCAATTATCGTAACCCTGCTGACGGAGATCCTGTGTGATAGTCAACTCATCGTTTGAGGGCACCTGTACATTGTTAGTACCGATAGTGCCACCCCAGCGGGCAGCGTCCGAACCAGTGAGGTCGCGCACCTTGAGATCCTTGGGCACATAAGCGTAGTCCTTGCCATTGCGACGGCCAAAGTACTCCTCAGTCACGTCGGCACCCCATGCAAAGGTGTAGCCGTTAACCACAGCGTTGTCCATCACCTGCATAAACTCGTCGAGAGGCAAGTTATAGCTTTCGGCCCAACGCCAGTTATCCTGAATTTCGAGGATAAACTTGCTGTAGAAGGGGTGGTGAGTGTACGAAGTGAGTGACACATAGTCGTCCATGTTAAGGCCGAGGTAATCTGTTACATAAGTCTTCGGCGTATAAGTTTTGCCGTCCTCAGCCTTCACCTCGGTAGGCAGTTCGCCAAAGTAATTCGTGTAAATGTTTGAGAGGTCCTTCTTCCAAGAGAGCGAAATCTTGTTCTGCTTACCCTTAGCAATGGCACCCACATAAGCGCTGGTCACAGCATCGAGCTGGTTGAAGTTGAAGAGGCTGTCGCCATAGAGCGTGCCAGGAGCAGGCATGGCCGACTGCGGCACCATACCATAGTTCTTCATACAATAAACGGCATCGTAGAACGAACCGCCCTGTGAGAAACTCACATCGCCATGTGTGCGCACAGCCTTGTCGGCACGGTCCATATATGTGTTATATACGAGGAACGACTCGCAAAGGTCGTGTGTGCCCTTGCCCATGCGCAAGAGTTCGGCCTCGAAAAAGCCCAGCGAAGAGTAGGCCCAGCAGGTACCGCTCTGGTTCTGGTCTTTAATAGAAGTGATAGGGTTAGCCTTGATTGTGGTAAAAGTGATCTCGTCGGCTTTCTTTGTCGCAGGCGCTTTCTTGCGTGCTGCGAGGCTTCCTGGCAGCAGGCAGAGTGCAGCTACTGCAATAAGGATAGTCTTCTTCATTACTTGTTGGTTTGTGTTATTTGTTTGATAAGTAAATTCAATAAATCACCGGACTCTCCTCGCGGTGTTCCTCAACATAGCGCTCCACATCAGCCGTGTGGTACGGAATGCGTTCCTTGCCAAGGAAACGGCAGCCATCGGGGGTGATAAGCACATCGTCCTCGATGCGAATGCCGCCAAAGTCGCGGTATGCGTTAATCTTGTCAAAGTTGAGGTATTGGGCGTTGATACCCTTCTTCTGCCAATCGTCAATGAGGTCGGGTATAAAGTAGATGCCCGGTTCGTCGGTCACCACGTGTCCGGCCTCAAGGCGGCGGCCAAAGCGCAGGGCGTTGGTGCCAAACTGGCTCGAGGGACGTGTCTCGTCGTCAAAACCTACATACACCTGTCCGAGGCCCTCCATGTCGTGCACGTCCATGCCCATCATGTGGCCAAGGCCGTGGGGCAGGAACAAGGCATGGGCACCGGCACGCACAGCCTCCTCGGTGTCGCCCTTCATCAGGCCGAGTTCCTTGAGGCGGTCGGTCATAAGGGCGCACACTGCCATGTGCACGTCCCACCAGCGCACACCAGGACGGGCATGGCTCAAGGCCAGGTCGTGACAGTCGGCCACAATGTCGTATATCTCCTTTTGCTTGGTGGTAAACTTGCCGCTGATAGGGGTGGTGCGGGTGTGATCTGAGCAATAATTCTCATTGGTTTCGGCACCGGCATCAACCAGCAACAAGCGTCCGGCCTCGAGTGCGCGGGGCGAGGGGTAACCATGCAATATTTCGCCATGCATCGACACAATGCTCGGAAACGACACCTGTGCGCCATAGCTTGAGGCAATGCCGTCGAGCACACCGCCAATGTACTGCTCCGTCACACCCGGACGCGCCAAGCGCATGGCTGTGGTGTGCATCTTGTAGCCAATGACCGAGGCACGTTCAAGCTCCGCAATCTCCTCCTCACTCTTGATAGAGCGCAATTTTACAACCGCCTTTATCAAGCTGAGCGAGGCGCCCTCACGCTGCTGCGAGGGGTGGGTGCCGAGCAAGTCCATTATCTGTATCATGGTGTCGTGACGGTAGGGCGGCAGGTAGTGCACCTTGCGGCCGTCGGTCACAGCGTGTTCTACCATCTGGGCCAAACGTGTCATAGGGGCTGAAGCGCCCACGCCACATTCCTCGGCCATTTGGGCCACCGAGGTGACTGAACCATACCACACAATGTCGTCAATGTCTATGTCGTCGCCTATCAGCACTTCGTTGCCCGAGTCGGCATCTATCACGCCCACAAGCCCATTGCGGTGCTGGCCAAAGAAGTAGAGGAATGCACTGTCCTGACGGAACTTGTACACGTTTGAGGGATAGTTATTGGGGCTGTCGTTATTGCCAAACAGCACAATCAGGCCGCTGCCTACCAGCTCGCGCAACTTGCGGCGGCGTTCCACGTAGGTCTCTTTTGAAAATAACATATTGCTTGTTCCTTATATTATTACGCGATGACGGGGTTCTTGGTTAACGGGGTAACAGCTTAACAAGTTGACAACCCAAAAATCCGCCACCGGTCTTTAATTATAATGTGTGACATGGTGCGTCGTAATGGCACGCTTTCACTTTATTTATATGGGCAAAAGTACTGCTTTTCTTTCACAATCGCGTATCTTTGCCCTAAATAAATAATAAATAGTGTGTTTTAAGCTACAAAACCATGACATTTGACACAAATACCGGACTAGTGCTTGAGGGCGGAGGCATGCGTGGCGTGTTTACCAACGGCGTGCTCGACTATTTTCTCGACAATAATATCACCTTTAATTATGGCGTGGGCGTTTCGGCGGGAGCGTGCAATGGTCTGTCGTATCTGAGCCGGCAGCGCGGTCGTGCCAAGGCGACGAATATCGACATGCTTGAAAAGCATCGCTACATTGGCATGAAGTATTTGTGGACACAGCACTGCATTCTCGACCGCAAGTTTCTGTACGACACCGTGCCCAACGAGATATTGCCTTTCGACTACGATGCCTGTTTTGCCAACCCCATGACATTTGAGATGGTCACCACCAACTGCCTGACGGGCAAGGCATGCTACCTTACGGAGCGCACCGACCCCGACCGTCTGGTCAACATTGCCAAGGCTTCGTCGTCGCTGCCTTATGTCTGCCCCATTGTGTGGGTTAACCACCAGCCCATGCTCGACGGCGGCATTGCCGACTCCATACCAGTGGAGCGCGCCATCAGCACGGGGCACGATTTCAACGTGGTGGTGCTCACACGCAACCGCGGCTACCGCGAAACGAGTCGCGACATCAAAATTCCGAAATACATTTACCGACGCTTCCCGCGCCTGCGCCTGTTGCTGAGCAAGCGCCATGCCATATATAATGCCCAGCTCGAACTGGTGGAGCGACTCGAGGACGAGGGCCGCATATTGTCCATCAGGCCGCAACGCCCTGTCGAGGTGGGGCGTCTTGAAAACAATCTGGACAAACTTAACGCCCTGTATGAGGAGGGCTATGAGTGTGCACGGAAGGCCCTGGAACGGTTGTAACATGGGCGACGTGAGTACAAACGAATATTGAGGCGAGTGCAGACAAATTTGTGTAAGCACCATTACATACAATTTACTATTTGCCGTTTTGCCTGCATCTTACACTTTTGGCAAAACGTCCCCTGATTTTCAAACGTTTCAGCAGTGTAGGATCCATCAGAAAAAGCCTACACTATTACACCATGCCTGCACTTGCCTGCACGCTGCTTGCACACCATCTGCACGCAGGTACGTACTACCACACAATCGTGCCATAACCACTACGCGCAACGCTAACGGGAGGGCGGAATTTCTGTCAGAGCAACAGAATTTCCGCCCTCCCGTAAACGATAAAACGCGCTCTTACGAACCAAAAAACGACCTGCCACAACCCACTAAAATATCGGTACGTACCGCTTTTTCCACCTTGTACAAGCAACCGCTTGTGCAGACGGCAGTGTAGGTAAAAGCCAGCGCTACCTACACTACGCAACAGTATGGTTTCCAATCTGTTACACCCAAAAAGTGTAAGATGTAGGCAAGAACCAAAAAAAACAATATGGTAATATTGTACCAATATGCTAATGCGGTAATATTCTTATGTTCCCGCGTTAGCGGCCAACCAAGCCACGCTACGGCGCCAGCCCTTATGTCTCTTGAGGCCACCCGGACGATAGTCCGTGGCCGTCAGCCGCGCAGCGGCCTTATGTGTATCTTATGCAAACTTATGTTCTTATGTTCCCGCGGTAAGCGGCAAGCGCAAACGCTATATCTTATGTCCTTATGTTCTTCTGTTTCCCGCGTTAGCGGCCAACGCACCAAGCAACAAACAAGCAATGGTACGGCGTGTCACATTACCACACTAATTGCACTTTTTCTTTCACAAATTTATCCTCTCACACTTGTTCACAAACTTATTATTTGTAAATTTGCAATCACTTGCCACTTGTGCCAATACATAGTATACAGCACAAGCCGAGCAAATAAAGGCTTTGGAGAATTTTGGAAACAATGTGCCGCGTGCTGGATAGCTTATACACGATTGCACAAAACCATTAAATGTCACAACAATGACACACCAAACAAACAGTCGGCCGGCCAATATGTATGGAACCACACGACCGACGCACAAACACGAACTATATATATAATTATAATCGAAAAAACTATAGAAAGAACTCTCTAATTATGAAAATAGTCAACAAGATATTCAATTGGTACTTCGGGCGCAATGCCCTGCCCTATTGGTGCATCATATTGTTCGACTTGGCCGCTTGCTTCTTTGGCGGACTGTTTGTCATGTGGCTGCGACACCCCGCAAGCGAGATGATGGCAAACTGGAGCACGCTGCTGCACACCTTCCTGATGTTTGCACTGTTCAACCTCATCGGGTTCCGCACCTTCCACACCTACTCGGGCATTCTGCGCTACTCGCAGTTCATCGACCTGCTCAAGGTGATGTATGCACAAACACTGTCGCTGGTGCTGGCACTGACTTTCAACTTTGTAGTGTGCTACTATGCACTCGAAAGCACTTTCTACGCCGTTACCGGACGCATGACCCTGGTGGTGTACATCGGCACACTGTCGCTGCTGTGCATGTCGCGCATACTGATTAAACTGTTATACGAAAGCGCACTGGTAAGCAAATCGGCCAAGAGCACACTCATATATGGTACACGCGAGGGCGCCATTGCCCTGACAAATAACGCACGCAACAACAAACCCGTGCAATTCCTGATAGAGGGATACATCAGCGATGACGACAAGGACATGCGCACCCGCCTCATGGGCAAGCGCATCTACTCTGTGCACAACAACCTGCCTGCTGTCATACGCAACAAGCAAATCAAAGCGGTGCTCATCAGTCCGCTCAAACACGACAACTTTGTCAACAACAAACAGCTGCAAGACCTGCTCATCAACGCTGGTGTTAAAATATACATCACGCAAAACGCACGCGAATGGAACAAGCACAAGGACTCTAAGGGCAATGTGCAGGTGCGCGAGGTGAGCATCGAGGACCTCCTGCCACGCGACGAAATACAGGTGGACATGGAGAGCGTGGGCGCACTGCTCAGCGGCAAAAAGGTGCTCATCACTGGCTCGGCAGGCAGCATAGGCTCTGAAATGGTACGACAAATAGCCGTGTACAAACCAGCCGAAATGATGCTCATCGACCAGGCCGAAACGCCACAACACGACATACGCCTGATGATGAAGAACAAATACCCCGACTTGGTGGCACACACCGTGGTAACAAGCATCTGCAAGGAGGACCGCATGGAGGAGATCTTCAGCCAGTTCCGCCCCGACTACGTGTTCCACGCAGCAGCCTACAAGCATGTGCCCATGATGGAGGACAACCCCAGCGAGAGCGTGCAGAACAACGTGTGGGGCACCAAGGTGATAGCCGACCTGAGCGTGAAATATGGCGTGAAAAAGTTTGTCATGATCTCGACAGACAAGGCTGTGAACCCTACCAACGTAATGGGCTGCTCAAAGCGCATTTGCGAAATATACGTGCAGAGCCTTGACAAGGCCATCAAGGACGGCAAAATAAAGGGAGTCACTCAATTTGTTACCACACGCTTTGGCAATGTGCTTGGCTCGAATGGTTCGGTCATTCCCCTCTTCCGCAAGCAGCTGGCTGCCGGCGGACCGCTCACGGTGACGCACCCCAAAATCATACGTTACTTCATGCTCATACCCGAGGCTTGCAAACTGGTGCTCGAGGCTGGCACACACGGCAAGGGCGGCGAGATATTTGTGTTCGACATGGGCGAACCTGTGCGCATTGCCGACCTGGCACAGCGCATGATAAAGCTGAGCGGTGCCACCAATGTGGAGATAAAGTACACTGGTCTGCGCGAGGGCGAGAAACTCTACGAGGAGGTGCTCAACGAGAATGAGAACACACTGCCGTCGTTCCACCCCAAAATACGCATTGCCATGGTGCGCAACTACGAGTACGACGAGGCTGAGCGCGAGCTTGAGGAGTTGCGCGACATTGCCGCCCGCTACAACGACATGGACACCGTGCGCAAAATGAAACAAATTGTGCCGGAATATGTAAGCAAGCACTCACGCTACGAAGTGCTGGACGAGCAAGACCAAAAGTAGCCACCATCAACATGGCGGTGGGTGAAAACAAATTATTGCAGTCCGCTGAAACGTAAACATGCGAACGACCCCAAGCGCGAAACGCAAGCACTAATGGGGGCGACGCGTCCCGCGTCGGGAAAATTGCAATTGCAATGTGCATACACTAAATAAAGGCTCACAAACAGCACTAATTACATGTCTGTTTGTGAGCCTTTGCCTTAGTTCCCGACGCGAGACGCGTCGCCCCCATTAGAGGTAGCGTTTTGTGCTTGCGTTTTGTGCTTGCGTTTGGTGCTTGCGTTTGGTGCTTGCGTCCGTTCGAATGTTAACGTTTTACCAGTCAGCAGTAATTGTGAGTATAAGCAGGTTTTCAAAGTTAGTAGATATGAACACCCGCTTACTAACTTATTACACCGCCAGCCCCATGTTGTAGGCTTCGTGCAGTTTGGGGTTGCCCTCGATGGTGCGCGGTCCTCCGACCCCACCGCAGAACAGCGTGCCTGCCAGCTGGCACTTGGGGTAGCAGTCAGTCCAGCCCGTCAGTCCCGCCTCGGCGCGTTGCGGCACTTCGGGTCCGTCCTCGGCCGCCGTGGTGAGCAAGTAAACATCGCGAAATTTATAGTCGAGAGCGAACATGGCGTTCATGCGGTCAATCAGCACCTTCATTTGTCCGCTCATCTCGTAGTAGTAGATGGGGGTGGCCCAGCACACCACGTCGGCTTCAAGCACTTGCTGCATGATGGCATTGGCATCATCGTTAATAACGCAGCGGCCAAGCTTTTGGCAGGCCAGACAGCCTCGGCAAAAGGCAATGTCTTTGTCCGCAAGTGTAATTTTTGTTACCTCGTGCCCGGCAGTGCGGGCACCTTCGGCAAATTGGTCGGCCAGCATGTCGCTGTTTGACCCCATGCGCAGGCTGGTTGATATGACTATTACTTTTTTCATTCTTGTCCTTAGTCTAATATGTGAGTTAATGAGTGGGCGTTTGCGCCTTATTCTGGCAGTTTGTTATATTCCTCGTCCGTCACAGGTTCGAGCCATTCGTTGGGAGCAGAGCCCGGTTGTGAGTTCTCTACAGCCACGTGGGTGGCAATGTGTTGGAACCACGCGTGCTTTTGAGTACCATGCCAGTGCTTCACGCCCTCGGGAATGTCAATCACGTCGCCCGCCTCAAGCGCGATGGCCGGCTTGCTCCACTCCTGGTACCAACCCTTGCCAGACACACAAATAAGAATTTGGCGTGCGCCGTGGTGAATGTGCCAGTTGTTGCGGCAGCCCGGTTCAAAGGTCACGTTGCTCATGGGCAGTACGGTTTGTTCGCCTTGCTCAAGGTTTTTGGGCGTGAGGGCAGCCAGGTGGCTGTTGCCCGTAAAGTATTGGGCGTAGGCCGTGTTGGGACTGCCAATGGGGAAGGGTAGTGGTTCGTTAACGCTGTCGGTGTTGGCAGTTGTGTCAGCGTCATTGTCAGCCCATACCTCCTTGGCCAGGTTAAAGGCAGCCCAAGCTTTGGGCCAGCCGGCGTAAAAAGCCATGTGGGTGATGGCTTCCGCTATTTCGGTACGGGTGATGCCATTGTTTTTGGCGGACTGCAAGTGATACTTGAGCGAGCTGTCGGTGATGCCCTGGCTGATGAGCGAAGTGATAGTGACCAAACTGCGGTCGCGCAGCGAAAGCAAGTCGTTGCGGCTCCACACCTCGCCAAAGAGTATGTCGTCGTTGAGGTGGGCAAATTCGGGCGCGAACTCACCCAGTTGGGTGCGTCCGGCTGTTTGTACAATCTTTTTTTGTGCCATGATGTGTGTGGTAGTGATTGCCATGATGATGAGCAATCCTGTTTTTTTAATAAAGCGTGTCATGCCGTTTTGCGGTATTCGCTGGGTGTCTTGCCTGTTTTGGTTTTGAAGAAACGCACAAAGTGTTGCGGATATTCAAAGCCAAGCTGGTGACTCACTTGTGCAATGCTCAAGGTGTCGTCGGAGAGCAGTTGCATGGCGGCGCGCAGCAGGCGGTCGTTAATAAAGTCCTTGGCCGTGCGCCCCGTTTCGGTTTTGACCAGCTCGCCAAAGTACTTTGGCGAGTAGCAACATTGGTCGGCAAAGTAAGCCACGGTAGGCAAACCTTGCAGGTGGGCTTGGTTGGCCATGTAGTGGTCGAGCATGGCGACAAACTTCTTGACGATGGCATGGTTAATCTCCTCGCGTGTGATGAACTGCCGGTCGTAAAAGCGCAGACAGTAGTTGAGCAGCAGTTCGATGTTGCTCACAATAAGTTCGCGCGAGTGCTTGTCGATGCTGTGCTGCAGCTCTTGGCTAATCATGCTGAGCACGCCTCGGAATATGTCTATTTCGGCCGCCGACAGGTGCAGGGCTTCGTTCGACGTGTAGTCAAAGAACTCGTAACGGCTGATGTTACGCCCCAGTTGTGTACGGTTGAGCAAGTCGGGGTGGAACACTATGGCCGTCCATTTGGGCACTTCCACCTCGGGATTGGGCTCTACGTGTATTGACTGGCCGGGTGCAAAACTCGTCACCGTCATTTCGTCAAAGTCGTAGGGCGTGCGGCCGTATGACAATTTGCACCCCTTGTTCTCTTTAAGGAAGAGGGCGTAAATGCCGTAATGGAATATTGTGTCTTCAATTTTGTGCGGCTTGTCAAAACGTGCCACGCCTACAAGTGGGTGTAGTGTGTCAAATCCGTGGTAGTCGTTGAAGTCTTGAACAGTGTTGAATGTTATTTCGTGCATGGCTTGTGTTGTTTGTGATGGGGTTATGGGGTTAGAGGGGTTCTGAGGTTATGGGGTTATGAGGTTAGAGGGTTATAAGGTTATAAAGTAACTCAAGTTTCGGATTTAGCAAGCGCGGGCTGAAAGCCCAATGTGGCACTCAGCCCAGGGCAAGCGAAGCGACACCCTGGGGCTTCCGCATAGTAGAGTCTCCGCG
>OIXA01001393.1_pt1 | contig 30985 bp, 27 predicted proteins | sample 1587721 | NCBI WGS metagenome assembly OIXA01 (sample SAMEA3888900, study PRJEB22519) | human gut metagenome | biome: human gut; feature: human-associated habitat; material: faeces | place: Denmark | collected 2013
AGCGCTGCTGCTCTTCCGGCATCTTGTGCACGGCCGCCTCTTCGATGTGGGCGATCGCGTGCTCGACCGGGCCGGAGAACGTGTGCATCGGCACGGTCTTGGTGGACTTGGCAGCGTCGATGGCGGCTTCTGCCGCGGCCATGACGCCGTCACCCTTCAGGGCCGAGATCTCCACGACCTTGCAGCCGAGCTGCTGCGACAGCTGGCTGATGTTGATCTGGTCGCCGCTCTTGCGCACGATGTCCATCATGTTCACGGCCATGACCACCGGGATGCCCAGTTCGGTCAGCTGCGTGGTCAGGTACAGGTTGCGCTCGAGGTTCGTGCCGTCCACGATGTTGAGGATGGCGTCCGGCCGCTCGTCGATCAGATAGTTGCGGGCGACGACCTCTTCGAGCGTGTACGGGCTGAGCGAGTAGATGCCGGGAAGGTCCATGATGACAACGTCGTCATGCTTTTTCAGGCGGCCTTCCTTTTTCTCGACCGTGACGCCCGGCCAGTTGCCCACAAACTGATTGGAGCCGGTCAGCGCATTGAACAGCGTCGTTTTGCCGCAGTTCGGGTTGCCGGCTAAGGCAATCTTGATTTGCTTTTCCATTCGGATGCTCCTTTGCGATATTCTCCTCTGCTGATGGGGGATCCTACCTTATGTAATAAATTTTGCTTACGGATGATTATGCCTGGATCTCGATCATCTCGGCATCGGCCTTGCGCAGGCTCAGCTCATAGCCGCGGACCGTGACTTCCACCGGATCGCCGAGCGGTGCGACCTTGCGCACATACACTTCGGTGCCCTTCGTGATGCCCATGTCCATGATGCGGCGCTTGATGGCGCCTTCACCATGCAGCTTCACCACCTTGACCGTTTCGCCGATCTTGGCTTCTCGCAGCGTTTTCATCGTGCTTCCTCCCTTAAATCATGATTTTGCGTGCCATTTCATCGCTGATGGCAACGCGGGATTCTTTGACCTTCACGATCAGATTCCCGCCGATCGCCGATACGACCGTGGCCGTCCCACCGGGGACGAAACCCAGATCTTCCAAGTGCTTTCTGGTCTCCGGGTTTCCGCCGACTTTCAGAATCAGTGTCTCCTCGCCGACATTGGCGAGATTCAGCGGCATCATAGATATCCCTCCACTGGTAACGGTTAGAGCGTGCTAACCTTGGATGAAAAAAGAACGGTTATATTTGTTTAACATGAGTTAAACTTCCCTAACCTTGCTAAAGTTTAATCTATCTAACAGCTCGTGTCAAGGGGTATTTGTAAAAATTTTTGCATTGCTTGCATTTTTGGTTAAGGTGTGCTAACCTAGAAGCAATTTTACGAAAAGGTTGGTGGAATCCGCTATGCAGATCTTGAGAGCTGCGGAAGATTATCTGGAAGCAATGCTGATGATGCAGCAGAAACACGGTTACATCCGCTCGATCGACATCGCGGAGCAGCTCGGCGTGACGAAGCCGAGCGTGACCTACACGACCAAGCGCCTGCGCGAAAACGGCTACATCACGATGGACCGCGACGGGCTCATCACGCTCACGCCGAGCGGCATGGACATTGCCGCGCGCATGCTCGACCGGCACCACACGCTCACGAAGTTTCTCATGGAGCTCGGCGTCGACGCCAAGACCGCCGAGGAGGACGCCTGCAAGATGGAGCATGACATCAGCGAGCAGACGTACACGGCGCTCTGCCGCCACGCCATCGGCAACCTCGGCATCCTCGGGGAGGACGATGCGGGCCTCGGCGAGACGGCCGGGACCGACGAGAACTGAACACGCCTCCGGACAGTTCCGCCCGCGGCAGCTCTGGCTGCCGCGGGCGGTTTTGCTTGTCGGGAAAACCCGAAGGGCTTTCCCGACAAAAGGCCTGCAGGCTGCTGCGCGCAGAGTTTGTACGCCGGGGGCGCACAAACTCTGCGAGGCTTTTTTGACACGCTGGGCCGCCCGCGGGCATTGACGCGGCGGTGCGGATTTGCTATGCTGAAAAAGAGAAAACTCGTTTTCCGGAGGTGCCCCCATGCTCCAGACCCGCAGACCGGCCCTGAGCGGCAACGCGCTCAAGGGCATCGCCATCCTCGCCATGACGCTCGACCACCTCACGTGGACGCTCTGGCCCGGCTACGCCACCGACTGGTGGGTGCTCGTGTGCCATGTGCTCGGCCGCGTGACGGCGCCGATCATGTGGTTTTTCATCGTCGAGGGCTACCACTACACGCACGATGTGAAAAAGTACGCCGCGCGGCTGTTCGCACTCGCGCTCATCTCGCACTTTGCGTATGATTTCTGCTTCGGCATCCCGTTTGTGCCGCTGTCCACCGGGCCGTTCAATCAGACGGGCGTCGTGTGGTCGCTCGCGTGGGGGCTGGTGCTGCTCGTCATCCACGACGACGCGCGGCTGAAAGACTGGGTCAAGATCGCGCTGACGTTTGTGATCTGCGCGGTCACGTTCCCGTCGGACTGGAGCTGCGTGGCCGCGATGGCGATCTTGTTCATGGGGCAGGCGCGCGGGGACTTCCGAAAGCAGATGGGCTGGCTCATGGTGTGGTCGGCTGTGTACGCGCTCGTGTATTTCTTCTTTATAGATAAGGTATATGCGCTCGTGCAGCTCGGCACGGCGCTCGCCATCCCGCTGCTGCGGTGCTATGACGGCACGCGGGGCAAATGGCGCGGCATGGGCTGGCTCTTTTACGTCTATTATCCCGCGCACCTCGCGCTCATCGGCGTGCTGCGCGTGCTGCTCTGGGGCGCGGGGGCGTCCACCGCCGCCGGCAGCTTCTGACGGCAATGTGCACAACGGCATCCGCCCGGACGGGGGAAAACTTCGTCCGGGCGTTTTTGCGCCCGGTGGTGGCATTTCGCAGGGGTTCGTGGTAAAATGCTGTGCAATGTGAGACAAAGGAGGCGGCGCGCATGCGCTACCAGTGTCTGGTGCTCGACCATGACGACACCGTCGTCAACAGCACCGCGACCATCAATTACCCGGCCTTCGTGCAGACGCTGCAAACGCTGCGGCCGGACGTGCACATGACGCTCGACGACTATTTTTCCTACTCGTTCGAGCCGGGCTTCGGCGCGCTGTGCAGCGATATTCTGGGCTTTTCCGATGCGGAGATGGACATCCAGTACCAGACGTGGCTGGACTATGTGCGCACGCACGTGCCCGACACGTTCCCCGGTATGCGTGACCTGCTGCAGCGGTTTCACGCCGCGGGCGGGCATATCTGCGTCGTGAGCCACTCCGTGCCGGAAAACATCCTGCGCGACTACCGCGCGCACGACCTGCCCACGCCGGAGCGCATCTACGGCTGGGATTCAAACCCCGAGCGGCGCAAGCCCGCGCCGTGGCCCATCTACCAGATCGAGCGGGAGCTCGGCCTGCGGCCGGAGCAGCTCGTGGTCATCGACGATCTCAAGCCTGGCAAGGACATGGCTGACCGCGCGGGCGTGGACTTCATCGCGGCGGGGTGGACGCACACCGTGCCGCACATCATCGAAACGATGCAGCGCATCTGCCCGCACTACTGCCGCACGGTGGCGGAGCTGGCGGCGCTGCTGCTGGACGAAACGGAGGCATAACGATGGATACTAGGATGATTCGCACGGCGACGCTCGCCGATCTCAACGCCGTGGCGGCGGTGGAGGCAGCGTGCTTCCCGGCGGCGGAGGCCGCGACACGGGAAGAACTCGCTGACCGGCTGGCGCACTATGGCGACCACTTCTGGCTGATGTTTGACGGCGGCACGCTCATCGCGTTCGTGGACGGCATGGTCACGGACCGCACCGACCTCACGGACGACCTCTACGCGGACGCCGCGCTGCACGACGCGCACGGCGCGTGGCAGATGATCTTCGGCGTGAACACGCTGCCAGACTACCGCCGGCACGGCTGCGCGGGGCAACTCATCGAGCGCGCCATCGCCGACGCGCGCGCGCAGGGCCGCCGCGGCCTCGTGCTCACGTGCAAGGACCGGCTCGTGCATTACTACGCGAAGTTCGGCTTCGTGAGCGAGGGCGTGTCGAGCTCTACCCACGGCGGCGTCGTCTGGTATCAGATGCGCCTGACGTTCTGAAAAATGCAGCCCCGGCGCGAAAAACATCCGCGCCGGGGCGAAACAAAGCCTTGACTCTACAACCGTTGTAGAGTTTACAATGACGGTATTCCACGCAAAGGGGTAAACGCCATGGAGAAAAATCTCACGACCGGCAGCGTCTTTGGCAACATTGTACGCTTTTCGCTGCCGTATCTGCTCTCGTACTTCCTGCAGACGCTCTACGGCATGGCCGACCTGTTCATCATCGGCCAGTACGAGGGCGTGGCCAGCACGACGGCCGTGTCCATCGGCAGTCAGGCCATGCACATGCTCACGGTCATGATCGTGGGCCTCGCCATGGGCGCGACGGTCACGATCGGTCAGGCCGTCGGCGCGCGCGACCGCCGGGGCGCGGCGGGCTACATCGGCAACACGACGACGCTGTTTCTGGCGCTGAGCGTCGTGGTGACGGGGGTGCTGCTGGCGCTCGCGCGGCCGATCGCGGCGGTCATGTCCACGCCGGCCGAGGCCGTGCCAGGCACGGTCGCCTACCTGCGCATCTGCTTTCTCGGCGTGCCGCTGATCACGGCGTACAACATCATCGCATCCATCTTCCGCGGTCTGGGCGACTCGAAGCGCCCGATGTACTTCATCGCCATCGCGTGCGCGGCAAACATCGCGCTCGACTATCTGTTCATGGGCGCGCTGCACATGGGCCCGGCGGGCGCCGCGCTTGGCACGACGCTGGCGCAGGCGGTCAGCGTGGTCGTGTCGCTGGTCGTCATCCACCGCGAGCGCGACGGCATCGCCCTCACGCGGGGCGATCTGCGCCCGCGGCGGGCGGTCATGGGGCGCATTTTGCGCATCGGTGTGCCGGTCGCGCTGCAGGACGGGCTGATCCAGATCGCGTTTTTGTTCATCACCGTCATCGCCAACCGCCGCGGCCTCACGGACGCCGCCGCCGTCGGCATCGTGGAGAAGATCATCAGCTTTTTGTTCCTCGTGCCGTCGTCCATGCTCTCGACGGTGTCGGCCCTCGGTGCGCAATGCATCGGCGCGGGCAAGCCCCGCCGCGCGCTGCAGACGCTGTGGTACGCCATCGCCGTCGCGTTCGGCTTCGGCGTGCTCATCACGATCGTCATCCAGTTCGTGGCAGAGCCCGTCGTGGGCCTGTTCACGGACAGCGCGGCCGTCGCCGCCGCGGGCGGGCAGTATCTGCGCGGGTACATTCTTGACTGCTGCTTTGCCGGGCTGCACTTTTGCTTCAGCGGGTATTTCTGCGCCATCGGCCGCTCAGAGCTGTCGTTTCTGCACAACATCACGGCCGTGGTGCTCGTGCGCGTGCCGGGCGCGTACCTGATGAGCAAGTGGTTTCCCACAACGCTGCTGCCCATGGGTCTGGCCACGGCGGCGGGCTCGCTGCTGTCGGTCATCATCTGCGTGATCGCGTTTCTCGTGCTGCGCCGGCGCGGCCGGCTCGTGCCGGAGGAGGCATGACATGGCGCGGACACAGGAGCTGTTTTCCATCGGCGACGTGGCGCAGCTGTTTCACCTGAGCGTGAGCAGCCTGCGCCACTATGAGACCATCGGCCTGCTTACGCCGGAATACACCGACCCCGCGACCGGCTACCGCTACTACGGGCCGCGGCAGTTTGAGGTGCTCAACACCATCCGCTACCTGCGCGCGCTGGATATGCCGCTCGGGCAGATCCGCGCCTTTCTGCGCAACCGCGACGTCGGGCGCATCGAGCAGCTGCTGCGCGAGCAGAAGGCCGCCGTCGTGCGCAAGCAGGCGGAGCTGCAGCGCGTCGAGCGCAAGATCGACAACCGCCTGCGCCAGCTGCACGATGCGCAGACAGCCGAGCTCGGCGCCATCCGCCTCGTGCGCAGCCCCGCGTGCCGCATTGTGTGGATGTCCGGCGCGCTCGAGCTGCACAGCTTTCTCGACATGGAGCCGTCCATCCGCATGCTCGAGCGCTCGCAGGCGGAGGCCGTGGTGTTCCTCGGCAAGGTGGGTGTGGGCCTCTCGGCCGAGCGGATGCTGGCCGGGGCGTTTGCGCCGTATGACCGCGCGTTTCTCGTGCTCGACGACGAGGACGCCTTCGATGGCGACGTGACCACCCTGCCCGAGACGACGTGCGCCGCCGTGTGCTTTCGCGGCAGCCACCCCGAAGCCCCGGCGCAGTATGCGCGCCTGATGGACTACCTGCGCGCGCACGCGCTCGCCCCGGCGGACTTCTCGCGCGAGATCACGATGATCGACTACGGCCTGACGAGCGACCCGGAAAAATTCGTGACCGAGATCCGCATCCCCGTCACGGAGGCATGAAAAAACGCTGTCCCGAAAATGGGACAGCGTTTTTGCGTTTTGGTGCGTCAGAAGCTGCCGCTGCGGCCGTGGCCGCCGCCACCGGAAAAGCTCGACCCGCCGCCACCGGAGTGCTGGTCGTTGTCGCGCTCGATCTTGCGGCGCGTTGTGGTCGTGTGGGTGTAGACATCGTCGCGCCGCGTCAGGTGCAGGCCCTCGGGCGTGACGTAGGCGCGCGCCTCGGTCTGGCGGCGCACGGAGCGCATCTTCGCCTTGAGGATCAGGCAGACGATGAGCGCGATGACGCACGAGATCACGAGCGCGATGCCCAAATTGCGCAGCAGCGACGGCGCGGAGAAGCCGGGGTCGACGTCGGCGTCATGGCCGGGGCTGTAGGCATAGTCAGAGCCGCTGCCGGTATAGGACTCGCCGCTGAGCAGGTCGGCGCAGCCGTCGATGTAGTCGCAAAAGCCGCCGTACCAGTCGCCGTTGCGGAAGTCGTCGAGAAAGCCGTCCTCGAGCTGCTGCAGGGCAGAGTCCGGGAAGAGGCGCTCTGCCTTGTCGCCGTAGACGAAGGCGGCGTACTTGCGGTTCGACACGCTCAGCAGCAGGAGCACACCGTCGCGCCCGTCACCGACGCCGAGCGAGTCGTTGTGGTAGAGCGTGTAGGACGCCGTCTCCACGTCGGTGAAGCCGTAGTCGGCATAGTCGTCCACGGTGCGGATGTACACGCCGACGCCGCTGCTGTGCGCGAGGGCGGCGGCGCGCTGCGAGAGCTGGCTGATCTGTTGGCCGGTGAGCAGGCCGGCCTCGTCCGTGACCCAGTCCCCGGCGGCCAGCGCCGGTACTGCGAGCGTCACGGCCAGCAGCAGCACGAGCAGCAGGGCGGTCAGTTTGCGTTTCATATCCGTCGCCTCCTTACAGCAGGAACTGCAAAATTGCAGTCAGCGCCACCGTGAGCGGGGCCGCGATGGCGGCGAACATGCCCCAGAAGCGGCCGCGGTCCGTCGGCAGGTCGCCGACGAGCTTGCCGGTCTGGCCGTTCATGGCGAAGAGGAAGTCCTGCCCGTGCCACTTCGTGCTCAGCATCCACACCGGCAGCAGGGCGTAGTGCACCTTGCCGCGCCGCAGCGCGATGTCCTCGCGCTCGGTCACGCACGCGCCGTAGCCGGTGACGGTGTCGCGCAGGGCCTGCGCGAGCGTCTCGCGGCAGCGCGTGTCCGCCCGGTCGCGGCTGTCGTCGATGGTCACATCGTATTTATCTGCCAGATAGCCCGGCAGGTACGCCGTGGAAAACGGGCGCAGCTGGGCATAGTCAAACGGCTCGATGGAGTCCATGTGGTCGTCCGGCATCTTGGAGGATGCGTCGACCGGGATCTTCTCAAACGCGAGCGACCCGGCGCGCACCACGTGGTAGTGCCGCGTCTCGGTGATCTCATAGTCGCCGGTCTCGTACACATTCGTGTTGCTGGCGCGGTAGCTGGCCGCGCCCTCCGCGCCGCCGTCAAACAGCCAGAACGGGACGTACACGCCCTGGATCTGCTCGATGTGGTTGGCGGACGTGAACGAGCGCGGCAGGAAGGGCTTGCCCTTGTAGTGCGCGCGCAGCGCCTGCACGGCGTCGTCCTTGCTCAGGCGAAACGGGAGAATATAGTCCGGCCGCAGCGCGCCCGAAAACTGCCCCGGCACGATCGCCGGGTTGCCGCAGTAGGGGCAGGCCGTGGCCGCAGTGCTCTGGTCGCAGATGAGCTCCGCGCCGCACGACGGGCAGCTGTAGACGCGCAGGCCGTCCGCCTCCGCGCCCCAGTCGCGGCTGAGGTCGGAGGTGTCCCAGCCGCCGGAGGCCGCGGCGGCTTCCGCAGCCTCGGCCTTGGCAGCCTGCGCTGCTTCGGCCTTCGCGTCGGCCGCCTGCTTGGCTGCGGCGGCCTCGGCCTCCTTGCGGGCATAGAGCGCCTCGATCTCGGCCACGTCGAATGACGAGCCGCAGTAGTCGCACGCGAGCTTGCCGCTCTTGGCCGAATAGTGCAGCGGGCCGGTGCAGGCCGGGCACTGATAGTTCGTTACCTGGGTCGGCATGGCGCATGCCTCCTTTCGTCCGGTCGGGGGTTACGACTGGATGTCCCCATCGTCAAACGGGTCGCCGCACTCGGGGCAGAATTTCGGCGGGTGGGTCGGGTCGTCCGGCTCCCAGCCGCATTTGTCGCACTTGTATTTCGGTGTGCCGGCCGGTTTCGGGCGGCCGCACTCGGAGCAGAACTTGCCCTTGTTCACCGCGCCGCACACGCACGTCCAGCCCTCCGGCGCGGCCGGGCGCGGTCGGCCGCAGTTGCCGCAGAACTTGCCGGTGTTGCACGTCTGGCCGCAGGCGCACGTCCAGCTCCCGGCCGCCGGGGCGGCGGGCTGCTGGGCCGCCTGCTGCCGGCCCATGGCATAGAGGTCCTGCGCGTTGACGCCGCCCATCTGGCCGGCCATGCCCATGCCCATGAACGCCATGGCTGGGCCGGTGGCCGTGTTGGACGCGGCCGCCTTCATCGCATCGCCCTGCGAGCGCGAGAGCATCGCCGCCGCGCGCGTCGGGTCCATGTAGGCCGCGTCGCGCTGCATGTCCTTAATCATCTGCTCGTCGGCCTCGTCGGCCTTCACGGACGAGACGCCGAAGGCCACGATCTCCAGACCCCGGCGGTCGCGCCACTGGGCCGAGAGCTCTTCGTTGAGCGCCGCGGCGATCTCCCGCGTGTGGCCGGGCAGCGCCGAGTAGCGGATGCCCATGTCGCTGATGCGCGCGAACGCCGGCTGCAGCGCCGTGAGCAGCTCGCTCTTGAGCTGGCTGTCGAGCGTGTCGCGCGTGTAGTCCTCGGTCACGTTGCCGCAGACGTTGGTGTAAAACAGCAGCGGGTTTGCGATGTGGTAGCTGTACTCGCCGAAGCAGCGGATGCCGATGTCGATGTCGATGCCGGCGCGCTGATCCACCACGCGAAACGGCACGGGGCTCGGCGTGCCGTACTTGTTGCCGGTCAGCTCCTTGGTGTTGAAATAGTAGATGCGCTGATCCTTCGGGGCCTCGCCGCCGAAGGTGAAGCGCTTGCCGATGTTGCGGAACACCTGCCCGATGCTCTCGCCGAGGTTCCCGGCGAAGATCGACGGCTCGGTGGATGCGTCATACGTGTACTCGCCCGGCTCGGCGCAGACCTCCACAACCTTGCCCTGCTCGACGATGAGCATGCACTGCCCGTCGGCGACGGCGATGCGCGAGCCGGTGGTGATGATGTTCTCGTCGCCGTGCGTGTTGCTCGAGCGGCGGGTGGTTTTTTTCTGTCCTTTCACGGCCAGCACGTTTGCCGGCAGGGCCTCGCAGGTGAAGAATTCTTTCCACTGGTCGGCCAGAACGCCGCCGGCAGCGCCCGCGGCAGCTTTGATCAGTCCCATATACAAACTCCTTTTTGGTGATGGTTTTTCGTCGGATGCGGATGGTTGTGACGGTTTTTCGTCCGCGCTTACATTATAAGGGCGCGCGCGCGCAAAAGCTACAGCGAAAGCAAAAATTCAGGCAAAATTCAGAACTTTTTCCCGCCCCGGCGCGATTTTTCGCCGCCCGCTTGACAGCGCCCGCGCCCTGCCGTACTTCGCGCACGGCACACTGCTGTGGTACTGCACGCAGCACGGGCTGTTCGCGCAGCCGATCGACGCGCACAAAAAGTGAGCAGAAAACAGCAAAGGCGTCCCCGAGAGGGGACGCCTTTGCTGCGGTTTTGGATGCATTACGCGATGCCGGTGACGGTATAGTCCTTGGCCTCGACCGTGCTCTTGAGCACGGCGTCGTCCACCGGAGCGCTGAGCGTCACGACGGCGGTGCCCGCCGTGTGGCTGACCTCGGCCTCGGTGACTTCCGGCAGCGCCTCGAGCGCCTTTTTCACGGTCGCCTCGCAGTGAGCGCACATCATGCCTTCGATTTGAATGGTCTTTTTCATTGCAGTTTCCTCCTTGATTTCGGGTACTTCTTTGAGATGGTTTGCACGTTTATGATCGTGGCGCGTATCGCGCAGCTTGAACAGATTCAGGCGCAGGGCGTTCGTGACCACGCAGAAGCTCGACAGGCTCATGGCCGCCGCGCCGATCATGGGGTTGAGCGTCAGGCCGAGCGGGACGAACACGCCCGCCGCGATGGGGATGCCGATGGTGTTGTAGAAAAACGCCCAGAACAGATTCTCGTGGATGTTGCGCAGCGTCGCGCGGCTGAGCCGGATGGCCGCCGGCACGTCGCTCAGATGGCTGTTGACGAGCACGACGTCGGCCGCGTCGATGGCCACGTCCGTGCCCGCGCCGATGGCGATGCCGATGTCCGCGCGCGTGAGCGCCGGCGCGTCGTTGATGCCGTCGCCGACCATGGCGACCTTGCCGCGCGCACTCAGGCGGCGGATCTCGCGCTCCTTGCCGTCGGGCAGCACGCCCGCGATCACCTCGTCCACGCCGGCCTGCGCGCCGATGGCCCTGGCCGTGCGCGCGTTGTCGCCTGTGATCATGACGACGCGGATGCCCATATTCTGCAGCTCACGGATGGCCTGCGGGCTGTCGGGCTTGAGCACGTCCGCCACGGCGACGATGCCGAGCAGCTCCCCGCCGCGGGCGAAAAACAGCGGCGTCTTGCCGGCCTCGGCCAGCGCCTGCGCCTGCGCCTGCATGGGCGCGGGAATGTCGGCCGTCGTGCGGATGAAGTCCGCGTTGCCGCCGCAGAGCGGCTGCCCGTCGAGCGTGGCCCTGAGCCCGTTGCCCGGCAGGGCCTGAAAGTCCGCGACCTCGGCGGCGGTCAGCCCGTCCGCCTCCGCGCGGCGCAGCACCGCCTTGGCCAGCGGGTGCTCGCTCCGGCGCTCGAGCGCATAGGCCAGGCGCAGCAGCTCCGTCTCCGTCACGCCCGGGGCGGGGCAGAGGTCCGTCACGGTCGGGTCGCCGGAGGTGATGGTGCCGGTCTTGTCGAGCGCGACGATCTGGATACGGCCGGTCTCCTCAAGGGAGGCGGCCGTCTTGAAGAGGATGCCGTTTTTCGCGCCCATGCCGCTGCCGACCATGATCGCCACCGGGGTGGCGAGGCCGAGCGCGCACGGGCAGCTGATGACGAGCACGGAGATGCCGCGCGCGAGCGCGTAGCCCACGGTGCGGCCGAGCAGCAGCCAGACGACGAACGTCACGAGCGCGATGCCCATGACCGCCGGTACGAACACGCCGGACACCTTGTCGGCGATCTTGGCGATCGGCGCTTTCGTGGCCGCCGCGTCGCTGACCATCTGGATGATCTGCGAGAGCGTCGTGTCCTCGCCGACGCGCGTGGCGCGGCACTTGAGAAAGCCCGACTGGTTCACCGTCGCGGCCGAGACGGCCGCGCCCGGTGCTTTGTCGGCCGGGATGCTCTCGCCCGTGAGCGCCGCCTCGTTGACTGCGCTCGTGCCGGCGAGCACGACCCCGTCGACCGGGATGCGCTCGCCCGGGCGGACGACGAACACGTCGCCGGTTTGCACCTGCTCGACCGGGACGGTCACCTCCGCGCCGTCGCGCTCGACGGTGGCGGTCTTCGGCGCGAGCTCCATGAGGCTGCGCAGCGCGTCGGTCGTCTTGCCCTTCGAGCGGGCCTCGAGCGTCTTGCCCACCGTGATGAGCGTGAGGATCATGGCGGCGGACTCAAAGTAAAAGTCATGCATATAGCCCATGACGGCCTGATCGTCGCCGCGCACCTGCGCGCCCGTCATGGCGAAGAGCGCGTACGTGCTGTACACGAACGCCGCCGTCGCCCCGAGGGCCACGAGCGTGTCCATGTTCGGCGCGCGGTGCCAGAGCGCCTGGAAGCCGCTGATGAAAAACTTCTGGTTGATGACCATGATGATCACCGTCAGCAGCAGCTGCGTCAGGCCCATGGCGACGTGGTTGCTGTCATAAAACTTCGGCAGCGGCCAGCCCCACATCATGTGGCCCATGGAAAAATACATCAGCACGAGCAGAAAGCCCAGCGACCAGAAGAGCCTGCGCCGCAGCTTCGGCGTCTCGTGGTCGGCGAGCGCGTCGGCGCCGGCGGCGGGGCCTGCGCTCTGCTGCGCGCCCTTGACCGACGCGCCGTAGCCCGCGGCCTGCACCGCGTCGATGATAGCCTGAGCGGCCGCCGTGCCCTCCACCCCCATGGAGTTGGTCAGCAGGCTGACCGCGCACGCCGTCACGCCCGGTACGTTCGACACCGCCTTTTCCACGCGCGCCGAGCAGGCCGCGCAGCTCATGCCGGTGACGTTATATTGCTTCAATGTCGTTCCTCCTTTGCGGTGCGGCTCATTTCATGAGTTTCTGCAGCGTCGCCACCAGCTCGTCGATCACCTCATCCTTGCCGTCGCGGATGTCCTCGACGACGCAGGTGCGGATGTGACTGGCCAGCAGCTCCTTATTGAATGCGTTGAGCGCCGCGCCCGCCGCCGCCGACTGCACGAGAATGTCCGGGCAGTAGGCGTCGTTTTCGACCATGCCGCGGATGCCGCGGATCTGGCCCTCGATGCGGTTGAGCCGGTGGATGAGCCGCTTGTATTCCTCCGGCGAGCGCTCCTTTTTGCGCTGCGAACAGCCGCAGCAGCACGTTTTTTTCTCATCGTCCATGTATTCGTACCTCATTGTTTTCCGTATACCCCTTGGGGGTATTTTTGAATATATACCCCCCGAGGGTATTTGTCAAGAGGGAAGGTGCATGTTCTTGACAGCGGGCGCGCGCAGCCTGCTCGACGAGTCCGGCTGTCGGGACGTCAAGGGCGACTGGCCGGTGCAGGCGTCCGACCGCGTGGAGGCCATCCTTGAGGCCGTCGGCCTGCGCGGATAAACCGCGCGGAAAGCCGAAAAACCGCCACGCCCCTGCGCGCCGGAATGGCGCGCAGGGGCGTGGTTTTTATGTGCTCAGCCGTGGTAGTCGCCGGTCGCGGAATCGACCGTGACGTAGGGCACGACTTTGCCGTCGATCTTCACATAGACCTGATAGATGCCGTTTCCGAGATCCTCGTAGTGGTCGGGCGTGACGCCGTAGTCTTCGAGCAGGCTCCGTTCAAACTTGGCCTTCCAGCCGTCGCTGCCGGCGTCTTTTCCGGCGGCGGGCGTCGGTGTCGCGGCCGGGGCGGCGATGACGGGCGTCTCAACGACCGGGGCCGCAGGCGTCTGTGCGGGATCGGATGCGGCGGCGGTCTGCCTGCCGCAGGCAGTCAGCGCCAGCAGGAGCACGGCGGTCAGCAGCGCGGCCGCGTGTTTGCGGTGGGTCATGGGCAGTTCCTCCTTGGTAATGGCGTTTTCGGTGTTTTCGCAGGCATTTTACATCAAAATTCGCAGAAATACCACCCTGGGGTGCAAAATTCAGATGTGAATTCAGATGTGAATTTCGCGCCCGCCGGTCATTCTTTCAGCGTTCGGACGGAAAACGGGCAAGCGCAGGTCATGCGGTACCAGAATTCCGGCGCGGTTTTTGCCGGATCGTCCGCCGCTGCGATGACATCGGTCCCGTCCTCGATGATGTTCTGGAAGAAAAACGCGCAGACTCTCTGCCACTGCTCCGTGCCGCAGACAAACGCCTCGAGATCCTCCACGACCAGAAGGTCGGCGTTTTCGCACAGCGACCCCGCCGTATCGTCGAGCGCCCCGGACGGTGTGGCGCACCGGCTGCGCAGCTGCGCGCCGCCGGTGCGCACGACGTGCGCGTGGTCGAGCCGGTCCGCGAGCTCGGCGGCGAACTGTGCACGGTCCGCCATGCTGAGCACCAGCAGGGAACAGGGCAGCGCCTGACGCGCTTGCGTGCGGCGCAGCAGGCAGCGCCGCCGCAGTGCCGCGAACGCCTTCCGGCAGAGCGACAGGAACTGCTGCAGGCTGTATGTACCGGCCAGAACGCACAGCAGAAAGGTACCGGCCCACGGGAGCACATACCGGAAGATGCCGATGCCGCCGCGGTAAGTCAGGTCCGTGCGCACGAGGTTTTCATACATATGCGGCACGTGTACCCAGCCGCTGTCCAGCTGGCAGAGCATGTGCAGCTCGTTGTTGTGCAGGCAGACCAGCGCCGTGGCGATCAGCGCAAAGACCGCCGCCGGCAGCCAGCGGAGCCGGGGCTTGCGGATGCGCGCCAGCAGCCTGCCGCAGCCGTATGCCGTCAGAGGGAAAAACAGGGCATAACCGGCCAGCTTCAGGAAGCGGAACGCGGGCGGCCGGCCGGGATACGGGCCGATATCGAACAGCGCGCGATAACCGGGCAGCAGCGGCAGAAGCAGCAGCGCCGCGTCCAGACAGATCAGCAGGATCAGAAATACGGTATGCCATGTTTTTTTCATGTCTCGAGTCCCCTCTCTTTTGCGGATTCTGTTCCATGATAGCATAAACAGGCAGGCGGAGGAAACGAACGATAGACGCCCGCGGGCAGGACGCCTGCGGCGGGCGGATTTTTTGCGCTTGACAGGGCCTCCGGCGCAGGATATTCTGTCAGCAGAACGGAGGGGACGCACCAGATGAGACAACGAATTCCAGTAACGCCTGTTCCGGAGCGCCCGCCGGACGTAGAGGCGTTTTTTCATTCAATGACGTTCGGAAAAGCCCCGCCCGTGACGGGTATCGCCCGGCGCATCGGCTGACCGATACCTGTCTGGCGACCGGCGTTCACTATTATTATGATGTGGGCTCCGTGCCGCCGGGCGCGTCGGCCCGCGGAACGATCACGTTCCTTTCTCCCGAGGCGTATCCGCATTGCCTGTGGGTCGGAAAACGGATCCCGATGCAGGAAGGCGCGCATGTGGTGGGGTATGCAGTGATCACGCGCATCGACAACCCGCTCCTGCAGGCGGAAAAGCCGGAAGCGCGAGCGTCAGTCGTGGCTTCCCCCGATCACAACGACGGCAGAAAGCCGCGGTGATGACATGCGCGGAAAACAGAGTTCAAAAATCAGTCTGAAAAAGCGGCTGCTCAAACGGCGGCAGGCGCTGACTAGGCGCTGGGACAAGCAAAGCACGCGCCGTCATCTGCCGCTGTACCTGCTGCTTCTTTGCAAAACGTAAAAAAACACCGCCGCAGGGTTTTCCCTGCGGCGGTGTTTTTCTGCCCGCGTGCGAATGAAACAAAAAATTGAATGAATAAATACTAATGCGTGCCGTTTCTCCTCAATTGCCCGCGAGCTGGAAAAACGCTGGAATATATGGGTTTTCAGACCTATAATAAGCGCATATAACCGTATCAAAAATAATTCATGTATGAATATGCTAATAATACGACGAATAATGAAATTAAATTCACCAAAAACCTTGTGTGCTTTGTCAATTGAAAAACTTACATTTCAGACGTAAACTGCACATAAGATTTTTTCCGTCTGCGGCGCACTCCTGCTGCTCCAGCGGTGAAGAATCCAATCTCATATAGAAAAAAGGCTTATCATGAAGAGGAGAATCTTGACTCTGCTGCTGACGCTGGTCATGGTGCTGTCGCTTCTGCCCGGCACGGCGCTCGCCGTGAACGACAGCAGCGCACCCGCCGTGACGTATGCCGATCTGGCAGACATCAACGGCACTGCGCTCGTCCCCGACGGCGCAGGCGAAAACACGGAACTGACCGTAGCGGACGCAGTGCGCGCACTGCTGCTGTGGACGGGCATGACCGAGCAGCAGCTCGGCTCGTTCCCGGATGACTATCTGGCTCAGGCCCGCAGCATGGGCATGATCGACACGGACACCGACGCCGACGCGCCCTGCACGCTCGCGGCTTACCGCCAGATGAAGGCGGTCGCCGACCAGATGTATGACGCGCTGCACGCCGACAAGCTGCAGCCGCTGTACATGAACGGTATGGCGCAGCCCATCTTCCCCTACACGACCGGCGAGGTCACGGAGGGCTACAGCAACGACGAGAGCGACATCATCCGCTACTGCGTCTATGTCGAGACCAACTACGACACCGACGACGACGGCAAGCTCGACCTCGTCAAGGCGCTCGTGCAGATCCCGCGCGCAGCGATGGAGGGCAACTACAAGGCGGCCACCATCTACGAGGCGCGCCCGTACATCACCGGCTGCAACGAGAGCATGAACCCCGGCAAGAACCTCGGCAGCGAGAGCTATGACATCTCCAAGCTCTACAGCCAGCCGGACAAGCGCGTGCCTGCCGGCACCGCCACGACCGCGGACGCGGCAGCTGCTGCCGACAGTGCCGACTGGTACTACTGGAACCCGTATGAGCAGATGTACGACTACGAGGACCTCAACTGGTATGACTACTATCTTGTGCGCGGCTTTGCCGTGGTCGAGTGCGGCGGTCTGGGCACGAAGGGCTCCGACGGCTTTGAGACCTGCGGCACCGATCTGGAGATCGATGCGTTCAAGTGCGTGATCGAATGGCTGCACGGCGACCGCGTGGCCTACACCGACAAGACCAGCAACGTCGCCATCTCGGCCGACTGGTCGAGCGGCAAGATCGGCATGACCGGCCGCTCCTACGCCGGCACGACGCAGTTCGGTCTGGCAACGACCGGCGTTGCCGGCCTTGAGACCATCGTCCCCGTCGCCGGCATCGCGAGCTGGTATGAGTACACCAACTCTCAGGGCATCTCCACCAACAGCCTCGTCAACTACTCCGAGCGGCTCGGCTGGTACTGCAACGGCCGCTACCTCGATCCGGACGACTACGCGACCATCGCCGAAAAGTACGGCAACTACATGTACCAGATCCAGCAGGATCAGCTCAAGAGCAACGGCGACTACTCCGAGCACTGGGCGACCCGCGACTACACGCTTGACGCGGAAAACATCAAGTGCCCGGCGCTGATCGTGCACGGCCTCAACGACGACAACGTGCGCACGAAGGAATTTGACCTCATGTATCAGGCCTATCAGAAGGCCGGCGTGAACGTCAAGCTCCTGCTGCACCAGGATGCGCACCTGACCCCGAGCTACCCCGCCGGCAACCTCGAGTTCTACATTGACGGCGAGAGCTACAACAACGTCCTCAACCGCTGGTTCAGCCACTACCTGTGCGGCGTGGAAAACGGCGCCGAGAACATGGCCGCCGTCACCGCGCAGAGCAATGTCGACGCCTCCGTCTGGAACACCTATGACAGCTGGACGACCGACGAGAGCATTGCCCTCTCCAACGCCGACGACACCGGCACGACCACCATCAACAGCGACTACGCCACGCAGGGCATCAACCGCAGAAACTGGCGTGACGCGCTGACCGCCGGCTCCACCGACGTGAGCGCCATGTACACCATGGATGTCGACGCCGACACCGTCATCAAGGGCAGCGTGGCCGTGAGCTTCACCGCCAGCGCTGATAACTATGACGCGCCGGAGACGACCAGCCCGCGCGGCACCGTCGACCACGACAACTATGTCGGCGAAGAGACGAACGCCCTTGACCACGACAACTACGTTGGCGCGGCGAGCGCTGACGGCGCTGTGACCGTGTCCCTGCCGGACGGCGCCGATCTGATCGACCGCGACGCGCTCATGGTCAGCGCCATGCTCGTCGACATCGCGCCCGAGGGCACGACGTTCCCGGCCTACAACACGCAGGGCAGCTATGTGCCCAAGACCATCACCGCCGGCGGCGCGTGGATGGGCGGCGGCCTGAACAACTATGACTACGCCGAGCTCAACGCCACCGACGTCAGCTACAAGATCATTGCGCGCGGCTGGATGGACCTCTGCAACCCCGGCGCTGGCTATGACTCCGCCTCCGCCGGCACGAAGGTCGCCCTCAAGGTCGGCGAGAACCACGACTACACCATCTACCTGCAGCCGAACCTCTACACCGTCAAGGAAGGCCACAAGCTCGCACTCGTGATCTACACCTATGAGCCGGGCAAGGCCAACTACAGCCAGGACTACCAGATCACGCTCGAAAACGCTTCCGTCAGCGCGGAGATCCCCGTTGATAAGATCCCGGCCGTTCCGGCGCTTCCGTTCACGGACGTTCCCGCAGACACCGAGCTCTACGCCGCTGTGAAGTGGGCCTACTTCAGCGCCCCGCAGATCACGGTCGGCGTGACCGAGACCACCTTTGCCCCCGCCAGCGCCTGCACCCGTGCCGAGGTTGTCACCTTCCTGTACCGTCTGGCCGGTGAGCCGGATGTGTCCGGCACGGCGCTTCCGTTCACGGATGTGGCCGAGGATGCCTACTATACCGACGCGGTGAAGTGGGCGGCAGCCAACGGCGTGACCGCCGGCACGAGCGCCACCACCTTCAGCCCGAACGACACATGCACGCGCGCACAGGCCGTCACGCTGCTGTATAACGCAGCCGGCGCACCGGCCGTGAGCGACACGGTGAGCTTCGCGGATGTGGCGGCAGACGCCTACTACGCCGATGCTGTTGCATGGGCGGCAGCCAACGGCGTGACCGTCGGCACGAGCGCCACCACCTTCAGCCCGGACGACGCATGCACGCGCGGCCAGATCGTGTGCATGCTCTACCGCGGCGACACGCAGGCCTGAGCAAGACACAGAAAATCACCCCAAAAAGCGGCAGCGCCCATTGCGAATGCAATGGGCGCTGGTTTTTTGTACAGACGGCTTGCCGTTTGAGGATCACGCCGGAAGCTCTCTTGCGCGCTGCGGCGCGTGTTTGACAACATCCTGAGCAACGCCGCCAAATATTCCGCCGGCGACCTGACCGTCACGCTGACGCCGGACGGCGCGGTCACGTTCGCCAATCATGCGCCAAACCTCAGCTGCGTACAGGCAAACCAGCTCGTCGACCGCTTTTTCACCGTCGAGACGGCGCGCGCTCGGCCGGGCGGGGGAGCGGGGGAGCGGCGCCGCGGCCCGCCGGTCCCCGGCATCCGCCGCGGCGGGGAAAGCGCCGGAAACCTTGCGCCGGGTGACAGTTTTTGACCCGGAAGTTGCGTTTTGCCGGACAGTTTTGCGGGAAAACCCGGCGCCGCTTGACAATATCCACCGGCTTTATGCTATAATGACTCTCCTGCTTTGCGGCTGCGGCCGCAACGGGAACGATCCGTTATGCTGAAAATCCATAAGGAGGTCAGAAATGACGAAATACAATCAGGTCACACCGGAGATCGCCGCGCAGCTTCAGGCCATCGTGGGCGCGAAGCGCTTTTTCGCAGGCGACGCGGTGAAGGACGACTTCAGCCACGACGAAATGCCCATCTACGGCAAGTATTACCCCGAGGTGGTCTGCGAGGCCGAGAGCACCGAAGAGGTGTCCGCAATTCTGCGCGTGTGCTACGACAACAACATTCCCGTCACGCCGCGCGGCGCGGGCACGGGCCTCGTCGGCGGATGCGTGCCGCTGTGCGGCGGCGTGGTGCTGTGCACGACGCGCATGAACAAGATCCTCTCCTATGACATGAACAACCTCGTCGTGCACATCCAGCCCGGCGTGCTGCTGTGCGACCTCGCGGCCGACGCGCTCACGCACGGCCTGATGTACCCGCCCGACCCGGGCGAAAAGACCGCGACCGTGGGCGGCAACGTGTCCACGAACGCGGGCGGCATGCGCGCCGTGAAGTACGGCGTCACGCGCGACTACGTGCTGGCCATGACCGTGGTGCTGCCCGACGGCAGAGTCATGGAGCTTGGCAAGACCGTGTGCAAGACCAGCTCCGGCTACAGCCTGCTGCACCTGATGATCGGCTCGGAGGGCACGCTCGGCGTCATCACGGAGCTGACGCTCAAGCTCATCCCGAAGCCGGAAATGAACGTGAGCCTCATCCTCCCGTTTGCCGACGTGGAGACCGCCATCGCCTCCGTGCCGAAGATCAAGCTGGCCAACCTTGACCCGCAGTCGATCGAGTTCATGGAGCGCGACATCGTCGATTCCTCGGCGGCGTTCACCGGCAACACCATCTTCCCCACGGTCGTGGACGGCAAAGAGGCGGGCGCGTACATCCTCGTCACCCTCGTCGGCGACAGCGAGGCCGAACTGACCGCGAAGATGGACCGCCTCGGCGCGCTTGCCGAGCAGTGCGGCGCGTACGACACGCTCGTCGTCTGGACCGACGGCCTGAAAAAGGACGTCTGGGCCGCGCGCAGCGCATTCCTGACCGTCATCGAGGCGGACACGAAGCTGCTCGACGAGATGGACGTCGTCGTGCCGGTCGACCGCATCGCGGAGTTTCTCGTCTACACCCGCGCCACCGGCAAGGCGGAGGGCATCACCATCCGCAACTTCGGCCACGCGGGCGACGGCAACCTGCACATCTACTGCTGCGCCAACGACATGGCGCTCGACGAGTTCAAGCGTCGCAGCAAGGCCGTCATGGACAAATGCTATGCCAAGTGCATCGAGTTCGGCGGGCAGGTCTCCGGCGAACACGCCATCGGCCACGCAAAGAAGCAGTACCTGGTGGAGTCCGCCGGCGAGACGGCGTTCGGGCTCATGCAGGCGATCAAGCAGGTGTTTGACCCCAAGGGCATCCTCAACCCCGGCAAGGTCTGCACCAATGTGGAGGAGGGCTGAAGCATGCTGAATATTCTTGTTTGCGTCAAGCAGGTGCCTGACATCAACCTCGTGAAGATGGACCCCGTCACGGGCAGCCTGATCCGCGCGGGCGTGCCGGCCATCCTCAATCCGCTGGACGCCAACGCGCTCGAGGCGGCCGTGCGCGTCAAGGAGGCGCACGGCGGCACGGTCACCGTCATCACGATGGGGCCGGACATGGCCAAGGAGGCGCTGCGCGAGTGCCTCGCCGCGGGCGCGGACCGCGCCGTGCTGCTGTCTGACCGCGCGTTTGCCAACGCCGACACCCTCGCCACAAGCTACGTCATTGCGAGCGCGGCAAAGCTGCTCGGTGCGTTTGACCTCATCTTCTGCGGCAAGGAGTCGCTCGACGGCGCGACCGGGCAGATGGGCTCGCAGCTGGCCGAGCGCTTCGGCGCGAGCCAGATCTCCTCGACGGCGAAGATCGTCGAGGTGGACACGGCCGCGCACACCATCACGGCCGAGCGCGACCTCGAGCGCGGCACGGAGGTGCTGCGCGCGAAGTATCCCTGCCTGCTCACGGTCGAGAAGGCGAACTTCCGCCCCCGCATCCCGAACCTGAAGCGCTGGAAGGCCTCGCGCACCGCGCCCATTGCGGTCTACAGCGCGGCCACCATCCCGGGGCTCGACCCCGCGCAGATCGGCGACCCCGGCTCGCCCACGAAAGTGCCGCGCACCTACCCGCCGGAGGTCGGCGCGAAGGGCAGCATGATCGACGAGGGCAGCACGGAAAAGAACGTGGACCGGCTCTTCGATCTGATCGCGGACGTGCTTTGAGGAGGTGCAGGCAGTGAATAAGACAGATTACAAAGACATGTGGGTCTTCATCGAGCGCGACGGCGACAGCGTGCTGCCGGTCTCGCTCGAGCTGTGCTCGGAAACGCGCAAGCTCTGCGACGCGAGCGGCGAGAAACTCGTCGCGGTCATCGTCGGCAGCATCTCGGACGGCGAGTTGCAGCGCGTGCTCGACTGCGGCGTGGACAAGGTCATCCACGTGACCGGCACGGGCTATGATTACTTCAATAACGATGCGTACACCAACCTCTTCACCGTCCTGTGCCGGAAGTACCGGCCCACGGCGGTCATGGTCGGCGGCACGATCAACGGGCGCGACTTTGCGCCGCGCTTCGCCGCGCGCCTCGGCACCGGCTGCACCTCGGACGCGACCGAGCTCGTCTGGGATCCCAAGACAACGGACATCGAGTTCGTTGAGCCTGCCGTCGGCGGCAAGATGATGGCCGTCATCACCGTGCCGGTGGCGCGCCCGCAGGTCGGCACGATCCGCCCGGGCACGTTCAAGTGTGTGCCCTGCGGCGCGCGTGCGCACGAGGTCATCGAGGAGCACATCGACTTCCCGGTCGCGGACATCCGCACCGAGATCATCGACTTCCGCGCCGACGATCTCGACGAGAGCCTGAACATCGCGGACGCGGACGTGATCGTCTGCGTCGGCAACGCGATCAAGGGGGCGGACGCCCTGCCGCGCTACCGCCGTCTGGCAGAGCGCCTCGGCGGCAAGGTCGCCTGCACGCGCCCGGTGTTCGACCGCGGTGTGCTGCCGTTCAAGCTCGTCATCGGGCAGTCCGGTGCTGTGGTCAAGCCGAAGCTGCTGCTGTCGTTCGGCGTGTCGGGCGCGGTCAACCACGTCACGGGCTTTTCGGACGCGGACGTGGTCGTCGCCGTGAACACCGATCCCGAGGCGGCGATCTTCAACTACTGCACCTACGGCATCGTCGGCGACATGGACGAGGTCTGCGAGGCCATGCTCGCAAAGCTCGGCGAGTGAGCCGGGACAAACATGCAAAAAAGGACCTGGCATATGCCAGGTCCTTTTTTCTGGCACCCCCGGCTGGATTCGAACCAGTGGCCTGCCGCTTAGGAGTTCAAAAAAACTCGGTTTTAACCGTGTACCTGCGTGTCCTGTAATGTCCGAAAAGCCTTGGAATATCAAGGATTTTCGATGATTTGAGTTCCTTTGAAAATCAGTACGTTTCCCTCAATGTCCTGCTAATTTTCGTGCCGTATTGCAAAAGTATTAGCAAAATAATTTGGGGATGGAAAAGCGTTCAACTGAAAATGTGAACCGTGTGTCCTCTTGTGTCCTCTTGTGTCCTACCGTAAAACGACTGCCTGCGTAAAAGCAAGCGGTCGTTTTGTTCAAGATTGCAGGTTTTAAAGATTTATTGCTGCCATTAAACTAGTTGTGCAGTTATTTGATCGACCAAGTAGCATGCAAATTGTATGCTACTTCAGATAGTAGCTTTTATTAAGTTGGAATATCCGTTGCTCAGTTGACGCCAATGGAGTTTCGTGTTAAATTTGTTGCAATTAATTATTTAGGAGAGCATGAATGAGAACTGTTGACTTGTTTTGTGGTTGTGGTGGCATGTCTCTCGGGTTTCAAATGAGTGGTTATCAAATTGTTGGTGCTTTTGATTTTTGGCAGCCAGCATTGAACTGCTATGCAACAAATATGAATCATCCAATCTTTTTCCAAGATTTATCAAAAAAGAATTTGTCGTTAAAGTTGATACGACCGCTAAATCCGGAGGTGATAATTGGAGGCCCACCGTGCCAAGATTTTTCTAGTGCTGGAGAGCGCGAAGAGGGCGAACGCGCTAATTTGACCATATCATATGCTAAAATTATCAAGAGCATAAGACCAAAGTATTTTGTCATGGAGAATGTTTCTAGAGCCAAATCGAGCAACGCTTATACCGAAGCACGCAGTATTTTCAAATCTGCTGGATATGGACTAACCGAACAAATTCTTGATGCAAGTAGATGTGGAGTTCCTCAAAAAAGAAAACGCTTTTTCTGTATTGGTGCTCTAGATGCGCCTGATGGTTTTCTTAAAAAGTATTTGAATGCCAATCAGCGCATTATTCCCCTGACAGTTAGAGAATATTTTCAGGAAAACAACTACGAATTGGATTTTGATTTCTACTATAGGCATCCTCGCAGTTATTCCCGTAGAGCAATATTTAGTGTGGATCAGCCTGCGCCAACCATTCGTGGTGTAAATCGCCCTATGCCGCCTCAATACAATGCACACCCAGGCGATGCTGCTCCCATAGAGAATGTACACGCTCTAACCTTCCGTCAGCGGGCATATATACAGACATTCCCAGCAAACTATGTTTTTACTGGTAGTCAAGCAGAAGTCGAACAGATGATAGGAAACGCTGTACCTGTTAATTTAGCCGCACATGTTGCAAGAGCTCTAAATTCATATATTGCAAACGATGTTTCTGCTTGCACAGTAGCGTTTTCTGATTGGTTATCTAATGTTCATGGGTTTACTACTCTAGCAATAAAAGATACAATTTCGAGAATAAAACGTTGCAATAAGATTGTATTACTGGAAGGAGCCGATGTCACAGATTACTTGCTTAAACTAGATGAACAGGAAGGGTTCAAAACGCTGTCAAAATCCGTTCGTTCACAGCTAAAACGTGCAATATGTTTATATTATGAATATTCACATACAGTAAATCCCCACCCATAAGGGCGGGGATTTACTGTATCTTTTACACGATTTCTGCTTCAATGGTATGTTTGCAAGCCCTAGAGGTACAACAGAATCTTAACTCTCCATTACACTCTTTTAACTCCATTTGACTTGAGCATACGGGGCAAACAGGCGTAGCCAAGTACTTACGCTGTGGGTAGTAAAATGGTACTAAGAGCTGACCCCTGTATTCTTCTATTGCTTTCTCAATTGCAGCATCTATTATCACCTCGTTTGGCAAAGGATCACTTCCAATTGCTATCAGAGCATTCTTTATCATTCCCTTTAGCTTAAAGCGCAAATCCTCTGCGTCAATATCGGCTAAAGAAACACCAAGCTGGCTGCTATTGATCGGTTTATCAATTCCGCCAAATCCCATATCAATTACAACGTTGCTATATTTTTGATTAGTAGCCCATGCTGCGCCGGTTTCGGCAATGCAAACATTCGAGTTGTAAAACGATCTGGAAAACAAGAAAATTACATATAAATCTTCTCTGAAGCAATCTTTAAGATACTGATAAATGTCTTGGTCATATGGAACTCCCAGTTCAGGCATTGAAGTGAAAATAACGCTTTTTTGTACATCCATACCGGATAATTCAAAGCAGCGTACTAAAAACTTTCCAAATACGGCACATTCCGATTTGTGGCTTATGAATATCCGCTTTGTTCCGTTTGCAAGGTTAATTGCCCGTCCGAACTGGAAAAGCTCTTCCTCAAAATCTTTCTGCTCTTCCTGCGTAAACTTCTCGGTTATCGCTTTGCGCGTTTTTGGCGATTGGCGAGTAAACTGCATTTTGATATTGTTTGCGCCTTGTAGCTCTCCGGCTTTGCGTTTTCTTTTGTTTATGTTCTCCTTTCTACGTGTGACAAACGATACAACCTCAGTGACTATTCTAATTAACTGAACATATCGTTGGTCTGTTTCATCATAACCTCGTCTGTTGCTTATTGCCATATCCGTCAAATCGTCATCTTCAAAGATGTCGACGAATAGTTCTCCTATTACATTTGCGTCAGCTATTCGGTTTGTTTGAACCTTGGGGAGGATGTCAAACTCGCCAATCTTACCGCGAGAGAAAACAGTTATTCGATTATCAGATAGAGAAACTTCGAATCTTTTTTTACCTTCTTCATTTGGATTGTCAACTAAGAACTTTTCGAAAGAATGTCTTTTTTGCATTGTGCCAATCCATCCGCAAAAGGAAAAGTTCCTATTCACGGTGTTCCCGCCTTTATCCGAGACGGAAATCTGATAAGGCATAATTTGAAATTTTTTATCCCGACACAGGTTATCATATTGAGCAACATATTTATAGTCTTGTGGAATATCATTTTGGTCAACTAAATCAGCCTTGGATTTATAAGCATCTCCAAAAGTAACAATAGTATCCATATCCTCGAAAAAGTTTAAATTTTTTCGGCTTAATTCTATATAACCCTCGCTGTTCTTTCTTATAAAAATCTTGAAGTCATCCGAATTGACATCGAATGTCCTTGTCAACCTATTGATTATATAGTTCAAACTTCTAGAAATATCTTTCTGTACATTATGCAACTCAATCCTCGTCCCTGTTCCTCGTTTTGACAAATACTCAGGTTGGAAAACGGCAAGTTTTTCGTCAAGGGACATTGGATCAGCATCGTTCAGAGTTATCTCATCAAAGTCAAGTCGACATGCTGCAATTTGTCCATTCTTTTTAGAGAACACATCAATTACTTTAGCAAGAGAAAACACTGCTAATTTACCAATTCCCTTTCGCCCCAAAACCTTACGACCACTTGGAGAAAGAGGGTACGCAATTCGACGATCCTGACCTATATTTAAAAATCGATCATTCACCTCATCTGGTGTCATTCCAATTCCATTATCAGCAACGACAATGGAGTTTGGAGCCGTTGTATTAATAGTGATCCAAACTTTCGTCGCATCAGCATCATATGCATTTTGTACAAGTTCAGAAATAATGCTAGGTGTGTCACCATACAATTGTGCGCCAAGTAACCGAAGCACTTTTTTATCGATATTGATTTTATAGACACTCATATCCGACACCTCTCTTAATTGGTGCATATGGACCGACCTAAAAATATACCAACAACCCAGCCTGAAAGGCTTATTTATATTATTATACGATAAAATCTGGCATTTTTCAACACACATAATAATTGCGTTGCATTGCTTTAAACTGATTCCCTTTTGTTGGCATCACATTTGGCCTATACATAGCCGTCTGCTTCGCCGCAGGCGGCTAAATTTATGCAAAGGAGGAAACCCATATGGCGAATTGCAAAGTGATCGCAGTGACGAACCAAAAGGGCGGCGTGGGCAAGACCACGACTACCGCCAACCTCGGCATCGGGCTTGCCCAGCAGAACAAGCGGGTGCTGCTCATTGACGCAGATGCGCAAGGCTCTTTGACCCTCTCCCTCGGCTACCCGAAGCCGGATGAGCTGCCCGTCACGCTGGCAGACATCATGCGGAATGTGATCGACGATACTCCCATTCCGGACGGCTGCGGTATTCTGCATCACGGTGAGGGCGTTGACCTGCTCCCGGCAAACATTGAACTGTCCGGCATGGAAATCCGGCTGATCAACGCCATGAGCCGGGAAAGCGTGCTGCGGACATATATCAATGCGGTCAAGCCTCATTACGACTATATCCTCATTGACTGTATGCCGTCGCTCGGTATGATGCCGATCAACTCACTGGCCGCAGCGGACAGCGTGATCATTCCGTCCCAGCCGTCGTTTCTCTCGGCCAAAGGCCTTGACCTGCTGATGCAGTCCATCGCAAAGGTCAAGCGGCAGATCAACCCAAAGCTGAAAATCGACGGCATCCTGTTCACGATGGTGGACAGCCGCACCAACGAGGCCAAAGAGATCATTGCATCTCTGCGCGCCCATTACGGTGAAAAGATCCGGGTATTCGGAACGGAGATTCCCTTTTCGGTCCGAGCCGCAGAAACCAGCGGACGGGGTAAGAGCATTTTTGCCCACGACAAGAACGGCAAGGTCGCCGCCGCATACCGCTCACTGACGAAGGAGGTGTTGGAGCTTGATCGCAAAACCGAGAGATTTAGGGATGACACCGCTCGATGACCTGTTCTCCACCGACGAAAGCCGTGCGGAAGCGCACCTTGAAAAGGTCGTTACGCTGAACCCTGCCGACATCTCCGACTTTCCCAACCATCCGTTCAAGGTTAAGCAGGACGAGGCTATGGCAGAGATGGTAGATAGCGTAAAGCAGTACGGTGTGCTGGTGCCTGCCCTTGTCCGCCCCAAAGCAGACGGCGGCTATGAGATGGTTGCCGGTCATAGGCGAAAGTGTGCGGCTACACTGGCGGGGATCACCGAAATGCCCTGCATCGTCCGCAATCTCTCTGATGATGAAGCAACGATCATCATGGTGGACAGCAACTTGCAGCGAGAAACGATCTTACCGTCCGAAAAGGCATTTGCCTATAAGATGAAGCTGGAAGCCATGAAGCGACAAGCAGGCAGGCCGAGCAAGGAAAATCTGCGCCCACTGGACACAAATTTAATCGGGACGCGGTCTGACGAACAGTTGGCAAAAGATTCTCCCGATAGCGCCCGACAAATTCAGCGGTATATCCGCCTGACCGAGCTGATCCCGCCGGTGCTGGACATGGTAGACAGCGGCAAGATTGCTTTCCGTCCCGCCGTAGAGCTTTCCTACCTCTCCAAAGAACAGCAACAGAGCCTATACGACACGATGGAGTGCGAGGACTGCACACCGTCGCTGGCGCAGGCTTTCAAAATGAAAGAGTTCAGCCGGGACGGAAAGCTGACCGCAGAAGTCATCCTCTCCATTATGCAAGAGGAAAAACCGAACCAGCGAGAGCAGTTCAAAATGCCGAAAGAGCGTATCAGCAAGTATTTTGCTCCGGGGACGCCCGCACAGAAAATTGAAGATACCATCATCAAGGCATTGGAATTGTACCGCAGGCGGGAGCGCCAGCGGGATATGGAACGATAGTCACTACCAAGGGGCAGCCATACCCATTTTCAATATGTGTACGGCTGGGTCGGCGTGTTCCCCCTCTCCACACCTCACCCCTTCAAGACTGCCTGTACTCCCCGAAAAAAAGAGATAAGCCCAAACAATGCTGCACCGAAAAACGGTGCATTTTTTATTTTTAGGAGGATTTCAAATGAAAACAAAAAACTTCAAAAGACCAATTGCATTATTTCTCGCCGTGGTATTGTGTGCCGCTATGCTGTTTAGTATGGGAACAACAGCATTTGCCGCAGAAGAAACCGCCAATGTATGCCTTATTGCGTTTCCCCGTGACGGGGATGCAAACTACAGCGGCGAATGGGGTCATGGCAATTTGAACTTTATGAATGGCTGGTCTACCAAAGCATCTGCATTTACGTTGATTCGAGCTATGGGGCAGTATAGCGGGAACATCTGCTACTGTATTGAACCTGGCGTATCGCAGCAGCCCGGCGACAGCCTCACAAAAAAAGGAGAAGATTTTTGGGATAACTACCCCGCTGCTTATAATAAAACCATTTCTCCCGAGGATATAAAGTTGCTCATCGGACGCATTTTTCAGTACGGTTATACAGGTCCGATCTCAGTCTCCTGGCGCTCGCAAAATGACGGAGGCGACAAGCTGGCGCACGCCGTTGCCACGCAGCTTTTGATTTGGGAAACCGTTGTCGGCGAGCGTGATGCCGACTTCAACAAGATTGGAACCAACGGCAAAGATGCCATCGTAGATCAAATCAGTACAAACCACCCGCTGTACGGCCAAATCATGGGCTATTACAGCTCCATTGCTGCAAACGTTCAGTACCATTCCAGCATTCCGAGCTTTCTTGCCAAAACCGCAGCAGAGGCACAGAGTGCATCGCTTGAATGGGACGGCGATGCCTATGCGGTTACGCTTACAGACAAGAACGGTGTCCTCTCAGATTATTCATTTTCCTCGCCTAACCCGGACATCAAATTTTCCGTCAAAGGGAATGAGCTGACGATCTCCACGGGCAATATGCTGAATGAGCCGGTTGCCATCACTGCCGAGAAAAACAATTCACGCAGAAGCGGCGTTATTACCTGGACAGACGGTGTTTACGGCCCCAACGGAAAATTGCAGGATACCGTCACTTATGCGCAGGCGGTCGCCGATCCCATAAAGGGATATCTGAACCTCAAGACAGCTTACGGTGAAATTCACGGACTGAAAAAGAACGAGGACGGCAGCGGCCTTGCCGGTGCGCTGATCGGGCTGTTCCGTGCGGACTGCACCGAGTTTACGACCGAAAATGCCATTCTGACTGCCACCTCTGCCGAGGACGGCAGTTTTTCTTTTGCCCGTGTACCTTTTGGCAACTGGATCGTGCGGGAGATTGAAGCCCCGACCGGCTTTGTGCTGTCGGAGAAAACCTACCCCGTGACCGTCGATGCAGATGGTGCGGTGATCGAGGTAGAGATCGAAAACACCTGCATCCGTGGCACGGTGCAGCTCACCAAGACTGACCGTGACTATCCCGACAACAAACTGACGGGTGCGGAGTTCACTGTTTACCGTGACAGTAACAGCAATAAGGAGCTGGATGCCGACGATGAACTGGTCGGCACGCTCACCGAAACCGGCATCGGCGTTTATGAAATGGCCGACCTGTTCTACGGCGGCTATTTCGTCAAAGAAACGAAAGCGCCGGATGGCTTCTATCTGGACGGCAACGCCTACTATTTCGAGATCACCGAGGACGGAAAAACCGTAACCGTGGAGAACGAAGCCGGAAAGGGCTTTGTCAATGCGCCGCAGGTCGGCTCTCTGAAAATCATCAAGACTTCCTCGGACGGCAAAATTGAGGGCTTCTCGTTCCGTGTCACCGGACCGAACGGATATGTCGGCGTATTCACCACCGACAAAAACGGTGAGATCATCATTGATGATCTCCGTATCGGTGAGTATGTGGTGTCCGAGGTGTCGGACGGCGCATCTTCCGCCTATGTGCTGCCCGCCGACAAAACGGCATCCGTGTTTGAGGGTGCGGTGACGAAAGTGGAGATGCACAACGAACTCCGTGATACGCCGAAAACCGGGGATGACAGCAATCCTGTCCTGTGGCTTGCCCTGCTCGGCGTTTCCGCTGCGGGCGCTGCCGCACTGGGCGTAGCCGGATTCAGAAAACGCAGAAAGGAGGACACGGAGTAATGGAGCTGAAAACCATTCTGGCGATCGGGCTGGTCGCATTCATCGTCGGTGCTTTGATCTTCCTGAAGATCAGAGCCAAGAAGAAGTAAGCCTTGGGGCAGCGGATTTCGCTGCCCTTTTACATATCCCGAAAGACAAAAAAGGAAGCAAAAATCATGGTTCATTTCTTTGATTCGGACATAGCGAAAAAGTACGGAGTCAATGCGGCGGTGCTGGCCTGCTTCCTTTGGGACTGTATCGAGCAGAAAAGCACCGAATCGCCGCAGCTCCATGAGGGCAAGGTCTGGGTACGCTGTTCGGTGCAGATGATGACCGGCTTTTTCCCGTTCCTGTCCTATGATGAGATCCGCTACGCCCTGAAACGGCTGGTCAAGGGACAGATACTCACCAAAGGACGGTTTAACGAGAGCCGCTTCGACCGCACGAACTGGTACGCCTTTACCGAGTTCGGACAAT
>OIXA01001405.1_pt1 | contig 30758 bp, 38 predicted proteins | sample 1587721 | NCBI WGS metagenome assembly OIXA01 (sample SAMEA3888900, study PRJEB22519) | human gut metagenome | biome: human gut; feature: human-associated habitat; material: faeces | place: Denmark | collected 2013
AAGGCTACGACATGTGGCTTGAGAACGCCAAGAGCATCAAGGACGCATCAGGTCTCAGACGATTGAAGTCGGACCGTGCCGACGCCTCGATGATTGCCGAATACGCTATGAGGAATTACGATAAAGCCATTATGTACGAGCCACTTAGCGAGTCACTTGCGCAACTACGTGAGCTGTTCCTCTACCGTCAGATGGTCGTAAGACACAGATGCAGCTTTCAGGTGCGTAGAGGCGAAAAGCGACTCACTATGGAGAAGTCGCCCGTCAAGACAATGATTTCGCAGAGCGGACGACATATCGTCTCTGAACTCAATAAGGAGATAGAGAAGATAGACAAGCGTATCGCAGAACTTATCAAATCGGACGAGGAGCTCACCGAAGTATATACGATCGTGACCTCTGTACCTGGCATTGGTACCCAAAATGCCGTATGTATGATGGTGTATACTGATAACTTCCGCAGATTCAACTACGATTCAAGGAAGATTGCCTGCTACTACGGCATAGCCCCATTCGGCAAAGATTCGGGCACCAGTGTGCATTCCGACCCTCATGTGCACTACATGGCGAACCGCCAGATAAAGGCCATGCTGACGCAGGCTGCACTGGCTGCCGTTAACTTCAATCCTGTTATTGCAAGGTACTATATGCGACTCGTAGAACGTGGAAAGAAAAAGCAGGTTGCACTGAACAATGTAAAGAACAAACTCATACATTTGATCACAGCTATGGTCCGGAATCGCCAACTTTTCTCACCTGAATATAAAATATCAGCATAAATTAAAAATAATGGTCAAAATATTTGGATTTTAACATAGAAAGCGAATGTCTCAGCTAAAGGCACAGGCTTATATTTGCTCATCATATTGATATTACTACTTCGGCAGAGCGCTGCCAAATCATTAGTGCTCTCGCCTAATACTTGCTTCACGTCATCGATGGTGACGGGAGCTACGATTATTCCTCTATCTACACTCATTTTTTCACCTCCTTTATCCTATAGCTATCCAGTCTCCATATTCTGTAACGCCAGACTTAACGAAGATAATGCGCTTATATATTTTGCCTTTTTCGTTCTGTCTTCCATAAGCAGTCTGCTCTACAGTTGTATAGCCATTGCTATCTGCCGTCGTTGATGCCAGTACTACACAGGTATAAGCTCCTTGCGAGCCTGACGGTCTGCCAAGAGTACACCATGGATACATTCCAGTCCTTAAGGCATTATTCATATTGCTTTCGCCATATGTTGGCATATTATTTTTTGCGGCATTAGCAGTAGATTCGATAGAAGCTATCTTGTTTATCTGCGACTTATCCCAAGGAGTAACCACACCCTGTGTACCCTTATAGGTAGAGTCCTCTGCCTTAGCATCATTAAGAGGAATTATCTTATATACAGGCTTCAGACTAAGTTTGCCGACAACGAACAAATCACCAACATTGGCACCCTCTGCACCTACAAGAGATGTAATACCAGAGTTTATATTTATGCGAGTTTCTGATGATGGCAATTTACCACGGCTATCTGCTATGACATAGAAGTTGATGCTATTATTAGCCACCTTGGCATACTTAGCAGCTAAGGTGATGGCATTCTCTGTGGTTAGATTAATCGAGCCTGTAAGTGGAATAGAACTAAGAGATACAAAGTCTTTTACTGATCCATCAGCCATCAAAATCTCACTTGAAGTACCACCAGCTTTGATAATCTTAGGCGAAGTGATAGAATCACCAGTAATATCAGTTTTTCGCCCTGTAAGTGTCCAATCTTTAGCGTTAATATTTTCACCTGGTAATGACGATGATGCAGCGTATGAATTAATAGTTATACCATTTACGTTGGCTTTAACTAAATCTAACGCTGCGCCATTAGAATTATTATGTAGTATCAGAATATCAGCTGTGCCATCCGCCCCTGTTGCCAATATTTGATTGGCACTTTTTTCATCAGCATTATTAGAATTAACGTGAAGCTCAGGAGTAGCAACACCTGTTGTAAAGATACCAATTTCGTTGTCTGCCTTGCCATTTAATGCAGGTTTATATTCAGCGTCTATCTTCTTCTTAAAATGCTTAAGTCCTTCAAAGTCTAAGTATTTCGTCATAGTTTTTTAATTAAAAAGTTCATCAATATCATCATTCGTAATTCTCTCATTGATATCATGCCACTCGCTCCAGGTGTTTTTTGCCCCTGCATATTCTGGTGATGTTAAAGTGTTCCATGAGCGACACTTAAAGAACATTATTCCATCTTGATGCGAACTGAAGTTCTCCTCGGTTGGCAACAATTCACAGCTTGATATCACAACTTGATTAAGTGCATGATTCATGTTGTCTTTATATTGCAACAACAAGCCGATGCTTTGCCCTTGACCATATTTGTTGTCAACAAGTATAAACATGCCTTCTGCAACATCTTGGTAAGTATGCCAATTATCAGCAGAAGAATTGTCAGACGACAAACCAAAATCTATATCTATACAATCTAATTTACGCTCAGCCCTCAATGTAGTAATATCAGTCTGCAATGTTGCTATCTTACTATTAAGAGCTGCAACAGAATATGCCGACGCAACAAACCCACGAGAGTCTTGCGTGAGGGCTATTGCTTCAGAGAAGAGCTTCACTGTAGCATCAAGCCCTCCACCTCCGCCACCAGTTCCGCTACCAGCACCATAAGCCGTAATACCACCCGTAGCATACAGATTCGCCATTTCGCCAGTCGCAGTATTCGTAATCTTCAAAGCCTTATGGCTTGCGTCATATTCCAATCTGATATTGCCAATAGTGATATTCTTATCACCAGGTACAAAAATGCTACCATTAACATCTGCCGTGCCGTCAAAATTCTGTCCCCATAGTTTTCTCGTTGTCTCAAGCTTCGATGCTGATGATGCATTCACGTTCTTCAGATAATTGATACTCTTAACGCCTTCGCCCATCTTATAAGTACCATTATCCGTCACATATTCGTTTGCAGGAGCCTTCGTCTGCATAACCATATTAGTATAATAGATCTCTACGTTTGTGCCTTTATACAGCACCCTGAATTTCGAATTACCAGAATACCACGCATTGTGCCCGAGCCAAATGTACCCTTCTTCGTCGATAGTTGCGTAGAAGTGAATACTTCCCATTCCGTATGTTGTCAGCATCAGCGAACGAGAAGTAGTTAAGTACGACGACAACATCAAAGTGCCATGGGCAAAATACCAATAATTCTGATCGCCATTCGAATTAAATTCGATCATAGCATCATTTTCCTTAGACCCATAACCATTAGTCAAGAACCTACCGATTCTCGTCCATTTAATTTCGTTTGCAGAATCACCTGTTCTGTACAGATTCACCCAGCCTGCCTGCTGAATATTCGCTGCATGATACCCATCTAAAGTATCTGCATTTTTTGCATTCTTCGCCACACTACCATTAAAATAACTACGCAGAGTAGCTATATCCGTAGCATTCGTACCTTCTGCAGCCTTAGCCCTCGATGTCTCGGCAGATATCGAAGAGTTTATGCCACCAATTATTCCATCCAGAGTCGTCGAGTCATCGATCTTAGCCAAGAATGCCACAATCTCGTCCCATTTATCGATAGCACCATCCGAATCCTTGCCTGCTATAGCCGTATACCATCTGTATGCCGTATCCCAGTTGGTCTGCTTGGCGGTTGTCGGTATAGAGTAGCCTGCAGCCAGCCCAATAGTAATATTTCCACTTGAGGTTACAGGAGAACCCGACACAGTAAGACCTGTAGGAACATTGATTCCAAGCGAAGTTAGATAATGCCCCTTAGGTTGATACAAATTGGCAGCTTCCGTCTTCTGCAGATAATTTGTCAGCTGGTCGCTAACATCAATAGCCTCTATCTTGTCATAGAGCTTCTTAATACTCCAAGCACTGGCTATCTGAGACAGTTCATTGCCTGCAGTCGTCAAACTGATAGCATTCGCATACGTCAGCACCGAACCATTCAGCCCTCCACCGCCATCAATTCCGCTACCAGCACCATAAGCAGTAATGCCACCTGTTGTATACAGATTCGCCACAGTTTTGCCATCCTTGTCTCCTGCGATTCTGATAGCCTTATTTGTATTGTCCCATACAAGGTAAGCGCCACCGATTTTAAGATATCCTTCTGTAGCGAGCGAATCTATTCCGACCAAGGAACGAAAGTCTTTCTTCGCAATGAGATATTGCACATTGTCAATTAGAGTATTATCTGTTATTCCTGGTTCCCACACAGGTTCTAAGAAGGATAGATATACTCCTACATTTTTTTCGCTTATTATAAATGAAGCAGGATTAGCGTGTACATTACCTGTCTTATCCCACCATATTGCACCGTCTGCAAGATAACCACTTCCGTCGAATCGAACAAGTGATGTTGCATAGTCCGTGACAGCATTCTTACCTTCTATAGTATCTGCTATCGATTGCCCTGCACGAAGGAATGTCTTTTTATCAGCAAAAGCGCCTCCCCACCATGTTGCTATACTCTCAAGTCCTTGGTTTTGTTTTGTCTCATCGACGATACCATTCATGCCACTCATTACAGCTGCGCCTTTTGCATCTCTAAGCACTATAGTGCTTGACAGCATGAGTCCACCTTGTATAGTACTATCTCCTTGCAATGCATTCTTAAGATACTTTAGATTATCATAATTAGTTACATTACCTAAGGTTATCGAGTAGATAGAACTCGTTATGTACGCATTAGCTATGCCGAGAGTCTTATAAAAGGCACTATAAGCAGTCTGAAAATTATCGAAGAGAGTGCCAACACGATTGCTGATAGTTTTCTTGCCGTCAGCATCTGATTCATTAAATCTCTTAGTAATATCATTAAGATAATCTACTAATTCCTTATGAGCGCTATCTAAGGCTTGTTTAGCAATCTTTAGATCTGTAAGTTCCTTAGTCTCTGCTCCTGTATCAGTTTTCAGAACCTCACTTCCAACAACCTCGTTATAAGCTTTCTCGGCAGCCGTATAGTCGTCTACCAAGCGCTTAATGTCTTGTTGCATCGCAACAATCTCTGCTCCATCAACATAACCATCCTGTGTGTACTTATCAAAGGCGCTTTTGTTGTTGCTTACAGTATTAGACAGATTCTGTAGCGATTCTTGTGTCTTAGCAACCGCGTATTGAGCCTTGTGAGCTTCAGTGTCGTCAGTATATTTAGACGACAATGTCCAATCGTTGATGTTAAACGCACCAAATGTTCGCCCTGTAGTACATCTCAGTATATCATTTTTGTACACACTTCCGTCTTGAGGATATGTTGCATTAACCCACAAGTCGCCCTCGTAGTAAGGAGGTGTTGGCTGCTGGCAAAACACTTTCATCTTACCATTTGCAGTTTCTTGCGCCTTGCTTGCTGTTTCAAGAGCTTTAGCTATATCGGTATCTGTTATTGCTAACCATTTATATATGTTGTTGTCGACCATGGCAAATCTATAAGCTTTGCCTGTAGACGTGTCGTAATATAGGTCTCCAAGATGTATATTCTTATCGCTATCAGTTTTCCACTCTTCAGCAGGAACATTACCAAGTGTAGGAACACCTTCATAGAACCATGTTTCTATAGCTCCATCTATTTGATTTTGTAAGTCTGATATAATTTGTGAATTGCTAATAATATTATTAACTGCAGCCTCGCTCAATGTGTTATCCTCGATATACTTATCGATATTTTTACCGCCAATAGTACTCTTAACATCTAATTCTGCTTTTATTTGAAGACGTGGCTTGCCTTTACCGTTACAATCTTGCTGAAATTTTACATAAGTGCTACCTTCATAGTTATTCTCAGCGGTAGGTCTGTCACCTATATACATATCTCCATATACATTGAAGAAGGCCTTCTTAGACGAATTATTCACTCCATATTCTACATACTCTTTCTTGTCGAATGAATAATTGTCTACTCCTTGATATAAGGTGATACTTGGAGCATAAGTACCAACAGAAGAGAAGAACATACATGTCTGTCTCTCTGGGTTGTCTCTATTTCCGCATTGATTTAAGACGTCACCCTTAGCTGGTCTATCGCTATTTGTTGCGCAATCTGTTACAGAGAGGTCTATATAATGATACTTTTTGCCATTCTTCTCTATTGCTTTATCGTCTCTGCCAATACACAGTCTCCACAAGAAGTGATTGCCCATCTTGTGGTATTTTCCATTGTTTAGATTGAAACTTTCCGAACGTATTAGGTCGCCTATTGCGAAGTCGTTACTAATTTCGTTGCCGTCGAGTTCTGCGAGAAAATAGCAACGATATGCCTCTTGTGAGACATCGTTGTATATTACGCTAACTGTCTGTACATCGTGAGCTGTCACACTTCCTGCAGGAGATAATATAACATTACCGCCTATAGTGGATGTCTTCTTAATCATCAATTCCTCGAAGATAGCTTTCATTCTTACTTCGAGATAATCGGTAGTAAGGTAGGTGTGTTCCTTGTCATCGACAGACCATTCTCCACCAGTTAATGACACAGAAGAGTAATCGCCTATTTTAAGACCTCGCAGAAAGGTAACTTCGCCAGCTGCTACATCTTCTTTGTCCTTACGCAAGAATGGCGCATTAAGGACATAATCTAATAGAGCAAGAAATGCCGAACCTATACGATTAGCTGTGTTGGCATGAGAGCCTCGTTCGTCGCGTATTTTAGTGAAGAGTTCACGTAGAGCAGAAAACTCTGATTGTATTGACATAATAAAAATGGTGATTAAAAATTAAAACCTCCTTATCGTTCTATCTATAGTATTTTTGCCGTCGCTGAATAGCTGACTCAGATACGATGACACCAAACCATTATAAGTGGTACCATAATATGAAGCTTCAAATTCGTTCAGGCGATGGATAGAGTACAGATACTTCTTTGAGAACCAGTCACGCTTCTGTCTGTGATGTGGATTTGTCTTCCAGTCCTTCAGAAACTTGAGGTCGCCACCGTTATCATGCTTATATCCATTGCCCACGCCTCGAGCCACATATATACCGTACTCAAGGAAATGGTGCTCGATGGTGGTAACAGGACCAGGATGTACCACGCCTTGTATCGAGCGGGCCAATGCTCCTGTATCGTTTACTGGTGGAGTGAATTGCATCATTCGCTCACGCCATATATCCACCATAAACTGCTGCCACCCATCCAACCATTTCTGATGTTCGGCATCAGTCATATTGGGTTTAAGTCCATTCCGATTCGTCATAGCATATATCTATTGGTTCCTCGTTTTGTATCATGAAGTACAGTCCTGTCACTCCGTTATATGAGTACCGAGGCAACTCGGATGAGTAGACATTATTCAGCTGCAGGAATGTCAATCGGTCGTCGCCAAGTTCGTCTCGATCGTGAAGCAGGCGAGAGTGAAACTGCCTGAATATCTGCCTGCATAGGTTCAACTTCTCTTCTCTGTCTATCATGTCGTCTATGCGATAATGAGCCAAGATGAATATCGTATATACATCTCTGCGGAAGTAGCCTACACCATTCGAGAAGGTCTGTTGCGAGGTGGTATCATCCACCATGATGAAGTTCTGCTGCTTCCTGAAGTTCTCCATCACTCCCTGTATAGAGTCTGGACCAGAGCAGAGGCAAGTATAAAACTTATTGTCTTGTGCCAGTCGGCTCGACTTGGCAAGCTGTGTAAAATATTCGAGAGCTGGAAAAAGGTCTTTTGCCATGGTAATCTGAATTATATGTTATTTATTCAAGTCTGGATACTTGCGTCTGAAGTCTTCTGCCTCCTTGGCTTTAGCGTCGAGTTCTGTCAGCGCTCGCCAACAGTCCACACGTTTCACCTCGGCTTCCTTCGTCACGTCGCCATCTGTCAGAGCTCTAAGCTGCAGGTTTATCGACTGCAGTACCGACAGTTCTGTCACGTCGTCGGCTGTAGCCTTGCGGAAGAAGTTCGGAAAGGCTCTCGACATAACTAACTTGATATTGGCAAACCACGCTATCGTTGCCAGGCTTTCTTCTATTGTCAGACTCAGCTCGTCAGGTCGAGAGAAGTCAGGCTTGCGATATAGAAACGAGGCGAGCTTGTCTATATGCTCCTGCTTCTTCGTCTCGTGGAATAGCTGATATTGCTGTTCCATGCAGAGATACTCGCCAAAGCTGATGATGCGTTTATGTTCGGTATCTTCCTGCAGAAGCGGATGGACCGCCTGGAGTCCTTGGACAACATCCAACCTATTGCCCATATCCTCCGTCGAGTCCATCCAGCTCAACTGCTTAAGAAATGAATGAATTTGCCACGCCTCTATATAGAACACCTTCAGCTTCTCGCCCTCAGGCTTATAAGCACACTTCCAGCCATAGCGGTTTTTCTCTATCACGCTGATTCCTGTAAAGCGCACAAACATATAAGTCTTAACTACCGTCATATCTGCAAAGGTTGCCATGAGGTAGAACACGTAGCGCAACTGTTCTTGAGTCAGTTCGCTCCACGACTGAGGAGCCTTTAATTCTATATTGATAGTCTTAGCCATTGAATACGAATGCTGATGAATCTTTAGTATTTTTGAAGCTCTCGATATGCGCAGCATCATAGGCTGCTGTCTCTGGATATATAGAGTATATCTCAGGATTCTGCTCCACCTCGCGCTCTATACGTCGATAGAGTGGGGTAGAGATGGCTGCTTTTCCGCTTACGTTCCATTGGTCGGTAAAGTCGCATATCAGCTGCAGTATTCCTGCATACGGTGTCAGCCTGTCATGGTCATCGCATCGCCATGCTTCGAGGATATCATCCATCTGTTCGTCCGATATTCTCAAGCGTAGCGATTCGTCTGCATCGATGATGGCTCGCTGCATAGCCTGCCAGTCTTGATACGACCGTGCCTTGGTTGCCATGGGCGAAAAGAAGAAATAATTCTCAGTATAGATGTAGCGAATATAATTCTTAGCCTGCATCGTCTTGCCCCATTCTTCTGAGCGAAGCAAATCCACGGTCATAGCTCTTGCCCTGCATAGTGCTGTGCGCAGCTGTCCCTCGAGTGCATCCACCCTCTGCTTCGATGCAGGCGATATGGTGTCGTTTGACACAATGCCAAAGCCTGTAGGTGTCAACACCAGGTCCAACTGTCTGAATACCGAGAGAAAACCATCCACACACACCATGATTTTATAATACTGCAGTAGTCTGCCATTCTCTCCTTCTTCAGCTATCCGCTTCAAGCCTGCTTCGCCAAGCAGATTGCTTGAGTAATTATCGTTAGCAATGTCTATTGCAGGCATCACACTCTCAAACACCTCGCTATGAGCTGAGCAACCTACTGGCAGCGCTTGCTCGAAGTCTTCTTTAGATATTGTTATCGTTGTCATTGCTATTGCTATTAGAATTAGTAACCTTCTTGGCATCTTTGTTCTCGTCGAGAGTAGTGAGCTGTATCATTGGCACATCTACCGTCACCTTGTCGCTCCATCCGTTGTAGTGGAGTATCAGGTGGTATGGCTTAGTCAGTATGTCGTGGCATGGCTTCTCTATAGCCTGCTTCAGCGTAAAGAGTTCGCGCTTGTCACTACCTGAATTGTTCATCTGACTCTTGCCTGGTGTGGCTCCCACCAGGTTAGGATGAATGCCGAAGGCGAAGCAGAGAGCATTCGAAGCTTCGCTCATATCGTCGCTCCAGTTGCCACCTTCCTTCTTGTTGGCATCGTTGAGTGGCACTATGCGCACCATTCTGTTCTCCTTGCCGTTGGGGTCTACATAGTATCCGCTAATCATAGCCTTGCCCGCATTCTCGATACCTGTCACAAAGTCGATGATGTTCTGTTTCTCTTCCTCCTTGCGCTTTTTGCGTAGTGGCTCGTCTGATATTCCTTCGTTGTCGCAAACGTTGTCCCAATACTCTTCGTGCACTTCTATCTGTACTCGTGGAGCCGAAGTGTTCTTAATCATATATCGTTTGCCGATACCGATTAATCGATAGATATCGAACCAGGCATCGCGGAATATCGAAGAGTAATATGGTACAGGATACATCTGGCAGCCTGGTGTTGCCATACGGCTCAATATAGCAAACTTGCGCTCCTTGGTAGGTTTGTTCTTGAGTCCTGTTTCCGGGTTTGGCAGTTTGCCCATACGCACCATCAGGTCGCCAAGCGGATTGAAATAGTCGAGCAATGGTATCACCTCAATCTTGCTTTCGTCAAAGAAACCGAGTCGCCAGTCGCCATAGAACACATGCTCCGACTTGCCTGAAGCTGTAGAACCTGCATATTCAAATCTGCAGTATGAGGCATCCTTGTTTCTTACCGTCACTATCTTTGTGCCATCCTTCGATAGGATGATAACCGTTACCGAGAAGAAGAAGAACTTGAAGTCGGTCACCTGCTCGAGGAACACCTCCTGCAGCGAGTTGTATAGACAGAAGTCGCGAATTTCTTTGTCGCTTACGTCTTTTCTCGTCTCTCTATCCACGAAGCGCACTCCCTGGCCATAGCACGACACGATGTTGAACTGCTGACATTGTGCCGTCACCATATTCTCCATCAGTTTTTTCCTTATGTCGTATGGCAGCTGGTCGTTTACGCCCCATTGCACATACTTATACTCTCGCTTCTTCACCACTATCTGTCTTACGTTTGATGTTCCTGCCTGATCATCATCATCGAAAACATTCATAGAGTCGCCACCATATTCTGAAGCTACAGAGTTGCCTTCCGACGACGAGCCTATTCCTGTAGGCACAATTCTATATTTGCGATAGCCGTCAGCATCTGCATGTTGCGATGTAGGCTGCAGGGTATTTTTGTTTTTGCTCATAAGTATATTTTTTGATTGTTTATCTGTATGATGAATATCTGAGGAATAGTACGCAGCTCTCGGTTCTTGGGATTTCTCAAGCGTATAAAACCTTGTCGCCATGCCACATGGTGCACAAGCCAGCCCCTGTAGTGAATAATGGCGCCTGTTTCGCCCTTGTAAGCGTATACGTCTACAAGCGCTCGATGCTGATATGCTTGGTCTATCTGGCGCAGCATCTCGGTGAAATGGATAGCTTTCATTCGAAGGTATTGTCAAAGGTGTTGTCGAATATTCTGCCTGCACGTTCCATATTCAGCACGTTGTGATTGCGCTGAGCATACTGATATGAGAAGGTGAATCGAGGCAGCGATGTAGGCTTGTTGTCGTATTCCGACTTCGAGTCTGTTATTATCACCTCTTTGCCCACGTTCGGGTTGCCATTCTTGAAGGTTACTATATGCACGTTCATCGAACGGAATAGCTCGTCCACCCAGTTTGCCATGGTGAACGACAGTATGCCTGTGTCGGCTTTGCACACCCTGGTTTCGGTAATAGCATAGTTGCGTTGGGTTTTGCCTATATACGCTTGCTCGCGTTTGTACGATGGCGCTATGGTGTGTGTGCCTGTGCAATAGATTAGCTCTTCCACTCCGAACGAGTTGTCGAATACCAGAACTGGAGCGCAGTCGGGCTCATCAAAATCGATTGTGAACCGGAACGTGCGCTTTCCAGCCTGGACATCATAACATAGCAACGTCTTGCCTGCCATGGCAAACTGTGCTGCCGACACATCGAGTGTGGTATAGCGGTCGTTGCCTGCAACAGGCAATATCGAGAAAGATTTATTAGTGCCATCGTCATAGTAGGCTGTCACCTCTGCCTTGTCGGTACCGATATAGTGTAGATATTCCAGGCGATGAAGACTCGTCACCTTCTCGCCCTCGAGCAATGTCAGATAGTGAGTATCTATGAAGTCTTGAGCAGTAGTGTTGATATCCACCTCGCTATATATGATATCTGCCTCCATGCTTTTGGTAGGCATAATGGTCTCGTTGTCGGCATCCTGTTCGGCAATCTGCATCTTCAGCTTCACCTTCAGGCGCTTCTTGGCATAAGGAGTTAGCAGACGGTCGAGTTCGGCAAGCGTAACCACACCTGCCAACGGATATAGATATTCCTGGTATACCTGCTCGTCGTCTACCGTCATCGTCACCATGGCGCGGTTGCCACCTATCGAGAATTCCACATCGGGAACATTCGATGATAAATAGGTGCCTGATATAGATTGAGTTATTGTTATCATCCTTTTATTCTTTTTAGGCAAAGATAGCTTATTCATTTAGCCGCATAAAATACACAAAAAAAGCAGCACTCTCACGAGCGCTGCTTCCCTTTGTGTGTATCCTAACTCTCACGAGCTTAATACTTACACCCTCAATTTACAAACTTGTTATAAAAAATGTAAAATAAATGTTTCCTTCTTGTTATTCTATATGGCTATCGTAGTAGCGGTAAATCATCCATTTCAATCTACCGTCCTCTGTAGGTACGAGCGAATAGCCATGGTCCACCAGATATTTGCTCAACAGTCCTTTGCTGATGTCGTACATATCTGACAGGTCGTCAATAATCTCTGTTGTCGTCTTTGGTTCTGGGACATTCATCTGACCTGTGATATCTTTCCCAGGCAGCGGACTGCGCTTATCGAAATAAGCTTCGATATATTCGAGCTGCATTTTCTCGTCTTCTTCTTGTGTCATGATTCTATTCCTAATTTTAGGTTTTGCAATATTTTACTCAATCTCTTAAGGTTAGAGGCCATATCCAGTCTGTGTACTGCCTCATTAAAGCTCAATTTATTGGGCGAAACGTCAAGATAATCGTCCACCGCATCCTCCAATAGTCGAATCTGCGCTTCCAACGTGTCTACATCTACCAAGACATCTATATGGAGAGAGATAAATGCTATCTGCTCCTCCTTTGTCAGGTGTTCAAAGTCTTTTTCTATCAACCCTTTTATTTCTTTTTCTTCAGCCATTTTCTTTTCCTCCCTCATTTTTTTTGTTGTCGTTGTACAATGATTTAATAATCTCCATATCGCCACCATGGGCTTTGTACTGGCTAAACAGCAGCGCACGCTCATTCTCGAGCAACACGTTGTTGCGAGCATGCTCGCTCTTCAGATGAGCCATTTCGCGAATGTGGTCGTTGTAAGCTCTGCGCTTCTTGTTAGCGAGGAACTTGTCGTCCTGGTCGCAAGCTTCTATCGCTTTCAGGTAATTGTCCTTACTCTTCTTGCGGTCTGCAGCTACCATGGCTTGACCCTTCGATATTTCGTTCATTAGCGAGATATATCTTTCGTCTTCATCCGTACGAGCTCGAGCAAACGACTCGCGATTCTTATTCATTCGCTCCACAATATCCAAGAGCTGAGCCTGTAGCTCCTGCAGAGTGAGAATGTTGAATGTAGGCATATTATCAGTTGGCATGGTTGTCCTCCTTTCCTTCGATGATGGTTACTTTGTCTTTGTTTTCGTTAATCCATTTTGTGGCAGCAATAATAGAAGGCATCATCAGTCGTCTGAAGTTCTCGCACTCCAAAATCAGCGAAGCCATTATACCGGCAAGAGTGCCTCTTGCGCCACCTGTACCAAAATACGAGATTTTGTCTTCGTTGTAGCCAAGGATTAAGAATCCACGCTTCTCGTTAGCCTCTTGCCACTTCTCGAGCTTCTCTCTCACCTCGTCTAAATTTTCGAAGTTTGTCATCTTCAAAGCTTCTTCCTCGCTAATCAGCTCGGCAGGCATCTTAGGAACCTTGATTTTCATTTTTCGCCTCCTTTCTCGTCGCCTTTCTTAAAATCTTTACTATTGAAGCGGTAAACCACCCAGCCTGTGATGCCTGCAGAGGCAAAGGCCTGTAGAGGAGCAGTAGTAGCCAGGACGACCGTTGCCACCATAAGCAATGGCACCACAAAACCTATCACGGCTACTGTCTGATTGTTCACTTCGAAGCCTGCCAATCGGCTATAGGCTTCGTTCTTTTTCAGCATGGCCTGCTGCACCTTCGCCTTGAGCTGGGCACAGCTGGCTTTAATGCCTGAAAAGTTATCACTTGCAGCCTTGGCTGCACCATTCATGTCGAGTGCTCCTGGAGCACCAAACAAGGTAGTTTCGTTCTGGAAACTGATTGTTGTTTTTTGGTTTGTCATACCACTACTATTCTATTTCCCACGCAGCCGATATAAACGGGTGACGGCTGCACTCCCCGTTGGAAATAGAATAGTAGTATACTCCGAAGAGAAACTAATTCACGGAAAGGCAGCCGTCATAATATTGTCTATATCCTTTATAAAAAAGAATAGAGTATGCGAACCGCGCAAAGGCATAAAAAAAAAGCCCGAGCAAGCGTGCCGAGCGAAACTGTCGCTCCTCAGAGTAGATACAACTACCATCCTATTTCCATGGGCAAAGGTAGGCAAAAGGAGCGACACCACCAAGCAATTGAAGGGAAATGTTACCGCAAAATAGCAAATTTAACATTTCCACATTATATATATAATATTCCCGATAGATGAGATGCTTGGTATGCCCCATTTTCGTAAGCTCACGAAAATGGTAGGTCCCACAAATGCGACTATTCGTGTAAACCCTCACGGCTACTCGAATCGCCCATTTCGGCTATTCGCATCGTCCATTTCGACTATTCGCGTAAACCCTCACGATTACTCGCCTTGGCAAATGACACATAAAAAATAAAACAATACGAATAAAAGTATTAAAATGTTTTGTTAGTACAAATAAAAGTATTATCTTTGCAGTGTTCAAATAAAATAAATATAATATGAAGCAATTAAGATTAACAGAGGTTGAATGCGAGCTTATAGAAGCAGGGCGCAACTACAAAAAGAGTTACCCGAATGGCGCAACGGAATTGCGCTACTATGTAGAAAAGCTTTTTACTGAATGGCTGGACGGTGACGAGTAACACAGAAACAAAGAGGGTGCCAACTTCGGCACCCTCCAATAAAGAAAATATAACTTTTAATACATATTACTATGGCAATAATGGTTTTAAAACAGACACAGGCGGAGACGATGAAAGCGCAATTATCTGATCTTTTAATCTCCATTTCTTGGGCCGACTTGGCTAAGCGTTATTTTAACCGCTCAGGTTCTTGGCTTTATCATAAGCTTGACGGCATCGACGGAAACAAAAAGCCTACAGCCTTTACAGAGGAAGAACGCGAGCAGCTGCGCGGTGCTCTCGTTGATCTGAGCAACAGAATACGCCGAGCTGCCGACAGCATACAATAAGCCCCGGCTTTGTATATTTAGCCGTATTTGAACACAAGCCGCTGCAGGGCGCAGCGCACTATTCCCGACAAGGTTTTCACCCTGCCGGGATTTTTTTTGCTTTTTACTTCTTCGCTTCTTCTTATTTAAGCCTCTCCACCTCAGCTGACTCCATGCGACTATTCGCATAAACCCTCACGGTTACTCGCCTTTGCCAACGACACATAAAAAAAGCCCTCGATGCTTCACGCACAGAGGGCTAAAGAGTTCTTTTAATTATATATTTTCACATTACATGAAAACTATTCTTGATTATATTAACGACACAGCCGAAAGCTCTTTGCCAAACTCATGAATGGCGCTTTCGTCAGAACTTGCAGCGGTCATGGTGCCGCATGGTCGTGCGGCGGTGTTGAATTAATTAAACAGTGACCATTTCAATATCCTTGGCAGTCGTCTTGATAAGCCCCTCCAAAGCTTCAGTAAAAGCCTGTTCGTTTTCACTTCTTAAAGCGTTCATCTCAGCGGATACTGCTGCACGCTCCTCGTCGGTCGTTGCCAAGCGGTTGCGCTCAGCAAGAGCCTTAATCTTATCCTTATAATCTGTCATAATAATATATCTTGTTAGGCAAGTACAATCGTCGTGGAGGTCGACTGATTGTACGGATACTTGCTTTATTGAGTTTTTATATGAATAGATGCAATGTTTAACCATTGCTTAAAATCAAATTATTGAATGATGCACGCACGTCGTGAGCAACATTGTTGCGGTCTTTTTTAAGATTGTCCAAATCTGTACGCTTGTTAGAAGGAGATGAAAACATCTCATCTTTCAATGCTTGTATCTCTGGCGAATTGTCTTCGTAATTACCAGTAGATGCTCTGCGCAGAACTGAGAATCCATTTTTTACGAAATGGATAATGTTTCTAATGATGCCCATAGTAGTATTCTCCTTATAGTTAATTTCTATCTACAAAGTAACTCAAAAAAATCTATTTCTACAAGTTTTTTGTGTTATTTTATTGTTTCTACCTATTGTTTTTGCTCGTTTTAATGCTTAAAACGAGCTATATAGATATATAAAAGCATGGTTTTTTTACCTTTTTCCATAGCTGCAAAATTCAACCACCTTGTTTTCAATGAGTTATGTGGTTGAATTTTGCAGCTTGCGCTTTCTGCTGTCTTTGCAGCACTACACCGCCCTACGCTCGGTTGGCAATTGCCTCTTTCGCTCATAGCGGAATATGTAGCGAGATTTGCAACCATGTAAATGATTTTGTCTTGTCGCTCGTGGGCGGTTGTGCGAAACGTGAACATGGCAATTGCCAAAAACAAAAACGCCTCGAGACTGTGAAGTCCCGAGGCTGGTGTGCATCCGTAGGCGCGGACGACTTGTGTCTTAAAGGTGTAATACAATCACCTGCCTAAATATTGTCAGCAGCACGGCGTATACGGTCGCTGAGGTCTACAAGAGCGCCACGAAGCTGCTCCTTTTCCTTGTCTGTGAACCCACCGACACCGCCATTGCCATCAATGCCATCAAGTTTATGATACAACCATGAAGCCGAGCGGTCGAAATATGTATTGGCTACCTCACGCCATGACACACTCAGCAGAATGTCCTGTAAGCGTTGCTTAACAGTATTGTCCTTTGCCTGTTTGTTGGTATTCTTTTCCATATTGTGTTAGTTAAGGGCTGCCCCTTCGGGCTGCCTTGTTAGACTTACTTAACTGATGTCATCTCATCGAATAGCTTTTGTGCGTAAAACAACAACTGAGGATGACCATTCGGGTAACTTCTTTTGTAGGCTCTGATAGCTTCTATCAGTTCTGCCTCTTCTTCTGTTAATTCTTTCTTCATATTGTATTACTTTTTAAGACACTACAAAGGTACTACAAATTTTCGTATTATACAAATATTTACTACACTTTTTTGTATTAAATATAATAAAAAAAAAGCCACCTACGCATCTCGCGCAAGTGGCTTCGGTAAAAGATAATACTAATAACCAAAAATTATATAAGAGTTAACACATGACATTATCCTCCATAAGTATTTGTGGTGCCACCTGCGCCTTGGAACACAGGCTTTGTCTCTGCACCTATGCAGAGCACATCGAAGGCATCAGAACCATCGGTACGTGCTTCAAGTTTGTCCTCCTCAGTCTCTGCCAGCTTCTCACCTCGCTTATCTTTCTTGCCGTTGTAAACTCCTGCAGAGGTAATGGAGATAAGCAGGTCAGGATTGTTATCTCTATTGATGAGCACCTGCAGGTTGCCTCTGCCACGCAGCATCTTATTGATAAGCGCATTCTTCTCGATATGTCCCATCGGGTTGCCAAGGTAGACATCTCTGACAGCCCAGCCCATGGAGCGTAGCGACTTGAGAACCTCTCGATGTGGGTCGTTATAGTGAAGTCCCCAGTTGGTGCCAACCATGGTGGAGTCGTAGTAGAATATCACCTGTCTGCGACGATGGAAGTGATAGTACTTGCTGAAGTCTTCGAGCAGCTCAGGTATCTTGCGCTCATACTTCACGAAGAATGATTTTATGATTCTTAGCTTGCCATCCTTCACTTGGCCAACCACGAGCCAGTTGATAAGGTTGTTGCTGTCGAAGGCTATGAGCAGAGGCAACCTGTCGTCGCAGTCGGCATCCATTCTGCAGTCGTTAGGTATGATGCCACCTTCAGCATTATCGAGAGTGTGGAGGTTGAGCACCGATTCGTTAGGTGCGGTATAGAGATTAACATCCTCACGCAAACCACCATAGAAGCCATCTGCAGATACTCCCACTCTCTGGCACATTATTGATGTGGCAAAGGTTAGTGGAGGTAAATCGCGCTTGGCTCTACGTATAAATTCTTCGCCCAGCAGAGCGAGATTCTCTATACTTGAGTACTCCTTGTATAGTAGACAATTTGAGCGGAAGAAGTTGAGTTGAGCATTCAGCTCGTCGAGTCGCTTGTTTATAGCATCGTGGAGTTCTGGACGCTTGGCAAGTTTCTGCTTGAGCTTCCATATTTGAAAAATTATTCCCTCGATTACCTTCACAAGTTCTGGATCTTGCTTATCCTTATAAGAGAGAAACCATGAGCCTTTCTTGGTAATAGGCATATCTGAAGTAATTGTCATGCCATGGTGGAGCGGAAAGTTCTTGAAGTACATTTCGTTTCCACGGTTGGCTTGAAAGGTCTCGTCCTTCAGCTGCTCATAGTCGATAAACTTTGCCTCGTCGATGATGAGATAGTCGAGCGACATGGAGTTAGAGGTGCCGCTACGATCCTGAGATATCACGTTGCACACGGAACCATTATAAAAGCTGATGGTATTCTCCCAGTTGGCAGGAGTAAAGATAGGAGTCTTCCAATGTAGGCGCTTCCATGGTTTTTTGCCAACTACATAATGCAAGTCGCGCTTGAAGCCCCAACGCTCGAGATGAATGAGCATTGAGGGAAGTATATTGGTAAGGCAGCGCTTAACCGATGGTGCAACAAAACCGCCCATACTTCCAGGCATTCCCTGAAAGCATGACTGCAGACGACGTGCCTGGATGGCTCCTTTGCCCACACCACGCCCGGCAACAATCACCTCGTCGCGTGTGTTCATTGCCAGGCTGTAGTATTGGGCATCGTTGAAGTATTGTCGATATGGCTGCTCTTTATTGTCAATCATCGTCGTCTATTTTATTCTCTTCTTTTATCTCTTCATAGTCTGCATCCTGCACCATGGTTGCAGAATAGCGCTTTTGTAAAGCTCGAATTCTTGCACGTAGGTCTGGAATGCGCTCAATACCGAGAACTGTAGGGTCGTCGGTAGGCTCGAAGTTCTGAGGCACAATCTTGTCGAATTCAAGTTCTGGCTCATCATCCTTGTCTGTACGATTGTTCTTTACCAGAACTTTCGAGAGAGCTGCTATCGAGCGGTAGTCACCAACTCGACGTGCTGCAGCAATATCTTGCTCAATAGATTTGTTAATCTTCCACCGCATGAAATCCTTGCTTGTTTGCTGCAGGTTGCCAAGCAAAACCTTTACGAGATGCAGATCCTCGTAGGCAAGCGACTTCGACACCTTGAATTGATTGATATCGTATAGCACCAGGTCATTGTCCAGCTTCGATGGGAACTGCAGCCAGTAGGCATATAATCCACGCAATCGATGCAGGCGCTGCAGCACACCCTCAGCGACACGGAGCTCGCGAAGTTCCGAGTCGTCGAGAGTGACATAATGAGCATATTTGTCAAGGTTTATCGGTATAGCCATAATTATATTATTGATGATTGAGCAATCGTGAGCAGGCGCTGACATTCAGCTATAGAATAAGGACTGCCAGCAAGAGCTGTGTCGTGAAGAGTGCGACGTAGTTCAAGGGCTGTAGTAGAGACACCACGTATATAGACGTTGCGCACGGCATGGCCAACGGTAGCAATATCGTCACATAGTTCGCGCTCGTCAATATTCAGCAGCGCTGCTATCTCTGTCGGAGTCATCATCTCCCTGGCATGGTTTTCTATTTCTGTCAGCAATTCTGTTGAATAATCCATTTAGTTCGTGAGAATTATCGACGATAGAGCGGAGACCATCAAGAAGCGAGTAGAAGGCGAAGGTGTCGGTAGTGATCATCGTACACTCGGCACGGTCGCCATAGGTCTGATTCTGCGAAGATATCACCGCCACCTGGTAGTTGTCGTTCTTAACGAGTACTATCTTGGAGTGGTTCTGAGCCAGATACACATGGTCGAAGCAACTTTGCATAAGCCTATATAGCTGCACCGTCTTTCGTGCTGCCTTAAGGTCGGCTACGAGAGTGGCATTAGCAATAAGGTTGCGACGACGTAGGCGTAGGAATCCGCTAAGGAATGCGTCGGAGGTTGAGAATGTTGATACGTAAACATCAGCACGCCCAGTCTGCTGCAGTATCCATCCGAGCAGACCGAGCGTGTGTAAGCCAGTACCGAGGTGATACTGATAGGGAGCATCACTCAGCGGACGGAATAGAGAGTCCAGCTTCATTGAGTTTAGCTTTCAGATCATCGCCTATAGGAGCATTGTTGGCAGTAAGAATAGCGACACGCTCCTGAACCTTAGCAAGTAGCTTGTTGTAGTCGGCAAGCTCCTTGGTGTTTTCGTCAGACTCCAACGACTTCTGGCGAAGCTCTATGAGCTTGCCAATATTCTTGGTAATGTAAGAGCGAGCGTTGGTGATATCCTTGGCAATGTCTGCAGGAGTATCACCTTCAGTATTTGTTTCTGCTTCAGCATCATCGGCAACATAGTTGTCGTAGCGCTCAAGCTCACTCTTATACTTATACCATAGCTCTTTGAGCTGCTTGAGATACTCGTAGCGGTCGCATGGCTTATCAATGGTAAGCAGAGTGTTGTAGAGCTGCTTGATGCGGAACCAGCGTTCACGGTTGTCTTTCCATACCGAAGCTACATCTTCAGGCAGAGTGTCGTGGTCGGCACGTATACCAGATGCTGCAGGCAGGAATTTTGCTTGAGCCTCTTCATCCTCAGCATTCTCGGCAATAAACTTAGCCTCTTCATCGATGGCAACCTTAACCTTAGGAGTAAGCTCTGCGCTCAGAACTTCGACATCTTGGATTGTCATCTCGTCAAGTCGCATACGCAGGAACTTATTGAGCTCGTATCTGATTTTATTCTCGAAGTACTTAGGTCTTCGCATTATGGTCTGATACATAGCTCTGTTGCGAGTGAGGCGTAGCACCATCTCAGCACCTGCTACAAGAGAGTCGTGGTCGTGAGTCTCAGCAGCGAGCCACGTCTGCATATCTTCTGTGAATTTTTTGTCTATCATAATTGGAAATAATTAAAGGGCGGTCTTACGACCTTTGCATCGCATGACCGCCCAGGTAATATATATTGAGCCTATTGGTGAAGATTAATCAGCTACGGTTGGCAGACCTGTGGCACCTGAGATGTCGCCATCCTCTGTCTCTATCTTGCCAGGATAGAATGGTGCTGGATACTCGTCGTCGGCAACAGCCGAAATTGTGGTAGAGTTGGCATCTGTTGTAGCCTTGCCTGTAGCCTGCGAAAGCGAAAGCTCAGGAGTGAATGCTTCAGAACCTACCATGCGAGCCTTGCCATTGCGCTGAATGAAGAGATATACCATCTCATCGTTGTTAGCTTGAGCAATGTAGCCGGAAACTTCTTCTTCGGTACCAGGGATTACCGCAGAGCCTGTAACCTTAAAGGTCTTAGAGCCGAATGATCCCTGTGATTCAACCTGGAGTTCAGATTCGTTAGGAATAAGTCCTATCTTATGCCACTTCTTATCAGTTGCGAGTACGAAGTTGCCTGCATATTTAGCTACGTCGGCAAGAGTCTTCGGAGCTTCAGTGCCAATGGTTGGCCATGTCATAATATCACGCTTGGCAATACCATACACATAACCTCTGACACCTGGTAGAGATTTCTTACCTGGTAAGAAACAAATATCGCCATATATAGAATTAGCAGAAGTACATTTAGTCATATCTTTATTGTTTTATGAGTTAATGATATACAGACAGACGAGCAGCGTGGCTCGCCTATCTGCTTGAGTTTACGCCTTCTTACGCCAGTAACGGAGAACCTCAGGAGAGACACTCTCAAACTGAGTACCGAAGAAGTAGTTCATGATGAAGTCAACGTCGTAGTGGTTGGTGAGCGATGGCTTAACCAAGAACTTCTCATCTTCTGTCTTCTGGTTGAAGAGGAGATAGATGTTATTCTTAGGTGTGAGGAGGAGGAAGTCCTTAGGCACGTTTGCCAATGGAACGAGCTCGACATTGCTTGCTCCTTCAAGAGTGCGCTTATCGTAGCTCTGATTGTATGGCAACGAACCATGGTTGACCTGATATGCTTCGGTATACATATGATAGGTCTGGTCGGCCATAAAGAGTTTGAGCTGCTGTGAGCGAAGCTTAGCTGCAGCTGCAGCATCGCCTGCCTCTGACCAGTAGAAGTCCTTGATGACTTCCTCAGCATTCTCCTTGGTGATTGACTCTGTTCCCTCAACGAGGTTGCCAAGAGCTTCGGAGATAAGGACCTTAGCAAGTTCATTAGTACCTGCAGCGTCAGCATCGAGGATAGTCTTGAAGCCGTTGAACCACTTTGCAGTCTTCGAGGTGTCGGTACCATCATGCTTAGCGGTGAAGGCATTCATAAACATGTTTTCGCCAATCTTCTTAACGAGATAAGCGCATACCTGATTGACAATAGGCACATTCTTCAGACCATCACCCTTGGTGATGTTGCTACCCCAAATAGACTGATAGATGGCGTTAGGGTCAATACCTTGAACGATATTGCCAAAGAATGTTTCGAACACACGAGGGTCGATGTTTACTGCAGCATCTTCGTGCTTAGTCTTCGAATAGTTGCCAATTTCAGCATTTGCTGACATCTGAGAAACTGTCTCTCTGTATCGAATACCTTTGCGCACGTTGCAATGCTTAGCAAGAGCTGCCATGGCAAGGAATGGCATAAGAATGAAATCCTTGCGGTAGGTCTGGAAGGTCTTCGAGAGCTCGGAAGCTCCATATGTTACATTTCCAATTTTAATTTCTGCCATAGTTTACACGTCTTTAATGCTGTTATACATATCCTGTGCGGTGAAGCTGTTCTCTTCATTCGCAGGATTCTCGGTTGTGGTGTCGCCTGCAGAACCTTTAAGATTCTGAATCTGCTCATCCTTCTCCTTTGACTCTTTCTGAGCCTGAGAGAGCTGAGCTTTGAGGTTGTTGATGGTATCGTCTTTATCTTTGACGGCTTGAGAGTTGGTTTTATCCTTCTCCTCAAGATCCTTCAAACGATCATCGATACTCTTCAGCTGCTCCTGAGTGAGAGTGATATTGCCCTCATCATTAGTCTGAAAACCGTCAATGGCAAGCAACGCCATGACTGAAGCAAAGATTTTAATCATTTTATGAGGTTGTTTTGGTGCGTGTTGGTTACGGAAGAGGTTCTTAAGCTGCTCACACGTCTTCTCGAGAAAGCTCGCGGTTGGATTGCCATTGCCATCAACAACTGACGAGATGCTTGGAGTAGCATCTTCTTGCAGAGTAGAAGGTAGTGGCGGTATACCTGCATCCTTGAATATGTTAGAATATGAGTTGACAAACTGATTGGTGTGCTCGACTGCAGCTTTCTCGGTTTCCTTGTCTTCGCGTATGCTGTCAACAAGTCCGAAGTCTTTAGCCTGCTGAGCGCTAAGCCAATTGCCTTTCTTCATCTGTGCAAGACACTCGTCGATGGTCTTACCTGTCTTGTCGGCATACATCGATGCCAGAACATCGTCGAAGGTCTTGAGCGATTCACGCTGAGCCTTGAGCTTCGCAATGTAGCTATCTATCTGTTCCTTGTTGTTCTGCTCATACTTATCGATGAGGACAGAAACATTATGAATAAGGAAGAAACTGCCTTTTACGATATCGATAGTCTTGCAGCCAAGCATGGCAATGGTAGATATCGAAGCATTCATACCAAAAGCATGAGCATGAACGTTGCCATGGTCCTTGAATGCCTGGTTTATCTCTAAGCCATCTTTCACAAAGCCACCCAGAGAGCAGAAGCCGACATGTACTTCTTTGCCTTTGTTCTGACTGAGCACATAGCGAACATAGTCAGCAGAGCAGCTACCCCACCAACTACCAATTGTGCCAGATATTACGAGATTATATTCCATTTGACTAATTTTCTCGCAAAGTTAACAGCTCAATTAAGCTATCGAAAATACTGCTATTCCAATATATAATAAGGAAAATGACTGCTTTTATAGCTGATTACAACCTCGTTTAGCTGATTTTCTTTGACTGATTCAGGGCAGTTCTTCGTAATCTCTACAGTTGTATATGGTCTGCCGATGGAGCCAACGAGTAGTTTAGTACCATCAGTTAACGTAACCTTGAAGCCGAGTTGTTTAGGATATTTAGGAAGATTATCAGCCGTATACAACTTGATAGTCGTAGACACAACCATGTTGTTATCTTCTATTTTCGACTCAGACACCAGTGAAGGATGGCTTTTGACACAGATTTCTTGCCACTTGATATCTTGTGACAGTCTCACATGCTCATCTGGACAGACAATAGCACCAAGAATTTGATTAGAGTCGGCATAAGCTATCGACTTGACAATTTTGCTATACTTCATATTATATATAATGTTAGATGGTTAGACAATTATATCGAACGGTGGCGAACACCACGGCAAACTTTGTCCGCACGAATTATAGATTAATTAACGCTTTTTTTCTTGCGTGCGAGATTTCCTGCGCAAGTCGATACCTGCAGGGAGGTACGCTCTGCGCATACGCTGATATCTCATCTTGAGCGTATAATCATAATCGGTACTGATACCATTCGCCTCACACCAAGCACGAACAGCTGTCAACAAGGTGCATTGACTAAACTCCTTTGCCGACAAATCGCTCCATAGCTGTAGGCGAAAAGTATTCTCGATAAATTCTGCCAACAGTTTGCAGCCATGGTGGGAGAGATAGTTGTATGTAACTACAGGCTTCTGCTTAGAGTCAGGTATACAGATGGCAACCTCGTTGCCACGTCGCAGAACTGGAGTAGCAGTAGGCTGAGGAATAAGGAGACGACGGATGCAAGCATTCTCTGCAGATTGAGCAGGGAAGACTACTGGATTGCCATAATGGTAATGAAGCCATTGCGCCAAGAATGGTTTCATCTCAAGATAAACGAGGTACTTAGACATATGGTGAGGTTTAGAATAGATTGTGTTCGTAAGTTCCCTGCAAAGATAGGGGATTTGTATTAAATAGCCTACTTTATAAGGATATTTCTTATTTTATTAGTCTTCTCTTCCTCTCTCTGTTTCTCTCTTCTCTGAGTCTGATATGATTTGCTACGAAAAGTTTGTGAGAATGTGAGAATGGGGAAAACCGCTTAAAACCTTAGTGTTTATGCGACTTTGGGAGAATTGCAACTTACTAATCACATTTTGTGATAGCAAAAAAAGTTTGTGATAAACTATATAGAAGAAGGGCATCGAGCAGCTTATCACAACTTTGAAATTTTTGTGATAGGTTTGTGATGCAAGTTTGTGATAAGTTTGTGAGCGCTGAAACCCCTTTATTTACTATGTTTTTTGTGTTTTTCAAACTCCCTGTTACAAAATCACAAAGTTTTTGTAGTAAAAATGAAAGGGGGAAGGGGGATGGCAAAGACGGCATGCCGTGGTAAAATATGCTTTGTCAATAAAAGTGACTTTGGATATTTTATCGGCTGTTTGTGGTAATGAAAAAAGCGGTGCTGCAGAAATTACTCCACAACACCGCACATTTGCGAATATGAATATGATTATGACTAGAATGGTTCTTCAGAGTCTCTTTGACTTTCGAGATACTTGGCTTGCTCTGCAGCCTCTGTAGCTTCTGCAGCTTTGGTTGACTTCAGATATATCATATCCTTGGTCTTCTTATTACCTGGAGTAATCTCAATGCTGTGCTGGATGCGTCCAGAGCTATTGCATAGTTCCTCAGGGTTTAATGCATCAATCCATGGACAGAGGCTGGCGAAGGCCTTAAGCTTGCGAGAGAAGCTCTGCATGGTTATCTTATTAGTGTTGGCAAAGCTACGATATTCGTCGAATACCTTGTCACGCTGAAGAAATGTATCCAGGTTTTCGCTATCCTTAGCGAAATAACCATAAGCCCAGTCTTCAAAGTTTGTTCCCATCTCTGCCTTGAATTTACGCTTTACGATATTAGACATTGGTGGCATGAGCTTGATAGGCTCGTTGCTTATAGATAGGTAGAAGCGACAACATTGAAGCCAGAAGTTGATGTCGTCCATCCATTCGGCTTCGCTATATTCCTTCGTATAGAGGGGCTTGTTGAAGTCGTCGCGAATGGTGCGAGTCTCGAGATAGTCGTTATCTTCAGTTTTCTGATGATAATAATCAGAGAATACCATATATATTAGACGAGCCTCGGATGATGGATCAAAATCAGAAGGCACATAATTAGTCGTAAAAGCCAACTTCGGACTGTCCTCAAATGGAATAGTGAACGATTGATTGTTTTTAGGATTCACAGTCATATCGCTCGTGATGTTATCGTAAAATAGACCCGTATTGAGGTATCTATCGCAGTCATCGAGGAGGAGTAATTGTGTATGTTGGTTTACCTGGTCGAAGACGTGAGGATTGTCCATAAGCTTTGGATTACGACCTGAGAGCTTGACAGTCTTCATTAGTATAGATAGAACCTTAAAGAAGAACGACTTACCACTTCGCCCATTACACTCGTTTTCTTCACCTATCTTATTATCCATAGCCATAGGCGCCCAAGCTCGCTCAGGAGACTTGAAATGGTGCATCATATAGCCGAATGTAAATATCTTATTAATAAGGTTTGCTTTTTGTTCCTTAACCTCTTCAGGTGTAAGACTTACGCCCTCGATATCGAAAGGATGCTGCGCATGATATTTACTCATGGCATCGAGATTGCCATCGAAAGCATATTCCATTTCCTTACGCCAGTAGATACGGCTGGTATTAATGAGATATCCGAAGAAATGACTTTTTACATTTTTGATTTTGATATCGAAGATGTCTTTGCCTTTGTCATCTTTGGTTCGGATAATTTCGAATGCGTCTTCTCCTTTCTTGTATTCATGTTGGATTACATTATTCTCCCATACGTAGTTATGCATGTCGTCAGAACCTGGTTTATACTCTCGTATGCCATCATCATCAGGTGATGTTGGCCTGGTAATCTCGATAGTCTTGTTAGGAAAAAAGAAAAGTTGGCTCTTAGCTGTATGAGACGTAAAGTCGAGGTCAATCTCTTGCAATGATTCAAGACTGGCTGGAGAGAATTTAGGAGAGTTGAGGATTAAGTTAAGAACCTCAAGGTCTTCATATCTCTCACGAACCCACGAAGCTGCAAATTCTCTGATATCCTTAACGGTGATACGCTTCACAATATTACCTTCAAGACGAACATATTGAGTAATGGTTGAATTCTCGTCATGCAGAGCATAGAAACCATTCAGCTGAAGGAAATTGTAGAGATATACAGTGTTAATCTCGTGCTTCAGCTTTCCATCCTTGTTACGATAGCTAACCCAAAATTTAGCCGGCATAGCCACCTTGAGCAGATTGTTGAAGTCTTTCTTGTCGCGTCGAATCTCCATCCAGTCGCGAAGATCCTTGCGCGAGCGACCTCGGTTGTCTTTGTATGTGCTGAGCCAAGAAGGTAACCATACTGTACGGATATCGATGAATCGAAGTGCTAACTCTTTACCTTTGCGTCTACCTGTATCATCGATGTCTGGTATATTGTACAATACTTCTACATACTTCATTATCTCTTTATATTCCTCTACAGATAGCTTGTAGGTCTCTGAATTAAACCATAGAGGATAATATCCCATGGAACGGCAGCAGAGGGAGTCACGCTCACCTGAACATATAACAGCTTCAGGAAGTTTCTGCTCTCGATATGGCTGCTCATCGCCATGTGTGCTCTGCCATTCTTGCGCAGCCTCTCTATTGAACTTATGATAAGCATCCTTAAGTTCTGAGAGACCATTGATATAGAGACGTGGCTTTTTACCTGCCGGAGTGTATGAAAAGCGGAAACCTTTATCGCAATTAAAAGGTTCATACACCTTATAGAATTTCTCTTCAGGTTTGTCGCCTTCAGCTTTCTTGACAAGGCATTCACGGATAAATATTGGATAATGGTCGTTGGAGTATTTGATAGTAGCCTTGCGGTCTTTAACGTTGCTTATCCATTTAACAGAATGCCAATGAAGAGCATCGACATCAGCTTGCGTTACCTTCGGACCAAGCGTCTTGAGTTCAAAATCCGTAAACTTTTCATTGAGCTCGAAGTTACGAGAACCATCCGCTTCGTCTTGGTTAGCGTCACGCTGCCTGATATCTGGGCGGTTTACACTACGGTCAAGTTCGTCGCGAACACCATACTCGGCAGCGAGCTTGAGTATAGCTGCACCGAAGTCGGATCTATCGTAGTTGTTCTCACGCATATATATATCGATAGCGTTTTCAGCGTGACCTGAGTCTCCAAAATCAGTTACTTGCCATATTGTGCCATATTTAGCTGAGTTGTGTTGACGTAGGGATGCTGAAGGCGTCTTCTCGTTCTCTCGAATGGCGAAGTGCTTATTCTTATTCTCCACACACTTCTTAGCTTGTGGGTAGATGTTTAGAATAATATCCAAACCACCATTCGTAGCGTTCAATATCTGTTCAACTGTTATCATAATCAAATTCTTTTGTGCAAAATTAGAATGTGCCGTATCGTAGACAAAAAACGACAATTATACGGCACTGTATATCACAGAAACACAAGGTCACGAATCTGCTGTCTTACCTATGGTAGTCGCTTCAAACAACATCTTTGTAAAATCGTCGGATATTTTATTGGCTAAAGGATGATTCATTTCTGACCATGGAACTTTCTTGGTTACTTTAACTATCTTTGCATTTTCGTCGGTAATTTCCACATCAGAGCTCCAATTTTCTACAAGTTTATATGCGAGCCCCTGCTCGTTCCAAAAGACGTAGTCGCCGATGAAGCAGGCTGCATCATCGAACTGTCTGGTTTTACCATTAACACCAAGCAAACAACCATTGCTGTATTGTTTTATAGTGAAGTCTGGAGATAGGTTACCAATTTCCTTCATCTCTTCTATAAACTGTATATATTCATCAATTGTAATCATATTCGTAATGTTTTAATTAGTTATAAACATCTTTTATTAGTACTGATTGCTCTCTGCCCTCAATCCCCACAGACGTTTTCTGTGGGGGTATCATTTGATTATGGACAGTTCTAAACAACGTTAATCTTACATTTTACGACTTCTGAGAATAATGTTATAAAAATGCGCATGATCTTCCTTGTTAATCAGAAGTGTTATATTTCGTATTCCATGCCCTGCTTGGCGTACGGTCATCGTATATTGCCGAGGTTCTCGATCAAGAATTTCATATAGATATCTCAACCCTACAGCACTTACTGCTTCGCATAGCGTTTCTTGCATATTGTATTGTTTTAGAAGTTCATTAATTGTAGATGTTTAATAATCCCTCTGCAGTCTTTAACTCCAAGTTTCTGCTTGATGCGGAAGAGCTGCACCTTGATAGTATTAAGATTCTTGCCTAATTCTTTTGCTATTTCCTTGCACGTATACCCGTCGACGTATAGCTTAGCAGCTCTTGCCTCTTCCGGAGATAGATTTACCACACTTTTAGGTTTACAAATTACATTTTCATCGGGACAAAAACCTCCACGTAGAGGGCATTTTACTTCTTCAAAGTGTAGCTTTCTGCCTTCAATATCTGCAGTAAGCAAATCATGCTCACCAAAGTTACAGCGTACAAAACGTTCAAGCATTTTGAAGGTTCGGTCGTTCATAGTCCCTTTATTCTTGCTTGCCTGGTATAATTCTGCCAGGCGAGCGTAACAAACAGGAAAACGTTCTTCTACAACGGAGAGTAGGGGATGAATCTCTGTGCTGAACTTGGTTAACTTTCGTTCATCACCTCCATTTACACTATAATACACCTTACCATTTGGTGAGGTACGGAACTCTATCTCTTCCATAAGCTTTCTTCTATTACCGCTTGGATCGTGACTTCCTCGAGCTTGTTTAATTTGCTGTTTGGCTTTTTTGCCAGTTTTCTGCTAATAGTGTTTGCTTTCATACCGTATCTTGTTGATAAATATAAAAGGAACTGGCTTTTCTCTTTTTTAGAGAGATTCTGATAATAAACCATAGGGTTTACATTTTCGGATTTTCCCATTTTTCTCTTGTTTACGTCAAATGTTATTGTTAACTTTGCGACAAAGATAAACATAAATAACCAAACAATCCTACTTTGTTAGGAGAAAACTTTCCTAACAAAGAGGGATTTAACCTTTATTAAATATGCGTTACGAAAACAACATTATTAAAAGCGCGAGGGTTAAAGAACTTCTGCTTAAGACAGGAATGAGCATTACTGATTTCAGTAAAAGCTTGTGGGGAGCAAAGAGTCATAATAGTTTGAGCTATTTCGATGCCAGGCCAGACGTTAAGGTTTCAACATTGGTTAGGATGGCAGAAATCTTAGATTGCTCGATAGAGGATATCCTTATTAAGAAGGACGGTAGCTCGGACGCTCCGACAGTAAACGGATATCACAACGTCATTAATGATAACTATGTAAATGCAGATGTTACTACATTGAGAGCGGAAATCAAAGCACTAAAAATGGTCATCGAAGAGAAGAATCAGCGTATTGAAGACTTAAAAAATACTAATGAAGCTCTCGATAAAAGACTTGATATGGTGCTCCAGCTTGGACAAGCGAAAGACGGAAAATAATTAATAACCTGTGATGAAGTCAAGCAATGCTATTTCTAAAATTGGGCAAAGTTGGGAAATTTATACATTTTCTCCCAATCTTGCCTCCGCAACTATAACGTCCGAAAGCTAATGTAGATAAGCTTTCGGACTTTTTCGTTTATATACTCGGACGCAATTGAGCCTATTTTTATATTAACGACAATACGAACAATTAACGGCTCACCAGATAAAACATGGGGACAGATAATACTTGCTTATGTTTTGTCCCACACGGATTGCACCGATAGCACGGATTTTTAGGACCTCTGGTCCTTGTTGCTTGGGGATGAAAC
>OIXA01001422.1_pt1 | contig 30557 bp, 32 predicted proteins | sample 1587721 | NCBI WGS metagenome assembly OIXA01 (sample SAMEA3888900, study PRJEB22519) | human gut metagenome | biome: human gut; feature: human-associated habitat; material: faeces | place: Denmark | collected 2013
GCTCGTTGGTCCCGTGGACGCCGGTGGCCGCTTCCTGCGGCTCCGCCATGAAGGGACTGCACCGCAGACAGGTGTCGCAGATCTGCTCATAATGGTGGGCATCCGTCGCCCCCACGGTCATGGACGGCAAAAACACCACGCCGGGGTCTTCAGCGGCTCTGTGGTGATGTAGGGTGCCAGAGTCTCAAAGGCCCCCATCATCACCGGGCCGAGCCGCACCGGGAAGGGCTTGCGGGTGATGTCGGCGATGGCGCAGGCCAGATGCTTCAGGGACGTGCCGCCGTAGGGACGGCTGGAATGGCCGCCGACAGAGCGGACGGATAACTCCAGGTCCGCGTAGCCCTTTTCCATTAAATCCACATGGGCGATGGCGATGTCCGGAGCGCCGAAGGCCGCGCCGGACTCGATCTTGCCGCTGCCCTTGTCCAGAGAAAATTCCAGAGTCACCTCCTGGGCCTTGAGATAGTCGGAGATGGCCTTGGCCCCCAGGTTCAAGGTCTCCTCGTCATCGCCGAAGGCCAGATAACTCTGCATATTATGATCCACAGAGACACATTCGACCCCGGATGTTCCGGAAAGGCAGCAAATGAGCGCACAAATGCATGGGCATCGGCATAGCCATGTCCATGTACATGCAGATCAGCATTCGAGAACTCAGATTAAACATAGCTGCCGCTCCTTTTCTTTAACATACCGTTTTTGTTGGTCGCATAATACTGCCGATTTCTTTTGAAGTCAATCAAAACCTTATCAGTTTCATCAAGTTTATCATTTTTCCAAATCTCAATTTCTGCCCGGCAAAAATTTAAACACTTTGTCCCGCTTACTCCACAGCTTGGCCAGTCCGCATCACCAGAACCGGCTGATCTGCACGCCCAAGCTCTGCCCTTTGCGGCAAGTGCCTCTGCCGCTCAGTCCAGCGCCGCCAGCGGCTACCAAGACAGTTCGTACTCACTTTTCTCGCCGAAGTCCTATCAGGAAAATAAGAAAGATACTTGGCGCAGCTCCGTTTTTTCTCCGGCGGTGTTTGACAATGCATCGCCCTGCGGTATAATAACCGTATTGTAAGCTTGCCGGAAACGGCGCAGTTCAAAGGAAGGATGACGTGCTATGACCATGGATACCAAAGCTCTGCTGGCGGAGGCGGAAGCCCTGAAGCCCCAGCTTCTGACGGATCGCCGGACCCTGCACAGGGACCCGGAGGTGGGCCCCTCCCTGCCCCGCACCGCCGCCTATGTGACGGAACGGCTGACGGCGCTGGGGTATACGCCCCGCCCGCTGGCCGGGGGCGTGGTGGCGGACATCACTGGTGAGGACACCGGCCGGTGCGTGCTGCTCCGGGCGGATATGGACGCTCTCCGGGTCCGGGAGGCCACGGGGCTGGATTTTCAGTCGGAAAACGGCGCCATGCACGCCTGCGGCCACGATATGCACGCCGCCATGCTGTTAAGCGCCGCCGCTTTACTCAAGCGGCATCAGGCGGACTTGAAGGGCACGGTGCGGCTGGTGTTCCAGCCGGATGAGGAGGGCTTCACCGGGGCCAAGTCCATGCTGGCGGCCGGGGTCCTGAAGGATGCGCCGTCGCCCAAAGCGGCACTGGCCCTTCATGTCAACTCCGGCACCCCCTCCGGCATGGTGCTCTGCGGCCGGGGGACGTTCATGGCGGGCTGCACCCTGTTCCGGATCTCCGTCCGGGGCACCGGCTGCCACGGGGCCATGCCGGAGACCGGCGTGGACCCCATCAACATCGCCGCCCACATCTACCTCTCCCTGCAGGAGCTGACCGCACGGGAGATCTCCGCGAAGAAGCCTGCCGTGGTGACGGTGGGCCGGTTCCAGGGGGGACAGGCCCCCAACATCATCCCGGAGGAGGCCGTGCTGGAGGGCACCATCCGCACCTTTGACCGGGAGCTCAGCGCCCGGATCATGGAGCGCATCCGGGTCATCGCGGAGAACACGGCGGCGGCCTTCCGAGGCAGCGCCCATTTGGAGGAGATCGCCTCCGCGCCGCCGCTGGTAAACGATCCCGCCCTGATGGAGCAGGTCGCGGGCTGGGCGGAGGAATTAGCGGGTAAGGAAAAGGTGTACCGCCTGGATCAGGGCGGCATGGGCTCCGAGGACTTCGCCTCCTTCACCTATGCGCTGCCCTGCGCCTATCTGCTGTTAGGTGCCGGAACGCCGCAGGAGGACCCTCGCTACGGCAAGCCCATGCACAACGAGGCGGTGGTGTTCAACGAGGACGTTCTCCCCACCGGCGCAGCGCTCCACACCCTGTTCGCCCTGCGGATGCTGACGCAGGAAACCTGAGCCGTCCCCTCCCCTTTTTGCGGCAAATTCAGACTTTGTTCACCAAAGGCAGCGCCGCCGGTGGTAGTCTATGAGCAGAAAAGAGGGGGAAAACACATGGAAGAAAAAAAGAAAGGCGGCAAGCGGGCCGCGCCCAACCGCCGTGGCTGGCTGCTGGCGGTGCTGGTATTGGCGGGCCTGGGGATCTGGGGTATTCTGGAATGGCGGGCCCATACCGCGCCGGGGCCGGGCATCTCCGTCAACGAGGAAGCCCTGACCCGCAGGGAGCCGTTTTACCAATATGACGCCCCCGGCGTTACCGCCTATGCCGGGGTGGACGTTTCCAGCTATCAAGGTGTCGTGGACTGGCCCGCCGTAAAAGCCGCCGGAGCGGACTTCGCCATGCTGCGAGTTGGCTTCCGGGGCTACGGCACCGGGGCTTTGGTGGAGGACAACGCCTTCGCCCAGAACGCCGCCGACGCCGCCAATGCGGGGCTGACGGTGGGCGTTTACTTCTACTCTCAGGCCGTCACGGAGGAGGAAGCCGCCGAGGAAGCCCGGTTCGTGGTGGAGCGGCTCCGGGGGACGAACGTCAGCGGCCCCATTGCCTATGATCTGGAATTTTACACGGCGGACGAGGCCCGGACCGACGATCTCACCGGCGAACAGGCCACCCAGAACGCCCTCGCCTTCTGCGACGTGATCCGTCAGGCGGGCTATGAGCCGGTGGTCTACATGAACCTCCACTGGGCCGGAAGTATGTACGGCATGGAGGAGCTGGCGCACCTGCCGGTCTGGCTGGCCAGCTACGGCCCCGTCCCGGCGCTGGACCGGGGCGTGACCCTCTGGCAGTACAGCGAGAGCGGCGTTGTGGACGGCATCGAGGGTCCTGTGGATCTGGATCTGTGGTTCACCAAGGAATAGCGCCCCTCAACTCCCCGCGAAAAAAGACGATCTTCATGCGCCGCCCCGCGGCGGCCCCTAAAAAGATCAATGACCAAGGAGGTCCCCTATGCGGCTTTCTATTAAAACCTGCACATTGGATATGCCCTTTGCGGCCATGCTGGATTTCTGCGTGGCGCAGGGCGTTCAGGCGGTGGAGATCGGCACCGGCAACTGGTCCGGCGCGCCCCACATCGACTTGGACGAGCTGCTTGGCTCCGAAACGGCCCGGCAGCGCTGGATGGACCAGCTTCGCCGCCGGAATATCGCCCTGTGCGCCCTGAACTGCTCCGGCAACCCCCTTGCCTTCCAGAAGGACTGGGAGGTGACGGAGAAAACCTTCCGTCTGGCGAAGCTGCTGGGCGTGGAGAAGATCGTGATGATGAGCGGCCTGCCCGCCGGCTGTCCCGGCGACAAGACCCCCGTCTGGATCACCACCAGTTGGCCGCCGGAGACCCAGGACATTCTGGACTACCAGTGGAACGAGGTGGCCATCCCCAAGTGGAAGGAACTGGTCCGTATGGCGGAGGACTGCGGCATCCGTCAGATCGCGCTGGAAAACCACGGGATGCAGCTGGTGTACAACCCGGAGACCCTGTTCCGCCTGCGGGAAGCCGTTGGCCCCATGGTGGGCATGAATCTGGACCCCTCCCACCTGTTCTGGATGGGCGGCGACCCCATCGAGGCCGCCCGGGTGCTGGGGGAGCAGGGCGCTCTCTACCATGTCCACGGCAAGGATTCCCGCCCGGAACGGCGGATGGTCGGACCAAACGGCCTTTTGGACACGAAGACCATCGACCAGTTCCGCACGCGTTCGTGGAATTACGTGGCTGTGGGCTGCGGCCACGGTGCCCAGTGGTGGAAGGAGTTTTTCTCCACCGTGCGGATGGCGGGCTATGACGGCGACGTATCTCTGGAAATGGAGGACCTGACCATGCCCATGCTGGAGGGCCACCTGACCTCCCTCCGGGTATTGAAGGAGGCACTGGTGCTGTAACACTCCTTGCTAAGGTTGACGCCCCCCTCGGCTAAAGCCGTGGGGAGCGTCGGTTCACTCAACGATATCTAATGCAATCCCCGGAAGCCTTTTTACGGGGGAACAAGGTGCGGCTTATATCCCTAAGCCTAAAGGCAGGATATTATGCCACGTGCGATAATATTTATTTTCAGATGGGATAAAGAATATTGAAAAACACCCAAAAAAATTGCTATAATATTCACAACTCATTTTAAATGTATGGGAGTACAGCTTTCTCATGTTTGCGCCCATTTTGGTGTTGAGCGCGTGTCCGTTTGGCATCTACCGCTTAACCCATAATGAGGAGTATGTTGCCCAGAGTGAGGTGATTGGATGAAATGGCTGCAGCAAAAATGGTACGATGTATCGATTCGTACAAAAAGTATATTGCTGATGGGCATGATGCTTGCGGTCACTTGGGTTTTGGTGGCGTTGGTAATGATTCAACTTCATACGTTCAGCGAAAGATCTTCCGTTATTATGGATGAATATATGGATATTACTGGCTTCATGGACGCGTTTTCTGCTGAAAATGCATCTTTGGAAGCGTATATGAGGCCCATACAACCCATAGACGCAAAGGAGGACTATCTGGCGGCAATCCAGATGACGAACCGCTGTCTGGAGGAACTGTGCCCCGACTTGCAAGCAGACCGGCGGGAAGAATACGCACTCAAGCGGGCCATCCGCAACGCAATGTCCTACTACCGGGAATCACAACATGTTTTGCTGGATGCCGAAAAGCCGTCAGAGATGATTGAGCATTATCTTCTCTTGAAAACGCAGTCTTCTTATATAGATGGTTACACCAGGGACCTGCTCCACAGCCAAATGGTACAAGGCGGCATGCAGTGGCAGGAAGCTGATCGAATAAACGCCCGCAGCAGCAAGCAGTTTGTGGCGTTTTTGATCGTCGCTACAGTTCTGATGGGGTTGACGCTGGTTGTGTTCAAGCGAAGCATTCTGGCCCCCTTGGCCGCACTGGGACAGGCAGCGGATACCATTAGCGCTGGTCACTATGAAGCTCCGCCCGTAGTTGTCCGCGGTGATGACGAGCTGGGGCGAACCGCAAAGTCCTTCAATCTGATGCAAGCGGAGATCCGACACACGATATGGGCTCTTGAAAAGCAGTCTGAGATGGAAAAGCATCTGCTGGAAAAAGAGGTGGAGGCGGCGCAGATGCAGAAAAAACTGCAGGAGGGCCGCTTCGCCCAGCTTCAAAGCCAGATCAATCCTCACTTCCTGTTCAACACCCTCAGCACCATTGCCGCGCTGGCGCACGAAGAACAGGCACCACTGTCAGAGGATCTGATTCTGCGTCTGTCTAATTTTTTCCGGTATTCGCTGGAAAGCGATGAGAAGATCGTTGCATTGGGGCGGGAAATCGGGCTTCTGCGGGATTATATGGAACTGCAGGAGACACGATACGGCGACCGCATTACTATGGAAGTCCATGCTGATCCTGCACTTTCTGATGTTCCCGTTCCGAAATTTATCCTCCAGCCGTTGGTGGAAAACGCAATCATTCACGGGCTGAAGGAATGCGGTGGATTGGTGCGTGTCCGCACGTTCCGGGGGCGTCGGGGAATTACGATTATGGTTACTGACAACGGCTGCGGTTTCTGTCCGCAGCAGAGCGGCGGAACCACCGCGCATCATTCTGTAGGACTGGATAATATTCGGGAACGGATGGAACTCAGCGGCGGCAAAATGGATGTATTCAGCCGTCCCGGTCTGGGGACCTGTGTAAGATTGATTGTAGGGGAGGAATTGCATGTTCAAGGTGCTGGTGGCTGAGGATGAACCCAAAAGTCGGGGGGCGCTGATCTCCCGGCTCAGAGGGATCTTAGGTGATGCCGCACTGATTGAGGCGGCATCGGATGGAAATGACGCAGTGGACAAGGCTCTTCGCGTACAGCCGGACGTAATATTTATGGACATTGAAATGCCCGGAAAAAATGGGTTGGAAGCCGCAGCGGTCATTAAAAAGCAAATCCAAACGGTCCACATCATTTTCCTTACCGCCTATGATCGGTTTGATTATGCAGTGGGGGCGATCCGTTCCGGTGGCGAGGACTATATTCTAAAACCGGTTGGCGAGGTGGAACTGCGGGAAAGCCTCCAGAAGTTTTTTGACCTACAGACCTGCGTTGTGCCGAAGACCTCTCCCTTTGAGTCGGAGCTGGCTGTATGGGTGCAGCGCCATTATGCAGAGGATATGGCACTGGAAGACGCAGCCGCAAGCATGGGAATGAGTCCGTTTTATTTTTCGAGGCAAGTAAAGGCGGTTACCGGAAAGACCTTTTTGGATTATCTGACGTCTTACCGCATCGAAAAGGCCAAGAAGCGCTTGACTTCTACAGACCTCTCCGTCAGCGACGTAGGACATTCCGTTGGATATGCCGATTCCAATTATTTCACAAAGGCATTTAAAAAAGTGGTAGGATGTACACCGACGGCTTATCGAAACACGGTTGTATCATCCACGGAATAAAGACACAACAGCAGGCGGCTTGCCTGCTGTTGTTAATTTTGCACAATTTTAACAAATATTCTTTGGATGTTGGCAAAAAAATAACGGCTAAACCGCAAGAGTTTACGATTTCTTAATATTTTGTTCTCAGATACAATCAAATTATAGAAGTGATCCTGATTAGGATCATAAAAAGTTTGATAGGAGAAAAGAAGATGAAAAAGTTTGTTACCTCCCTTCTGGCGATGGTCATGCTGCTGAGCCTGTGCACCGGCTGCGGTGGGCAGAAGGACAGCTCTTCCACTGGCGACACTGCTTCTGCAGGTACCCCTTCCGCTGAGACTGTGGTTCTGCGTCTGGCCAACAGCCACAACGCTGAGCACATCACCAGCCAGGCCTGCCAGATGTTCGCTGATCTGGTAAACGAAAAGACTGATGGCCGCATCACCATCGAGTGCCACTTTGCCGGTGAACTGGGCGACGAGCGCTCCACCATCGAGCAGTGCCAGTTCGGCGGTCTGGACTTCACCCGTGTTTCTTCCGGTGCCTCTGCTGAGTTCGCTCCTCTGATGAACGCTCTGCAGATGCCCTATGAGTACACCAGCGTGGATCACCTCTTTGAGGTTCTGGACGGCGAGATCGGTCAGGAAGTCTTTGAGACCTTCAAGGACAACAACCTGGTGGGTATCACCTATCTGCATCCCGGTTCCAGAAACTTCTTCAACTCCAAGAAGGAGATCCACACCCCCGCCGATCTGGCCGGCATGAAGATCCGTGTGTCCGAGTCCGACCTGATGCTGACCCTGATGGACTGCCTGGGTGCTGCCGGCGTGGGTCTGCCCTTTAACGACACTTACTCTTCCATTCAGACCAACGTTGTGGATGGCGCTGAGAACAACATGACTTCTTACATCGAGATGTCTTTCTGGGAGGTTGCTCCCTACTGGACCTATGACGGCCATTCCTACATGCCTGACATGATCCTGGCTTCCAAGCAGACCATGGATAAGCTGTCTGCTGAGGATCAGCAGATCATCTTCGACTGTGCCAAGGAAGCCGAGGTCTGGCATCGCAATGCTTGGGAAGAGTCCGAAGCCAAGAACGCCAAGATCGCTGAAGAGAAGGGCTGCACCCTCACCACTCTGACCGATGAAGAGGTCAAGCTGTTCCAGGATGCTGTTGCACCTATGTATGATACCTTCCTGAATGCTGATCAGAAGGCCATTGTGGAGCGCGTTCAGGCTCTGGGCTGATCTATGCTGGTAAAGGGCGGCCCATCCGGGCCGTCCTTTCAATTTGCGAATTACTAGAAAGGAGTCTGCACTATGCGTATTCTGCAGAAAGCCAGCCGTTTTCTGTTCAAGGCACTGGAATGGTTTGCCATTATTTGCATGGTGGTCCTGACCGTCATCGTTTTCACGGATGTAATCCTGCGTTATATCTTCAAGCAGGGCTTTCCTTGGACCCAGGAGGTTGCCACGCTGATGCTGGTATGGTTCAGCCTGATCGGCATGGCCATCGGTGTTCTGGAAAAAATCCACATCAGCATTGAAATGTTTACGTCTAAACTGCCCGCGAAGGTCATTCGGGTGCTGGAAAGCATTGACCATATTCTGATTGCTGTATTCGGCGGGGCTATGGTGTACTATGGTCTGCTCATTATGAACATGACCAAAATGTCCACCCTGCCGGCTACGAAAATGCCCAGCTCCGTACTTTATGTGATTCTGCCCCTGTCCGGTCTTTTGGTGCTGCTGAATGCTATTTTGGTTGCGGCGGGCCAGGATAAGAAGATTTTTGAGAAAGATAGCGAAACCGCAAAGGAGGATGACCATGCCTGATACAACCATTGCCATTGCCATCATGCTGGGGTCCTTCGTCCTGCTGCTGATGGCGCGGATGCCCATTTCTTTCACGCTGGGCATCTCCTCTGTTCTGACGGCGCTGTATCTGAACATCCCACTGGCTACACTGTTTCAGCGAATGGTCAGCGGTGTTCAGTCCTTCTCCCTGCTGGCGATCCCCTTCTTTATTCTGGCCGGTGAGATCATGGGACAAGGCGGCATTTCCCGTCGGCTCATTACTCTGGCAAACGCATGCGTCGGATGGATGCGAGGCGGTTTGGCTCAGGTGAATATCCTGGCCTCCATGTTCTTTGGCGGTATTTCCGGTTCCGCCGTGGCGGATACGTCCTCCATCGGCTCCATTCTCATCCCCATGATGACGGATTCCGGCTATGATAAGGACTTCTCTGTGGCGGTCACGGTCACCTCTTCCTGCCAAGGCGTTATGATCCCGCCTTCCCATAACATGATCCTGTTTGCTATGGCGGCAGGCGGCGGCGTATCCATCGGCCAGCTGTTCATGGGCGGCCTGATCCCCGGCATCCTGTTGGGCGTGGCTCTGATGATCATAACCGCCATTATCGCACGGAAGCGCAACTATCCCAAGGGCCGGGTCATGTCTCTGAAGGAGATCTGGAAGGCCACCAAAGATGCTCTGCTGGGCCTGATGACCTGCATCATCATCGTGGGCGGCGTGATCCTCGGTTGGTTTACTGCCACGGAATCCGCTGCTGTGGCCGTGGTGTATGCATTCATTGTCACGTTCTTTGTCTATCGTGAAATCCCGCTGCGGCAGTTTGGTGACATCCTGCGGAAGTCCCTGCGGACCATCGCCATGGTCATGGCTCTGATCTCCACAGCCTCTATGTTCGGCTGGCTGCTGGCCTATCTGAAGGTGCCCACCATGGTCACCAATCTGCTTTTAGGTGTTTCCGACAACAAAGTGGTCATTCTGTTGCTCATCAACGTCATGTGCCTGATTCTGGGCTGCATCATGGATATGGGTCCCCTGATCCTGATCCTGACGCCGATCCTGCTGCCCGTGGCTACGCAGTTGGGCATGGCGCCGATTCAGTTTGGCGCAATGCTGATTTTGAATCTGGCCATCGGTCTCTGCACGCCTCCCGTGGGTGCCGCTCTATTTGCCGGCTGCTCCATCGGCCGCATCAAAATTGAAGATGCCACAAAGGCTTGCCTGCCGTTCTATGCTATGATGATTCTGGTGCTGATGCTGGTTACATTCTGGCAGCCTCTGTCCATGTTTGTTCCTCAGCTCATGATGAAGTAATCGCTCCGATGCGATTTCTATAAAATCGAAAAGGTATGCGTGTTCGAGGCCCCCGCTCTCTTCTGTTCTATGGCAGAAGAGAGCGGGAGCTGTTTTGTCAGCCAGTAAGGAGTTTCAATGGCGACGAGTATATTTTAAATGGGGGAGACTGTATTTACATTGATGCCAACACGGATCACAGCTATCACAAACTGGGTGACGAGGAGTGCGTCAGCGTTTGGATCTATGCGTCCTCCCACGCCACACCCATGGCAGATTCCTTTGTTCTCTGATAGCATTTGCCGCATGAGTCGGTCTCTGTAAATTCCCCCAATAAAAGTCATAGGAGGCGTGTCTGTTGACACGCCTCCTATGTTCTTATATTTCTTGCATTTCCGGTCATTTCACCGTGCAGGCTGATGGGAAAATGTCCCGTACAGGGGAAATTTCCCCCTCTATTGCTGTAATATTGTTCCGCTTTACAGCAGGCCCTGCAGGAAGATCACAACGATCAGCGCCGGCAGAATGAACTGGAAATAGGGCTTCAGCCACTTGGCGAATTTCAGGCCCTTGCCCTTGTTGGCCTCCGCCACATACTTGTCGAAGCCCCAGCCCCATTTGCTGACGCAGAACAGCAGATACACCAGAGAGCCGATGGGCAGCAGCAGGTTGCTCACGAGGAAGTCCTCGCTGTCCAGCACGTCCTTGCCCAGAATGGGGTGGAAATCGCTCCAGATATTGTAGCCAAACACGCAGGGCAGACTCAGGAGGGCCAGCAGCACGCCGTTGATGAGCACAGCCTTCTTGCGGCTGATGCCGAAGGTGTCCATGCAGACGGCCAGAATGTTCTCAAACACCGCCAGCACCGTGGAGAAGCTGGCGAACACCATGAACAGGAAGAACAGCGTGCCCCAGAAGCGGCCGCCGGACATGTTCACGAACAGAGGCGGCAGGGTCTGAAAGATCAGCGCGGGGCCTTCACCGGGCGCAACGCCGAAGGTGAAGCAGGCAGGGAAAATGATGGCGCCCGCCATGAGGGCCACGAAGGTATCCAGAATGCAGATGCGGACAGCCTCGCCGGGGAGGGTCTGCTCATCGCTCATGTAGCTGCCGAAGATCTCCATGGCGCCGATGCCCAGAGACAGGGTGAAGAACGCCTGATTCATCGCGTCGGTGATGAGGCTGCCGAGACCGTGCTCCCGGATGGTGTCCACGGAGGGCAGCAGGTAGAACTTCATGCCCTCCGCCGCGCCGGAGAGGGTCAGGCTGTGGACCGCCAGCACCACGATCAGCGCCAGCAGGCAGATCATCATGACCTTGGTCACCCGCTCCAGGCCCTTCTGAAGGCCGAAGCTGCACACGATCAGGCCGGTGACCACCACCAGCTCCGTGAAGATGACCATGGAGCCGGGGCTGCCCAGCATGGTGCCGAACATCCCGGAGATCTCATCGCCGGTCATACCGGCGTGGAAGCCGCCGGTGAGGAATTTGCCGAAGTAGTTCACCATCCAGCCGGTGACGGTGGTGTAATACATCATCAGCAGATAGCAGCCCGCCAGACAGAACCAGCCGTGGATGTGCCACTTGGAGCCGGGCTTTTCCAGATTCTTGTAGGCCAGCACGGCGCTCTTGCGGCCGCCGCGGCCCACCGCCAGTTCCATGGTCATCACGGGGACGCCCAACAGCAGCAGGCACACCAGATAGAACAGGACGAAGTAGCCGCCGCCGTTCTTGCCGGTAATATAGGGGAAGCGCCACACGTTGCCGATGCCGATGGCGCATCCGGCGCTCACCAGCAGGAAGCCCAGCCGGGAGCCGAAGGATTCTCTTTGCATTTCTAAGTACCTCGCTTACACACAACAAATATGCACTTATCTTAGCGAAAAAAATCCCCCTTTACAAGGGGGATTTTTTCATGATAAAATAAGAAAAACTTATTTTATGTCGTGGGAGGGCGTTATGAATCGAAATCAGCTGAAGTATTTCGTGGCCGCGGCGGAGAGCCGCAGCTTCACGAAAGCCGCCGAGCAGTTCTACATTTCCCAGACCGCCATCACCCAGCAGATCCGTCTGCTGGAGGAGACGCTGGGCTGTCCCCTCTTTGACCGGAGCACCCGCCCCGTGAGCCTGACCCCCGCGGGGACCATCTTCCTCCGGGAGGCCAAGGGGATCTTAGAGCGGATGAGCCGGGCGCAGGAGCGGGTCCATGACGCCTCCACCGGACTCTCCGGCACGCTGCGGGTGGGCTACGTCCGGGGGTACGAGCGCAGCGACCTGTCCGCCCATATCCGCCAATTTCACCAGCAGAACAGCAACGTGCTCATCACCTTTTACCGCTGCTCCACCGACGCGCTGGCGGCGGGGCTGCTGCACCATGAATATGACATCATTTTCACCTGGGACAGTACCAACCTGAAAACCCAGGAGGGCGTGGCCTGCCGCACCGTGGAAAAGGCCCGGTTGGTGGTGGCGCTGTACGCCGGACACCCGCTGGCCCAGCGACAGCAGCTCCGGCGGCAGGAGCTGCGGGGAGAGACCATCCTCTATATGTCCCCTGACGCCGCCGACGATTCCTACGGCGACGCCTTTTTCATGCAGCTTTACAACGAGGCGGGCTACAAGCCCAACATCCTCTTCCGCTCCGCCGACACGGAGAGCATCCTCATGATGGTCTCCGCCGAGGAAGGCATTTCCATCCTCCCCGCCTACTGCGTGGAAAAGCTCTACAACGCCGACAATCTGGTGTTTGTCCCCCTCATCGGCGAGGGAGAGGTGGAGGAGATCATCGCCGCGTGGCAGACCACCAACCCCAACCCCGCGCTGGCCCGGTTTCTGGCTATGACTCCTCCCCAATGGGAATGAGCCGTCCCGTGTCCGCCCCGCCCCGGTGAGAAATGGAGAGCACCGTCCGGTCCGCCGCGGCCCGCTTCAAGGCCCGCAGCACCGCCCGCTCCGTCTCCGCGTCCAGATTGGCTGTGATCTCGTCCAGCAAAAGCAGCTTGGGGTCCGCCGCCACCGCCCGGGCGATGGACAACAGCTGCCACTGTCCCTGAGAGAAAATGTCCGGGGTGCAGGAGGTGTCATAGCCCTGCGGCAGGGCACCGATGGCCTCCGCCAGTCCCGCCAGCTCCGCGGCCCGGCGGACCTGTCCCTCCGTGATGGTGTCATCATACAGGGTGATCTGGTCCCGGACGGTGCCGGGGACCGGATGGAACCGCTGCTCCACATAGCCGTACAGTGCCCGCCGCTGCGGGCCGGTGAGGGACCGGGGATCCACGCCCTGGATCCGGACGGTGCCCCGCCGGGGGGCATACAGCCCCAGCACCAGCTTGAACACGGTGCTCTTTCCCGCGCCGGTCCGGCCGGACAGGGTAGCCAGCTCTCCCTCCCGGATCTCCATATTTAAGTGGTACAGAACGTTCTGCCCTGCCTCATAGCCGAAGTCCACATCCCGCAGCTCCACCATGGGAGCGGCGGGATTTTCCGTTTCCGGGGCCACTGTCTCCTGCTCCGGCTGGGCCAGAAAGTCATTGATCCGGCGAACGCCCGCCACGGCGGACTGGATGGTCTGGATCTCCATGCCCAGACTTTCCAACGGGGAAAAGATCTGGCTGATGTAGTTCATCACCGTCACGGCGGTACCGGCGGTCATGCCGAACAGCGTCAGCACCGCCGGGTCTCCGGAGGCGGACAGCAGCATGACCGCGCCCACCACAGCGGCGTTCACCGTGAGGATCACGGGGGAATACAGGGCGTCATAGAAGTTGGTGCCCTCAATGGCCCGGTAGCTCTCCCCCAGCGCACCGTCATACCGGGTCTCCATGTAGGTCTCCTTGCCCAGCGTGCGGATGGTGCGGAGATTCCGCACCGTCTCCGGCACATATCCGGAGGCCCGGCTCACCGCCTTCCGGTTTTTCAGCTGATTGTGCAGCATCCGCTTCTGGACGAACCGTGTAAAGAGGAACAGCACCGGCAGCAGCGCCAGCAGCAGATAGGCAAGACCCCGGCTGCACTGCCACACCACGATCAGAATGCTGAGGATCCGGCAGGCGTCCGCCGCCATGCTGATGATCCCGGCGGTGAACAGGGTCTCCACCGTGTCCACGTCCCCCACAAAGCGAGACACCAGCGCCCCCGGCTCCTGACGGTTCAGCTCGTCGGCGGGCAGGTGGCCCTCCTTTTCCATCAGGCGGCCCCGCAGGGCGTGGGTGGTTTTCTGGCCGAATACCGTCAACGCGCTCTCCCGGACGGATTCCAGCCCTCCCGCCAGTGCGGTGAAGGCCAGATACCACAGGGGCAGGCGGAGGGTCAGCCTCTCCCCGGCGGTGAGGCCGTCCACAATGCGGCCCAGCACCAGCGGCGGCACCAGCGCCGCGCCTACGGCCCCTGCCACCACCGCCAGAATGGTAAGGGACAGCCAGAGGTGGCCTTTCACCGTTTCCAGTACCACAGTCCCCACATGGACTGCTTTTTTGCGGTCATTCATGGCTGTTCTCCTCTCTGCGCGTCAAACTGCGCCGCGTAATCCGGGGTATTCCCTACCAATTCCTCGTGGGTCCCCACCTTGGCCTCCCCGTTTTCCAGCCAGATCACCCGATCCAGCTCCGGGAACAGGTACAGCCGGTGGGAGATCAGAATCACCACACTGTCCGCCGCCAGACGCCGCAGATGGGCGAAGATCTCCGTCTCCGTGGCCCGGTCCAGCGCCGAAAAGGGATCGTCCAGAATCAGCAGAGGCCTTTGATGGGCCAGCGTCCGGGCCAGCGCCAGCCGCTGGGCCTGACCGCCGGAAAGCCGGACGCCGCCGGTGCCCACCCGGGTCTCCAGCCCCTCCGTCATGGCCGCCACTTCGCCGTCCAGACACACAGCCCGGAGGTAATCCATGGGATCGCCCGTGTCTCCCAGCAGCACATTTTCCCGGATCGTGCCGCTGAACAGCTCCGGGTCATGGCCCAGATACCCTACGAGGCCCGTTCGCTCCCAAGGGGACAGCTCCGCCAGCTCCCGGCCGTCCAGCCGGATGCTGCCGCCGTAGGGCTGCTCGCAGAGGAACGCCTTGCCCAGCGTGGATTTGCCGCAGGCCACCGGCCCGGTGACGCCGATGATCTGCCCCCGGCAGGCGGTCAGATCCAGCCCGGAGAACAGCGGCGCGTCACCGGGATAGCCGCAGGTGAGGTCTCGGATCTCCAGACGCTCCACCCTGCCGGCGGAAACGGCAGGCACAGCGGGGATCTCCCGCATTAGAGGTTGGATGCGCTTCCAGGACACCTGCGCCTTGTGGACTGCATTGAACAGCTTCGCCGCCTTGGAAGATTTGGTGGCCAGCTTGGTAAAGCAGGCCAGAAACGTGGTGAATTCCGCGATGGACCAGACCGTCCAGCCGGTGCCCAGCACGTTTTTCCCGCCGAAATACAGGATCAGCGCCGCGCCGATCATGGAGAGCACCCGGTACAGCGGCGGCAGGGACGCTGTCCACAGGTTTGCCTTTACAGCGGCGTGTTCGTAAGCGGTGAGGTGCTCCTCATAGGCTGCCCGGCGCTCCTCCTCCCGGCCAAAGACCCGGTAGGTCAGGGCGTTGACCGCCCGATCCATGGTGGCGGCGTTCAAGGCCCCGGCCTGCTCCTTGAAGGCCGCACCGGTGCGCTGGACGGGCCGCTTCATCCGCTCCGCCAGCGCGTAGCTCCCCGGCAGAAAGGCCATGGACAGCAGCGCCAGCCGCCAGTCATACCACAGCAGCATCCCGGCATAGGCCGCCAGGGCCACGCCGGTGTCAAATACCTCCGTGGTGAATTTCCGCATCCCCTCGGCGCAGTCGTCCACGTCGGAAATGGCCTTGGTCAGCACCGTTCCCGCGCCCTCACGCTCCAAGTCCCCCCGATCCGACCGGACCAGCGCGCCGTACAGGACCCGCTTCATGCGGCGGTTCACCTTGTTGGCAAAGCGCCGGACATAGAACCGCTTCAAAAACCGAAGTCCCTGCACCGCGGCGACAACGGCGATGTACCCCGCCGCCAGAGAGACCATGGCGGAAAAGCTGCCCTCTCCCAAGAGGATCCGGGCCAGCGTTTCCGTCATCTGTCCCTCGAACCACGGGCCTGCCACCAGACCTATATTATAGAGGAGACCCGTCACGGTGATGACCGCCAGCACCCCGGATTCCGCCCGGAAATAGGAGCTGACCCGGTCCGGCGGAAGCTGCCGCTTACTCATGGCGCTCCCCCTCCCCCTGCTCCGTCAGGGCCGTGATGTGGGGGAACCCCGCCCGGCTCTCCTGCTTGGAACGGCGATAGATAGTGTCCAGCGTTTTGCAGAAAGCGATCTTCTCCGCCTCCGGCAGCTCCGCCAGCAGCCATTCATAAAAGGTGGTCTCCACCTGCGCCTTGGAGTTCCGCAGGCCCTCCGCCTTTTCCGTGGCGAAAAGCAGCTGGCTGCGGCCGTCCTTGGGGTTGGCCTGCCGGATCAGGTAGCCCTTGGCCTCCAGACTGGCCGCACGGCGGGCGGCGGCTCCCTTGTCCATCCGGAGCTGCTCCCGGACCTCCGCCTGCGTGATGCCGGGATGGTGGCGCACCAGATGGATGAAATCGTATTCCGCTGTGCCGATACCGTCCTCCTTCAGCGTCCGGACGGCCAGCTTGCTGGCCTCCCGCGCGATTTTCGTGATCTTGCGCTCTGTGAGATCCATAGCGTTCCTTTCCCCGGAGCCTGTGCTCGGTCGAGAAATAGTTGCAGATACATCTTTCTGATTGGATGATAGTACATCCAGTTTCCCCTGTCAATCAAAAAATAGGCTGCGCCCCCCACTTTCCCCGGTTTTAACCGTTTATTCACAATTTTTGTCTTGACAATGGGAGGGGCGTCCGCTATTATATAGTTCAATTCTTTTAGTTAAATTATTTTAAGTAAATGTTTTTAACTAACAAGAGCCGACTTTCACCGAAACAAGGAGACATATCATGGAATTTGAAAAAGTGCGTGACATCATTGTCGAGACTCTGGGCTGCGATGCCGAAGCCGTGACCCCCACCGCTTCTCTGGCTGACGATCTGGGCGCCGATTCTCTGGCCGCCGTGGAGTTGGTCATGGCCCTGGAGGAGGCCGCCGGCATCTCCATCGCCGAGGAGGACGCCGCTAACCTGAAAACGGTGGGCGACATCATGACCTATCTGGCCGCTCACAAGAATTAACGTGCGTCCGCCGGAGGGTACAGACCCTCCGGCGGTCCGGTTTTGCGAGGAAAGGATATTCCATGACCAATCAAGAACTGAACGACCTGCTGGCCCGCTTCGAGGGCAGTTCCCTGTCCAAACTAAAGCTGTCCACCCAGGATTTTACCATAGAAATGGAGCGGGCCGTCTCCGCTCCCGCCGCGCCGGTGATCCCGGCAGCGGCTGCTGCCCCGGCAGTGCCCGCGGCCGCTGAGCCGGAGGGCGAGACTGTCACCGCCCCCATGGTGGGCACCTTCTACGCCGCCTCCGCCCCGGAGCAGCCCCCCTTTGTGAAGGTGGGCGACCGGGTGCGCAAGGGCCAGCCCGTCTGCCTGCTGGAGGCCATGAAGATGATGAGCGAGATCCCCGCCCCCTGTGACTGCGAGATCACAGCGGTTCTGAAGGAAAACGGCGCGCTGGTTTCCTTCGGGGAGCCTCTGTTCCGCTATCAGCCATGCTGAAGCGGGTATTGATCGCCAACCGGGGGGAGATCGCCCTCCGGGTGCGGCGGGCCTGCCGGGAGGCGGGCATCGAGACGGTCTCGGTGTATTCTCAGGCGGATGCGGAGGCCCTCCACGTCCAGTTGGCCACCCGGTCCGTGTGCATCGGCCCTCCACGGGCCGCTGACAGCTACTTAAATCCCACGGCGCTGCTCTCCGCCGCCATAGCCACCGGCTGCGACGGTCTGCACCCCGGCTACGGGTTTCTGTCGGAAAACCCGGAATTTGCCGACGCCTGCGCGGAAAACGGCATCACCTTCATCGGTCCCTCCGGGGACGCCATCCGGAAGGCGGGCTCCAAATCCGCCGCCCGAGACCTGATGCGCGCCGCCGGGGTCCCCGTGACCCCCGGTTCCGACGGGCCGGTATCCTCCGTGGAGGACGCTCTGGCCGTGGCGGAGACGGTGGGCTATCCTGTTTTGCTGAAGGCCAGCGCCGGTGGCGGCGGCCGGGGCATCCGCCGCTGCGACAGTTCTAAAGACCTGCCCGACGCTTACGCCGCCGCCAAAGCGGAGGCCAACGCCTGCTTCGGAAACGACGAGATGTATCTGGAAAAGCTGGTGCTGGAGCCCCGGCACATCGAGTTTCAGATCCTGGCGGACCGGCAGGGCCACGTCATCCATCTGGGAGACCGGGACTGCTCCATCCAGCGCCGGAACCAGAAGCTCATCGAGGAAGCCCCCGCCCGGTGTCTGACACCGGAACTGCGGGAGGAGATGGGCCGGGCCGCCGTGAAAGCGGCGCAGGCCGTCCGCTATGAGGGCGCGGGCACTGTGGAATTTCTGCTGGACAGCGACGGGCAACATTTCTACTTTATGGAGATGAACACCCGGATCCAGGTGGAGCACGGCATCACGGAGATGATCACCGGCGTGGATCTGGTGCGTCAGCAGCTGCGCATCGCCTCCGGTCTGCCCCTTGACCTGACTCAAGAGGACGTGACCCTCACCGGCCACGCCATCGAGTGCCGCATCAACGCCGAGGACCCCACGGCCAATTTCCGGCCCTGCCCCGGCAAGGTGGAATTTCTCCACTTCCCCGGCGGCCCCGGCGTCCGGGTGGACTCCGCCCTCTATAACGGCTGCACCCTCTCCCCCTATTACGATTCTCTGGCCGCCAAGGTGATGGTCCACGCCCCCACCCGGCTGGAGGCCATTCGAAAAATGCGGCGCTGTCTGGAGGAATTTACCTTAGAGGGCTTCCCCACCAATGCGGAGCTGTCCTATGAGCTGCTGTTCCACCCCACCTTTGTCCGGGGCGGCTGCACCACCGCCTTTCTGGACCGAAGCCTGCCGGAGCTGCTGGAATTCAGCCGCCGGGTAGACGATCACAAAGGATAATACATGGAAAACATTTTTGCGAAACGCCGGGCGCGGCTGCTGGCCATGAAAGCCATGCGGGAGAATTACGTCCCCGGCGAAAAGTTAGTCACCTGCCCCCATTGCGGCGGGGAGAGCCAGCGCAAGGACGTGGCGGCGGCGCTGTCCGTCTGCCCCCTGTGCGGCTGCCACTTCCCCATGGGGGCCTATTACCGGCTCAGCAGCGTGCTGGACCCGGGCTCCTTCCGGGAGCTGCATGAAAAGCTGACGGCCAGCGACCCCCTCCGCTTCCCCGGCTACGGGGCCAAGCTGGACGGCGCCCGCCGCAAGACCGGCATGAACGAGGCCGTGGTCACCGCCACCGGCACCGTGGGCGGAAGCCGCTGCGTGGTGGGCGTGCTGGACAGCCGCTTTCTCATGGGCAGCATGAGCGCCGCCGTAGGGGAAAAGCTGACGCTGGCCATCGAGTACGCCGGGAAAAACAAACTGCCCCTGATCCTTTTTGCCGCCAGCGGCGGGGCGCGGATGCAGGAGGGCATTTTGTCTCTCATGCAGATGGCGAAAACCAGCGCGGCTCTGGCCCGGTTTTCGGAAAAGGGACTGCTGTACATCTCCGTTCTCACGGACCCCACCACCGGCGGCGTCACCGCCAGCTTTGCCTCGTTGGGTGACATTATTCTGGCCGAACCCGGTGCGCTTATCGGCTTCGCCGGGCCTCGCGTCATTCAGCAGACCATCGGCGAGACCCTGCCGGAGGGCTTTCAGCGGGCGGAGTTTCAGATGGAGCACGGCTTTGTGGACGCGGTGGTCCCCCGGAAGGACCTGCGGGACACCCTCATCCGTCTGCTGAAGCTCCACGGGAAAGGAGAACGCCATGGCTGAGAAAACCGCCGCGGAGCGGGTGGCGCTGGCCCGCCATCCCCAGCGGCCCAATATCACGGACTATATCGACGGACTGTTCACCGATTTCTTTGAGCAGCGGGGAGACCGGGCCTGCCGGGAGGACCCCGCCATTTTAGGCGGCATCGCCCTGTTCCACGGGCGGCCCGTCACCGTTATCGGCACCCGGAAAGGCAAAACGCTGGAGGAAAACCTCCGGTGCAACTTCGGGATGCCGGGGCCGGAGGGCTACCGCAAGGCGCTGCGGCTCATGAAGCAGGCGGAGAAGTTCCGCCGCCCTATTTTTACCTTCATCGACACCGCCGGTGCCTATCCCGGTCTGGAGGCCGAGGAGCACGGTCAGGGCGAGGCCATCGCCCGGAACCTCTTTGAGATGAGCCGTCTGACGGTGCCTGTCATCGCCGTCGTCACCGGGGAGGGCAACAGCGGCGGCGCGCTGGCGCTGGCTGTGGCCGACCGGGTGCTGATGCTGGAAAACGCCGTGTACGCCATTTTGTCCCCGGAGGGCTTCGCCTCCATCCTGTGGAAGGACGCCCAGCGCTCCGGCGAGGCAGCGGAGCTGATGAAGCTCACCGCCCCGGAGCTGAAAAAACTGGGGGTTATCGATGGCATCGTCCGGGAGCCGGAGGGCGGCGCGCAGACCGACCCCAGCCGGACGCTGTGGAATCTGGACCGGGCGCTGACCGCCTGTCTGGAACCCCTGCTGAAGGAAAGCGCCGTCAGCCTGACGGAACGGCGCTATCAGAAATTCCGCGCCCTTGGCCGCGGGAAGGAGGATGCATGAACGGGATCAAGCTCCGGGGCACAGGCCGCTGTGTCCCCGCCAATACCGTCACCAATGACGATCTTTCCCGGCTGGTGGATACCAATGACGAGTGGATCACCGCCCGCACAGGCATCCGCAGCCGCTACCGCTGTGAAAAAGAGACTCTCACGGAGCTGTGCGTCAGCGCCGCGCGGGACGCCCTGCACATGGCCGGGATCACCCCGGCGGACATCGGCGTGTGCATCGTGGCCACCGTCTCGGCGGACACTGTGGTGCCCTCTGCCGCCTGTATGCTGCAACGGGCGCTGGGTCTGCCGGAAGATACCCCCTGTTTTGACCTGAACGCCGCCTGCACCGGCTTTGTATATGCCCTGCACACTATGGAGTGCCTGCTGAACGCCTCCCCCCGGAAATTCGGTCTGGTGGTGGGGGCGGAGGCCCTGAGTAAAGTGGTGGACTGGACGGACCGGGGCACCTGTATCCTCTTTGGAGACGGCGCGGCCGCCGCCGTGGTGGAGTGCCGGGAGGGGTGGCCCTCCATCGGCGCCGTTCTGGGCAGCCGGGGGGACGACGTTCTCCTGCGTCTGCCGGGCCTTGGCCGGGGAGAGCCAAACGTCCTCTCCATGGAGGGGACGCAGGTGTTCAAATTCGCCGTGGAGACCGTTCCCGCCTGCATGGACGCCACGCTGAAAAAGGCTGAACTGACCCCGGCGGACATCGACTTCTTCGTGTTCCATCAGGCCAACGCCCGCATCATTGACCTGGCGGTGCGGAAATACCGCATCCCGCCGGAAAAATACTACAAAAACATCGACCGTTACGGCAACACCGCCGCTGCCAGCGTCCCGCTGGTCCTCAGCGAGCTGGTGGAGCAGGGCCGCGTGGGTCCCGGCAGCCGCCTGCTGCTGACGGCCTTCGGCGGCGGCCTGACCTGGGGCGGCGCGGTGCTGGAAATGGCCTGAGCCTCTTTTCTGAAAAGGAGCAATACTATGAAAAAACTCAACGAGCTGCTGGGGACGGAGTTCCCCATTATCCAGGGCGGCATGGCCAACATCGCCACAGGCGAATTTGCCGCCGCCTGCTCTAACGCGGGGGCCTTGGGCGTCATCGCCACCGGCGGGATGCTGGAGGCGGACCTGCTGCGCAAGCAGATCCGCATCTGCAAAAGCCTGACGGACAAGCCCTTCGGCGTGAACCTGATGCTGATGAACCCCTGCGCCGACGAAATGGCCCAGATCATCATAGAGGAGGGCGTTCAGGTGGTGACCACCGGGGCGGGCAGTCCCGGCAAGTACATCCCCGCGTGGAAAGAGGCCGGGATCAAGGTGCTGCCCGTGGTGGCGGCCTCCATCCTTGCCAAGCGGCTGGTGAATCAGGGAGCCGACGCCATCATCGCCGAGGGCATGGAGTCCGGCGGCCATGTAGGTGAGATGACCACCATGGCGCTGGTGCCGCAGGTCATTGACACGGTGGACGTCCCCGTCATCGCCGCCGGCGGCATTGCCGACGGACGGCAGGCAGCAGCGGCCTTCGCTCTGGGGGCCTGTGGCATTCAGGTGGGCACCTGCCTGCTGACAAGCCGGGAGTGCCCCATCCACGAAAACTACAAGCTGGCCCTTCTGAAGGCCAAGGACAGCGACACCACCGTGACGGGCCGCTCCATCGGCGGGCCGGTGCGGGTGCTGAAAAACAAAATGGCGCGGGAGTATCTCGCTCTGGAAAAGCGTGGAGCCACGCTGGAGGAGCTGGAACACGTCACCCTCGGCGGTCTCCGCCGCGCGGTGTTCGAGGGAGACATGGAGCGGGGCAGCGTCATGGCCGGTCAGGTGGCCGGTATGCTCCACGAGATCAAGCCCCTGCGGCAAATTTTCGAGGAACTGTACAACAGCAGCCGGGCCGTTTTGAAGGCCACGGAGGCAGCATGGCAGTAACGATCCGGGGAAAGACCCTCCCCCTCCCGATCTTGCAGGGGGGCATGGGCGTGGGCATCAGTCTGGACGGCCTTGCCGGGGCGGTAGCCGCCTGCGGCGGCATGGGGACCCTCTCCACCGCCGTCTGCGGCTTTCAGGAGCCGGATTTCGCCAAACGTCCCTTTGAGGCCAACCTCCGGGCGCTGGACCGGCAGGTCCGCCATGCCAAGGAACTGGCCCACGGCGCGGGGCTGATCGCCGTCAACGCCATGGTTGCCACCACCCAGTATGCTGACAGCGTCCGCACCGCTCTCCGGGCGGGGGCTGACGCCATCGTCTGCGGCGCGGGACTGCCCAAGGATCTCCCCGCGCTGGCCGCCGAAGTCTCCGACAGCGACGCCGCCATTGCCCCCATCGTCAGCAGCGGCCGGGCGGCGGGGCTGCTGTGCAAGCTGTGGGACCGGCACTATGGCCGCATCCCCGACTTTTTGATCTTGGAGGGACCGGAGGCCGGGGGGCATCTGGGCTTCTCCCGGCAGGATCTGGACGCGCCCCCCTCCCTTTCCGACCTTTTGCGGGAGGTCCTGACCGCCATCGCCCCCTTCCGGGACAAGGCAGGCCGGGACATTCCGGTTTTCGTGGCCGGCGGCGTGAAAAACGGCGCAGACATGGCCCGCTACATGAAGGAGGGCGCTGCCGGGGCGCAGTTCGCCACCCGGTTCATCGCCACGGCGGAGTGCGACGCCTCCGAGGGCTACAAGCAGCGGCTCTTAGCGGCAAAGGCTGACGACATCACCCTGGTGAAAAGCCCCGTGGGGATGCCGGGGCGGGCGCTGCGCAGTCCCCTGATCCAGCGGGTGGAGGCCGGCACCCAGCCGCCTCCGGAGCGGTGCGTGAAGTGCATCGTCACCTGCGACGGCAAAAACGCCCCCTACTGCATTTCCAAGGCCCTCATCGCCGCCCGGAACGGCGATTGGGAGAACGGCCTGTTTTTCTGCGGAGCCGCCGGCGGTGAGGTGAACGCCCTCTCCACCGTGCCGGAGCAGATGGCTCAGATCATGGACGAATGGAGGTCCGCACAATGAAGTTAGGATTTTTATACGCGGGACAGGGCAGCCAGCACCCCGGCATGGGCGCTGACCTGTATGAGCGCTTCCCCACCTTCCGCGCCGTGCTGGACAGCGCCGCCGCGCAGGTGGATTTCGACTTGAAGGAGGTCTCCTTCACGGACGCGAAGGGCGTTCTGAATCAGACACGCTACACCCAGCCCTGCATGGTGGCCTTCGCCGCAGGCATGACCGCGCTGCTGGCGGAGCGGGGCATCGTCCCCGCCGCTGCCGCCGGACTGTCTCTGGGCGAGTATTCCGCCCTCCACGCCGCCGGGGTCTTTGACGCCGACACTGCCGTGGAGCTGGTGGCCTTCCGTGGCAAAGCCATGGAGGATGCCGCCGCCGGACGGCCCTCTGCCATGGTAGCGGTGCTGGGGCTGGACCGGGCGGCCTTGCAGGAGGCCTGTGACGAGGCCTCCGCCTACGGCTGCGTGGTCATCGCCAACTACAACTGCCCCGGCCAGCTGGTCCTCGGCGGCGAGAAGGCCGCCGTGGAGACCGCAGCGGCTCTGGCAAAGGAAAAGGGCGCCCGCCGCTGTCTGCCGCTGAAGGTCAGCGGCCCCTTCCACACCCCCCTCATGGCCCCCGCCGGAGACGCGCTGGCGGAGCGGTTCCGCACCGTGGAGTTCCGGGAGCCGCAGATCCCCGTGATCTTCAACTGTCTGGGTGCGGAGCGTCCCGACGGCGTCACCATCCCGGAACTGCTGGTGCGGCAGGTGCAGAGCAGCGTCTACATGGAGGATTCCCTCCGCCGCATGACCGCCATGGGGCTGGATGCGCTGGTGGAGATCGGCCCGGGCAAGGCCCTCAGCGGCTTTGTGAAGAAAACCGTCCCGGAGCTGCCGGTGTACGCCGTGGAGACTGCGGCGGAGCTGGAACAGCTGACGGAGACCCTCAAAGGAGCATCTCTATGAATTTTTCTGAAAAAACAGCCGTCGTCACCGGCGGCAGCCGGGGGCTGGGCCGGGCGATCTGTCTGGAACTGGCCCGGGGCGGCGCCAACGTGGTGCTCTGCTATGCGGGCAACGAAGCGGCGGCCAACGAGACCGTTGCCGCCTGCGAATCCCTTGGGGCCAAGGCCGTGGCCATCCGGTGCGACGTGTCGAAAGAGGACGAGGTGAAGGCCCTGATGGACGCCGCCCTCAAAACCTTCGGCCGCATCGACATTCTGGTGAACAACGCGGGCATCACAAGGGACGGCCTGCTGCTGATGATGAAGCCGGAGGACTTTGACGCCGTCATCGCCGCCAACCTCCGGGGCGCCTTCCTTTGCATGAAGGCCGTGGCCCGGCAGATGGTGAAGCAGCGCTATGGCCGCATCGTGAACCTCTCCAGCGTGGTGGGTCTCCGGGGCAACGCCGGACAGGTGAACTACGCCGCCAGCAAGGCGGGCGTCATCGGCATGACGAAATCCCTTGCGAAAGAGCTGGCGGGACGGAACATCACCGTCAACGCCGTGGCCCCCGGCTTTATCGGCACGGATATGACCGCCGCGCTGACGGAGACCGCGAAAAACGCCGCCCTCGGCTCCATTCCCATGGGCCGCATGGGCACGCCGGAAAACGTGGCCAAGGCCGTAGCCTTTTTAGCGGGTGAGGGCGCGGGCTACATCACCGGGCAGGTTTTGGCCGTTGACGGCGGCATGAGTATGTAAGGAGGAACGCGACATGGAACGACGCAGAGTTGTTATCACCGGTCTGGGGGCTGTGACCCCCATCGGCCTGACGGCGGGAGAAAGCTGGCAGGCCGTGAAAAACGGCGTGTGCGGCATCGGCCCCATCACCCATTACGATCCCGCCGTTCAGAAGGTGAAGCTGGCGGCAGAGGTAAAGGGCTTCGACCCGGAGGCCCTGCTGGGCCGTCAGGAATCCAAGCGCATGGGCCGCTTCACCCAGTTCGCCGTGGCGGCGGCCCGGGAGGCCCTGTCCGACGCCGGTTTCTCCGTGGAGCAGGCGGATGCGGACCGCTGCGGCGTCATCCTCTCCAGCGGCATCGGCGGACAGGCCATCACCGAGGCGGAGCACAGCCGGGGTCTGGAAAAGGGCTTTGACCGGGTGTCTCCCTTCTATGTTCCCACCGCCATCTGCAACATGGCGGCGGGTCAGGTGGCCATCGACGCGGGCTTCCAGGCCATGTGCTCCTGCCCCGTCACCGCCTGCGCCGGAGGCACCAACGCCGTGGGCGACGCGTTCCACTACATTCGGGACGGCTACGCCGAGGTCATGCTCTGCGGCGGCACCGAGGCCTCCATCACGCCCATGTCCATCGGCGGCTTCACCTCCATGAAGGCCCTGACCCAGACGGAGGACCCCGATCGGGCCTCCATCCCCTTTGACGCGGAGCGCAGCGGCTTCGTCATGGGCGAGGGCGCGGGCGTGCTGCTTCTGGAGGAATTGGAGCACGCCAGGACCCGCGGGGCGAAGATCTACGCCGAGGTGGCGGGCTACGGCGCTACCTGCGACGCTCACCACATCACCGCCCCTCTTGCGGACGGCAGCGGCGGCGCCAAGGCCATGGCCATGGCGCTGACCGACGGCGGCGTTTCTCCGGAGCAGGTGGGCTACATCAACGCCCACGGCACCTCTACCCACCTCAACGATGCCGGGGAAACCGCCGCAGTGAAAACCGTGTTCGGTCCCCACGCCTATCAGCTGGCTATGAGCTCCACCAAGTCCATGACCGGACATATGCTGGGAGCCGCCGGCGCCGTGGAAGCCATCTTCACCGCCCTGAGCCTGCGGGACGGCTTCCTCCCCGCCACCATCCACTATCAGACCCCGGACCCGGACTGCGATCTGGATGTGGTGCCCAACGAGGGCCGTCCGGCGGACATCCGGTACGCCCTGAGCAACTCTCTGGGCTTCGGCGGACACAACGGCAGCCTGCTGCTGAAGAAATGGGAGGACTGACATGGGCTTGCAGTTAAATTCCAATGAGATCGCCGAGATCCTGCCCCACCGCTACCCCTTCGCGCTGGTGGACCGCATCACCGACGGGGAATCCGGTGTGTGGGCCAAGGGCATCAAGTGCGTCAGCGTGGGCGAGCCGTTTTTCTGCGGCCACTTCCCCCAAAAGCACGTCATGCCCGGTGTGCTGATCTTAGAGGCGCTGGCCCAGGTGGGGGCCGTGGCGATTTTGTCCCTGCCGGAGAACCGGGGGAAGATCGCCCTGTTCGGCGGCGTGAAAAACGCCCGCTTCAAGCGGCAGGTCATCCCCGGAGACGTTCTGGAGCTGGAATGTACCCTCACGAAGCGCCGGGGTCCGGTGGGCATCGGTGCCTGCACCGCCACGGTGAACGGCGAGACGGCCTGCACTGCGGAGCTGATCTTCGCCATCCAGTGACGGCCTCTCCCCTTTCGGACGCACAACGGGGAGAAAAGACTTTTTCGACACGTAGAACAGCAGCGGCAAATTGCCGCTGCTGTTCATTTGCGGATATATGTCCGCCATATTCCGTCCAATGATCCTACAAAGTGCCTGCTTTCTTCACCAAAATGCACAAAATTTGAAAATTTTGCCCCAAAGAATTGACAGCGGCAGGTGCTATCCATATAATAAAAGCTCAGACTCGGCTCACACTTGAATCGAAAGCCGGGCAAAACAGAGCATATGCGGCAGGCCCCCTGTTCCCTATGGGCGGCCCGCGCCGATACGTTATGGAAAATGGTGGCAAAATGACGAAACAGAGAACGACCCCGACTGCAAAACGGGATCACGGATTTACACTGATGGAAATGCTGATCGTTGTGGCGATCATCGCCGTTCTGGTGGCCGTCGCGATCCCGACCTTCAGCTCACAGCTTCACAAGGCGCGCGTCGCAACCGACTGGGCCAACGTGCGAAGCTATTATGCCCAGCTCCAATATGATTTCATGGAGACGGGGAAAATTGATGACAAATATCTCAATGAATGGGATGGAAAGGGAGAAAATGGTCTCACTTCCTTCCAACTAAGCGGGCAGACAATTACACTCAAAGCAGGCTCTATCTGGGTAGGGCCATATAAGCCTGATGGCAGCGCTGGATACTGTATTTCTTATGCCTGTAATGAACCTCACCACCCAGATTGCATATTGATTCTTCCCATGAGCTGACCCCGGCAAGAAAACAGAAAACCTATTTGACCCCTCCCCCTTTGGCAAGAGAGGCGAACCCGGGCGCTGTGCAAGCACAGCGCCCGGGTTTTTGTATCTCCAAGAGTATTCGTTTTTGCTCGATCAACCTCCGCCGCCATGGCGGCTGGGCCCGGCATCAGAAGAGGAACGCTCTCGTCCGCGGCATCCGGCTGAGCACCATCTGCATGGAACGCACCCAGCCAAAACCGCTCTCGGTCTCCCCCGCGCCGGGGGCAATCATGTGCATCAGCTTTGCAGCCAGCAGATGCAGCTCCTCTGTCTGTTCCCGGTAGGACTTCAGATAATCCTCTGTCCGCGGATAGTTCCGGTCAAAGGCCGGAGCGGCGATCCTCGCGTCGAAGGCGGTCTGGTAAGGGTGATCCAAGGTCAGCTCCACCCGGAATTCTCTGACGGGGGCAGGCACATCGAACCGGGGCCGGCGCAAATCGTTGGTCCGCTCCCGTTCCCGGCGCTCCTCGCTGCTCTCGGTCCCCGCGCGGTGCAGGCCATCCATGGCCTCCCAGCGCTCAAATCTCTGGCGCTCCAGATGGAACCGGGCGATCTCCGCCGCCATAACGTTCACCTGGTCGGGCACATCGCTGACGGTGCACTTCAAGGTACCGATGCCGCTTTCAAACAGCGGCGCGCCGTCCTCGGAGATACGGAAGGAGCGCAACGCCTTCCCCTCCAGGACCCAGCCGTCCTCCCCTACGCGCAGCAGTCCGTGCTCCTCATCCAGAAACAGGGGACCGTCCCCCTGGTCGGCGCGGAAGCAGTATGTGGACTGGAACGCCGCCTGCAAAGCCTGATTCTCCTGAAGCGCGGCGGCGTGCGGCTCAGATTCTGTTAAGGGCCGCTCGTTGACACGTTCGCAGACCGGACAGTTCTCTTTGTTATCACTGAATGCTCCCATCATGGCCCTCCTTTTCTTATCAACATAGCTACGGCTACAGGAAAAGCTGCTGTTGGTTCTTGATATGGTCATGATACACCGGGAAGCATGAAAAAGGGACGTCTCTGCACGAAACGTCCCCAAAATGACATGAAATGTAATTTGGCCGTCAGAGGGAGACCCGCAGGACAAACTTTCCCTCCTTCACGGAGAAGCTGTAAAGCCCGCCGTACCGCTCCACAATGGCGCAGATACTGCTCACGCCGGTGCCGTGGCCCGGTTGGTCCGTTACCGGAATTCCGTCCTTGAACCGCACGGCCTCCCGGCAGTCATTGACCACCTGCAAGAAGAATTTCTCGTTTTTCTCGTAGGTCTGTACCTCGATGCTGTCATCCGCCCCCTTGCAGGCGTGAAGGGCGTTTTCCAGCGCATTGGACAGCAGCACGCACAGATCGCTCTCCGAGATGGGCAGGATGTGCGGCAGCACCGCCTGCAGGGAGAATTTCACGCCCTGAGCCTCCGCCCGGGCCGCGAAGGCGGAGAAGATGAGGTTCGCCGCCTCGTTCTCGCAGTAGGTCACCACGCGGGCCGCCTCGATTTCCGCGTTGATCTCGTGGATGTACCGCTGGGCCTGCTCGTACTGTCCGTTTTCCAGACAGCCAGACAGGTATTGCAGATGGTGCCGCAGATCGTGCCGGTAGGCTCTGGTTTTCTGCTGGGATTCCCGGAGAGCATCGATCTCCCGCACCGCCTGACCGACTTGCAGATTCAGGCTGTTTTGCATCTGCTCCAGACGGGCCCGGGCCTCCTGCTCCTTCGACAGCCGTGCCAGAAACATCAAATACGCCACGCAGCACACAAAGGGCATGAACTCCACCACAGCCGGGTCTCCGTCGGCAAGGAGATTCGTATAAACCCGGGTCAGGTAGTCAAAGGCGTAATACAGGGCCGGCGTGCAGCCGAACTGGCACTGGACGGTCACTGAATAGCGGGAAATAGACCGCACTGCCGGGGCCGTCCGCAGCAGCAGGAGCAGCAGCGGCAGCGTCACGATCAGCTCCACCGCATACTGCATCCGATCGCCCCCGGAAAAGGCCCACACGCACACCAGCGCCAGCCACCGCCGGAGCTGGCAGCAGAGGTAGGCCGTCAGCACAGAGATCACCGGCCAGAGCCGTTCATGGCTCAGCAAGCAGAGGGTGATCGCCAGAGGAAGATGAGTATGGAGGGGGTAGAGATACGACCCCAGCGCCGGGTCGATCCCCAGATAGACGATTCCCTGGATCAGGAAAATGGCCAGGGTGGAAGCAACCATGCAGCAGACGTTCCGCCGGGTCCACCGGATGTTGCAGAAGGCGGCGGAGAGCACGATGCCAAACAGGCCCACCGCCACGGTATTACATACATAAAGGATCGCATCCGCCGTCATGTCAAAAACACCTGCTTTCTGCGGAAGGCGTATTCCAAATATAGATCCTTTAATTCCGCGTATTTTCCCCGTGGGACGGGCAGTTCCGCCAGAGAATCCATGGTGATGGCCTTGGGCACGATGGACTTGATGTGATCCAGATTCACCAGATAGGATCGGTGGATCCGCAGGAAATTGTCATGTTCCGTCAGTTGCTCGCAGAGATGGTCCATACCGCCGCCGCTCTCCAGCACCGTGCCGTCCGTCAAGTGCAGCCACAGGGTCCTGCCCAGCACCTCGCAGTATTCCAGCTTGTCCAGTTCAACGCGCGTGATGCCGGTTTTGCAGCGCAGGATCAGGCTGACGCTGCTCTCGCGCGAGCAGGCGGCAATGACCGAATCCATCAGCCGGAAGAAGCTCTCCGGCCAGATCGGCTTGAGCTGATAGAAATACGCGCCCACCGTATACGACTGCACGGCAAACTCTGCGGATGAGGTGAGAAAGATGATCTTCACGTTGGAGTCGTACTGACGGATCTCACGGGCGGCTTCGATGCCGTTTTCGCCGGGCATGAGCACATCGAGCAGCAGAATATCAAAGCGT
>OIXA01001426.1_pt1 | contig 30488 bp, 19 predicted proteins | sample 1587721 | NCBI WGS metagenome assembly OIXA01 (sample SAMEA3888900, study PRJEB22519) | human gut metagenome | biome: human gut; feature: human-associated habitat; material: faeces | place: Denmark | collected 2013
TCTTTGACAAAACCACCCTGTTTTTAAGAGTTGTTAACAAAAATAATAAGTTAAAACCGCGTTATTTTGAAAAACAGAAAGAAAAATGCTTAAATTGCTTACAATCGCTGTTTTGGATATTTATACATTTGAACCTTTCTTTTTGCATATTTATTCATTCTTCCGCGCCTTTGGTTCATCATTTTTGAGAACTGTTTTCTTTCGTTTTTGTCAACTTTATTTCTTGTCTGTTGCCGTTTGTCTCGTTTGTGTATGTGCCCGTCATCGTGGCTGCGTTGTCGCTCCCGTTGTTGAGCGTCAAGACGTATCGCTTGCATGGGTTCTCCTTGTTTTTCTCCACCACAACGAGCGTAATCTTCTTGCTCTTTATGTCGTAACGGTTGCCGTCAGCCACCACGGTCTGCTTTATGGGCTTGCGATAGTAGAGCACCACCTTGCCCGTGATGTGCTGTTCAGAGACAGGCGATGGCTTGAGCGTGAACGTTGCTTTGGTCTTGCCCATCGTTCCCTCCCATGTGCCTGGCAACAGGTTGCGCATCTCGGTCACGGTCTTTGCGGACGTGTTGCCATACTTGTTGCTGGCTATGCCCGTTCCCACATACAGGCAAAGTCCCACGGTGATGACGCTTAGACCGATCAGCTTTGCAGCCTTTTTCCACAGTGGGCGAACCAGTTGGTTGGCATAATCGCTGCTCTCCTCGTAGACGTTGCACGGATAGTTGTGGGGCGCGTTGGGAAGCAGCTTGCCGTAGCATCCGAACGCCTTGGCTATGAGGTGACGTTGTGTCGCCTCTTGCTCGCCGAACCCGAAGTTGGGGTCGCTGAAGCGGGGGCGGCGTGCAAAGTTCATTGTCGACACCGCCTTCCATGTGAGCAATATCAGCGTGCCCACGCCCAGCCACGGCACGAGGAAGCCTATCTTTGTGCAGATCCAATTAATGGCGATATAGACGATGAAGCCGACGATGAAGCCGCCTATGACCGATGTGTCGGCCATGATGTAGAGGGCGACAATAATGGCGAAGATCCATCCAAGCGTGCTGCCCACCGAGGTCATCATGTTTGTGAAAAACTCGGTTCCAGCACTTATGGACAGCACCACCAACACCACGTTGAGCAACACCAGCGGCACGATGCACACGCCGATGATGATGCCTCTGATGAGGTGGAGGCGTCCCCACGCCAAGTTGCAGTTTCGGCGGCTCTTCTCTATGATGCTCTCCTCGTTGGCTATGCGCTTGACGTAGCAACATTGAGGGAGGTGGAGCCTGAGAAACTCGAAATAGTCGGTGGTGAGGTCATAGTAGGACCGCTTCTTATAGTTTTCATACGGGTTCTCGGCAAAGAAGAGCGTGAGCCAGTCGGCAAGAACCGCTGTCTGCTGATCGGTCAGCATGCTCATGTCTGTGTCTTGGGCTACGCTGTCCTTGTCCTTGTAAACCTTCTGCTTATATTCGAAACGCAGCTCCGGCACGCGGCCCATAAAACTTGTTGCCACCTTCATGGCAGCTATGCGTTTGTTGTATGGGCCGTAACGCTTGGCGTTCTCGCCGCCGAAGTTTATGCAATAATCGATGTAGCTTATCTTGCCCGTATATTTCTCCCTTGCCAAAAGATAGGCGTAGAGGCGTGAGCGGTGGAACGTCTCTACATCGTCAAGCTGATTTGTGAATTTGCAGTTGTTGGTGTTGCCCGCAACCTCGTCCATGATGGCGTTGGCGATGTCGGCAAGCGACACCACCTTCGACTTGTTGTCGGCGATGGTTCTGAAGTCGTAGCCGCAATCGTAAGCCAAGGTGAAGAGGGTCACCATTCCGCAGATGAAATAGTGTGTGCTGTCGTCTCCGACAACGTCGCCGTCTTCGTCGGTGAACGGCAGCTTCTTGCACCTCTCTTTTATAAGCATGTGGCGTGCCGGGTCTTTTTGTTTCAGCCACGAGTCGAAGTCGGCGTAGGTGAAGAAGCGTATCTCGTTGTCGTTGATCGTCCAGTTGCGCATGCCGTTAATGATGTCATCCACCGACTTGAAATATTTGTAATGGCCCTCTTCGCCAAGCTCGAAGGGCAACGAGGGGTCCAGCTCATAGGCAAGACAAGGCACACCACAGGCTGAGCTCTGGATGTAATCGGGGGTTGTCTCGATGCTGTTCTTGTCGATGTTGGCGTAGATGAACATCCACAACGGGTGATTCTCGTTCTCGAGCAAACTGCCATATTCTTCCTCATGCTTGAACAGCTCTTTGCCGACACCGTCTATGGTCACAACGTTGCCGTCAAGACCTATGTAGGGGGTCTGGGGGTCAAGCACCAGACGGGCGGCATACAGTCCGCCGTCCTTGTCCTTGGCATACAGGCGCTCTGTGATGTCTTCAATGGCCGATGCCTCCGGGAACATCTCAAACTCTTTCAGCCACTTGCCTATCTGGTCTTGGTAGAGATAGCGTTTTGCCAGGTCGGGGTGGCTGCCCATCATCTGTGCCAGCTCCTGAGGGGTGGTTGCCACCAGGCCGTCTTTCACGTTGAACGGCACGCGAAACCTTGACAGCTTCGCTTCACCGTCGTCAGGCACATCAAAGATGTCCTCGCCTTTGACCCAACGCACAATCTCGGGCATGGCAGCTCTCTCGTTGGGGTCGCAGCGTGTGAGGGCCATGAGGAGGGAGAGCATGTGGGTTGACATCTCCTTGGGTGAGGGGTAGACGAGGGTGTTGCTGTTCTTCATCGTCACCAGCTTGCTCTCGTCGGCGGTGAACGTGCCTTCGCCCATCCACAGGGCCATCAGGGTGAGGCCGAGCGAGTAGAAGTCGCTCTTGTAAGAGACGTTGGGGTTGAAGCCATGCATCGTGCGATAATACATCTCCGGCGCGGCGTATATGACGGTGCGTGCCTCGTCTATGGCCCTCCGGTTGTCGTCGGCCTTCAGGCTGCCGTTGCTGTCGGTGGTCATGGCTATGCCGAAATCGGCAAGAGCTATGCGCTGTCTGCTCTTGTCGGTGTAAAGGAAGTTGGCGGGTTTGATGTCGCGGTGCAAGATGTTATGCTTGTGGCAGAAGTCGATGGCTGCTGCCATCTCCACCGCCACCTTGGCCAGCTCTTTCTCTTTGCCTTTGAAGCTCACGTCGGCAAGCGAGCCGCCCGTGCAATGTTGCATCACCTCAAAGTCGTAAGGCCAATGGGTCGTGGGGTCTGTCCACACGCCGTGGGCATAGACGTTGATGAGCGGACTGTAGTCGCTCCTCACGCGGGTGAGCGTTTCCAGCACGTCGTGGTTGGGGTGATGGTGGGGCTTGTAAAGCTTCAAGACAAATGACGTGTTGTTGTTGCTTACGAGGAAGACGAAGGCTTCGCCCGAGTTTTTTGACAACATCTGCTTGAATGTGTATTTCACCCCGAGCGTCTGTCCCTGACCCACAAGCGTTATGTCGTTGAACGCTGGTGGGGTGGCGGGCGCTTTTCCTGCACGCTGCTGACCGCTGGGCGCAGCTCCTCCTGTCGGCGGCACGGCTGTTCCTGTCGGCGGCACGGCTGTTCCTGTCGGTGGCACGGCTGTTCCTGTCGGTGGCACGGCTGTTCCTGTCGGTGGCACGGTTGTTCCTGTCGGTGGCACGGCTGTTCCTGTGTTTGGTTTGTTGGTTGGTGGCATATTGAAGGTTTTTCGTTTGTTCTTAAGTTGTTGACGTTTGTTCGTCGGTGAATAATAGGGTTAGCTTACTCTAAATGCAAATTTAGATAAAATTTTGATAGATAACTAATTATTTCTCCGTTTTCTATATTTATTTCGTGAGTTTGGGCGTTTTGTACAATAATAAAAGCCCGACAAGACAATTTTTTCGATTGTGTCCTGTCGGGCTTCATTGTTAAGCTATGGGTGCATCGGTTGATGCGATTGTTGCGATTATTGCTTCATGAGGAACGCCTTGAAGTCGTCAAACTCTTTCGACATCTCCACGCTCTGCTTTGTGCCTTTCATGAAGGCAGCGAGACGCTCAGGTATCTGCACCTCTGCGCCGATGGCATCCTCTACCACGTTCTTAAACTTGGCGGGGTGGGCTGTCTCGCCAAACACGCCGTGCTCGCCAGGCTGGAGCTGCTCCTTCAGAGCCTCGTAGCCGCAGGCACCGTGGGGGTCGAGAATGTAGCCTGTGGCGTCGTGACAGGCTTTCATGGCCTTGCGTATCTGCTCGTCGCTGTAGGTGGCGCCGCTCATGATGGCAGAGATCTGCTCGTAGCTGCCATTGAAGAGGTCGTGGATGCGTGCAAAGTTGCTGGGGTCGCCCACATCCATGGCGTTGGCGATGGTCTGCTTGCTGGCGCAAGGCTCATACTTGCCCGTCTGCAGATATTTGTACACGATGTCGTTGGCGTTGTTGGCAGCGATGAAACGCTTCACGGGCAGACCCATCTTCTGTCCAAAGATGGCTGCGGTGATGTTGCCGAAGTTGCCGCTCGGCACACAGATCACATAGTCGTTCTCCTTGCCCAGGCGCTTGAGCTGAGCGTAGGCATAGAAATAATAGAACGCTTGCGGGAGGAAGCGTGCAACATTTATAGAGTTGGCCGATGTGAGCTTCATGTGGTGACACAGCTCGTCGTCCATGAAGGCCGACTTGACCAGACGCTGGCAATCGTCGAACACACCGTCTACCTCGATGGCTGTGATGTTCTGGCCGAGCGTTGTAAACTGGCTCTCCTGAATCTTGCTGACCTTGCCTTTGGGGTAGAGCACATACACATGAATGCCGTCTACGCCAAGGAAGCCGTTGGCCACGGCAGAGCCTGTGTCGCCACTTGTTGCCACGAGCACGTTGACCTGCTCCTTGCCTTCCTGACGGATAAAATATTGAAGGAGGCGAGCCATGAAGCGTGCGCCAACATCCTTGAAGGCAAGGGTGGGACCGTGGAACAACTCCAAACTGTAGATGTTGGGCTCCACCTCCACGATGGGACAGTCGAAGGCCAGCGTGTCATACACAATCTTTTTCAATGCTTCAGGTTCTACATCTTCGCCGAAGAAAGCCTGTGCCACGTTGTAAGCAATCTCTTGGAAAGAGAGCTTGTCGATGTTGTCAAAAAACTCTTGTGGCAAACGGTTAATGCGCTCAGGCATGTAAAGGCCACGGTCGGGTGCCAGTCCGCGCACCACTGCTTCGTGCAGCGATGCCAGAGGGGCTTTATGGTTGGTGCTGTAATATTTCATAATTAGAGCCCCACCCCCAAGCCGCAAATGCGGCTTTTCCCCTCCCCTTAGGGCGGGGAGTGAAGTGCTTTTGCAAATTGGCGGTGGGTTGTTTTTATTTTGTTATTTAATCTTTTTTGATATTTTGGTATGTTTTTATAATGAGTTCTTTTAGCTCCAGCTATCTACTCCCTTTAGCTCCAGCTATCTACTCCCTTTAGCTCCAGCTATCTACTCCCCTCCATAAGGGGAGGGGGAAGCCGCGCTTTGCGCGGCGCGGGGGTGGGGCTTTAAGAACGCCCTCATAAACTCCTGAAGCTTAAGCAGTCCGAAGCTGCCGTTCACACAGCTCACCTCGTCATACTGTTGCACGCTGTCGGGCTCAATGCCTTTATACCAGATGGCGAAGGGCACAGGCTCGCTGAGGTGGGTTCTGATCTCAACGGGAGTGGGATGGTCTGGCATCAAGGCAATGCACACCGGCTCGTCCCATGTCTTCACCTCTTCATAGATGGGACCCACCATACGGTGGTCGAGGTTCTCGATGGTCTTGAGCTTGAGGTCGAGGTCGCCATCGTGGCCTGCCTCGTCGCTCGCCTCCACATGCAGGAACACGAAGTCGTCGTGACGAAGAGCTTCGAGGGCTGCTGCTGTCTTGCCTTCATAGTTGGTGTCGGCCAGTCCGGTGGCACCTTCAACGATGATGTTCTTCAGTCCGGCATAGTGGCCTATTCCTCTGATGAGATCAACGGCAGAAATAACGTCGCCGCTCTTTATCTGTGGGAACATCTCCGGCAGGGTCTGCATGGACGGGCGGTAGCCACCGCTCCACGGCCAGATGCTGTTGGCTGTGTCCTTGCCTTGTGCCTTGCGCTCGCGGTTGAACGGGTGTTCAGCCAGCAGCTTCTGCGACTTCAGGATGAGGTCGTTGATCAGGTCTGCTGTCTCTTGTGCCGTCATGCGGTCACCGTCTTTCTTGTCGGCCCAGCCCTCTTCGGGTTTTACGAGCAGCGGTCGCCACTCCTCGTTGGGATGGTCGTGAGGCGGAGCACACTCAATGTGCTTGTTGCCGTTCTTTATGATGAGCAGGTGGCGATACTGAATGCCTGTGATGAACTTGATGTTTTCATTGCCCAGCTTCTCGTCAAGATATTTGATGAGCGTGTCGCCATCTTCTGTCTTCAGGTGTCCGCCGTGGTGGTTCTTTATGCGTCCGTCGGCAAGAGTTATGATGTTGCAACGCATGGCAAAGTCGTCAGGTTGCATCTCGTAGCCTATCGATGCTGCCTCAAGCGGTCCGCGGCCTTCATAGACCTTGTTGAGGTCGTAGCCGAGGATTGCGGTGTTGGCAACCTCGCTGCCTGGGTGAAAGCCCTCGGGCACCGTCACCATGCGGCCGCAGCGTCCCTCGCGTGCAAGAAGATCCATGTATGGGGTGTGGGCATATTGAAGAAGTGTTTTGCCGCCCAATCGTGCGACAGCGTGGTCTGCCATGCCGTCGCCTAATATAATGATGTGTTTCATCATCTTCTACTTTTTTTCAACATTAGATGTTTGCGATAGACATGATGTTGGCAAACACGCCGGCAGCAGTAACGCTGGCGCCGGCACCATAGCCCTGGATGAGCATGGGGTACTCCTTGTAACGCTCTGTCGAAAGCATCACGATGTTGGTGCTGCCCTCAAGGTTGTAGAACGGATGGGTGTTGTCAACCTCCTTGAGCGACACGCTGGTCTTGCCGTGATCCATGGTGGCAACGAAACGCAGGCGCTTGCCCTCTGCCTCAAGAGCCTTGCGGCGGTTCTCAAAGTTGGCATCGAGCTCGGGCAGATGGCTCCAGAACTCGTCGAGTGAGCCTTCAAAGAAATGGTCGGGCACGAAGAGATGCTTCTCCACATCGTCTTGTTCTACCTTGTAGCCTGCCTCGCGGGTGAGGATTACAAGCTTGCGCACCACGTCCATGCCGCTCAGGTCGATGCGTGGGTCGGGCTCGCTGTAGCCTTGCTCCTGTGCCATGTGTACAGCCTTGGAGAAGGGCACGTCGGCAGAGAGCATGTTGAAAATGTAGTTGAGCGTGCCGCTGAGCACGGCTTCAATCTTGAGAATGGTGTCGCCCGAGTTGCGAAGGTCGTTGATGGTGCCGATGATGGGCAGGCCTGCTCCTACGTTGGTCTCGAAGCGGAACTTGACACCGCGCTCCAGGGCGGTGCGCTTAAGGTGCATGTAGCTGTCGTAATTGCTTGATGCAGCAATCTTGTTGGCGGCAATTACTGAGATGTTGTGCTCCAGCAACGACTGGTACATGTCGGCCACGTCGCGGCTTGCCGTGCAGTCGACAAACACGCTGTTGAAGATGTTCATGCCGATGACCTCTTCCATGAGCTTCGCGTTGTTGCTGGGCTCTGATGTCTCAAGCTCCTCTTTATAGGTGTCGAGGTTTAAGCCGTCGCGGCTGAAGATGGCCTTCTTCGAAGAGGCTATGCCCACAACGTTAAGCTTCAGTTTGCTGTTCTGCTTAAGCTCCTCATATTGCTTCTTTATTTGCTCGATGAGCTTGCCGCCCACGGTGCCCACACCGCAGATGAAGAGGTTAAGAACCTTATATTCGGACAGGAAGAACGAGTCGTGAAGCACGTTAAGAGCCTTGCGCAGGAACTTGCTGTCTACAACAAACGAGATGTTGGTCTCTGATGCACCCTGAGCACAGGCAATGACGCTGATGCCGCTACGGCCCAATGTGCCGAACAGCTTTCCGGCGATGCCTGGCGTGTGCTTCATGTTCTCGCCTACCACGGCGATGGTGGCAAGACCGCTCTCGGCGAACATGGGGAACATGGCGCCCATCTCTATCTCCTTGGCAAACTCCTCGTTGAGCACGCGCACGGCGATGTCGGCATCGGCTTCGCGCACACCGATAGAGGTTGAGTTTTCTGACGATGCCTGTGACACCATGAACACGCTTATGCCCTTGTCGGCAAGGGCGGTGAAGATGCGGCGGTTCACACCGATGACACCCACCATCGACAGACCCGTCACGGTTATGAGGGCTGTGCCGTTGATGCTCGATATTCCCTTGATGGGCTTGCGGTCGTTGTCTATTTTGTCTTTAATGATTGTACCTGGGTTCTGCGGATTGAAGGTGTTCTTCACGCGGATGGGAATATTCTTCACGCAAACGGGATAGATGGTAGGCGGATAGATGACCTTCGCACCAAAGTTGCAAAGCTCCATTGCTTCGATGAAGCTCAGCTCGTTGATGGTGTAGGCGGTCTTGATGACGCGCGGGTCGGCGGTCATGAAGCCGTCGACGTCGGTCCATATCTCCAGCACGTCGGCATCGAGGGCTGCTGCAATGATGGCGGCGGTGTAGTCGCTTCCGCCACGACCGAGATTGGTCACCTCGTCGGTGGTGGCATCGCGGCTGATGAAGCCAGGCACAAGGGTGATGTGTGCAAGGTCGGCAAAGGCTTTGCGCACCAGCTTGTTGGTAAGCTCTGCCTCAAGCACATGCTTGTTGTTCTTCTGCACGGTCTTGATAAACTCGCGCGAATCCATCCACTTGGCTCCCTTCACCAAGGTGGCGACAATGAGCGAACTGAGACGCTCACCGTAGCTCACGATGGCATCTTGTGTCTTCTCGCTGAGGTCATGGATGAGGAACACACCAAAGTAGATGCTGCGCAGCTGCTCCAGCAGTGCGTCCACCTTATTAAATAAATCTTCTCGTTGACGGGGATTGGTGATGATAGTGTCTATCATCTTGTGGTGGCGCTCCACCATGGCTTGAAACTCGTCCTTCCAGCTCTCGTCTCCCTTGAGGGCGAGCTGCGATGTTGCAAGCAGTTTGTCGGTAATTCCACCGAGCGCACTAACGACGACAATGATTGGTTGGCTCTTTGCCTCGTTCTCCACAATGTTTTTAAGACTAAGAATACTCTTCACGGAACCTACAGATGTTCCGCCAAACTTTAATACTTTCATTTTTTTATCTTGATTTTAGCCACCAAACAAAGGTGGCGGGTTTATGGGTTGTGAGTGGCTGGGACATGCTGCGCTTCTCTGTAGGTTGCACATGCGTCCGCTTATACGAGGGCGGCATGGATGTAACGAACCGTGCATAGAAGTGGCAAGTGACCACTTTGGCTTTTTTGCACCAATCACGCCGCAAATTTACAAAGATTTTGCTTTTCTACAACATTATTGGCGAAAAATGTGTAAATTTGTAGCACATTTTTAACCTTTCGTGTTAAAAGACTGGGTGTTTAACCTTTATTTCTTACGAAATGACAAAAGAATATCAAATAAGAGTGCTTCCTGTTGTTGCAGCAAGCGAAAATGCGATAAAACGTTATCTTGCCGAGGAACAGGGCATTGACCAACGAACCATAAACAGCGTGCGCGTGCTGAAGAAGAGCATCGACGCGCGACAGCGAACGATCTTTGTGAACCTGAAGATTAGGGTGTACATTAACGAGGTGCCGCAAGATGACGAGTTTGAACATACCGAATATCAGAACGTGGAGGGCAGACCGCAGGTTGTGGTGGTGGGTGAAGGTCCTGGCGGACTCTTCGCATCGCTACGACTCATTGAGCTCGGACTGCGCCCCGTTGTGCTGGAGCGCGGTAAGGATGTGCGCGAGAGAAAGATGGATCTCGCGCAGATAACGAAAACACAGAAGGTCGATCCTGAGAGCAACTACTGCTTTGGCGAGGGTGGCGCGGGGGCCTACTCGGACGGTAAGCTCTACACTCGCTCAAAGAAGCGAGGCAACGTGAACAAAATCCTCAATGTGTTCTGCCAGCACGGAGCAAGCACTTCTATCCTTGCAGATGCTCATCCGCATATCGGCACCGACAAGCTGCCGCGCGTCATTGAGAACATGCGCAACACCATCATAAAATGTGGCGGCGAGGTGCATTTCCAAACCAAGATGACGCGCCTTGTGGTGGAGGGTGAGCGCGTGATGGGAGTTGAGGCTGTTGACCTGAAGACAGACGGTGAACTGACTTTTCACGGACCCGTCATTCTTGCTACGGGCCATTCGGCTCGCGACGTGTACCGTCTGCTCGTTGAGAGCAACATACATATCGAGGCTAAGGGCATTGCCGTGGGTGTGCGTCTGGAGCATCCGTCGCAGCTCATCGACCAGATTCAATATCACAACCGCGAGGGTAGGGGCAAGTATCTGCCTGCTGCCGAGTATAGCTTTGTAACGCAGGTAGAGGAGCGTGGTGTCTACTCGTTCTGCATGTGTCCCGGTGGCTTCGTCATTCCTGCTGCCACAGGACCGCAACAGCTGGTGGTGAACGGCATGAGTCCCAGTAACCGCGGCACGCAGTGGAGCAACAGCGGCATGGTGGTGGAGCTGCATCCCGATGATGTCGGTGGCGACAGCAGTGACCCTTTGTGCATGATGCATTTCCAAGAGAAGCTTGAGCGCGACTGCTGGCAGCAGGGCAACATGAAGCAGACGGCTCCTGCGCAGCGCATGGCCGACTTTGTGAACAACCGCTTGAGTTATGATCTGCCTAAGAGCAGCTATGCTCCAGGACTGATCTCTTCGCCTCTTCATTTCTGGATGCCGCCGTTTGTGGCCAAGCGTCTGCAAGAAGGCTTCAAGAAGTTTGGCAAGATGAGCCACGGCTTCCTCACCAACGAGGCGGTGCTCATTGCCACCGAGACGCGCACCTCATCGCCTGTGCGCATTGTGCGTGACCCTGCAACGTTGCAGCATGTCACCGTGCAAGGACTGTTCCCCTGTGGCGAGGGCGCCGGCTATGCTGGCGGCATCGTGTCGGCAGGTGTGGATGGCGAGCGTTGCGCTGAGATGTGCGCTCAGTATGTCGAGGCTTTGGTGTGAAAAACAAAAACGGTGAAACAACGCAAAAAGGATGAGGTTTGCTCTTCGGCATACCTCATCCTTTTTGCGTTGCATAGAACAATTGAAGATTGAAATTTTAATTCAAATCTCTTCTTTTAGAAATTCATTTCTATTTCTTGCCCTTTGGCATCTTGCTCCACTTATACGCCAGATGGAGCATGGCGTAGCTCGGTATGGTGTTGCGCCACACCTCGGTACGTCCCTGCGCGTTGACCGCGTAGGTGGTGTTGGAGAGCTGATGCAAGAGGTCGAAAGCCTCGGCTTTGAGGACCCATTTGCCCTTGCCGAAGGTGCGGGTGAGCGAGGCGTTCCACACCAGGTTGTCGGTGTTTATGGAGCTTTCGCCGTAGCCACGACGGCTGTATTGGCGCAGGTCGGTGGCGAGGGTGACAGACAGAGGCAGGCGACAGGAGAGCGTCATGCCATAAGAAAAATCGAAGGTGTTGATGGTCTCAAAGTTGTCGCGGTCGCCTGTGCTGTGGCGCCATGACAGGTTGCCGCTGCATGAGGCGCTGAAATTGCCCTTGCGGTAGGTGAGCAACAGCTTCTCGCCGAGCAGCGACGTGTTGACGCGGCTCAACGCTGTTGATGCCTCGTCGTAGGCGATGTCGAAATCGGTGCTGCGGCTGTAGTTGTATGACAATCGGTTATCGATGGTCAGACGGTCTGCCTTGTCGAGGATGCGCGTGAAGCCGTTGCGTGCGTTCACAGACCAGTTGCCGTCTTTCACATTGTCTGACATGTAGGTGTAGCCTCCTGTTGCACGGTTATAGGTGGTGCGTGTGCCTAAGCTGTTGCGGCTTATGTTTGCATCGAAGCCAAACGATATGTTCTGCTGATGTCGCTTCTGGTTGAAGCTGATGTCGCCATTGAAGCTCATGTTGTCCGTGCTCTTGAGGCCGGGGTTACTTATGCGCACAGCCAACGGGTTGAGGTCGTTGCTCACGGGCATGAGGGAGGTCATCGGCGGCAGCGTGGACGAAAGGAACAGCGCTGCGCTATATTGCACCTTTTCTTTGTTGCAGAACACGCTGATGCCTGGCATGAACAGCACGTTGCGGCGTGTGGCTACCGTGTCGAGAGCGGCCTGATGATAGCTGAGGCGCTCGTGCTGCCATCTCAACGGCAGGAGCATGTTCGCAAACAGCGTGTTGCTCCTGTTGTTGAAGTTGATCACGGCTTGCGTGGTGTATGAGCGTTTGAGGTCGGCATGGTGGATGCTGTTGTCGAAATCGAGGGCAAGAAGCATCGAGTCGCGTGTTGACGGCAGCTCATGGAGCATGCTTGTGGCAAGGTCTGTCCATCGTCCGCCGAAGCGGTCGAGACGATAGTTGAGATTGTTGCTTGTAGAGAGCGACTGCTTGTAGCCTCCTCGAAGCTTGATGTAGAGGCCTACGGGGAGGGTCAACGAATAGCCTAAGGCGGCGTTGTAAGAATAGGTGTTGTTGTGGCGGTCGGAGTAGACATTGCGTGTGTCGCTCTCACCGGTCTTCATATAGTCGTTGCGTGTCATGGTGTGGCTGTCGCTTGGTTTTGACAGGCTGTATGCGCCGTCTATGTATATCTCTAAGCGGTCGCCCCACGGCAACTGGTAAAAAGCCCATGTGTCTTGGCTGGCGCTGAACGAGCGGTAGCGGTCCAGCGATATGCTCTGTGAACGGTTGGTAAGCATGGAGAGCAGAGGGTTGGTGTCGGCAAAGAATGTGGAGTCGAGCACCTCTTTGATGCTTCCAAACCGTGACGGGTCGTTGTCGTAGGTGGCTTTGCGGCTGTTGGCGTTGTTGCGGCTGTTGCTGTAGTCGAGCGATGTCCATGATGTCATGCCTATATTTCCTGTTCTCAAGCGCATGTTGTTTTGCAGGCTTGCCCTGAAATCTTTCTGTCGGTTAAGGCTCATGGAACGTCTGAAGATGTTGCCGCCCGATGCGAACGACTCGCTTGCCGAGCGCATCTCGTCCACGGCATCGGTCCATGTGGCGGTGGCATCGATGTTGTCGGTCACCACCTTGTTCTTGTCTTCTGTGTCGAGATGCAGACCTACAAGGCGTGTGGTGGTCTGCCCCTGCGGACTGTTTGATGGCTGCCAGTCGCCTTCAGTGCCTGGCGTCTGTGTCTCGTTCACGTTGTTGGCGTTGGCAAAGAGCGACAGACGTGTGTGGTCGTCAAAATAGAGAGAGAACAGTCGTGCCATCCATCGCTCCTTTGTGCCGCCCGCAACTTCGGCGTTGGCCATCAGTCCGCGGTTATACTGGCGCTTGAGGCTCACGTCCATGACATAGTCTTTCTTCTCTACATTCTCTCCCAACATCTCGCTCTTGTCTGTCTGTTTGTTGTAGACCTTTAGCTCCTTCACGGTGTAGTAGGGCAGGTTGTCGAGCATCACCTTGTTTTTGCCCTTAAAGAAATCTTTGCCGTTGAGAAGCAGATAGTCGAGCTTCTTGCCGTTGATGTAGATGTCGCCGTTGCTTTTCAGTTCGGCACCCGGCATCTGGCGAATGAGGGCGTCGAGCATTGAGCCATCGGGCAGATTGAAGGCAGAGGCGTTGTAGACTATGGTGTCGCCGCGGTAGGTCATCTTTATTTTCGTGCCCGTTACGACCACGCCATCGAGGTCTACATCTTTATAGATGTCTTCGTTAAGTTTCTTTTTCAGCAACACGGGTGGCACCTTGAACGAACTGTTGCGCCCAATGCTTCGGATGTTGAAGTTGAGAAAGCTTGTCTCATAGCCGTCACACTCGCCTTTGATGATGAGCATGCCTGCGCGGGCTGGCACTTGCATATACCATCCGCCCTCGTTGTCCCAACGCCAAGCTGTTGTGGTGTCTATCACGGCGCTGTCGGCATCCATAACCGTTATGTGTGCTTGCAGCATGGCCTTCGTGAACGAGTCTTTGGACGTGCCTTGCAGATACACCATGCGTTGCTTCTTTGCTTTCTTTGCCTCTTCTTGATGTTGTTCCTTGGGCTTTATAGTGTCGGTAGATAGGGCCTGTGCAAAGCTTGACAGGCTGTGAGCAAAGCTTGACAGGCTGTGGCTACAGCCCGGAAAGTTGTGATCAGAGCTTGTTGTGGCATGGCTCAAGCACGTTATCGTTAGAACAAGGACAACGATAAGAAAAAAACGATATGTGTGGTTGCCAATCATAATTGTTTAGGTTTGTAAAACCGCTCTTTTGTGAAAATGATTGCTTTTCTTTGAGCTTTTCCCTTTTTTATGCGAGAACGCGGCTTTCTTAATTAGAGAACGCGGCTTTCTTAATTAGAGAACGCGGTTTTCTTAATTAGAGAACGTAGTTTCCTTAATGTGAGAACGCGGCTTTATAGCGTAAACAGCAAGTAAAGACTATGGTTACGCTTTAAAGCCGCGTTGTTTGATTTATGCCTCTTTCGGCATCTTTGGATATTTGCGGAACCATCCGTCCCAGCGCAGACGCATGACACCGAAGAAGGCCTCGCCGAAGATGCCGCCGCTCATCTTGCTTATGCCTTCGCGGCGGTTGACGAAGATGACAGGCACCTCTTTAATCTTAAAGCCAATCTTGTAGGCCGTAAACTTCATCTCTATCTGGAAGGCATAGCCCTTGAAGCGAATCTTGTCGAGAGGGATGGTCTCGAGCACGCGACGCTTGTAGCACTTAAAGCCGGCTGTGGTGTCGTGAACGCTGAAGCCTGTGACAAGGCGCACATACTTGGAAGCGAAATAACTCATGAGCACGCGGCCGATGGGCCAGTTGACAACGTTGACACCGCTCACATAGCGCGAGCCGATGGCCACATCGGCACCCTCGTCGTGACAGGCAGCATAGAGGCGTGGCAGGTCGTTGGGATCATGGCTGAAGTCGGCATCCATCTCAAAGATGTAGTCGTAGCCGTGCTCCAGCGCCCACTTGAAGCCAGCAATGTAAGCTGTGCCAAGGCCGAGCTTGCCGCTGCGCTCAATGATGAACAGACGGTCCTTAAACTCGTCTGCCATCAGCCCCTTAACGATGTCGGCGGTGCCGTCGGGCGATCCGTCATCGATAACCAAAATGTTGAATGCTTTTTCCAAACCCATCACGGCGCGGATAATCTTTTCGATGTTTTCCTTCTCGTTATAGGTCGGAATAATCACAATGCAGTCGCTCTTTATCATATCCTTATTTTATGTGTCTTTTGTTAGTTATGTTCTGAGTGAATGTTCTTATCTTGCAAAAGTAATGGAAAAAAACGATTGCATGAAATAAAACCAATTAAAAAATAAAAATCATGGCTAAATAATGCTGATTGCATATTTTTTTGTAATTTAGTAGCCAAAATTAAATAAGCAGGAGCCTACAGGCTTTGCTTGATTAAGAAAAAGACGAATAAAAATGAACTTAGAAACAATAAAAGAAAAACTGCGCCGCAGCGACGGTCTCTCAAACACCCTTGGAATGAACTTTATTTCTACACCCGAACCCGACATGTGTGTGGCAAGCATGAAGGTGGATGAGCGCAACAGACAGCCGTTTGGCTTTCTCAGCGGGGGTGCATCGCTCGCGCTGGCTGAGAACGTGGCTGGCGTGGGGTCTATGGTGTTGTGTCCAGGCAAGATATGCGTGGGTATAAACGTGAGCGGTGAGCATGTCAAGGCTGTGCTTGAGGGCGACACCGTGACGGCTTATGGCCGACTGCTGCACCGTGGCAAGACGCTGCATGTGTGGCACATAGAGATAAAGAACGAGAATGGGGACCTCGTGTCGTCGGTACAGGTCACCAACTTTATAATGAAGGGCAAGGAGGAGAAATGATTGAGGCAAAGGATGAGGGCCTGGCTGTTGCCAAGGCTCTGTTCCGTTATCCGCATGAACAACGCTTCTGCAAGCTTGAACAGATCGGCGGACAGCCCGACGTGTTGATGTCGTGCGAGGAGCTTGGGGTGCAGAGAGGCTTTGTGATGGCTCCCTTTGCGCCGTCAGAAGACCGCCCCGTCATCGTGATTCGTCCTGACAGGGTAGACTGGGGCGAGGTGCCGCAAGGCTCTTTGTCGCTTAACGCTTTTGACGCGCAGGTGGTGGATGGCGCTTTGGAGCGACAACGCTATGGAATAGACTTCCGCAACTTCCACGCACAGCTCACCAACGGAACGTTCAGCAAGATTGTGTTGGCTCGCTGCTCGCACATGGTGGCGCAGCGCGAGGCAGACCTTGAAGAGATGTTCTTCTGCGCTTGCAGACGTTACCCACGCATGTTTGTGGCTCTTGTGCAGACTCCTCGTTGCGGCACATGGCTCATGGCTACGCCTGAAATTCTGCTTCAAGGCAGCGGACAGGAGTGGCACACGATGGCGTTGGCGGGAACGATGAAGCTTGGCAACGATATGCTCGACTTCGACACTCCCGGTGCCCGCACCTCTGCACAAAACATAAGGTGGAGCGACAAGAACCGCTTTGAGCAGAGATATGTGGCCGATTATATTGAGGAACAGATAGAACAGTTCTCAGACAACGTGACCTCTTCAGCCCCTTATACCACACGCGCTGGCGACCTTGTGCACCTGCGCACCGACTTCAGTTTCATCATCAATGACGACCGGAGCATCGGGCGTGTCATCAACGCCCTTCACCCCACACCTGCTGTCTGTGGCATGCCCAAGCAACCAACCTTCGGGTTCATCATGAGCAACGAGCAGATGCCACGGTCTTATTATAGCGGCTTTGCGGGGCCAATGGACATAGACGGCAAAACGAGTCTTTATGTGTCGCTCCGTTGCATGCGCTTCGAGGGCCGCGACCTGTGGCTTTATGCTGGCGGCGGACTGCTTGCCGACAGCAACGAAGAGGATGAATGGAACGAGACAGAAGCGAAAATGGAGACGATGAGACGGCTCTTTGAAAGCTGAGCCTAAGAGCGGTCTTAAAAAGCAAGAACGGTCTTAAAACGCCCAAGAACGGTCTCTTAAAACGCCAAGAACGGTCTTTAAAGATAAAAAAGTCAATTAAGAAGATGTACAGCAATAAAGAAAACATAAACCTTTTAACGTCGTTGCTTGTTGCCAAAGGCATAACCGATGCCGTGGTGTGTCCTGGTAGCCGCAACGCGCCAATTGTGCACAACCTCAATGAGGCAGAGCAGATAACTTGTCACCCTGTCACCGATGAACGGTCTGCCGGGTTCTATGCTGTTGGCTTGGCGCAAGCCACAGGGCGACCTGTTGTGGTGTGTGTGACCTCGGGGTCGGCGCTCCTGAACGTGGCACCTGCTGTGGCGGAGGCTTTTTATCAGCATGTGCCGCTCATCGTGGTGTCGGCAGACAGGCCGCAGCAGTGGATAGGACAGCTCGATGGACAGACGCTGCCGCAACAGGGAGCGTTCGGACCAATGGTGCGTCGGTCGGTGCAGTTGCCTGAGCCTCATGATGAAGAGGAAAGATGGCTGTGTGGCCGACTGATAAACGAGGCTCTCCATCTTGCCACTTGCAAGGGCTGTGCTCCCGTCCACATAAACGTGCCGGTGACGGAACCGCTGTTCCTGTTTGACGAGGAGAAGCTGCCCGAGACAACGCCCTTCAAGGCGCATACGCTGCCAACGACGTTCAACGTAGACACATTCAAAGCCTTCGCTCAAGCCAAGCGTCCTATGGTGGTGCTGGGGCAGTTGCCTGACGGGGCTGTAGCCACCGACACCTTGCGCAGCCTGTCCCAACGTTGCGTGGTGCTGGCAGAGCCCCTGTCCAGCCCGTCTTACAACATAACACATGGCGATGAGGCTGTGCGTGTGCTCACGTCAGCTGATGGCGACAAAGTCGTTGCGCCCGACAGCACAGACCGCTTTGCGCCCGACGCCATTGTCTACATTGGAGGCACCGTAGTAAGCAAGGCCGTGCGCCGTTTCCTTCGTCAGGCAAAGGCGCCGACGTGGGTCGTGACACCCAATGTGTTTGAGGTGTCAGACCCGCTGATGTCGCTTACCGACATCGTGGAATGTCCGATGGAAGAGACAAACGCTCTCTTGCTGACTCTCATGGCTGCCACAAACCTAAGTGCCGAGCACGAAGCGTTCCGCTCACGTTGGCAACGACTGCTCGACCGTTGTGGCGCACACGCCGAAAGCTATGAGCCGCCCTTCTCGCAGATGGCAACGGTGAGATATTTTGAAAGTCAGCTTGAGGACCTTTATGAAGACCTGCATGTTCATTATGCCAACAGCTCGGCTGTGAGGCTTGCCAACATCTACGCTGCACATCGTGTGTGGTGCAACCGTGGCGTTAACGGCATAGAAGGTTCGCTGTCTACGGCTGCCGGCTTCTCTCTCGGAACCACCGACAAGGTGGTGTGCGTCATTGGCGACCTCAGCTTCTTCTATGACCAGAACGCTTTGTGGAATGGTCGCTTGCGTGGCAACTTGCGCATAATATTGCTTAACAACCACGAGGGCGGAATCTTCAGTACGTTGCCAGGTCTTGACGGCAGTCCCGCCGCCCACGACATGGTGGCTGCTGCCCACAACACCGAGGCTCGCGGCATCTGCACGCAGAACGACATCGGCTACCTTAAGGCCACCAACATGGATGAGATGCAGGTGGGCGTCGTGACCTTGCTCACACAACAGGCAGACCGTCCCATGGTGCTTGAGGTGTTTACCGATGCTGCGGAGGATGCGAAGGCCATGAGAGAGTATTTTGAATCTTTAAAATAAACATCTTGATTTTTCTTGTAGGATATAAAAGCTTGCAGGAAATAAAAGCCTACAGGAGTAAAAGCTTGCAGGAATAAACCTTGTAAAAAAACAAACAAAGATATGAATTGTTCAAACCGTGAATGGAAAAAGATTGAGGATTTCGATTTTCAGGAGATTCTCTTCGAAGAATATAACGGCATAGCCAAGATTACAATAAACCGTCCGCGTTATCGCAACGCCTTCACACCCCGCACCACATGGGAGATGTCGCAAGCGTTTGCCTGGTGTCGCGAGGCGCAACGCATAGGTGTGGTCATCCTTACAGGTGCTGGCGACAAGGCCTTCTGCTCGGGTGGCGACATGCACGTCAAAGGCCGTGGCGGCTATGTTGGCGACGATGGTGTGCCACGTCTCAACGTTCTTGACGTGCAGAAGCAGATTCGCTCGCTGCCTAAACCTGTCATCGCCATGGTTAACGGCTTCGCCATTGGCGGCGGTCATGTGCTGCACCTCATGTGCGATCTCACCATTGCCAGCGACAACGCCATCTTCGGACAGACAGGTCCCAAGGTGGGATCGTTCGATGCTGGCTTCGGTGCCAGCTACCTTGCACGCATCGTTGGCCAGAAGAAGGCCCGCGAGATATGGTTCATGTGTCGCCAATACTCGGCAGAGGAGGCAGAACGCATGGGTATGGTGAACAAGGTTGTGCCTTTCGACAAGCTGGAAGACGAGTGTGTGGAGTGGGCAGAGACCATGATGGAACGCTCGCCTCTCGCTCTGCGCATGATCAAGGCCGGACTGAACGCTGAGCTCGACGGACAGGCTGGCATTCAGGAGTTGGCTGGCGACGCCACCATGCTCTATTACATGCTTGATGAGGCGCAAGAGGGTGGTCGCGCGTTCCTTGAGAAGCGCAAGCCCGACTTTAAAAAATATCCCAAGCTGCCATAAGCTTCCATAAACTTCCATAGGCTTTCATAAGCTTTCATCGTCTTCTATAAGCTTCCGTCGTCTTCCATAAGCTTCCATCGTCTTCCGTAAGCTTCCGTTAGATTATAAAGAAAAGAAAAAAATAATGACTTATCATGTGACCATAGAACCGCGCACGCTGCATTTTAAACAGCCTGCAGGAACATCGAGGGGCATCTACACCACACGCCAGTCGTGGTTCATAACCATAACCTCGCCCGAACAGCCCGACCGCAAGGGTGTGGGAGAGTGTGCACCGTTGCCAGACCTCAGCTGTGATGCCATACCTGAGTATGAACGCATTCTCTATTCGGTGTGCAACATGTTCGGCCTTACGGGCAAGATAAACCACGACATGTTGCGCCCTTATCCTTCGATCTTGTTTGGCCTGGAGACGGCCCTGCTCAGCTTTGAAAGCGGAAGCGACGTGCTTTTCGACACGCCTTTCGCACGCGGCGAGGAGGGCATTCCTATTAACGGCTTGGTGTGGATGGGTAGCTATGATGAGATGCTCTCGCGGTTGGAGAATAAAATGAAGGCCGGGTTCAGATGTGTGAAACTGAAGATTGGGGCGATCGACTTTGACAAGGAGCTTGACCTTATCCGCCACATTCGTTCCGCTTTCACCAAGGAGCAGATAGAGCTGCGCGTCGATGCCAATGGCGGCTTCACTCCCGACAACGCCATGGAGCGTCTTGAGCAGCTCGCACGTTTTGACATCCACTCCATTGAGCAACCCATACGCCAACACCAGTGGGCTGACATGTCGCGCCTCTGTAAGGAGTCGCCTCTGCCCATTGCTCTCGATGAGGAGCTTATTGGCGTAAACATGCTGTCCATGAAGCAGCATCTGCTCGACACCATCTGTCCGCAGTATGTCATCCTCAAACCCTCTCTGCATGGAGGCATGGCTGGCTCGCGCGAATGGATAAACCTTGCAAAGGAACGTGGCATAGGCTCTTGGATAACAAGCGCTCTTGAGAGCAACGTCGGGCTTAACGCAATCGCCCAGTTTGCCTCTGACGTTTATGGCCCGTCCATAACCATGCCTCAAGGCCTTGGCACAGGATTGCTCTTTACCGACAACATAGACATGCCGCTGGAGATTAGAGGCGACAAACTGTGGAGAGTGGGATAATGCCATGCTTGGTCGTGCTATCTGCCATGTTTAGCCTTGCTATTTGCCATATTTACGACTCGTAAGTGACGTGTTTGCAAGTCGCAAGTGACGTGTTTGCAAGACAATAATCAATTCCAAAAAACAACAATGACACTCAACGAATTTATCGCCGACTGGCACTCGCCGTCTCCAACGCTGCTCGTTCACACCAGTGGCTCCACAGGCAAGCCCAAACCCATGCTTGTGGAGAAACGGCGCATGGAGGCGTCGGCACGCATGACATGCCGCTTTCTCAATCTTAAGGAGGGCGACACCGCTCTCTTGTGCATGCCGCTCCAATATATCGCCGGCAAGATGGTGGTGGTGCGGTCGCTCGTCTGCGGTTTACGCCTTGTTGAGGTGGAACCGTGTGGACATCCGTTGCGCGGACTGAAAGAGGCTCCTGTTTTTGCTGCCATGGTGCCCATGCAGGTCTACAACAGCATGGCGGTGGAGGAGGAGTGTGCCTTGTTGCGACAGATAAAACACCTCATCATTGGCGGTGGGGCTGTGAGCGCGGAGATGGCAGCTGCTCTGAAGACTTTTCCTAACGCTGTGTGGAGCACTTACGGCATGACGGAGACCCTGTCACACATCGCCTTACGTCGTCTTAGTGGACCGGATGCCAGTTCGTGGTATGAGCCGTTCGCTAACGTGAATGTCAGCACCACGAACGAAGGATGTCTCATTATAAATGCTCCAGACGTGTGTGCCTCGACGCTCGTAACCAACGACATTGCAGAGATAGCTCCCGACGGGCGACACTTCCGCATAAGAGGCCGAAAAGACAACGTGGTGTGTAGCGGTGGAATAAAAATGCAGATCGAGGAGATTGAGGCAAAGCTACAGCCTGTTATGGACGTGCCGTTCATTATAACGAAACATCCCGACGCCAAGTTTGGCGAGACCGTGGTGTTGCTTGCCGAGATAAAACACGATGGGATAGAGACCTTGGAAGGAAAAGAAGCCTTGGGAGGAAAAGAAACCTTGGGAGGAAAAGAAATTTTGGAAAAAATAAAAGCCGCGTGCAAGGCGCAGCTTTCAAAATATGAGCAACCTCGTGTCTTCATAGTCTTAGACCGCCTGCCCATGACAGAGACGGGCAAGCCAGCAAGAGCTGAGGCCATGAAGATTGCTGCGGCTTATAAGGAAAACCAATAAGAAAATAAAACTTTTTTAGGCGTTTGACAAAACTGTTTGAAGCTCTATTTTGTCGTAAGCTCCCATTTGTTACATTATTTAAGGTGAAAAACAGCGCTCTTTCAGAAATAATTAGTAAATTTGCACCCAAACAAGAAAAACAACTTCAAATAAATATATGAACGTTTTAGAGTTAAGCGAACAAGAGATTGTAAGACGACAGAGTCTGCAGGAACTGCGCGACATGGGCATCGATCCGTATCCAGCAGCAGAGTATCCCACCAATGCTTTTTCTGATGAGATAAAGGCAAATTTCGCTGAGGGCGAAGAGCGCACCGTGTGCATTGCCGGCCGCATGATGAGCCGCCGCGTGATGGGCAAGGCAAGCTTCGTGGAGCTGCAAGACTCGAAAGGCCGCATTCAGGTCTACATTACCCGTGACGACATTTGCCCCGACGAGAATAAAGATTTGTACAACAAGGTGTTCAAGCGCCTCATGGATATCGGCGACTTCATTGGTATCACAGGTTTTGTGTTCAAGACACAGACAGGCGAGATCTCTGTTCACGCCAAGTCGCTCACGCTGCTCTCAAAGAGCCTCAAGCCGCTGCCTATCGTTAAGTATAAGGACGGCGTGGCATACGACAAGTTTGATGATCCCGAGCTGCGCTACCGCCAGCGTTATGTCGACCTCATCGTCAATGACGGCGTGAAAGACACCTTCCTCCAGCGTGCTACCGTGCTGCGCACCTTGCGCCGCGTGCTCGACGAGGCTGGCTACACGGAGGTGGAGACACCCACATTGCAGGCCATTGCAGGCGGTGCCAGCGCACGTCCGTTCATCACCCATTTCAACGCGCTCGACACCGACATGTACATGCGTATCGCGACCGAGCTTTATCTGAAGCGACTCATCGTAGGCGGCTTCGAGGGTGTCTACGAGATCGGCAAAAACTTCCGTAACGAGGGCATGGACCGTAACCACAACCCCGAGTTCACTTGCATGGAGCTGTATGTCCAGTATAAGGACTATAATTGGATGATGTCGTTCACCGAGAAGCTGCTCGAAGCAATCTGTATTGCCGTTAACGGCAAGCCCGAGCGCGAGATCGACGGTAACATGGTGAGCTTCAAGGCCCCTTATCGCCGTCTGCCTATCCTCGATGCCATCAAGGAGAAGACCGGTTTCGACTGCAACGGCAAGACCGAGGACGAAATTCGCGCCTTCTGTCTGGAGAAGGGCATGGACGTGGACGAGACCATGGGCAAGGGCAAGCTCATCGACGAGCTGTTCGGCGAGTTCTGCGAAGGCACATTCATACAGCCAACCTTCATCACCGACTATCCTGTGGAGATGTCGCCGCTCACCAAGATGCACCGCTCAAAGCCCGGTCTGACCGAGCGTTTCGAGCTTATGGTCAACGGCAAGGAGCTGGCCAACGCCTACTCGGAGCTTAACGACCCCATTGATCAGGAGAACCGTTTCATCGACCAGATGAAGCTTGCCGACAAGGGCGACGACGAGGCAATGATCATAGATAAAGACTTCCTACGTGCTCTCCAGTATGGCATGCCTCCCACATCGGGCATCGGCATCGGCATCGACCGTCTGGTCATGCTCATGACAGGCAAGACCTTCATCCAGGAAGTGCTCTTCTTCCCGCAGATGAAGCCTGAGAAGAAAATTCCGCAGAGCACTATCAAGGAGTGGGAGGCTATCGGCGTTCCCGAAAACTGGGTATATGTTCTCCGCAAGGCTGGCTTCAACCTCATCTCCGACATCAAGGACGAGAAGGCCCAGGGCTTGCAGCAGAAGGTCGGTGAGATAAACAAGAAGTATAAGCTTGGCTACGACAAACCTTCTGTTGACGACATCCAGGCATGGATAGACAAGGCCAACGCCTAACCATTTTTTTAAAATTCATAATCCATAACCCATCGTCAGCAAACGGCTTGCTCAACCGGCAAACAGCTTGCACAACCGGCAAACGGCTTGCACAGCGGATGATGAGTTATGGATATGACTTATGAGTTCTAATTTCGAATTGAAAAGATATGGCTTTTGACTGCGGAAAAATTGCAATTATAGGAGGCGGAAGCTGGGCTACCGCCATAGCCAAAATTGTCATTGGGCACACGCACCACATCGGATGGTACATGCGCCGTGACGACCGTATAGAGGAATTCAAGCGCATAAGCCATAACCCCACCTATCTCACAAGTGTGCATTTCAACACCAATGAGATTTATTTCTCCAGCGACATAAACAAGATTGTTGAGGCCTACGACACCCTCGTGTTCGTCATTCCTTCACCTTATCTTAAAAACCACCTGAAGAAATTGCGCACACGCATACGCGACAAGTACATCATAACAGCAATCAAAGGTCTGGTGCCCGACGAGAACCTCGCGTGCTCCGAATATTTTCATCAGGTCTATGACGTGCCGTTTGAGAACCTTGCCTGCATTGGTGGACCGTCACATGCTGAGGAGGTGGCTCTTGAACGCCTGTCTTACCTCACCGTGGGATGCGAGGACTATGAGAAGGCGCAAGCCTTTGCCGATGTTATGGCGTCCGACTATATAAAGACCAAGACCAGCGACGACGTTATAGGCATAGAATATTCGTCGGTGCTGAAAAACGTCTATGCCATTGCCGCAGGAATGTGTAGCGGACTGGGATATGGCGACAACTTCCAGGCGGTGCTCATGTCGAACGCTGTGCAAGAGATGTCGCGACTGCTCGATGCCGTGAACCCGCTCAACCGCAACGTCTACGACTCGGCTTATCTTGGCGACCTCCTCGTCACAGGCTATTCAAAGTTCTCCCGTAACCGAACCTTCGGTTCCATGATAGGAAAAGGCTACAGCGTGAAGAGCGCACAGATAGAGATGGAGATGATTGCTGAGGGCTATTTCGGCACAAAGTGTATGAAGGAGATCAACCGTCACCTGCATGTCAACATGCCGATCCTCGATGCCGTCTACAACGTGCTCTATGAGCGCATCTCACCACAGATAGAGATAAAACTTCTTACTGACAGCTTCAGGTAACTTCAAAGGAGGGTCTTGCCCAGATCCGACATAAAGCAAAAACAGGAATAACAGTATTAAACAAAAATACAGATCAAAATGAAAAGTATCAGCTTAGACATTACAAAGGCTGCCCAGTTCCTTTCAGAGGGCGCCGTGAAAGCTTATGAACCTCAGGTTGTAGCCGCTCACGAGGCACTCGAGAACGGCACATGCCCCGGTAACGATTTCCTTGGATGGCTCCATCTGCCGTCTTCAATCACTCCCGAGTTTATTGCAGAGCTGCAAAGCGTGGCCAACACACTGCGTGAGAAGTGTGAGGTGGTGGTTGTAGCAGGCATTGGCGGAAGCTACCTTGGTGCACGCGCCGTCATTGAGGCTCTTGGCAACTCGTTCGCATGGCTTGTTGGCGACAAGAAGAACCCTACAGTGGTGTTCGCCGGCAACAACATCGGCGAGGATTATCTTGCTGAACTCACCTCTTATCTTAAGGACAAGAAATTTGGTGTTATCAACATCTCAAAGTCGGGCACAACTACCGAGACTGCTCTCGCCTTCCGTCTGCTCAAGAAGCAGTGTGAGGACCAGCGCGGCAAGGAGGAGGCTAAGGACGTGATCGTAGCCATTACCGACGCTCACAAGGGTGCTGCACGCGCTGCCGCTACAAAGGAGGGTTACAAGACATTCGTCATTCCCGACAATGTGGGTGGACGTTTCTCTGTGCTCACACCTGTAGGCTTGCTGCCTATCGCTGTTGCCGGCTTCGACATCGCTGCTCTCGTCAAGGGTGCTGCCGACATGGAGAAGGCCACAGGCAAGGACGTGCCTTTCGATGAGAACCCCGCTGCTGTTTACGCTGCTGTGCGTAACGCTCTCTATGCAGAGGCAGGCAAGAAGATCGAGATTCTTGTCAACTTCCAGCCCAAGCTCCACTTCATGAGCGAGTGGTGGAAGCAGCTCTACGGCGAGTCTGAGGGTAAGGACGGAAAAGGTATCTTCCCCGCTTCTTGCGACTTCACAACCGACCTCCACTCTATGGGTCAGTGGATCCAGGAGGGCGAGCGTTCTATCTTCGAGACCGTTATCAGCATAGAGACTCCTGAGAAGACTCTCCTCTTCCCCCACGACGACGAGAACCTCGACGGTCTCAACTTCCTTGAGGGCAAGCGCGTTGATGAGGTTAACAAGATGGCTGAGCTCGGCACACGTCTGGCTCACGTCGATGGCGGCGTGCCTAACATCCGCGTGTCGGTTCCCCAGCTCAACGAGTATTACCTCGGACAGGTTATCTACTTCTTCGAGATTGCTTGCGGTATCAGTGGCAACATCCTTGGTGTCAACCCCTTCAACCAGCCTGGTGTTGAGGCTTACAAGAAGAACATGTTTGCGCTGCTCAACAAGCCTGGATATGAGGCTGAGAGCGAGGCCATCCAGAAGCGTCTGGCTGACGAGAAATAATTTTGTCTGATAATGTTCGAGAACGAAATTAAACAATACATGCAAAAGCACGGCTTTGAGCGGTTTGCGCCCCAAGCCGTGCTTTTTGATATGGACGGTGTGCTCTACAACTCCATGCCCAGTCATGCTGTGGCATGGCAGCAGTCGATGGCGCAGTTTGGCATACGCATGACGGCAGCCGACTCTTACGCCACCGAAGGTGCGCGGGGTGTCGACACCATCGTTAGGTTTGTCAAGGAGCAGCAGGGTAGGGACATAACGCTCGACGAGGCTCAACGCATGTACGAGGTCAAAGCCGACATCTTTCACCACATGCCGACGGCTCCTGTCTTCGATGGGGTGTTCGACATCATGCGCAAGATAAAGGAGGCTGGCATGAGCATCTGCATCGTTACGGGCAGCGGACAGCGTCCGCTTCTTGAGCGTCTGGTCGACGACTTCGGTCAGTTTATCGATGAGCAGCACATCGTCTCGGCCTATGATGTGGAGCGCGGCAAACCGGCTCCCGATCCTTATCTTATGGGCATGCGCAAGACTGGCTGCACCGAACCGTGGCAAGCCGTTGTGGTGGAGAACGCTCCCCTTGGTGTGGCTGCTGGCTCTGCCGCCCGTTGCTTCACCGTGGGCATAAACAGCGGACCGTTGCCCGATGAGGCGCTCTCTGCCAATGGTGCCGACATCGTGTTGCCCGATATGAGGACGTTTGTTGACCATTGGGAGCAGCTTCTTGCCCAACGCCGTTAATGACGGTTCTCCGTTTTGGAGAGACATAAGCGGGAAAAAGAAAACGTCTTTGCGTGCCGCAAGGAGGTTACATATATAAAGCCGCAAAGAGGTTACATATATAAAGCCGCAAAGAGGTTGCATATATAAAGCCGCAAAGAGGTTACATATATAATAAGGTGTGCCGAGCAAATTTGCTCGACACACCTTATTAAGTTTGTTTTCGTTTAGGCAAAAATGTTTTTCCGCTGCCGTTTGACATTAATGCTGAAAAACATCTTAAATTTATGTTATAAAATTTGCCTTTTATTATATTTTTTCTTACTTTTGCATTGTGCTTTGTTTATCCCAAACCGGTCGTTAGGGCTTGCATGGATTTTGGCTTTTTAGAAGAATGGATTTCGTTTGGCTTTTAATGAGTAATAGCGAGCTATTGCGAATTAAAAACAAGCAAAAGACAACTTATAACAAGCAAAAGACTGCAAGCAGTTATAAAATAATACAGAAAACGGCCTAATGACCGATTTGGGTTTATTTGTAAGTGCCACATGTGGCGCTTCCTTATGCTCAAAGCTAAAACCTAATGAAAAGTCTATTAAAATGGTTTTCCCCAAAAACATTTTTTGGCTTGTTCATTACGATTTTTTTCATCTTATGACAATGGTTTAGTGTCGTTATAACGACTCTTTATGTTATCTTTGCATGATGGCCTAAGGGTTGTCTGCATGACACAAACATAAGACTCTCGTTCCACAGCCGCGCCTGAGCGATTCAGCCGCACTCGGCTCTGAAATAGAAGCTCTGGATTAAAGGTAAGATTGAAGTAGGGATAGCAACTTCTTGAGCCGAGAGGCTGTGGAGCGTTTTTATATATATAACCTTTCGACAAATCATTTCTTTTTTTCATCTCACCTCACCCTTGTCAAAACTCATAAGCTTTGGCCAGACCTCCCTCGCTTGTCTCCTTATATAATGAAGGCAAGTCATGACCCGTTTGCTTCATGACGTTCACCACGCGGTCAAACGACACACGGTGTCGGCCGTCGCTCATGGCGGCATAAAGGTTTGAGTCGAGGGCGCGTGTGGCAGCAAAGGCGTTGCGCTCGATACACGGTATCTGCACCAATCCGCACACAGGGTCGCAGGTCATGCCAAGGTGGTGCTCAAGACCCATCTCGGCAGCATATTCTATCTGTGAAGGCGTGCCACCAAACAGCTGACAGGCAGCGGCTGAAGCCATGGCGCAAGCCACGCCAACCTCGCCCTGACAACCCACCTCGGCACCAGAGATCGAGGCGTTCTTCTTCACCACGTTGCCGAAGATGCCGGCTGTGGCTAGGGCGTGGAGGATGCGGGTGTCGCTGAAGTGGTGGGCACGCGACATGTGATAGAGCACAGCGGGCAACACGCCGCAAGAGCCGCAGGTAGGGGCGGTGACGATGATGCCGCCCGAGGCGTTCTCCTCGCTCACGGCAAGAGCATAGGCTGTCACCAGGCCGCGCGAGGCAAGCGACTGCTTGTAGCCTTGCGATTTTACATAATAGGTGGCTGCCTTGCGGGGCAAGTTAAGCGGACCGGGCAACGCGCCCTCGTGGTCAAGACCACGCTCCACGCTGTCCTGCATGACCTGCCACACCTGTTGCAGATAGTCCCAGATATCGACGTCCTCACACTCGTCCACATACTCCCAATAGCTGCGTCCGTGGTTGTCGCACCAGTTGAGAATCTCCTTAAGGGTGTTCTTTTTGTACACGTCCTTTACATCGGTGAGCCAACGGGTCTCGCCACCCTCCGACAGCGCACCGCCGCCCACGCTGAACACCAGCCAGCTGTCTGTCTCCTTGCCGTCGGCATCATACGACAACAGGCGCATGCCGTTAGGGTGGAAGGGCAGAAATACCGATGGCTCCCAGGTGATCGTTACCGGAGCAATGGGTTCAAGCACCTCTGTTATCGCTATGTCGGTCATGTGGCCCTTGCCCGTAGCTGCCAAGCTGCCATAGAGAATGGCCTTAAACGCTTTGGCTTCTGGGTGGTGTGCAGCAAAAATCTGTGCTGCTTTTTGCGGACCCATTGTGTGGCTGCTCGATGGGCCTTTGCCCATCCTGTATAATTCTTTTAATGATTCCATTTTTAATTATTCGTCGTATTCTTATATTTAATATGAATCGTATCGTTAAAATATCTTCTCTTTGCAAAATTCGTTAAAATATTTGATATCTGCAAGCGATGTCTTCAAAATTAATGAGACCGTTGGTTTCTACATAATAATAAAGGTAGGAACATGAACGAACCAACAACAGAGGTTAGTAGACCTGATATCGTGCCAACAGCCAGCGACAACCAGAAATCATTATCTCCCGCAATAACAAAAGGAATGAACCCTATGATTGTTGATAACACTGTAAGCATTATGGGTGTTACTTTTCTGTTCCATGCTTTTATGAAAGACGTGATGGCAGATAATTTTGGTCTTATGCGCCTAATATTGTTATATTCGTTTACGATGTAGATGTTTGAGTTTACGCTGATGCCAGCAAGTAGCACCAGTGAGGCAAATCCTCCTTCACCGAAGTTTAGTTTCAATGCACCAAAAGCTAAAAAGACACCAATAAACGATAAGGGTATCACCAATAAAATGGCAAACGGTTGACGCAAAGAGTTGAATAATATAGATGTAATAAAAAAAACGATGACAATCACGACGCCAAGTAAAAGTATGTTTTTCCATCCGTCATGTTCTTTTCTAATGCTACTATACGTTTTCTGTTTAATGCTGTAGCCCATAACCATCTTGCTTTGCATTTGTTTGATGTCGCGTTCAATTATTTTATAGCCCATAACCAAATCGCCTATATAGTCAAATTGTATACAAAGTAGATACTCTTGGTCGTTTTTCACGATAGCATCGGCTATCTGGCGTTTTTCAACGTTGGCTGCATCGTTCACCTTAAATACTTTACCATCTACATGTATAGGCAAATTAGTAAATGCCCAGGTGTTGAGTTCTGAGGATGATGGTTTTAGTACGAGGGTAACAGCATTGCCCTCAAACAACACAGAAAGGCTTTGCTTGTCGTTGCCGAAACTGTTGCGTAGAGCTGCTACCGCCTTTGTAATAGTAATGCCTTGTTTGGCTAGTTTGTGTTTGTCAAAATCAAGATACAATTCCTCTTGTTTTTCGTTCCAGGTTTGCCGTGCCGAATTGATAACGACACTTTTTATGCGTGGGTGCTTAAGTAACATATTAAGTAGATGTTGAAAATTAGTTTATATCCGAAGAATTGCGTATATTTGTGTCAA
>OIXA01001427.1_pt1 | contig 30377 bp, 25 predicted proteins | sample 1587721 | NCBI WGS metagenome assembly OIXA01 (sample SAMEA3888900, study PRJEB22519) | human gut metagenome | biome: human gut; feature: human-associated habitat; material: faeces | place: Denmark | collected 2013
AAATGAGTCAGGGAAGAAGTAGTAATATTAGTGACCGAATATTTTCGAATAAAAGATTTTTTAAGATACTAGGGTCAGACCCCAATGTTGATCCAGCGGCTTTTGCTCCGGGACTATGTCCGGGAGCATTTTCCGGATGCAAAGATTTTGGAATTTTTCGATGATGGATATTCTGGAACGAACTTTGATCGTCCTGGCATTCAAGACTTGTTGGACAGAGTGAGAAATTATGAGATTAACTGTATCATTGTAAAAGATTTCTCGCGATTTGCCAGGGATTATATTGAACTGGGATCTTATCTGGAGCAGATATTTCCTTTTATGGGAGTGCGTTTCATTTCCATCAATGATAAATATGACAGCGATAAGTATACTGGAAATGTGACGGATATTGATGTGAATTTTAAGAATCTGCTATATGACCTATATAGTAAGGATTTGTCCGTGAAGATTAAGGCATCTATGAGATCGATTAAAGCGCAGGGCAAGTATGTTGGGTCAAAAGCCCCTTTTGGCTATGCCAAGGATCCTAAGGATAGGCATAAGTTTATTATTGCGGAAGATGAAGCAGCTATTGTAAGAAGAGTGTTTGACATGTATGCAGAGGGAATATCCACTGTAGAGATCGCAAGGACGTTCAATGAGGAAGGTGTAAAGACTCCAGCACAGATATGGATGGAAAAAGGTATCAGAAAGGCAAAGCCTAAAGGCGGTGCGTTCGTCTGGCAGAATACTTCTTTGCTCCGTATGTTGAAAAACAGAGCCTATATCGGTGATTTGGTGCAAGGTACTTATGAGTGCAAAAAAATCCGCAGTGATAAGAGAGCGACTGATCCGTCAAAATGGATTATCACAGAAAATCACCATGAGAGGATACTAGGGTCAGACCCCAATATTTTGCCAGATATCTGATCACGTAACCGCTACTTAGAATAATTGATATATCGTAGGACTATGTTTGAATAAACAAAAGAAGGATACAGAGATGACGCAGGAAAAGTTACAGGAGTTACGCAGTGGATTAGAAACAGCATACATAAACGAAACAGTTGCTTCTAATCTTGCGTATAGGCCGCAATTTGTTTCGAATAATTATAAAGAAGGTAAGAAAGTATTATCCTCTATTGAAGATGAGTTGCTGGCATGTGACCAATTCCAGATTAGTGTTGCATTTATTACATTGGGTGGAATTACGCCTTTACTTCAGACGTTGCGTGAATTGGAAGCAAAAGGAATTAAGGGCAAAATTCTTACAACCAACTATTTGAATTTTAGTGAACCGAAAGCTTTGGAAAAGCTGAATGCTTTTTCAAATATTACACTAAAGATGTATGATGTAGATGCAGCGGGAGAGGGATTTCATACTAAAGGATACATATTCAAAAAGGATGAGATATATAGAATTATTATAGGCAGTTCCAATATGACCAAAACTGCACTTACTACCAACAGAGAATGGAATACTCGTATCATTTCGACAGAGAAGGGTGAGGTGGCACAGGAGATTATTGAAGAATTTAATGTGCTCTGGAATAGCAGATATGCTCTTGATTATGAAGCTTTTTATGAGAGATACCGGGAAAGATATCAGATCATTAAGAAGCAGAGGGAAATTGCCCGAAGTGAAGAAATTCCTTCCCTGGAAAAGTATCGTTTAATACCAAATGTAATGCAGGTAAAGTTTATTACTAATCTAAGAAAGATATTGAAAAATGGTCAGAATCGTGCCTTGTTAATTTCAGCTACTGGAACAGGTAAAACTTATGCATCTGCATTTGCCATGCGTGAGTTGGAATTTAAAAGAGTGCTATTTCTGGTACATCGTGGACAGATTGCGAAGCAGGCATTGAAGTCTTACAGGAAAGTTTTCAGTGGAAAGGTGTCCATGGGAATGATAACTGGAAAATATCAGGATTATGATGCGGATTTCATTTTTGCTACGATTCAGTCTATGAGTAAAACAGAGCTTCTCGGGAGATATGACAGAGATGCTTTTGATGCGATTATAATTGATGAAGCACATCATAGTGCTGCCAATAGTTATAAGAAAGTCATGGAGTATTTTACACCGGAATTATGGCTGGGAATGACAGCAACACCGGATAAGCGTGATGATAATCTGGAAGGCAGAAATATCTATGAGATTTTTAATCATCAGATTGCCTGCGAAATTCGTTTACAGGATGCAATGAAAGAAGATTTGTTGTGCCCGTTCCATTACTTTGGAATTACTGATTTAGACAAAGTTACTGATAGCGGAAAATCAGTGAAAGAAAAGGTTGAGAATTTTCGATATTTGACATCTGATGAGCGTGTATGTAAAGTGATGGAGCAGGCGAAGTTCTTCGGATATTCAGGAGAACGAGTAAAAGGACTGATATTCTGCAGTCGGATTGATGAGGCAAGAGAGCTGTCGAAGAAGTTTAATGAAAAAGGGTGGAGAACGTTAGTACTTAGCGGAAGTGATTCTGAAGATGTCAGAGCAGCTGCTATTGAGCGTCTTGCAGGAGACGAGTCGGAAGATGCATTAGACTATATTCTGTCTGTAGAGATTTTTTCGGAAGGTGTTGATGTGCCGGAAATTAATCAGGTTATCATGCTTAGACCAACAGAGTCTCCGATTGTGTTTATCCAACAATTAGGAAGAGGATTGCGTAAGGCCGAAAATAAAGAATATGTAGTGGTTTTGGATTTTATTGGAAATTACAGAAATAACTTTATGATTCCTGTTGCCCTTTCGGGTGATCGAAGTTATAACTCGGATACAATTCGTAAATATGTAATTAGTGGAAATAATACAATTCCGGGAGCATCAACGATTCATTTTGATGAAATTTCCAAGGAGAAAATATTTCATTCTATTGATAAAATTCGTGGAGTAAAGGCTATTATACGTGAAAGCTATGCAATATTAAAGAATCGTTTGGGCAGAGTTCCATATTTAATGGACTTTTACGAAAATGGTGAGGTGGATCCCCTTGTAATTATAGGAGAATATAAAACTTATCAGGATTTTTTATGTGTTGTAGAGACGGAAACTTATACAGGAAAAATGTCTGAGCAGGAAAAACTAACATTGGAATATGTTTCAAAAACAGTGTTGAGTGGTGTCAGACCATATGAACTGGAAATATTGAAGAGTCTGTTTGAGGAAGAAAGTATTTCAGGAGATTCTTTTATAGAAACGATGAAACAGAAATATTCAGTTACAGACAAAAAGATTTTAGATAATGCAATTAATGTTCTTGAAGGTCATTTTGTAAGTAAGGAAGAGGAATATAAACGTTTTAAAAATATTGAAATTCTGGAAGCTGATACGGACAAAATGATTAGAAGGATGCAAAGTTATACAGAGAGATTAAAGCATGTAGAATTTTGCAAACAGATGAAAGACCTTGTGGATGTAGGCTTAAAGCGATATGAAGATAAATATAGCGTTGAAAAGAGAGGCAGCAGTTTATTTGTTCTGTATGAAAAATATTCTCGACGTGATGTGAGTTTTTTGATGAATTGTGGAAAAGATTTGTCTTCAACAATGTATGGAATGAAGCGAATTGACAATGATGTCTTTATTTTTGTAACTTACCATAAGGTTGGTGCTGAGAGTGAAGAGAAGTTGTATGCGGATGGTAAACCAGATTATGCAGATGTGTTTACTGACAATATGATTTTTAAATGGGATTCTCAGATTGGAAAAGGACCGGAAAGTGGATATATGAAAGAGGTTTTGGGAGCTGAGAGGAAACATCTTTTGGTCAAGAAAAGCGATGCAGAAACCAGTTTCTATTACATGGGAACTTTTGATATAGTAGATGTTACCGGTGATAAGAAAAAAGACAACAATGGAAGATGGAAAGATATTTCCAAAGTGACTGTGAAGATGCATCATGCAGTTAGAGAGGATTTGCTTAGATATCTGGAAAGTAAGATTATAACTGAGGAGAAGAAATAACATGAAAACAATTAAGGTTGTAGCAGCAGTGATAAAAGATGGCGATAAAATTTTTGCGACACAGCGTGGGTATGGAGAATTTAAAGACGGATGGGAATTCCCTGGTGGTAAAGTTGAGCCTGGTGAAACTCCGGAAGCTGCACTTGCCAGAGAGATTAGAGAAGAACTGGATACAGAAATTGAAGTTGGAAGAAAAATTGCTTGTGTAGAATATGATTATCCTGCATTTCATTTATCCATGGACTGTTTTTGGGCAGAAGTTATTAGTGGAAATCTGATTTTAAAGGAACATGAAGCTGCGAAATGGCTTACGAAAAATGAATTGGATAGTGTAGACTGGTTACCGGCAGATCAGGGATTAGTTGAGAAGATAAAAATGGAATGGGATTGATAACTATGACTTCATGAGGAGGATACAACTAATGTATTTGGAAAATTATCCATATAATATTTTTAATCCTAGATATTTTGAACAAGCTTATATACAGCAACTGGAAAATCAGAGAAATATGGAACAGCAAAAAAATATTTATGATATGGTTAAAGCTATTTCCGATTATTGTGAAGCGGCAAGAAAGCTTTCCGATGCCGATGTGGATATGTTCAGCACCGTGTTCATCGGCAACGCCATGACGAAAATGATCGGCGGCGCGATGGTGACGCCGCGCGGCTACCGCCGCAAAGAGGTGCCGGATGCCTAAGCTCTGCGTATTTGCCGGTACGACCGAGGGACGCGAGATCGCCGAGTTTCTCGCCGAGCAGAGCGCGGACGTGACCGTGTGCGTGGCTACGGAATACGGCGAAACGCTGCTCCCGCAGGGAGAAGGGCTGCACATTTCCGCGCGGCCTCTGCCGCGCGAGGAGATGGCGGAGCTCTTCCGCCGCGAGCGCTTCGATCTTGTCATCGACGCGACGCACCCGTACGCCAAGCGCATCACTGAGAGCATCGCCGCGACCTGTGCCGGCACGGACGCGGAGTATCTCCGGCTCCTGCGGCCCGACACGGCTGCGCCGGAAAACGCCGTCTTTGTCGAGGACGCCGCCGGAGCGGCGGAGTATCTCGACCGCGTGGACGGGAACATCCTGCTTACGACCGGCAGCCGGGAGCTGCACGCCTTTGCGTCCGTCCGCGATTTCGCTTCGCGTGCTTACGCCCGCGTGCTGCCGATGGAGGATTCGCTCCGCGCCTGCCGCGAGGCGGGTCTGCCGCCGGCGCACATTCTCGCGATGCAGGGGCCGTTTTCCAGGGAACTTAACGCCGCCGTGCTCCGGAGCATCGGTGCGGCGTATCTCGTAACGAAGGCCTCCGGCAGCGCCGGAGGATTTGAAGAAAAGATCGCCGCCGCGGCGGAAACGGGCGCGGTACCGGTCATCATCGGCCGTCCGCCGCAGCGCGAGGGGCTCTCCGCCGCGGAAACGGTGGAGCTTCTCTGCCGCCGGTTCGGCTTTTCCGCAAAGCCGGAGGTCGCCGTCGTGGGGCTCGGCCCCGGCAGCCGCGCCGCGCTCACCGGCGAGGCGCGCGAAGCGCTGTCCCGCGCCGGGTGTCTCGTCGGCGCAGCGCGGATGATCGAAGCCGCCGCCGCTCCCGGACAGGCGGCGCACGCCGCCATCGCACCGGAGGATATCCGCGATTACATTCTTGCGCACCCGGAATACCGCTCGTTCGCGGTCGTTATGTCCGGCGACACCGGCTTTTTCAGCGGCACGAAGAAGCTCCTGCCGCTGCTCGCCGGCTGCCGCGTCACGGTGCTGCCGGGGCTGAGCTCGCTCTCCTGTCTCTGCGCGAGGCTCGGCACGTCTTACGAGGATGTGCTCCCCGTTACGCTTCACGGCCGGAGCGAGCCAATTTTGCTCCCGCTCGCGCAGGGGCGGAGGGTCTTCGCGCTCGTCGGCGGCGAAAACGGCATGGGAAAGCTCTGCCGCGCGCTTACGGAAAACGGCATGGGCGCGGCGCGTGTTTCGGTCGGCGAGCATCTGAGCTACCCCGACGAGGCCATCACCACCGGCACGGCGGAGGAGCTTTCGGAAAGACAGTTTGAAAGTCTCGCCGTGGCGCTCATTGAATACGGCGGCGAACCGCTGCCCGTAACGGCGGGGCTGCCGGACGAGGCGTTTTCGCGCGCCGAGAGCGTGCCGATGACGAAAAGCGAGATCCGCGCCGTGTGCCTCTCGAAGCTCGCGCTGCGCGAAGACTCCGTTGTCTGGGACGTCGGTGCGGGCACGGGCAGCGTCACCGTCGAAGCGGCGATGGCCGCCCGTCGGGGGCGCGTATACGCCGTGGAGCGCAAAGACGCCGCCTTTGATATCCTGCGCGAAAATCTCCGCAGGTTCCACACCGACAATGTGACGCCCGTTTCCGGCACCGCGCCGGACGCCTGCGCCGATCTCCCTGCGCCGACGCACGCCTTTCTCGGCGGGACGACCGGCCATATGAAGGAGATCATCGCGCTGCTGCTGGAGAAAAATCCGCGCGTGCGCATCGTGGCGACGGCGGTAACGCTCGAATCCGTTGCGGAGCTTACCGAGTGCGTGAAGGCGTTTCCGTTTCGCGAAACGGAGGCGGTGTCTCTCACCGCCGCGCGCAGCCGCAAAGCCGGCGCGTACCATCTGATGACCGGCCAGAACCCGGTATACATTTTTACCATGCAGGGGTGAAGAACCGATGTACCATCTCATCGCGCTGCTGATCGGCTTTTTTGTCGATCTGCTGCTCGGCGACCCGCACAGCATCCCGCACCCGGTCGTGTGGATCGGGAAGCTGATCTCGGCGGCGGAAAAGCTCGTGCGGCGCCTGTTCCCCAAAACCGTCCGCGGCGAGAACATCGCCGGAGGCGTGCTCTGGGTCATTGTCGTGCTCGTCTCGACCGCCGTTCCGGCGCTGCTTCTGTACGCGGCCTACCGTCTCCATCCGGTGGCGGGACTCGTCCTCGAGAGCATCATGTGCTGGCAGATCCTCGCGACCCGGTCGCTGCGCGACGAAAGCATGAAGGTCTATGCCGCGCTGAAAAAGGGCGTGCCGGAGGAGTACCGCCGCGCCGTTTCGATGATCGTCGGGCGCGATACCGCGGAGCTGGACGATCTGGCCGTAACGCGCGCCGCGGTGGAGACCGTGGCGGAGAACGCTTCCGACGGCGTCATCGCGCCGATGCTCTTTCTCGCGCTCGGCGGCGCTCCGCTCGGCTTTTTCTATAAGGCCGCCAACACCATGGACTCCATGCTCGGGTATATCGAGATGCCGTATAAGAACATCGGCCTTGTCCCGGCGAAAATGGACGACGTGCTGAACTATATCCCCGCGCGGCTCTCGGCGCTTTTAATGCTCGCGGCGGGCGCACTGCTCGGTATGGACGCGAAAAACGGCTGGCGGATCTGGCGGCGCGACCGCCGGAACCATGCCAGCCCCAACTCCGCGCAGACGGAGTCCGTGTGCGCGGGTCTGCTCGGCGTGTGTCTCGCGGGCGATGCGTATTACCACGGCGAGCTCCACAAAAAGCCGTACATCGGCGACGCGCTGCGCGAGATCGAATACGAGGACATCCCCCGCGCGGGGCGGCTGCTCTACGCGACGGCGGCGCTCTCGCTCGTTTTGTTCGGCGCGGTCCGTTTCCTTCTGGTGATGTAAATGCTGTACGATACGAAAAACCCCCACGGCGGGGATATTTACGCCGGAAACGTCCGGCTGGACTTTTCCGCCAATACGAACCCCTTCGGCACGCCGGAGAGCGTGCTCGCGGCCATCACCCGTGCGCTGCCCGAGGTGCACCGCTACCCCGACCCCTACTGCCGCGCGCTGCGCGCCGCCATTGCCGCGGCGGAGGGCGTGCCGGAGGAATACATCCTCTGCGGCAGCGGCGCGGCGGAGCTCATATACGCCTTTGCCGACGCCGTCCGGCCGCAGCGCGCCGCCGAGCTCGCGCCGACGTTTGCGGAATATTCGCTCGCGCTCGCGCGCACGGGCTGTGCCGTGGCGCGCTATACGCTCTCGGAGAAGAACGATTTTGCGCCGGACGGCGGCATTCTGAATGTTCTGCGGGAGACGAGGCCGGAGGTGTTTTTCCTCTGCAACCCGAATAACCCCACCGGACGGCTGGCCGATGGCGCGCTGCTTAAAGAAATTCTCACGCTCTGCGAAAAGCTCGGAACGTACCTTTTCGCGGACGAGTGCTTTCTCGATCTGACGGACGGCGGCGAGAGCCTGAAGCCGTTCCTCACGCGCTGCCCGCGGCTTTTTATCCTCAAGGCGTTCACGAAAAGCTACGGCATGGCGGGCGTCCGGCTCGGCTACGGTCTCTGCGCGGACGCATCGCTGCTGCACGAGATGTCCGAGACCGTGCCGCCGTGGAACGTCTCCACGCTTGCGCAGGCGGCGGGCGTCGCGGCGCTGGGGGAGACGGAATTTCTTGAAAAGACCCGCGCGCTCGTGCGCGCGGAGCGCGCGTGGCTCGCGGAACAGCTTGCCGCGCTCGGCTTTCGCGTGATACCCTCGGACACGAATTATCTTCTGTTCCGCGCCGCGCCCGGACTGGACGCCGCGCTGCGGGAACAGGGGATCCTCATACGAAACTGCGAAAATTACGCGGGGCTCTGCCCCGGCTGGTACCGCATCGCCGTGCGCACGCGCGCGGAAAACGAGGCGCTCATCCGCGCCCTACGGGAGGTCTGACCATGGCGAAAAATATTATGATCCAGGGCACGATGTCCAACGCGGGCAAGAGCATCCTCTGCGCCGGACTGTGCCGCATTTTCCGGCAGGACGGCTACAGAGTCGCGCCGTTCAAAAGCCAGAACATGGCGCTCAACTCCTTCATCACCGCCGCGGGCGGCGAGATGGGGCGCGCGCAGGTCGTGCAGGCGGAGGCCGCGGGCATCGCGCCGGACGTGCGCATGAACCCCATTCTTCTCAAGCCGACGACCGACGTCGGCAGCCAGGTGATCGTCAACGGCGTCGTGCAGGGCAACATGCACGCGATGGAGTATTACCGCCGCAAGCGCGAGTATATCCCCGCGGTGATGGAAGCGTATAACTCGCTCGCCGCGGAGAACGATATCCTCGTCATCGAGGGCGCGGGAAGCCCTGCGGAGATCAATCTCAAGCAGGAGGACATCGTGAACATGGGCCTTGCGAAGCTCGTGGACGCGCCGGTGCTCCTCGTCGGCGACATTGACCGCGGCGGCGTGTTTGCGCAGCTCTACGGCACCGTGGCGCTGCTCGAGCCGGACGAGCGAGCGCGCATCCGCGGCACCATCGTCAACAAATTCCGCGGAGATAAGAAGATCCTGGAGCCGGGGCTCAAAACGCTCGAGGATCTGTGCGGCGTGCCGGTGGCGGGCGTCGTGCCGTATGTCCATCTCGATATCGACGACGAGGACAGCCTCTCCACGCGCTTTGACCGCGGCAGCGAGCGCCGCGCGATCGACATTGCCGTCGTTCGTCTGCCGCGCATCTCGAACTTTACGGACGTGAGCCCGTTTGAGCGGTACGAAAACGTGTCCGTGCGCTACATTGAGCGCGCCGCGGAGCTCGGAGCGCCCGACATGATCGTCCTCCCCGGCACGAAGAGCACCATCGCCGATCTCAAATGGCTGCGCGAGAGCGGGCTGGAGGCGGCGATCCTGAAGGCCGCAGACGGCGGGACGCTCGTTTTCGGCATCTGCGGCGGATACCAGATGCTCGGCCGGAGCGTTTCCGACCCCGAGCAGGTCGAAGCCGCGGGCATCACGGACATCGCGGGCATGGGCCTTCTCGACATGGACACCGTTTTTCGGGGCGAAAAGGTGCAGACGCAGACGCGCGGAACGTTCTCCGGCGTGGCGGGAGAGCTTGCCTGCCTGAACGGTCTTTCGTACGAAGGATATGAAATCCATATGGGACGCAGCCGGGAAGCGCGCGGTGTCGTCACCGGCGGCGGGAACGTGTACGGCAGCTATATCCACGGCATTTTCGACGCCCCCGGCGTCGCCGACGCCGTGCTCGGCGCGCTCTGCCGCAAAAAGGGGCTGAGCCCCTCTATTCTCGGCGCTTTCGACCCCGTGGCCTACCGCGAGGAGCAGTACGACAAGCTCGCGCAGGTCGTGCGCGAGGGGCTGGACATGGAGCTCGTGTACCGTATCCTCGACCGGAGGGACTGAGCGCCTTTCCTCATGTCGTTTTTTCGGAAATTCTGCGGGAACATATATTGCAAAGCTATCATGTTTATGCTATATTTGCTATACATGGATGAATCTCCCGTAAAATTGAATAGAAACATCCGAATGAAGGAACCGTGTGAGAATCACGGACTGTAACGGCAACTGTAACGCGGAGCGACCCCGTTATGCCACTGGGAAACCGGGAAGGCGGGCGAGCGAGGAAACGGAGTCAGGATATTTCATCGGATGAATACCGCTTCCCGGCGGATTCTTGTCTGGAACGGTATGTTTCCGATTAAAACGCTATTATTCTGAAAATACCGTCAGAGCAGCCTATGGGCTGCTCTGATTTTGTTTTCCGGGAGGAGCGTCTGAATTTTTGTGAGATTTTCCCATGAGATCATTTAGGAGGGCATCAATATGCACAAAACAATGTCCAGGATCGTTGTGCTGCTGCTCGTGGTCTGCCTGGCGCTGGGGAATGTTGTCCCGGCGCTCGCCGCGGACGACACCGGCAGCGCAGGCGCCGTGACGCCGACCGCGGAGACCTCTCCCGCGGCGACGGCGGAAGCGACTGCGGCTCCTGCGGCCACCCCCGCGGCGGAGACCACGGCCGGAACGGAGACAACTCCCACGGCCGCGCCGACGCCGACGGCTGAAACGACCGAGACTCCCGCAACGGAGGAGCCGACCGCCACGCCGACGGCAGAGCCGACCGCCACGCCGGAACCGGCAGTTCCCACGGCGGTGAGCTATCCCGCCGCGCCGATGGACGAGAAGGACATGAGCGGCAAGATGTTCGTCGCCAAGCAGGGCGCCGATAAGGTCTACCCCATGTTCAAGATCGAGACGGCCTCCGCCGTTAAATACGGCGGCAAAATTTACGTCACGGTGCAGGTGAACCCCGCGGCGAGCGGCGCGTTCACTTACTCGTACCTCTATTTCGGCACGCGCACGGATCTCGTCGCGCAGCTTGACGCGGGCGGCGCGTTCGGCGTCGTGGCCGGTGTGGCCGGAACGAGCACGCAGACCTACCACTTCACGCTCCCCGAGAGCGCTGCCGGCACGCGCGTACCGGTCTGCATCCTCAAGAGTGATCTCACCGCGAGAAGCCCCTATAACTCCAGCGAGCTTGAGCTCATCGTCCCCGCCAATATCCCCGAAGGCACCGGCTCGGGCGAGGACCCGGATAAGAAGCCGGAGGCCGCGCCCGCGATCCCGAAGCTGCCCGACAATCTGAAGGAAGCCGGCATCAAGGTTCTGAAGGCCGAGGACAACGCGGAATTCAAGATGCTCACCGCCGCGAAGACCGGCATGGTCGTCGCGGGCGAGAAGCTGCTCATCCACTTTGAGACCGCCAACACCTCTTACGATAAGCTGTACTTCGGCTCCAAGGACGACGCCTTCAAGTCTCCCTACGTGCAGGGAACAGAGCGCACGGGCGGCGGCTGGATATTTGAATTCGAGCTGCCCGCGTCCTACCGCGGTGCCGAAAACCCGATCTCACTCGGAAAGCCGGACGGGACGTGGTACTCCAAGCAGGATCTCGTGATCTCCATCCCCGCGGACACAGGCGACACCGGCACGGAGATCTCCGATGCCGAAATGAAGATGGTCGCCGCCGGCGGCTTCAACGAGTCGAGCTTCAAGATCAGCTCCTCCACCGCCGCGCTCATCGGCGATACGATCTACTGCACCATCACCGGCGAAATGACCGGCGTCCACGCCGGAAAGCCCGCGGTGAAGCTCTATCTCGGCAGCCGCGACGATAAGGACAAGTCCTCCGCCGTTTCCGGCAGCGTGAACGGTCTGCAGACGACCTTCTCGTTCGGCGTCTCCGCGGACAAGCAGGGGACATCCATCCCCGTTGTCATCGGCTTTGCCGACGGCAGCTGGGACGAGAACCAGGACTTCTTCCTGAACATCCCGAGCTTTGGCCGTGCGTTTGATCCGAGCTATTATACCGACGGCGTGTACGATCTCTACGGCAACGCCTACCCCTATCTCGACAAGGTCGACAACCGCGGCTTCCCCGTGGACACGCAGTCCACGCTGACCGTTTCCGGCGACACCGTCACGATCAAGTGGGTCACCCGCGCGAGCGATACCGACAAGATCTACATGGGCCTTGTGACCGACCCGATGGCCACCCGCGAGGCGAATGCGATCGGCAACGCCGACTATGAGCCCATCGGCATGAACTACAAGGTGTTCTATATCACGCTCCCGAAGAGCGCGCTCGGCGACAAGATCCCCTTCGTGCGCCATTCGCCGCTGTGGTATCAGGATACGAACGGCTGGCTGGAGAAGCAGGATTATCTGGTTCTCACCGACTATCTGCCCCGTCTGACGGACGACACCGAGACGCGGCTGGACGATGCCGGCATCCGTCTGCTCGCCGGCGGCAGCCGGGTGGAGCAGAGCTTCAAGATCTCCTCTTCCTCCGCGGTGCTCAAGGGCACGACCATCACCTGCACCATCACCGGCAAGGCGGCAGGAAACAATTCCTCCAAGACGCCGGACAAGCTGTATCTGGGCGACCGCGGCGATAAGGATAAATCCGGCTATGTCACCGGCACGCAGAACCCCGACGGCACCACGACGTTCGTTTACACCGTGAACGCCGAGCGGCAGGGCTCCTACACGCCCGCGACGGTCGGCTTCTCCGATAACTCGTGGGATACCTCGCAGTCCTACTTCCTGAACGTCCCGAACTTCAACGGCACGTTTGACGCCTCCGCCTTCACGGACGGCGTGTACGACCTCTTCGGCTACGCTTACACGAAAAACGGCGTCATCCCCGTCGACGCGGGCGCGACGCTGACCGTGTCCGGCGATACGATCACCATCCAGTATGTCACCCGCACCAGCGGCTACAGCAAACTGTACTTCGGCTCCGTGAGCGACGACGAGGCGACGCGCGAGGCCAACGCGGTCTCCGCCGGCATCCTCAACGCGGACGATCCCTACAGCTACCGCGTGTTCTCCGTCACGCTGCCGAAGAGCGCCCTTGCGGAAACCATCCCGTTTGTGAGCTGCAGCAAGAGCGGCGCGTGGAGCACGAAGCAGGATCAGCTCCTGCTGCCGCGCTTCCTGCCGCGCCTGAGCGGCGGTTCCGACCCCGTCGATCCGGTCGATCCGAGCGATCCGAGCTCGGTCATCAAGGACGGCACCACCTACACCACCACCGCCGAGACCGGCGCTGCGATGTTCAAGGTGCGCCGCGTCGTCATCACGGCGAAGGACGGCAAGTATCAGCTGACGCTCACGCTCAACGGCACCAGCTACGATTACCTCTACCCCGGCACCGGTACGCAGGCCGACGCCGTTGACCGGAGCGAGTGGGCTCCTGCCAAGGTCGTGAGCGGCACGATCGACGGCGAGACGCGCGACAACTGGCACACCTACACCATCACGGTGGATAAGCTGACGAACCCGCTGGCCGTCACCTCCCACAGCCAGAAGAACGACAAGTGGTACGACCGCAGCATCACGCTGGACATCGAAAATCTCAAGCGCACCGCCGAGGACGGCAAGTATTCCGCCGCCGCCGAGTGCGACGCGGCGATGTTCAAGATCATCGACACGAAGCTCAACGTTGTGAACGGCGCGATCATGGCCACGCTGACGCTCAGCGGCACCGGCTACGATTACCTCTACCCCGGCACGGGCGACGAGGCCGAGAAGGACAAGGACAACTGGGCGCCCTTCGCCGTGGACGAAAACGGCAAGTACACCTACACCATCCCCGTGTCTGAGCTCGATAAGCCCCTCATCATCTCCTCGCACAGCCTGAAAAACAACATCTGGTACGACCGCACGGTGACGTTCCGTTCCGATTCGCTCAAGAAGATCGGCGACGCGGCCGACCCTGTCACTCCGACACCCACGCCGACCCCGACGCCGACGCCTACCCCGAACCCCACCAATCCGGACAACGAATCCGATCACGAGACCGACACCAGCGGCTCCACCTCCCGCGTGGATAACAGCACAACGCTCAGGGACGGCGTCTACGCGCCCGACAGCTTCTCCTTCTCCGGCGGCTCCGGCCGCGCGCGCATCGTGTGCGACAAGGTCACGGTGAAGAACGGCCAGGCGTACGCCACCATCCGCTTCGTGAGCAGCAGCGGCAACCCGCCGCAGTACTCCTATGTGAAGGCCTCCGGCAACACCTATTACTCCAACGACGGCAGCACCTTCACGATCCCTGTGGAGCTCAACAAGAACAACCGCATTCTCGGCATGACCACCAAGATGTCCTCCGCGCACGAGATCGAGTACATCATCTTCGTGCAGCTCAAGACGAACGCGAACAACCAGAAGGACAACACCGACGGCAAAACGCTCAGCACCGAGGCGCCCGAGATCATGGGTCTCACGTTCCGGGAGGAGATCAAGCTCGAGCACGCGCAGTATCTCAAGCTCTTCCGCTATGAGGGCAACATCGTCCTCGCGGAGATCGACGTCATAAGCGACACGGTGCTCGACACCGACGAGGCGAAGGCCGAGATCGCCAAGGCGAACAGCGCCGCCGCGTCCGACGGCACGGAAGAAGCCGTCGCCGAGGAAGAGAGCGCCGACAACGCGCAGATCAAGGCCGACTACGTCGCCGGGCTCTATAAGCAGAACGTCCTGCGCTATCTGTTCGTTCCGGAAGGAACGGAGCTCCCCGCGGGCCTTGAAAAGCAGCTCATCATCGTGACGCTGCCGGCGAAGAGCATCTATCTGATGGACGAAACGCCCGTCGATACCTTTGAGATCTTTGAAGCGCTGAACCTTGTCAAGGTGTTCGGCGCGGAGACGAGCGAGAACGAGATCCTCAGCAAGGGCCTTGCCGACGGCAGCGTGCTGTACGGCGGCAGCTGGGATAAGCCCGAGTACAAGAAGCTCGTGCAGAACAAGACCGATCTCGCGATCACGTCCGGCAAGCTCCTGCCGCTGAGCGGGGAAACGCTCACCGAGCGCAAGCAGACCGCCCCCGCTGACGCGGAGAGCCTGACGGCGGTGGAATATCGCGACCGTCTGTACGATCTGGCCGACCGCTTCGCCGTGCTCGATATCCCGATGCTCATCGACCGCTCCGCCGACGAGGCCGACGCTCTTGCGCAGGCCGACTGGCTGCGGCTCTACGGCATCCTCTTCGGCGACGAGACGACCGCCGAGCGCATGATCCGTGAAATTACCTCCCGGGAGGGTTAATGCATGAAACACACGACAAAGAGAATCTCGGCGCTTCTTCTGGCGCTGACGCTGCTTTTGACCGTCATGTCCGGCTGCGGGAGCACAACTCCCGCAGCCGCCGGGGCGACCGCCGCTCCGACGGCTGCCGCGGTCGAAGTCCCTGCGGCGGAAGACCCCGCCGCGGCTCCGGCTGACGCGCCGGTCATCGAAGGGCTGACCTTCAGTGAAGAGTCACCGCTCAAGTACGCCACGGTATTCCGTCTTTTCCGTTATGAGGGCGGGTACACGCTCATCCGCATCGACAACGGCGGCGACTTCCTCGTCGTGCCGGAGGGCGCGGCGGTACCGGCGAAGATGGACAGCTCCGTCACGGTGCTGCAGCAGCCGCTGGACAAGATCTATCTTGCGGCTACCTCCGCCATGTCGCTCTTCGCCGCCGTGGACGCGCTCGACCACATCCGGCTCACCGGCACGCGCGAGTCCGGCTGGTACATCGACGCGGCCGTTGAGGCGATGCAGCGCGGCGATATCGAGTTCGCCGGCAAGTACAGCGAGCCCGACTATGAGCGCCTGATCGACGAGGAGTGCGATCTGGCGATCGAGTCCACGATGATCTACCACACGCCCAAGGTCAAGGAGATGATCGAGGATCTCGGCATCCCCGTGCTGGTGGACCGCTCCAGCTATGAGCAGCACCCGCTCGGCCGCACCGAATGGATCAAGCTCTATGCCGCCCTTGTCGGCAAAGATGCCGAGGCCGCGGAGTTTTTTGACCAGCAGGCCGCCATCATCACGCAGCTCGAGGGCTTTGAGAACACCGGCAAGACCGTCGCATTTTTCTTCGTGAACTCCGACGGCTCCATCGTCATCCGCAAGCCCACCGACTATATTCCCAAGATGATCGAGCTTGCGGGCGGCCGCTATGCCTTTGAAAACTTCGTGACCGACCAGACGAACACCTCCATTTCCGTTACCATGGAGACGTTCTACGGCACCGCCGTGGACGCCGATGTGCTCATCTACAATGCCTCCATCGACGCGCCCATCTCGAGCATCAATGAGCTGCTCGCCAAGGACGCCCTGTTTGCCGACTTCAAGGCCGTGCAGGAGGGCAACGTCTGGTGCACGGGCAAATCGTTCTATCAGGCCACGGACATTGTCGGCGAAATGATCCGGGACATCCATCTCGCTCTCACCGGCGGTGCGGAGAGCGACATGACGTTCCTGACCCGCGTTTCCTGAAAACTATGACAGAAAAAACCGTCAATACGAATACCGCCCCGGCGCAAGCCGGGGCGTATCTCGTGCATCAGGCACGGCGGCGCGCCCGGTATGCGCTTGTGTTCTTCGTGCTCATTGCCGCCTTCTGCCTCATCACGGTGCTGAATATCAACATCGGCAACATCCCCATCCCGCTCAAGCGGATCGTGGAGATCCTGTTCACCAAGACCGGCAATCCCACGGAGGTGAACATCATCTGGAAGATCCGCCTGCCGCGCATCCTCATGGCGGCGATCCTCGGCGGAGCGCTCTCGCTCGCGGGCTTTCTGCTGCAGACGTTCTTTGAAAACCCGATCGCCGGACCGTTCGTTCTCGGCATTTCGAGCGGCGCGAAAATGGTCGTCGCGTTCGCGATGATCTATTTCATCCAGATCTTCGGCGTCGTGTCGTCGTATACGCTGATCCTTGCGGCGTTCGTCGGCTCGCTGCTCTCGGTGGGATTCATCCTGCTCTTCTCGCGGCGCATCCCGAGCATGTCCACGCTGCTCGTCGCGGGCATCATGATCGGCTACATCTGCACCGCCATCACGGACTTTACCGTGACGTTCGCGGCGGATTCCGATATCGTGAACCTGCACAACTGGTCCAAGGGCAGCTTCTCCGGCATGAACTGGAGCAACGTCGGCGTGGCGGCCACGGTCGTCGGCATCACCGGCGGCGCTACGTTTCTCATGGCCAAGCCCATCGGCGCGTACCAGCTCGGCGAGGCGTATGCCCAGAGCATGGGCGTGAACATCAAGGCGTTCCGCACGACGCTGATCGTGCTCTCGAGCATCCTCTCCGCCACGGTGACGGCGTTTGCCGGACCGATCTCGTTCGTCGGCATCGCCGTGCCGTTCCTCATCCGGCACTGTCTGAACACATCCAAGCCGCTCGTGGTCATACCGGCCACATTCTTGGGCGGCGGCGTATTCTGTATGCTGTGCGATCTCATCGCGCGCACGGCCTTCGCGCCGACGGAGCTGAACATCAGCACTGTCACGTCCATTTTCGGCGCGCCGGTCGTTATCTACATGATGCTGCGCCGGAAGGGAGGACGGAAATGACGGATACGCCCTATTTTGTGATCGACGATCTCACGATCGGCTACCATAAGGTGCCGGTCATCCGCGATATCTCCGTCAAAGTACAGAAGGGCGAGATCATCGCGCTCATCGGCCCGAACGGCGCGGGCAAATCCACGCTGCTCAAGACCATCGCACGTGACCTGGAACCGATCCGGGGGAAGATCTTTCTCGAGGGACGGGATATGCAGACGATCACCTATCGCGAGCTTTCCAAAAAGCTCGCCGTGATCCTCACCGAGCGCATCAAGGTCGAGCTCACGACCTGCCGCGACGTTGTGGCCACCGGCCGGTACCCGTACACCGGACGGCTCGGCGTGCTCCGCGGCGAGGACCAGCGCATCGTGGACGAAGCGATGGAGACCGTCCACGCGCTTGAGCTTGCCGAGCGCGACTTCAACGCCATCAGCGACGGCCAGCGCCAGCGCGTGCTGCTCGCGCGCGCCATCGCCCAGCAGCCGGAGATGATACTGCTCGATGAGCCGACGTCGTTCCTCGACGTGCGCCACAAGCTCGACCTGCTCACCATCCTCACACGCATGGCGCGCAAAAAGAACATTACGGTCATCATGTCGCTCCACGAGATCGATCTCGCGGAGAAGGTGGCCGACCGCATCCTCACCGTGAAGGGCGACACGCAGTTCGGCTTCGGCGCGCCAGGCGAGGTGTTCGAGGAGCAGGCCATCCGGAAGCTGTACGACATCGAGGACGGATACTTCGATCCGCTCTTCGGCAGCATCGAGCTCAAAAAGCCTGCCGGCGACACGCCGGAGGTGTTCGTGCTCGCGGGCGCGGGGACGGGCATATCCGTGTACCGGAAGCTCCAGCGCGAGAACGTCCCGTTTGCGACCGGCGTGCTGTACGAAAACGATGTGGACTACCGGCTCGCGCGGCTGCTCGCCGCGGAAACGGTCTCCGTGCCGGCGTTCGCCGCGCCGGACGATGCCGTATACGAAAAAGCGTTTGAAACGATGTGCCGCTGCGGAAGGATCCTCCTCGCGGGAGATGCCGCCCGGACGCCGAACGCGCCGCTTCTCGCGCGCGCGAAGGCCGCGGGGCTCGCGGTACTCGACGCGAAAACGGAAGGATGGACGCTGTGAAAGGAAATAAAGGGATGTTTTACGCCGTGGGCGTCGGCCCCGGCGATCCCATGTGGATGACGCGCGAGGCGTGCGCCGTGCTGGAGGCCTGCCCCGTGATCGCCGCGCCGCAGACCGCTTCGGGCGAGATGCTCGCGCTTTCCATCGCGCAGGGTGCGGCAGAGCTCGGCGGAAAGACCGTTCTGCCGCTCTCGTTTGCCATGTCGCGCGACGCCGCCGTCCGCGCCGAAGGCTATGCGCGCGCCGCGGACGCCATCGCGCCGGAGCTCGACGCCGGACGGGACGTCGCCATGGTGAATCTCGGCGATGTGTCCATCTACGCCACGGCGTATTATGTGCTCGACGAGCTGCGCCGCCGCGGATACGATACGCGCATGGTCCCCGGCGTTGCGAGCTTTTCCGCCGTGGCCGCGGCGCTCGGCCGGAGCCTCACGGAGATGGAGCTGCCGCTGCACATCTATCCCGCCGGAGCGTCCGATCTCGATGCCGCGCTTGCCCAGCCCGGCACCAAGGTGCTGATGAAGTCCGGCAAAGCCATCGGCGAGACCGCCGCGGCGCTCTCGCGGCACGGTCTGGCGGAGGATTCCGCCATGGTCGCCGACTGCGGCCTGCCCACGCAGCAGGTGTTCGAGACGATGACCGGCCTGCCGGAGAAGATCAGCTATTTTGCCACGGTGATCGTGCCGGACAGCAAAGAATAAGAGCAGCTCCGCCGCCTTTCGCGGCGCTGCCCGTCATAAAAGAAAAATCCTCTCTCTGCACAGCGCAGAGAGAGGATTTTTCGTAAGTCCTTATTTGAGATCGGGATTGGAGACCTCGGTATAATCCGGCGTCGGGGCAGCCGTCGGAGCCGCCGTCGCGGGAGCGACCGGCACGGCCGGATCGGCGGGGTTGACCGGCGCGGCGGGCGTTGCCGTCGCCGCGGGGGCGTCGGCCGTTTCACGCAGCAGCTCACCGGCGGCCCAGCCGTAGCGGCCGTCGGCGGTGCGCAGGAGCACCCAGCCGTTCTGCTTGGCGAGGATCTCCACCGTGTCGCCCATGTTGAGCGCCATATTCTCACCCCAGTCCATGCCGGGGCCGTAGTGAACGGCAAGCATGTACGGGATGACGGCGGCGGTCTTTGCCTCGTCATACCAGAACTCATCCGCCGGACGGTAGACGTAGCCGAGCATCTCGGCAGTGATCGTGTCGCGCAGGAGCGGGGCGGGCGTGGGCGTCGGTTCCGGCGTGGGCTCCGGCGTGGCGGTGGGCTCCGGCGTCGGCTCCGGGGTGGGTGTGGGCGCTTCGGTCGGCGTGGGCGTCGGCGTCTCGGCGGCCCGCTGCGCGCGCAGATCGTCAAGCTGCACCTGCACGGCCGTCAGCTCCTGTGAGAGCGTTTCGGCGCGGGTGTTCGCGGTCTGCAGACGCATGTAAAGCAATACGATGATAGCGGCAAACAGGAGAAGGAGCACAACGAGTGCGATCAGAAACGGCTTGAGCGGATCGCGGTATGTCTCCTCCGGGGACTCGTCTTCGTATTCCGGATAATCTCGGGGCATGGTATAGCCTCCTTATCACTCACGAGGAATCTTTGTTATTCTATCAGACTTTGCCGCATTGGTCAAGATTTGGCGGCAAATGGGCTGATTTGGCAGATAAAACGGCCCTCCCGCCATGAAAGCGGAAGAGCCGTGAAGGGGGTAAGGTTATTTGCGCAGCGTAACGGTGAATTCGTCGTCGCCGTTATCGGCTGCGGTCACGGTATAGCCCTGGCTTTCGCCGAAACGCGTGACGTTTTCGACGGCGCACTTGTTATCGACAAGCACCTGCAGCTCGCCGGGAGCATCCGCCTTGATGGCCTTCTGCGCCATGATGACCGGCTGGGGGCAGGCAAAGCCTCTCGCATCAACGGTTTTCATGGGCTTATTCCTCCGCCTTCTTCGTGAAGAGCAGGGAGACCACGAGCACCACGACGAAGCCGACGATCACCGCGATCTTGCCGTTGCCGGTCGGGCCGTCGGCAGAGGAGGCGAGCTTCAGGTTGTGGCAGAACGCCGCGCCGCACATCATGCCGAGAACGGTGACGGCGCTGTCGCTCTCGCCCTGACCGGCGAGAATGAGCTGACGCAGCGGGCAGCCGCCGAGCAGGACGCAGCCCCAGCCCATGAGGGCGGTGCCGAGGAAGTTCCAGAGACCATCGTTGTGCGCAACGGGCTGGCCGGTGAAGCCGGGGTTGAACTTGCCGAGAATGAGATTGCCGACGAGAACCGTGAGAATGATCGTCACGAAGCCGGCGACAAGGCCGAAGTCCTTGAACATGACGGCGTTGCGGATGCCGCCGACCATGCACATACGGCTGCGCTGGCAGAGCGCGCCGACGACGAGACCCGCGACGAGCGCGAGCCCCCACGCGGCATGCATGCTGCCGGGACCTTTTTCGGAGAACTTGAAGATCGCCGGAGCGGCGAGCCAGAGGACGAACAGCAGCACATAAACGACCGGGAAGGCGGCGCCTTCGGCGAGCGTCTGCTTATAGCTGCGGCCGAGCGTGAAGCCCTTCTTGAGGAACACAACGCCCACGAGAATGCCCACGATGAAGCCCACAAGACCGACAAGGGCGTTCCAGTCGCCGCCGCCGATACGGATGACCATACGCAGCGGGCAGCCGAGGAACATCAGCGCGCCGATCATAACGAACACGCCGAGAAGGAAGCGGATCATCGGGGAAGAGCCGCCGCGGCCCTTGAATTCCTTCGCCGCGACCGCCGCGATGAGCGAGCCGAGCAGGATGCCGACGATCTCCGGACGGAAGTACTGCACGACCTCCGCGCCGTGCAGACCGAGAGCGCCGGTCGTGTCGCGCAGGAAGCAGGCAATGCAGAAGCCCATGTTGCCGGGGTTGCCGTGCGCGCCCAAAACGAGCGCCGCAATGCCGATCACAAGTCCGGTGACGAGGATCAGCCAGTTGTTTTTGAACCAGTTGCTTTTCACAATTTTTCCCTCTCTCTTTCAAAAACTGTGTTTTAACGGCTTCATTATACGACGGCTCTCCGGAAAATGCCAAACGGTAAATCGGATATCGCCTGTGGCTCTATCGGAGAAACAGATAGAATGAGTCGTCAATGCAGCGTCCGGCGGTCAAGCAGAAAGTCAATGAACGCGCGCGCGGACTTTGTCGGGCGGCGGTCGCGGGAGCGGATCATGTAGATCTCGCGCTCGTTGTTTTTCCCGACGAGAGGGAAGGAGAGAAGCTCCTTTGTCGCGCCCGCGGCAAGACCGGAGACGACGGCGCAGCCGAGCCCGCACGCCACGGCGCGCAGCACGGCCTCGCTGTTGTCGATGCGCGCGACGATGTTGAGCGCGCCGGAGTCGATGCCGTTTTCGGTGAAGAATTTCTGCCCGGCGAGCTGCGTGCCGGAGCCGCCCTCGCGGAAGATGAGAGGCTCGCCGAGCAGCGCGTTGCCGGATTCCCCGGCGTCGAACATGGCGCGGTAGCGCGGCGTGTCAGGCGTGACGAGCACGAGCGGATCGGTGGCGATGCAGTCGTAGGTAAGCTCGCGCGTGTTCAGCACCGCGCCGACGAAGCCGATGTGCGTTTCGCCCTGCAATACGGCGGCGTGGACGGCGGCGCTGTCGCCGCTGCGGAGCAGAAAGCGGAAATCCGGGTTTTCCCGGTGAAAGTCGCTGATGAGCTGGGGAAGGATATACTGCATCGGGATGGATGACGCCGCGAGCGATACCTCGCGGGAGGTCTGCTCTTCCAGCTCGCGGGAGAGCTCGTTGCAGCTCTGGAGAATGGTGTGTGCGTGGTCGTATACGCGCCGCCCCTCCTCGGTGAGCGTGATGCGCCGCTTGCCGGAGCGGACGAGCAGCGGCACGCCGATGTCCTTTTCGAGCGCGAGAATGTGGCCGCTCACGGTGGACTGCGCGAGATAGAGCGCCTCCGCCGCGGCGGTGAAGCTGCCGCGCTCGACCACGGCGCAGAAGGCCTCGAGCTGTTTGAGATTCAGTGTCTGCATGGCGCTCTCCTTTTAAAGCTCGCGCAGGTACACACCCGCGATCTCGGGAAGCCCCGGTTCGTTTTCAATGCGAGCGCGTTCCTCCGGCGGCGCGGCCCACGCGATGCCGCAGTCGGCAGTGATGCTCCGCGGCGCGGGGATGAGCCGCCCGGGAATGTTTCGCTCCTGGCAGAGCTTTTCCGTCGCCATCGCAGCGGCGGTCGTGTGGAATGTGAAGATCACGTATTCTTTCTTTTCGCGTACTCTCATAGGGCAATGTCGCGGACGGCATCCGCTGCCTGTTCCGCTTCCTCCATCGTATTGAACCAGCCGAACGAAAAGCGCACCGCGCCCTGCGAAACGGTACCGAGCGCCTCGTGCATCCGCGGCGCGCAGTGCGCGCCGGAGCGCACGGCGATGCCGTATTCGTCAGAGAGAATTTCCGCCGCCTCGCCGGAATCCATGTCGCCGATGTTGAGCGTGACGATCGGCGCGCGGTCCTGCGTGAAGTCGCCGTACACCGTGACGCCCGGCAAGGCGGATACCTTATTATAAAAAGCGCTCATAAGCGCGGTCTCGTGCGCGTGGATGGCGGCGGGGGTGATCTCGCAGAGGAAATCCACCGCTGCGGACAGCCCCGCGATGCCGTGGCCGTTGAGCGTGCCGCTCTCGAGCCGCGTCGGATATTCCTCCGGCTGCTCGCGCCGGTAGGACTGCACGCCCGTGCCGCCGGTCTTGAGCGGGCGGATCTCCACGCCGGGCGCGGCGATAAGCCCGCCGGTCCCCTGCGGCCCCATCATGCCCTTATGCCCGGTGAAGCAGAGGACGGAAACGCTGTCGCGCTGCGCGTTCAGGTCAAAGCTGCCCGCCGTCTGCGAGGCGTCGAGGATAAACAGAAGGCCGTGCTCGCGCGCAAAAGCGCCGATGCGGGATGCGTCCAGCGCGTTGCCGGTGAGATTGGAGGCGTGCGTGCAGACGATCGCGCGGGTGTTCGGCCGCAGCGCGCGGGGGAGATCGGCATAATCGATGCAGCCGCGCGCATCGGCGCGCAGGAACGTGACCTCCACGCCCTCCTGTTCCAGCCGGTAGAGCGGGCGGAGCACGCTGTTGTGCTCGAGATCGGTCGAAATCACGTGGTCGCCGGGCCGGAGAAGCCCGAAAATGGCAGTGTTGAGCGCCTCGGTCGAGTTCTGCGTGAAGCACACGCGCGACGGGTCCGCCCCGCCGAAAAAGGCGCAGAGCTTTTCGCGCGCGGCGTATACCACGCGCGCGGCGGAAAGCGCGCTCTCGCTCGCGCCGCGGCCGACGTTGCCCAGCGAGCACAGCGCCTCGCTCACCGCGCGCACCACGCCCTCCGGACGGCGGAGCGATGTGGCGGCGTTGTCGAGATAGATCATAAAAAAACCCTCCCGGAGATATTATCCCCAAGAGGGTAGCACGTTTGCCTTGCTTCGTCAAGAAATCCGATAGTAAAATCGGAATTAAGAATGATCTTTCGTTTCCAGAAACGCGGCGTGCAGACAGCGGAGGGTTTCAAGGCTCTGCGCCTCTGGAACATGCACGGTAAGGCGCCCGTCGGTGAGAAGCACGGCGTCCGGGGAGAGCCCCGCCTCCCGCAGCGCCGCGGCTGCCCGTTCGGGGAGAGAGGCGAACGTGTGCAGATGCGTGCCGACGAGCGAGACGAGAGCGCCCGAGCGTGTCACGGCGGTGAGACGGCCTTCGTCCTCCGGCAGCGGCAGAGGGCGGATGACGGTGCCGGGCGCGGGGACAAGACTGGAGAGCACCGTGAGCGGGACGGCAAAGCGCAGCGCGAGCGCCGCGCTGCGTTCGTGCAGCACCTGCGAGCCGAGCGAGGCGAGCCGGAGCATTTCCTCGCTGTCCACGGCGCTCAGCCGCCGCGCCTCCGGAATGAGCCGGGGATCGGCGGTGAATACGCCCTCCACGTCGGTATAGATGCGGCACTCGTCCGCGCGCAGCGCCGCGGCCGCGGCCACGGCGGTCGTATCCGAGCCGCCGCGCCCGAGCGTCGTGATGTCGTTTCCGGGGCTCACGCCCTGAAAACCGGCGATGAGGACGACCTTCCCCTCGTCCAGCTCACGGCGCACGCGCTCCATCGAGAGACGGCGGATGTGCGCGTCGCCGTATGTCTCATCCGTGCCGACACCTGCCTGCCAGCCGGTGAGCGACACGGCGGGAAGGCCCATTTCCTCAAGCGTCATCGCCATGAGCGCGACGCTTGCCTGCTCGCCGGTGGCAAGCAGCATGTCGAGCTCGCGCTTTGAGGGGCTGCGGCTGTAGTGCGCGGCGGTAGATAAAAGCGCGTCCGTCGTTTTCCCCTGCGCCGAGAGCACCGCCGCGACGGAGTGCCCGGCGCGCACCGTGTCGGCGATGAGGCGCGCCGCGCAGCGGACGCGCTCGACTCCGGCGAGCGAGCTTCCGCCGAATTTTTCCACGAACAGCATATCGATAAAACCTCCGGAATGGCAAAATGGGATTTGACACTCCATTGTATTCAACCGTCGTGATGCGCGCCATTTGGGACAATAAAAAAGGCTCCCTTGTGTAAAGGGAGCTGTCAGCGAAGCTGACTGAGGGATTGTAACCTCTGGAAAACGACAATCCTTCCGTCTTTTGCCTTCGGCAAAATCCACCTCCCTTTGCACAAGGGAGGCTTTAAATAGGTCTTATCCCGCTAAAATCTCGGCGCGGATGACACCGTCGGCGGCGACGAGGCGGTTCATAAGCGTTTCCATGCTCTCGCTCATCCCGGCGGTCTCGGCGCTGATGGTGATCGTGGCGCAGCCGCTCACCGGAATGCTCTGATTGATTGTGAGGATGTTCGCGCCGCACTGGGCGAATACGCTCAGCACCGCCGAGAGCAGCCCCGTCTGGTCGCGCAGCATCACCTGGAACGTCAGAATGTGGCCGTGCCGCAGATCCTGAAACGCCGTGATCGAGTCCTTATACTTATAAAATGCGCTCCGGCTGATGCCGACGCGGTTGACCGCGTCGCCGACCGTGCCGCACTCGCCGGTCTGCAGAAGCTCCTTCGCTTCCATGACCTTGAGAAAGATCTCCGGCAGCATGTCCGCCTCCACCAGATAGTAGGTGGGGAGATTTCGGTTTGCCATATATGTCCCTCCGTGAAAAGCATTTGTTTTCGGTGTGCAAATCATATCATCCGCGGCGGAAAAAAGCAAGTGCAATTTCCATGCAGGACGGACATTGAAAAATTGCAAAAACCGTGTATAATACTTTTATTCATTGAAAGAGAAAGGGAACGCCCATGAAAGCCATCGTATCCGTATTTGCGCGCGACGCCAAAGGCATCACCGCGTACATCACCGCCGCGCTCGCCGAGCAGAACATCAACATTCTCGACATCAGCCAGACGCTCATGCAGGGCTACTTCACAATGATTATGCTCGTCGATCTTGCCGAGTGCGAAATGCCGTTTGATAAGCTCTCGCAGCATCTCCGCTCCGTCGGCGAGGAGCGCGGGCTCGCGGTGCACGTGCAGCGGCAGGACATTTTCGACGCCATGCACCGGATCTAAGGAGGACACCATGAGCTATTTCCTCAATACCGACGAGATCGTCCAGACCATCCGGATGATCGAGCAGGAGCATCTTGACGTGCGCACGATCACGCTGGGGCTGAGCCTTCTCGACTGCGCCACCGGCGACATCAAGAGAACCGCCGATAAGGTCTACGAAAAGATCTGCCGCGAGGCGCACGACCTTGTCCCCGTGGGTGAGGCCATCGAGCGCGAATTCGGCATCCCCATTGTGAATAAGCGCGTGTCCGTTACGCCCGTGGCGCTCATCGCGGGCGGGTGCGGGGATGACCTTGTCCCCATCGCGGAGGCAATGGACCGCGCCGCGCGCGAGGTCGGCGTGAACTACATCGGCGGCTTTTCCGCCCTTGTGCAGAAGGGCTTCACGACCGGCGACCGCAGTCTCATCGCCTCCATTCCCGAGGCGCTTGCGCGCACCGAGCGCGTCTGCGCGAGCGTGAACGTCGGCTCGACGCGCGCGGGCATCAACATGGACGCTGTGGCGGAGATGGGCCGCGTCATCAAAAAGTGCGCCGCGCTCACCGCTGATACGGACGGACTCGCGTGCTCCAAGCTCGTCGTTTTCTGCAACGCGGTGGAGGATAACCCGTTTATGGCGGGCGCGTTCCACGGCGCGGGCGAGGCCGAGAGCGCGGTGAACGTCGGCGTTTCCGGCCCCGGCGTCGTCTATCAGGCGCTGCAGGAGTGCAAGGGCGAGAGCTTTGACGTTGTGGCCGAGACGATCAAGCGCACGGCGTTTAAGGTCACGCGCATGGGGCAGCTCGTCGCGCGGGAGGCGTCCCGGCGGCTCGGCGTGCCGTTCGGCATCGTCGATCTCTCGCTCGCGCCGACCCCGGCGGTGGGCGACAGCGTGGCGCGCATTCTCGAAACCATGGGACTGGAGGTCTGCGGCACCCACGGCACGACCGCCGCGCTCGCCCTGCTGAACGACGCGGTGAAAAAGGGCGGCGTGATGGCCTCCGGCCACGTCGGCGGGCTTTCCGGCGCGTTCATCCCGGTCTCGGAGGACGAGGGCATGATCGCCGCGGCGCGCGAGGGAACGCTCACGCTCGATAAGCTCGAGGCGATGACGTGCGTGTGCTCCGTGGGGCTCGACATGATCGCCGTGCCTGGCGATACGAGCGCCGAAACGCTCTCCGCGATCCTCGCGGACGAGGCCGCCATCGGCATGATAAACAATAAGACCACCGCCGTCCGGCTCATCCCCGCGCCGGGCAAGACCGTGGGCGACACGGTGGAGATCGGCGGGCTGTTCGGCGAAGCGCCGGTCATGCCGGTGCACGCGGCGTCGAGCGCGGAGTTCATCGCCCGCGGCGGCCGCATCCCCGCCCCGCTCCACTCGCTGAGGAACTGAATTATGCACTGCCGGTTTCCTGCCATTTGGATACCATTCTGACCGCGAAATTTTCCGTTTGCTTTATGGATAACTTGTAGAAAGGGTGAAATACCATGGAAAAGAAAAAACCTGGTACGGTGACCGTTCCAAAGGAGAACGTGAAAGAGCTTCTCGGAAAGGCAAAAGACGGCATTGTTAAGGCAATGGATCAGAACGGCGACGGCACGTTTGATATGAAGGATGTGTCTGTAATTGCCGGATCGATTGGAAATGCGGCAAAAGATACGATCTCCGCCATGAAAGAAAGCGCAGAAGAAAGAAGCCGGATCGCGGAACGGAAAGCGCTCTGCCCCATTTTTGCTGATGATCTGGACAGCGCCGATTTTGCATTGACCAAACTGATCCGCATCACCGATATCGATAAAAAGCGAGCGGAAAGTGAAGTTTGCCGCGATTCTATCGGATATGTTTCCGCGCAGAAGGATCTTCGGATCGTGAACATTTACCGAAAGTCCGCGGAAATGTTCGGGCTGTCCTTTTACCCGGATATGGACAGAGAGATCTATTATGTTGATCCTACCGACCGCAACAGCTATATCGCACTGGAGGAATATTTCAGTTATCTCAAGCTCGTGCGTGTCGGCGAATTGCAGAAGACCGCACAGGATCTGGGCGCGAAATACTTCAAGGTGACGCTCAAGGAAAACAACATGTCTCATTCCAAGAAAGAGACGAAAGCAAAGGAAAAGGCCAAAATCGTATCGGTCAAGGAAAGCGCCGAGGGGAAGATGGACGTTACCACGTCCGAGGCTTCCAGCCTTGAAGTTGCGGCGGAGATGCAGTGCGTCGGCCATCCGCCCAAAGCGCCGGTGCTGAATTATCTGCGGAAAGATCCCGCCATTCAGTCGCTGATCGCGCTGCGAATGGATCAGGCGTCTCCGCATCATTTGAAATATACTCTGAAGCTCAGCAACTCTTCCGGTATCAAAGAAAAGGACGCTGTAAAGATCGACGCAGCCTTGAAAGCATTGAAAATAGCCGGCAGCGCGTCGCTTGTCAGTGAAGCGCGAAGCGAATCCCGCCGGTTTTTTGAATACGAGATTGATTTCTGATAAACGCAGCGACTCCCACCGCGGAAAAGGCGGTGGGAGTCGCTGCATTTATATCCCCAGCGCGGCGAGGGTGAGGATGCCTAGGTTGGCGTTCCAGATGCTTTCAAACTGCGAGAGCGGGAGCGGGTTTTCGCCGAGGCCGCATTCGATCGTGTAGCCGGGGCGGTCAAAATTCTGAATGAACCAGTCCTTATATCCGGCAAAGCCGGAGGCGTAGGGCGTGTCCTCGCAGGCGTAGCCGCTCACGGCGGCAAACCGCTCGGCGAGCGCGCGGCTGCCCTCCGGCTCAAAATTTAAGTACTTCCAGTAGATGACGTTGCCCTGCGTGTGGTACGCCAGCACGAGCGAGGGGTCGAGCGCTTCGGTAAAGGCGGCAAGCGCAGCGGCCTCCGGCGCTGTGAGCGGCGCTTCGCCGACAAAGTCGCGCGGCGCGGGGCGGTCGTAGCCCTGCGCGAACTTGATCGCGCGGGCGGTGTCCCACCCGGCGGGGTACTGTAAATTGAGATCGATGCCCGCGATGTTCGCCTTCCAGCCCTCCGGATAGGGGATCGCGGGGAACGCTGCGGCGATGGCCGCGGTGCGCTCCTTCGCTTCGCCCTCCGGCAGAGCGCCCGTCACGAGATCGACACCGTCCGGATCGACGAGCGGCACGAGCGTGAGTGCGGCGCGGAAGAGGATGTCCTCCGCCGGGTAGCCGAACATGGTCTCGCCCGCGGCAGCTGCGCGGAGCAGCGTTTCAAGATACTTCATTAAAAGCGGCGTCGTGATCCATTCGTTCGCATGGTGCGCGGCGCTGTAGAGCACACGGCGCAGCCCGTCGCCCGCCGTGAGTGCCCAGATCGGGCGGGAGAGGACGCTGCGCCCGATGCTCTCGGCGCGAAGCTGCGGATACCGGTGCGTCAGCCCGTCCACGGCGTAGTCCATGAGCGCGCTGCACCACGGGATATCCGTCGGCACGACGGAAAACGGCAGCGGTACGATGATCCGCTGCCCGGGCCGCAGCGCGAACGGATCGAGCGCCGGGTTTGCCGTTTCGATCGCGCCGAGCGAAGCGTCATACCGCTCGGCGAGCGAGAAGAGCGTATCGCCGGGCCGCACCGTGTGCACGGCGTACCCGCGAAGCCATGGCGCGAGCGCGCGCTCGGTCTCCGCGCCGAATATGCCGTCCGGCGGCAGGCCGTGCGAGCGCTGGAAGGCCTGCAAAGCGCTTTTCGTCGCGCCGCCGAAAACGCCGTCGGGCGCGGGGCCGCCGTACTGTGCGCGGCGGAGCGACAGCTGCAAAAGCGCGACCTCCGCGCCGGTGGAGCCGGTTTTCAAAATCTGCATGACATTTCCTCACGATGAAAAAATTTTGGCAGGCATGAGAGAAAAACGGAAGGATACCATAGTAAAAACAGAAAATGTGAAACAGTCGATGGAAACAGAGGACAAATTTTTCGCGGTTCTTTTCCTTCTCGACAGACATACTGAATACGCCGCCGCAAAGAAGCTGTTCCTTCGCCGTTTTTAGGTCTTGGCAGGATATAATCTGACGGTCATCTGCTTTCAGTGCTTTACTTAAACCCTGATTCAACCCTATATCATCTTCAATAATCAATAATTGTTCCATGTATCTCACTCCCTCGTTATTCAAAGGCCACCATTATTTCCTTGGGTAATTTTTCG
>OIXA01001429.1_pt1 | contig 30331 bp, 26 predicted proteins | sample 1587721 | NCBI WGS metagenome assembly OIXA01 (sample SAMEA3888900, study PRJEB22519) | human gut metagenome | biome: human gut; feature: human-associated habitat; material: faeces | place: Denmark | collected 2013
AAGTGCCCTTTTTTACACCAAATGAATCAAATGAAACAAACGGTGTAAAAAAGCGCCTTTATTTACACCATTTGTTTGCATTAGTGTCAGTGGAGCGAAGAGCCCTTGGGGCGTGTGCCGATCGAAAGGCATGGCCGTCCGCGGCCTTGTGAGCGGAGGGGGATCCACGATAGTGGGAAGGATGAGCGCCAGCGAACCTTTCGACGGCACCCGGGGCCAGGGCGGTGATAACCACTGCGCTGACATTTAATGTCCACGATAACATTACGCAAGCGGCAAGAGTCGGAACTCAGGCCGCGAATTGCAAAGCACCTGAGCGGACGAGTCCGAACTCCTGCCGCGACCACGCCAGTTTCGGACAACTTGACGGATTGTAAAAGAGTTATATGATTGGATACCAACATGTTGCGACGAATCGCGCCTGTCAGCTCCTATGAAAAAACATACAACCTGGCTGGTATTCTGACCTCGCTATGCTGTCGCAACACGCTGAATATCAGCATTTCGCGGCCTTTCAGAGAGATCTAACTATCTGCCAAGTAGTCTGACATATTTCCGTGGATTTGAGCCCTTGGGCCGTGTGCCGATCGAAAGGCATGGCCGGCCGCGGCCTTGTGAGCGGAGGGGGCTCACGATAGTGGGGAGGATGAGCGCCAGCGAACCTTTCGACGGCAGCACGGTACAAGGGCGACGCTATGAAAATGTTCTGTAATTTGAGGAGACTTTCGACGCGAAAGGTATGTTTTGTTGTGGTTTCAAGACGAAAGCGAATCGATTCCGTTGTGTTCTAATTTACGATTTGTAAGCAAAATGCCTATTTTACTTACAAATTTTACTTGAATGTTCCAGTGTAATCGTTTTTTGCGAAAACGATGTGCCGTGTAAACGTTTTAGGGCTATGTTTTAAATTTGCAAATTTTTTGCAAAAAATTTAATTACGTTTTAAATTGTTGGATATCAGCATTTAGAATAAAAGTAATGAAAAAAGTGCAAAAAAATGTAAGAAAAAGTTTGCAGATATTAAAAAATGATGTACCTTTGTATTCGAGTTGATGACGGGGTTCTCCCTCATACGACTCGTTGGTTATTAGTTTTAGTGTTATTAATTATGTGGTTAGTGTGAGTTTTTGCGCGTGATGCGTCATTACTCAACGGTTTAAAAAGGTCCTTATTTAATAAGGCCTTTTTTTACAATGCAATTATAAAACGTTTAACGAATAATTGTCGACGGTTTTAATCCTGATATTTCTGGTGGTAGAATCTTTATAAATAGTTGAGTTACTCGCCTTTGAGCTGTATTTTTCGCCACTTGCCCGGACGACACCCTATCATTGGGCTCAACGTAAAATCGGCTCAATGTAATATCGGCTCAACGTAAAATCCCGGTTGATTTACATTTCATAGTGCGTCTGAGGCACAAAGCATTGTCGGAACGTGTTGTGACATGTCATTGCCGCCCAGCCGGATAGCGGCGGTGCCCGGCGAGCGAATTGCGCAGCACCTGAGTGAGCGAACTGATATGGAGCTTCGGCCACTGATTGCCGTTCTTATCCGTAATGCGAAGAATACCTTCCCCTTTGCCAGTGTTCTCTACCGTATACTTTCTGACAAGTGACTCTACTATGTAGTAATTCTTGTCAGACTTGTTGTCCAGGGACTTCAATGCGAAGTTTACTGTCGATTTGGCGCTGTTGAACTGGATAACCAGATCCTCTGAGCCGCTTCCCGCTTCATCCGGAAGAAGCGTCCACCATTCGCCGGAAATCATGACATCAGATTTTGAGCAGGAGATGAGGAACAGTACCGAAATGACTGTCAGCACGAATAATATGGCTTTTTTCATAATATATTGGTTTTGATTATTTTCATGTGTCGTATGCAAAGTAAAGGAATATATTCTGCTAAAGTAATAGGTAATTTTACGTATATTTGATATTTTTATACGTACTAACGCCCCATAATGGCGACAAAAACAACAAAATATGAGCAAGAAACCGAATAAAGCGGGACAGTACAAGATCGCGAATGAGAAATTCCTCGAAGCCAAGGCGCAGGAGGAAGGCGTGAAAGTGCTCGAAAGCGGAATCATCCTGCGGCAGATTGAAGCTGGAACCGGCGACAAGTGCCCGACGCTGAACAGCATAGTGTTTGTGAATTATACCGGCAAACTTATAGATGGAACCGTTTTCGATACGACTGACGGTGAGCCGCTTCCGGCATGTTTCCGTGTCCGTGAACTGATAGTCGGCTGGCAGGCCGCGCTTACCAGAATGCACGTCGGCGACAAATACGAGATATTTATCCCGGCCAAATATGGGTATGGTTCCATGAAAATGGACGGCATCCCTGCGCATAGTACCTTAATATTCACCCTAGAACTTTTGAAAATTCAGTAATGGAAAACACTTACGATATCGAAACTTACGCCGATAAGCTTGAGAGCGAACTAGTTCGCATCTGCCGCCAATGCGGGTTCCCCGTTACCTCCGCCCCAAAGGAGGGTTTTGTCAATGCCGGTGTCTCATCTGCGCCGTCCATGTTGCTGTCCAGTCCCGACATCGACGAGCATTGGCAGAAACTGGGAGGCGACTATATAGCCGATGCGATGCCTCAAATAGCTGATTATCCTACAGTTGCGGTGGCGTGGGCGTCCTATTTGGGGATGGCGGTAGCCTGTGGCTGGGATTCCGACTGGTCTGTGTGTGCGAATATGCCTTATACTGCTTATTATGGAAATCAAGGTTTTGACAACATGGATGACCATATCATAAAAGACATTATCGGCATCGGTCTGGACTCTCCGGAAGCTGAATCCCTCAGGGAACTTTTCCGTAAATGTGCAGATGCGACGATTTCTCTGATACGTCACGATCATATTGAGCCTCAGAGTATTGCCGCATATCAGGTTTTTGTGGCCTCCTGCCAGGAAATGTACCGCATCGGAGCAGCCGTCGAACTCTTCCGTCTCGGATATAAATTCGAAAAACTCTGAGGAAAATAGGGTGACGCTATGAGTAGATTTGATACATGTTTTTTCGAAAGATATGCCAGAGTTTCGTTGGAAAAGCTTCTGGATGAGGGTTTTGCGGCATTGCTGAATAAGGACCGGCCTGATCTCCAGTCTGCAGATGGACGGAGCATCGGCATTGAAGTAACCCGTGCGATGCCGGAAACTAAAGAAGCGGCTGATACGATGCTGAAAGAAATGGCGGGGATTCGGCCTGTGAAGTCGGCAGGCGTCGAGTCGGGAGACCTCGACAGCATGTTGGCATCTGGTTATGGTTACGGACTTGATGACGGACAGTATGTCGGTTCCAGGGAATACGACTATTGGTCCCTTGCATTGCCAATGAGGAGGATTATCGAGAATAAGGTGTCGAAGGCCGGGAACGGATTCTACGGAGAGTTCGAATCGTTGGCCCTCTACGTGTTCAGCAAAGATGCTCTTTCGGATAGCGAAGTGGCTGATATCATGGATTTTACCATGAATCTTCAGTCCGAAAACAAAATCCGGTACGACTTTCTGTATCTCTCTGAGATTAATAACCTTAATGTCTGCGATTTGCGATCTGCCCAAATGGTCTGCCACCCGATTTCACGCGTCCAGCGCCGCGACTTCTTCCTCGCGTCGCTTGAACATTGACAAAAACCTGGACTATACTTGTTTTACGGATAGTTTTTTGTATTTTTGCAATGATTACATAAAACATGTAACATAATATATGTAGTATAAAAAATGTAATGATTGATAATATGGGACAACTTAGGAATCCATTCGTTATTTACGGATATAAGGGCGCTGAGTATTTTTGCGACAGAAAAAAAGAGACGAAAACTATTTGTACAGCTTTATCAAATGAGCGTAATGTCGTGCTGATTTCTCCACGACGTATCGGAAAAACGGGACTTATACATCATGTTTTTGAACAATTGAAAAAGAGTGAGCCCGAGACTAAGTGTTTTTACATGGACATAAACGCCACCAGAAATGTAAACCAGTTTATTCAATTGCTGGCTAAAACTGTTGTGGGGCAAGTCGATACTTTTTCTCAATCAGCATTCAGAAAAATCCTTACTCTTTTTTCAAGTTATCGGCCGACTGTTTCATTCGATGAGTTTACCGGCATTCCTACATTTTCAATCACTATCTCACAAGAGCAGCAAGAAGAGTCCCTTAAACATATATTCGATTACCTCAAACAATCCGGCAAACGAATTTATATTGCCATTGATGAGTTTCAGCAAATTTCTGAATATCCGGAGAATAGCACTGAAGCGCTTCTGAGGTCACATATTCAGTTCCTGCCAAACGTCTACTTTATATTCGCAGGAAGCAGTCAGCACATGATGTCTGAAATGTTCCTGTCTGCCCAGCGGCCATTTTATCAGAGTTCGCAAATGGTTAATCTTTTTCCTATAGACGTTCACGAATACTGTGAGTTTGCGAACCGGTGGCTATCAAAGGAAGGTATAGGAATGGAAGACGCCGATTTTATTTACTTGTATGACATGCTTGACGGTCAGACGTGGTATATCCAAAACATCCTTAATCGCCTCTATGCCAATGGAGACTTAATCGACAAGACGACTATAGCCAGAACTGTAGACGATGTGGTAAACGAACAGGAAGAATCGTTCATTACCTATTGCAAGTCGCTGACAGACAATCAACTTGATCTTCTTATAGCTATTGCTAAAGAAGATGGAGTCGTCTCCGCTCTATCTCAAGAGTTTCTTCTTAAATATAGTTTACCGGCGGCCAGCAGTGTCAGTCTTGCGTTAAAAGCATTGCAAAAGAAAGATTTCGTTCACGAATTTAACGGAAGAATAGTCGTGTATGACCGTTTTTTCGGGATGTGGCTTAAGCGCGGATAAAACTACCCGACAGTCATTATATGGTCTATGTCGGTCAGGTAGTTGGGAGTGAGATGGTCCCGCTTGGTCCTCCATTCTTCGTTTTCGCGCCCTTCGATGGCGAGCCCCACCGTTTTGACACCATATTGGTGATTCATTTTGTCTATCGTTTTCGACAATTCGAGGCGCTCGTCACGCTTTTCCATGGTGTCGAACAATACTGGTTGCACGCAACCCGGAACGATCCGCGAAAGTATGACGCCCGACTTTTTGAAAAGTATTCCGGGACGGTAAATCTCGTCTACCAGTTTCATCGCCAACTCAGTGATTTCCAATGTGTCTGCCGACGGAATGCTCAGTGTGGCCGAGGCTATGTTTCCATATTGCGGAAGATCTTCCCGGAAGCGGTTGCTGCACGCAAAGACATTGACACATCCCGCGGCGGAATCCTGGCCTCTGAGGGTATTGCAGCAACTTGCGGCGAAGCTCGCGACCGAAGATTTGAGCTGTTCTTTGGAGGAAATCATTTTTCCGAAACTCCGCGACGTCGTGATGCTCTGCTGCTGCCGGATTTCGGAGGTTTCTATACATGGATGGCCATTGAGTTCCAGCCATGTCTGGTAACCGGGCTTATGAAAAAAGCGCTGCACCCAGTCTCCCGATTTGTCGGCAAACTCCATAGGAGTACTTACACCGAGAGCTGCCAGTTTAGCGTAAGTCCTTGGTCCAATGCCCCATACGTCGGCGAGGTCAAACATCGAAAGTGCCTTCCGCCGCTTCTCTTCAGTGTCGATCATGCAAACGCCGCGATAACCTTTAAAGTTCTTCGCAAACTTGCTCGCGACTTTCGCCAGGGTCTTGGTGCGGGCAATGCCGATGCTGACAGGAATATCTGTGTACAATGCGATTTTCCTCACCATCCCGCGCATCAGTTCCACCAGGTCGTAGTTCTTTTCGTATCCGTCCAAGTAAAGAAACTGCTCGTCGATGGAATAACTCTCGGTATGTGCTACAGTGTTGCGCATAATGCTCTGCACCCGCTTCGACATGGCGGAATAAAGCATAATGTTACTGGAAAAAACCGCGACATTATTCTTCTCTAGGATGCCCTTCACTTGAAAGAAAGGCGCTCCTCGCTTGATACCCAATGCTTTAGCTTCTGCCGTAAGAGCTATGACATTACCGTCATTACTGGAGAGCACGCATACTGGTTTTCCTTTCAAGCCAGGATGAAGAGCTCTTTCCACAGAAGCAAAAAAGGTATTGCAGTCGGCAAGGGCGATCATGTTAATCTCGCGCTTTATGTATGATGAAAGTTACCGTTCCCCAGACGCTGAAGTCATCCTCAGGGCTGATTCTAATGCGCGGATAATCAGGATTTGCCGGTACCAGCCAGCCCTGTCCATCCTCCTTCACGAAGTGCTTGAGCGTATATTCTCCATTAAGTTCGCACATCGCGATTTCACGTGGCGAAGGGTTCCTGTTACTCTTATCCACGATTACGATATCCCCACTTAGTACACCCGCATCGATCATCGAATCGCCGTTCACACGTATGAGGTATGACGCTTCCGGATGCGGACAGAGCATACGTATCAGGTCGATATCCTGCGCCTTCTCATCATTGTCCAGCGGCACAGGAAATCCCGCCACTACGCGAATGTCGAAAAAAGGAATACTGACGTGCGGCGCCTCTCCTGCCGGCACCATGCCTTCGATCCAACCGATGCCGGACTCCCGCTCTCTAAGGGCTTTGTCAATGCTGCTTTTTATGAATTCGGTACGGTTTTCTATCTCATCCAGTTTATCTGCCAATGCTCCCGGAGCGCGGAATGAAATCATTCTGCTGTCACCTTTAGGCCGCCCGGCACCGGGGCGCGCACCACCTCTTTTCTTTATGTTGTCTTCCATGGCTTTGTGAAATCCTCATATTCTTAAAAACTCTCCATCCACTTCTTACGAGAACAAAGATAGTAATAATTTTGATATCTGTAATACATTTATCAAAATTTTGAGGATGCCGGCGGCGGTCAGTGCCCACTCGCTCAGGTGCTGCGCAATTCGCTCGTTGGGCACTGCCGACAATCGGCCACGAAACGATATCCGGAGATGATACCGTCACGCAGGCGCCAGGAGTCGGAACTCAGGCCGCGAATTGCGCAGCACCTGAGCGGGCGAGTCCGAGCTCCTGACGCATCCACGTCACAAGAGCGCTGTTGCGCAAACTCATCATTGCACAAATCGTTTATTATACCTAAATTTGTTAGATAAAACTAACTATCAATAATAAGATGAAAACTTATTTGGAGCCGGCACGTGAACTACCGGTACGTGATGAGGTGGATGTCCTCGTGGTAGGCGCAGGTCCTGCCGGAATTATGGCTGCTCAAGCAGCTGCACTCGTAAAGGGAACCAAAGTCATGCTGATCGACAGCAGAGGCTACTTGGGCGGAAACATGACCATCGGTCTGCCACTCCTCGGTTTCCTGGGACGCAAAGGCAATGAAATCATCAAAGGCCTGCCGCTCCGTTTTGTGGAAAGACTCCGCGAAAGGGGACAGGCTACACACCATAGAGCATGCCCGCTGCATGTCAGCTTGACCATGGTGGATCCGGAAGGAACCAAACGACTCGCTTGGGAAATCATGGATGAAAACAATGTTGAGGTGCTCCTTTATGTATTTGCTACTGACGTGATTATGGAAGGCAACAAATGTAAGGGAGTAATCATCGACTCCAAGAAGGGCAGGGAAGTGATCTACGCCAAGAGCATCGTCGACTGTACTGGTGACGGCGACATCCTTTACCGCGCCGGAGCCGAAATGAAATACGGAAACGACCAGGGTATTCCTCAGCCTCCGACGCTCATGTTCTCCATGAGAGGAGTTGACAGCAGGAAACTTCGCGATGCTGTAGCCGACCATCCTGAAATCTACGACATTGACTACATTCCTAACGAATTCTTCCGTCCGATGGACAACTGCACGTTCGTGGGATTCAGAAACCAGATTCGCCAGGCCCGCGAGGCCGGATACCATCTGCCGGTCGAAAGAACCATCTTCATGACCGGTATGGCAGAAGACGAATGGTGGGTAAACATGAGCCGTGTGAACGGAATTGATGCTACTGATCCTCAGCAGTATACGCGTGGTGAGCACGAGTGCATGCTCCAGAACGAAGAAGTCGTGCGCTACCTCAAAGCCTATATCCCTGGATTCGAGAACGCTTATGTCGACAGAGTCGCCCCATTTATGGGAATCCGCGAAACCCGCAGACTCGTAGGTGAATACACTCTTACGGAGCAGGATATCTTCGACTGTGCACACTTCGACGACGTGATAGCCGTGGCAAGTTACCCTGTAGACCTGCACCATCCTGTAGGAGGGGACTGCTCACTCTGGTGGTGCCCTGACTGCTACGACGTGCCTTACCGCTGCCTCATTCCTAAGAAAGTCGACGGCGTGATTGCTGCCGGAAGAGACATCTCCGCCACACACCTCGCATTGGCTTCCGTCAGAGTGATGGGCCCTGCAATGTGTTTGGGTGAAGCCGCCGGAAAAGCTGCTGCCCTCGCGGTAAAGGATAACAAAGAACTCCGCGACTTGGATGTCACGGAGCTTCAGAATGCCCTTCGCAAAGAAGGCGTATGGTTCAGAGACAAGTAATCTTACATACTAGAATATAAACGGGAGAGGACGGGCGATAGTTTCGCGGTAAAGTTCCTCTCCTTTTTCATTTTTGAAAATAACCTCCACAGGAGAGTCTGTCTTGGACGCCTTCGCCTCGAACATATGAATGCAAGATACATTATTCCTGACAGCGTGATGCTTCACAGGATGCGCGAGCTGAGGTAAATCATATGTGAAGTTATTTACAGGATCCTCATGACGGGCAGCATTGACCTGCAACGCTTTACCATTCTCGAACATCTCGATGGTGCATCCCGGGTACCAAGTCCACCAGTTTACGAAGATGCTGTTGCGGAACTTCCTGTTTGAATAATCTGCGCGTTCAGGAGCCTTTTTCCGCTGAATCTTTACCTCGGCAGAATTCTTGTACGCCTTGCCCACACTGTTCATGTCATAGATACTATAGTTTCGCTTGCCATGATCATATGTCTCGAAACTGAGTTCCATCGGAATCCCTGCCACACAAGTTCCGTTCATTAATCCTGCTTCGGAACCGTCGCTGCAATAAAGACTGTACTCCTCAGGCGTTTCCCACATCACCCCGGATGCACAAGGCAGTCCATATTGGAAAAATGACGGGTATTCCTTCTTGCTGAAGAAGTCGAACTTGTGAATATGTCCGGCGAAATTCAGTACTTTATGCTCAAAACGTGTACAGAGGCTGTCGATGAACGCTATCTGCTCTTCAGACAAAGCTGCCCTGCCTTCACTGATGTTGGAGCCATGGAAGAAAGGACAATGCGTGCAGATGTAGACATTGCATGAGTCCGGAACGTATGAAAGGTCCTTCTCAAGCCACGCCAACTGCTTGGGAGTGAATGACTCCAGATAGGAACGGTCTCCTCTGATTCCAGGTGCCTTTTTTCCTTTACCCTCTTCATTGACATAAATTATATTGTCCAGAAAAACCCAATGGTCGTTTCCGATATTGACCGAATAGCGGTCCGGTCCCCAAACTTTTCGGTATATCCAGGCGGAGCGGAAATCCACATCCTCTCCGACAATCGCTCCGTCGTGGTCATGATTACCAGTCACTGAATACATCTTCAGAGGTAACTCCAGCTCCGCCAGCATGTTATAAGCATCTGACTCGTTAAAGTCGAACTCGTACCAATATAGTTCATGTGTCAGGTCTCCCAAATTCATCAGATAAACTGGCCCTTCCATGTCGGATGCCTTTTCCCTGATATAAGGCGCAACTTTTTCCTGGAACCTCCTGATATCATTTCTGCGCGGGTCGTTGCTCAAGTGAATGTCCGGAAAAAACAGGACGTTATAGCGCTCCTGATTCTCGCTGACCAATTTGAAGTCATGTCTCTCCACCTTGTCAGGAGCTTCGGTAAGTGCCGCCCAGAATCCGGGACGGAGTCCATCTTCAGACACTGCTACGCTGCCGGACGGTGTCGTGATAAATACCACGCTGTCGGCTTTGTCGCTGATCATGAAGTACTTACCGTTCTTGTTGGTCTCCACGATTTGCGTCCCGTCGCTGACCAGCACCCCGGCCACCGGCCTCCCGTCGAGCGTCACCCGTCCTTCCAGGGTCGCGTCCGGTACGGGTCTACAACCTATAGCTGCAAGCAGCAAGGCTGTTATTGTCAATGTCCTTTTCATGTATAAGTAGTTGGTGTTTAAAGTTCGCAAGTGCGGGCCAGCAGTTCTCTGGCCTCTTCTATACGTGGCTGGTAGTAGTTCTTGAAATCATCCCAACGATAGTAATATTTAGTTCCTTTGTATGACTTGAAAGGCAGTTTGGTGTCGGCTTCGTTAAACAGCATGTGCACCAGAGTCGTACCCTCATCATTGACATAAAAAATAAACTGGATGTTGGACGCCATTTTAATTTTGGAGACGTCCCAGACATTTCTGAAGCGGGTAGGGTCGCTCTCTACACCATTCCAGCCGTCCAAACCCATCAGGGAGAAGAGTGCTACGATGCATCCGTCGTGTCCGAATCGGAGTCTTACTCGCGGCTCGCCTGCCATCATGTCCGAATCGGCCTTTGTGATGAAGTCGTTCAGCAGGCTTTCTGACAAGGAGTATCCTCTTCCGTTGGATTTAGGATGGTGTCCGAAGCGGACATACATGACGTAATTGTCTCCGAATGCCGCCAAATTCTCCAACTCGTCAGCAGTGAAGAAATCGAAGAATCCCTTGCTTTCGACCGGTACTCCCGGCATGTGGATACAGATGAAATAGAGGTCCAATTCGAATTTCTCTATGTCGCAGAGTTCGCTGGCCTTGTCCAAGTCTGTGAATATCCTGCTGCCGAAGCCTTTCCAGTCCACGTATTGTTGCAGATATTCTTCGAACTCCTTTCTCATAGGCGACTTGTTGTCTTTCCATTGAAGATCGGCCTCAGTTACGTTAGGATTCTTATTCGACTGAGGATTAAGATAATACATATCCTTTACGGAAACCTTGGCGCTGATTTCCAGCTTCGGATTATGTTCCAAAAGCATTGACTCGAACGCCTGCATACTCTTTTTGGTGCGCTGCAGGTTGGTCGAGAGGGCGATTGTGCGATGGCCGTCGAACAGGGGCTGGAAGTTCGTGTACATGCGGTCAGCGATGTCGCGGTGCTGCTTCTCGCCGAGCGGGGTTATCTTGCCGGCCTTGCCCTCGAGCTGAGGGAAAATGGACATGTAACGCTGGTGCAGTTCGAGTCCCTTCGGAGTGAGCAGACCGTCGTTGAACGCCTTTTCCAACACCTGTGCCACGTAGGTATATTGCGTGTCGTGAAGGATATAGCGCGAGCCATGACGGCCGTAGTGGCTGATGTAGACTGGCCTGAAGCCTTCGGGGACCGGCTCGGTTTCCGGAACCTCATCCCCATAGACCCCATAGACACCATATACGAATGGGTCAATGTCTTTACCATCTAATGTCGGGCCGTTGTTGCCGGCACGTCCGCAGCCTGCGATGATGAGGGCAAGGGTTGATATCAGTATAAATAAGCGTCTGTTCATTAGTTCTTTGCGATTTCTTTTGGTTTACCTGCGAGACAAACAAGGGTGGAGATGACACCGGCGATCGGGCACCACCAGCTCCATGCGATATATGTATGTCCGAAGAACTGCTTCTGGAACATGAGAGGGATGACGATGAGTGCGCCTATGATGATGGCAGCGATGACTGACTTGCTGTTGCCTCTCTTGGAGAAGATGGCTGTCAGGAAAACGCCGATCATACCGCCGTAAGCGAAACACATCACGCCTGTCGCGAAATCCACAAGGTTTAATCCGCTGGCTTCCTGCATGATAGCCGTGATGATGGCGAACGCTGTAAGGAGAACTCCCATAAGTCCGGCCATCCAGCGTGAAGAACTGATCTGTTCCTTGTCACTCTTGATGGCTCTGCCGAGCTCTTTGCGGATAGGAAGATAGAGGTCGTCCACGAAGCTGGATGCCATGGCGTTGATGGCGGAGTTGAAGCTGGAGAGCGCAGCTGCGAGAAGTCCAGTAATCATAAGTCCGCGTACGCCTGCAGGTATGTGATTCTTAATGTATTGCGGGAAAACGTCTCGTGCATCCTTGAAGAAGCCTGCGCTGATTTCTCCGTCGATGTGAGGGTCGTTGATGAACTTGACCCAGAGCAGAAGTCCGATGCAGAGGAAGGTGAGCACGATAGGAATAGCCAGAAGTTGTGACCATACGAGTGAAGATCCCGCCTTCTTTACGCTCTTGCAAGACAACTGGCGCTGAACGAATTCCTGGTCGGTAGTGTACTGGGCGATTTTGAAAAACGCGATGCCGATCATTCCACCTATAATAGTATATGGCTTGGAGAAGTCCAGGCTCCAGTCGAACATTTTCACCTTGCTGGACGGCTCCCAACCTTGGAGAGTGCCGTCTGCGAGCAACGCCGCGTCAGCGCCGGGAACCTTCACCATACCGCCTGTTGTAAGCTGCTCCCAAATGTCTGCGAAACTGAACCCTTCGAGCGAGCAGTATACCATCACCAATGCTACCACGCCGGTGAATGTCATAAGAAGTGTCTGGAATGTATCTATATACAGGAGTCCTTTTATACCACCCATCATGGTATAGAAGGTCGAGATGAGACCTAATATTATAATGGAGCAGAATATGAATGTGAATTCTATCTTTCCGAAAATGATGACGGAAACGGCTATCGCAGCGATGAAAAGTCTGGAACCGGAAGTGAAAAGCTGTCCGAGGAGGAACATGATACTGTTCGTCCGTTTGGCGCCTTCTCCGAAACGCTCGCCGATGAACCCGTAGATCGTGATGGTCTTCGCGTTGTAAAGTTTCGGCATGATCAATGCTGCCACGAGTATTCCTCCTACGATGGAGCCGAGCAGATTTATTACATAAGTGAGGTTCGTGTTGAAACCAAGTTCCGGAGATCCTACGAAAGTTCCGGCTGAAATTGTCGTTCCTGCAGCGGCTATCGCTACAATCCATCCCGGCATGGAGCGGCCGGCGACGAAATAATCCTCGATGTTCTTGTTTTTGTGCGAGAATAAATAACCGATGGTTATCAGAGCTCCAAGGAAGACGGCCACAATCAGCCAATCGATGATACTCATACTTGAATTAGTTAAATTAGTTTTATGTGATTTTAGTTAAATTTCCTTTTAACGACACAAAGGTAAAATATTTTTTCTTTTTGTTACTGTTTTTTTTGTTTGTTTTCATTCGATTTTATAATTTAGTGGCGGTTTTTTAATACTAGTAACCATTAGATATGGATAAGAATAATTCTGTAATGGCCCTTGCCACAAGGTTTAAGGATAAGGGCGATTGGACTGTGGAGCAGCAATTCGTGCTTCAGATGGGATCAAGTTATCTTTTCGCCCATGGTTTGGGAACACCCCTTGCCAAAGATGCAAAGACAGAAATCGAAATTCCTGAAGAAGGGGATTACCGTCTTTGGGTACGTACTAAGAATTGGACTGCGTTTTGGTCTGAGGGAAAAACTCCGGGTATTTTCCAGGTCCTGGTGGACGGGAAGGCTGATTCTGCAGAGTTCGGAATCGGCAAAATGCCTCTCGACGTGAAGGCCGGCATTGACCTGAACCACAGCATTGACACATCCCGCGAAGCTAGGGCTGCGAGGGCTCAGTGGTATTGGCAGAAGGGGGAGACCTATCATTTGGGCAAGGGCCGTCATAGTCTTGCTCTTCACGACCTTATGGGTCTGGACGGGCGTTGTGACGCGATTATTCTTACTCGGAGCGACGAGGTGCCGGGCGACAGCTTGGAGGAGTATAAAGCTTTGCGTGCGGAGTTGCTGGGACCGGAGAAGGCAGAGGATAAGGGACATTTCGATTTCGTTATCGTGGGTGCCGGAATGTCAGGACTTTGCGCTGCTATCGCGGCTGCACGTCTCGGACTGAAGGTGGCTCTTGTGCAGGACCGTTATATCCTCGGCGGCAATAATTCTTCAGAGGTCCGTGTGGGTCTCGGCGGACAGATTAATATGCCTCCTTATCCGTCATTGGGTTATATCTTGAATGAAATCGGACCTGACCGCATAGGCAATGCACGTGGCGCTCATCATTATCAGGATTGGAAGAAATGGGATGTCATCGCTGCTGAACCGAATATAAGTCTTTTCGCAGGTTATACTGTCGTGGATGCGGAAATGGCTAATGGAAAGATAGTTGCGGTTACTGCTGTGGAGGCTACCGAGCAGACTCGCATACGTATCAGCGGAGATTTGTTCTCTGATTGTACAGGTGATGCTCATTTGGCTGTTATGGCCGGTGCTGCCACTATGATGGGTCGTGAGGCGCGCAGTGAGTTCGGTGAGACGCTTGCGCCTGAGAAGGCAGATGATTTTACCATGGGTGTCAGCATCGAATGGTATTGTGAGGACTGGAATACGCCTTGCACCTTCCCGGATGCGTTGGATTGGGGATTGAAGCTGGATGAGGATACTGTGGAGCCTGTCCATCGTGCGAACTGGTACTGGGAAGTGGGTATGCGTGATGACCAGATAGCTGATGCGGAGAAGATTCGTGATTATGGTATGTATGTGGCTTACAGCACGTTCTCATATTGCAAGAACCGTCTCGCGAAGAAGGAAGACTGGGAGTGCACTCATCTGACATGGGTCAGCCATGTAAGCGGAAAGCGTGAGAGCCGCCGTATTGTAGGTGACCTGATTCTCCGCGAGCAGGATCTTACCAGACCTATTCCTTATGAGGACGGTACATGTACTACGACTTGGCGTATCGACCAGCATTATCCTATGGAGAAGAACTCTGCGGATTATCCTGGCGAGGAGTGGCTCAGCTACGGAAAACTGATGCCTATCGATCCGTATGCTATTCCTTACCGTTGCCTGTATTCACGTGACGTACCTAATCTTTTCATGGCGGGCCGTGATATCAGTGTGACACACGTAGCCCTTGGTTCTGTGAGAGTTATGCGTACTTGCGCGATGATGGGAGAGGTTGTGGGAATGGCCGCTGCTGTATGTCGCCGCAGGGAGGCTTTGCCACGCGATGTTTATACTACATGGTTCCAGGATCTCGTGGAACTGATGAAGAAGGGAACCGGACGTACTGATGTTCCTTATACTCAGTTCTATCATCAGGTCGACAGGACCGGACATCAGGCTGAAGACAGATAAGTAAGCATTACAAAATCTCAAATGTTTTGTAACGACACCGCCCGGTCAGTTTGTTTGAATAAATATACAAACTGACCGGGCGGGTCTTTGTTTCTGTTATGCCGAAGACGGCCGTCAAGAGTACCATTTTTTCCAAAAAATACTATATTTGCACTCGATTTTTTTGGGAAAATATATGTTGATAACGATTGCAAGACAATGCGGATGCCGCGCTCTTGACGTCGGTGAGATTCTCTCACGACATTATGGCATACCGCTTTACACGAGGAAAAGCCTTATGGCAAAGGCTGCCGAGATGGGAATCTTGGATGAGATGACGAGCTTCTTCGAAGAAAGGCCTGTGGATGAAATCATGTCTGCTATATCCGAATTGCCTTTCGAAAGAAGTGTAGTGAGAGAAAAATTCCGTAGCGCGTTCATGAAAATGATTGGTAATGAGGATTGTATAGTAATCGGACGTTGCGGTAATTTTATTTTCAAGGACAGAAAAGACCTCGTGACGGTGTTCTTACACGGCAGCCTTTCTGACAGGATTGCCAATGCTGCTGAGGAGGAGAATCTGAGCCTGTCCCAGGCGGAAGAGTTTGTTCACACGACTGATGACTGCCGTGTTTCATATCATAGTTTTTACACCGGACTTACGTGGGGATATGCACCGGAGTATGACTTGTGCATTGACACGTGCCGTGTCGGGACCGAAAGGACGGCGGCGATAATCGAGGATTATATTTCGAAGTTATGAAGTTCGTCATTCAGTTTCTGATAATCATCGGATTTTCCTTCGCGGGCGAGTTCCTTCATTATGTGATTCCGCTCCCGATTCCCGCGAGTATCTATGGAATAGTGCTCCTGTTTGTCGCGCTCGAGTGCAAGTTGTTGAAGGTCAATGATGTCCGCGACGTGAGTTCGTTTCTTATCGCGGTGATGCCGATGATGTTTATCCCTGCGGCTGTGGGGCTGATCACATCATGGGATATTATCAGCGGTTCGCTTGTGAAGTATGTCGTGGTCACGTTTGTCACTACGTTTGTGGTGATGGGGGTTTCCGGTCTTGTTACGCAAGGTATTATTCGTAGAGGAAAGAGCAAATGAAAGAGTTGTTTATGGATTCAGTGTTCTTCGGGGTGCTGATCAGTTTGGGTTCATATTTTATCGGAGTATGGCTGAAGGAAAAGACCAGGTGGTCTCTGATGAATCCGCTGTTGATATCGATAATAATGGTGATCGTAATACTTCTCTGTACAGGAGTGAGTTACGATTCCTATATGAAGGGGGCGAATTTCATCGGATATCTTCTTACTCCAGCGACGATTTGTCTTGCTGTTCCTTTGTATCAGCAGGTTGAGCTTTTGAAGAAGAATTATAAGGCTGTGGTAGCAGGAATCTGTTCAGGGGTTCTGTCCAGCATTCTGTCTGTAATAGCATTGGCCTTAACCTTCCATTTCGATCATGCTTCCTACGTCACTTTCCTCCCGAAATCCATCACGACAGCCATCGGCATCGGCGTGACGGAGGAGCTGGGCGGCTATGTTCCGGTAACGGTGGTGGTAATCATCATAACGGGTGTCATAGGTAATATTTTCGCAGAGAAGTTCCTGAAACTCATGCATATAGAAGAGCCGATCGCGAAAGGTATAGCCATAGGTTCGTCATCTCACGCGATAGGAACGACCAAAGCCATGGAAATGGGCGCCATAGAAGGCGCGATGAGCAGTCTCTCTATAGTCGTCAGCGGAATAATCACCGTCTTCGCGGCGTCACTCTTCGCTGGGGTGATATAGTCCATTATGAACTTTTAGTGGAGATGGGCGGACTATAACCCCACTATCTTTATAATCACTTAAAATAACCTTACAGCCTAATACACAATACATTAGCGTTTTATATAGTATAGTGCGATTTATTAGGATTTATCAAAATTTGTGTATAAATTTGTGTATAGAAATTTGGTAACCCTATAGTCGCTTATTCTATGTCAGTAAAGTTTTACCTCGTACCAAAACCACTCAAAACCGGCGAATACCCCGTCAGGGTATCCATCAATGTCAAGAAAGTCCGTTACATCACCACTCTAGGTTTCTCCGTAGACTTCGACGCCTGGCTTCCTAACGATAAGAGTGCATCCAAAAAGAAGACTACCAACTTTATCAGGAGTAAATATAAGAACAATTCGGGGATGTCAGCCGAAAGAATGAACACAATCATCAAGACGGTTGACGCTCACTTCTCCGAATATGAGAACGATTTGAGGTCTGCGGTTCCCACTGTTGATGACCTCCGCGCCGAGCTGCAGAAAGCACTGGGCAGAGACGAGCAGCCGGCAGAGGTCAAGAAAGCCCCAAAGGCTCCGTCAATATATGAACGACTTGAGGAATTCATAAAAGACCAGGGGGCGGTCAGTCAGTGGGCATACGCCACCCATCAGACTTGGAAAACTTTCTCCCATCACCTCGAACACTTCGGTCCGAGGGTCAAGTTCGAAGATTTCGATGAAGCAGGCCTCAACCGCTTTATCCGCTTCCTTCGCGTAACAGAAAACCTTGAAGAAAAGACAGTCTTGAAGCAGTACTCTCAGCTCAAATGGTTCGTCACCTGGGCTTTACGCAAAGGCTACACCAAGCAAGACTACATCTTAAAATACAAGGTCAAGTTCAAGATAGTGCAGAAGCCCGTCATATTCCTGACGAAAGAAGAACTGCTTAAAGTCTATAACTACGAGATTCCGGCAAACCAGACCATAGTGAAACTTCACACATTCGATGGCCGGGAATACGAGAAGAGAGTTATCGAGGCCGGTGCCATTGCCAAGACCAGAGACCTCTTCTGCTTCTGTGCCTTCACATCCCTGCGCTACTCCGATATGGCAAAACTCAAGCGCACCGACATTTCAGAAGGCAAGATCTACATCACCACCAAGAAGACCAATGACCGCCTGCCAATTGAGCTCAACTCCTTCGCCCAAGCCATACTTGACAAATACAAAGATTGTCAGTTCCCAGGTGGTCTCGCTCTCCCAGTCATCAGCAATCAAAAGATGAACTACTACCTGAAGGACCTCTGCGAACTATGCGAGATAAACGACCCCGTCACGAAAGTATTCTTCCGTGCCGGACAGCGGATCGAGGAAACCTTGCCGAAATACGAATACATCGGCACTCACGCAGGCCGCCGCACCTTCATCTGCTTCGCCCTCTCCTCAGGCATCCCTCCTCAGGTCGTGATGAAATGGACCGGTCACTCCGACTACAAGGCAATGAAGCCCTACATTGACATAGCCGAGAAGACGAAAGCCGAACAGATGGCGATATTTGAGAAAGGATTAATGGGATAGGGACACCTATTTTCCATAGCAACAATTCATTAGCCATTATCGAACTGTTGTACTCTACATACATCTTAATTGCGTCTTGTTGAAAATTATGCACAAGACGCAATTAACCAGTTGAATATAAACCACAATCTTTAAAAGAGAAAAGCATATGGAATCAATAAAAGACCATAACAGGAACCATATAATTCTTCATTGGCTCCTTAAAACAATTATCATTTCAGTGGTCTTGACTTTGTTTGCAGACACCCTTGTCATAATAGTCAATAAGACAGAACCTCTTTCGTTTTATATCCCTGTTTGGCGGAGAATTTTAATAGACTGCATATTTCCTGTCGTATACTTTGTTTGGTCCGGCATTGATTTAAACAAACAACTCGCAAAATACGACAAACAGGTTGCTATTCAACACAAATCTCAAGAACCACAAAATATTAGTCGCGAAGAAAAATTGGAAAAATATAGAAGCAAGGAGCCTATCGATTATCTTGAAGAACAAGCTGAAATATTCAGAATAGCCGTTATCAATGAGCAGAGCACTTTAGATATTGATTGGGATTATCTGAACGGGGAGAACAAAGAGAGGTTTACAAAGGAACTTGCCTCATTAAAAAATTTGGATGAGGAAAAGTATCAGAGAACAATATTGTATATCTGGGATAGACTTATTTCGACCTATAACAAAATTCAAGAGTATATTGAAGGCCTTGAAGATCAGAGGTCAAAAGAATACTGCGCTATGTTAACAATTGAACAACTGGTGTTCAGTTATCTTGCTGCAGCATATTTCAATTCCACTTTTAAAGATCCGAAGTTCTGCTATAGAACAATCTTGAACAAAATAGGGAAAGAGATTCAAGGAAATAATGGTACTGACCTTATAAGAAGATCCGCTGATTACTGCGGCATATCAGAGTCATTGATGCTGAGATATAGAAATGACCAATGCGTCAAATGCTCGGTCCGAGGATGTATGGGGCGCGTTGATGAAACACATGGAATTCTTGAATTGGTCGGTCCTTATTGTGATGACACAATCTTTGAAGATAATAGTGAACAACAGATTCATAATGAATTGATTCCAGTTCAAAAGAACGCATTGGAGTATTTCAAAACTAAATATGGTGAAGAATATGCCGGGAAATATGTTCATTCAGTAATAGCCATGATGGGATATTATCCTGAAATGACTTTCAGAAAGCTTAAGGAACCCTGGGAATGGTGCAAAGAAATATACTCTATGCCCTTTGATTTCAAATGGCAAACAGAAGATGAAGAACCGCTTATAGAATTGATATTCGAGAAGATAAAACAGGTAAAGGATGATGAGAAAGAGTTGGAAGCCGTTGTGTTTTCTCTCATTAGCCCATTTGACGGAATTTGCCATTCGCTGTTTCCAAAAGCTAACGACAAAATGTATGTAAACGGCGCCATCGCACTGCATACCTATTCTATTGATGACAGCTCTTCATTGGATGAATTTAAGGAAAAGTGGGTACAATCCATTGAGGAAACAAAGAGAATATCAAAGGAGCAGGACCTACCCGAATTAGGAAATATATGGGTGTTGGACCATGCAATTCGAGAAAAGAGAGGAATAGTAGGACTCGCTTTTGGCAATTCAGATATCACTAAAATTAGCGACATATTTGAGGAATTGCATTTTTATGCTACAATACTAGAGGCGGCATTGCTGAGGTATGGCATTAGTCGTGACATCTTCAGCTATATGCGTAACTCCAATGTGTTTTTGACAGATTATATTAGTGAATCGGAAATTGGCGCTGTAATGGATATGAATGACGATCAGGTTTCTACTTTGGTGGCTCGCTACGGACATACACTCTCAGCGACATCTGAAGATGTCTTTACCATTGCAATCGAAAATTTTGAACCAGACAGAAAAATTGATACAAGTTCGATTAAACAATCAAAATTAAAACAGCATATTCAAGATTTATTAGAAAGTATTGATGGAGAAATCGTTGTAGCGAAAGAACCAACGGAGGAGGACAATACAGTTACTAATGAGCATAAAGCACAAAACAATCAATCGCTGGATTCAGGCATCAACGATAGTAATAATATAAATAATGTTGTGATTACAAAAGAGTTAGATAATTACCTTTCCGCTTTTGCTCAGGAGGGATATCTTGACCAGAACTACCATTGGATTCGCGTAAAAGGACACACCATATACCATGCTGGATGGATGGCAAGGGTGATTAAGTCGAATGTTCCTGATATTACATACGGGAGAATTGAGAGTATTATAGGGTGTACAGGTTTGACCGATGCTGCTTCTAAGTGTGCAACACAAGGTAAAACAACAAAAATTGCAGAAATAGAAAAGGTTTGCATAGCACATGGTCTATCTAAAAAAACCTGTTAGAACAACATAGAAACGCATATATGCGTATTTGCCGCCTTGTGTAGTCTTATTTGTAGACAAACATAGGCGGCTTCTTTACTCTATTATATCCAACTTGCAGTCGCGAACCAAGAAGGAGGATTGACGCTAAATTCTTGGGGATAGCGATGGGCAGGCTGGGGCTGATCGTCAACTGTCTCCGAATGCCTTCACTTAATACCAATAAAAAAGATATGATAGGTATAAGTGAGGAGCCACTCTACGCTCTGACAGTAGAGCAATTCACACAACTTCTCGATGACCGCATTGCGGCGGCATTGGGTACTAATAACAAGGTTATCTCTGTGGATAAGCCTTCCGGCAACTATGTCTATGGTCTCAGAGGCATCCAGCAACTCTTTGGAGTCAGCCACAAGACTGCACAGGAATACAAGGACACATTCCTACGCCCAGCAGTAATGCAGAACGGGCGCAAGATCGTGGTTGATGCAGACCTGGCAATGGAACTCTTTAACAAAAAGAAGACATTATGAGCCAGCCAAAACACATTAGCGAAATCATGCACCAGCTCGTTCTGAACAACCCCAACGACCCCTGGGCAAAGATTCTTCGCCGCTGTCCATTCATACAGCGCGAGATGATCAAGAAAGGCTATATGTCACTCGATGACCTTTCAGATGAGGAACTCGACACACTTATCGAGTTCGACTGTGCAAACCCGGAAGAAAAGGAGGCAGACAATGACTAAAGACTACCTCCTCTCCAAGACCCTCTACGGTGTGGACATCATAACCCACATCGTCCGCCTTGAGTACCCCGACCACATCACCCATATCAAAGGTGATGACTGCGGAGAAGCACCCGACCCCATCCATCGTGACGGCACAATCATCACCATCACAGTGGAGAAGACTTTCACCCCCGGAGCTCAGCTGCCCAGCCGCTGCGCAAAGGCTCACTTCCTTGACGGCACAATCCCAGACTGCGATGCCATCGAGTTTGCAATGCTTTACTTCCAGAGCAAAGGCACTCCTAAAACCGAGGAAGAAACCATCGCAACTCTCGCTGCCGACCTCTACATCAAAGAGCCTCGCAGCATCCGAAAAGAGCCGGAAGACGATAAAAAAGGACACGAGGACAAAAATGTCACAGTGTCACACTCAATGCCTCCTGCTCCCAAGATGAGTTTCTATAGAAGACCCGTCAAGAACACCAAACCTTGCCGTGAAGCCAGCCCTCAGGACATCTTCAAGTACCTCATCAGCGACTATGCAAAAGCAACTACGGAGCGTTGCAGAGCCATCAAGGACCAGAAAGAGCGCAGCAAGTTCAAGGCATTCAACCTCGACTACATCACTCCCGGAGGCATCTTCCGCAGCCGAAACGAAAAGGACATAGTCAGGGAAAGCGGCTACATCGTCATCGACTTCGACCACATCCCTGACCCTGATGGTCTGATCGTCAAACTGGCGAAAGACGACAACTTCGAAACGGTCCTCGCCTTCCGCAGCCCTTCCGGAGACGGAGTCAAATGGATAGTCTCACGCCCGACACTGCTCCTCAAAGAGGATGGCAAACCCTACTCACATACGGAGTTCTTCACCATCCTCTCCAACTACGCACGAAAGTATTACGGAGTGGAAGCAGACCCATCCGGCAAAGACATATGCCGAGCCTGTTTCCTTCCACACGACCCCAACGCATTTCTTAATCCGCTATACTTAGAAGACAACTTTACATATGACATCACAAGATTTTTATAATGACCTTCTTAACGAAGTCAAGCAGCAACCTCAGCCGGCAAGGCCGGCAGTGGCTACAACCAACACGTCAGATTCCGACAGAGTGCAAGAACTCATCACCCTGCTTCATCAGTCAGGAACAGACATTACCAACGGCTACAACGACTGGCTAAAGGTGGGCTTCGCTCTCGCCGGTGCCTTCGGTGAGAGCGGTCGGTCCTACTTCCACGACATCAGCTCCATCTACAGTAGATACGATGCCCGGGAAGCCGACAAAAAGTACGACGAATGCCTCCGCTCAGAGAATGGACGTACTGACATCTCAACGCTCTTCTATCTGGCAAAGCAGGCCGGAGTGTCACTCCCCAAACACCAATACACGCCGTCCCAAGCCCCAAAGGGACACAGTGACAAAAATGTCCCCGTGTCACTTTGGACCGAAGAAGACGAAGAAGGAATGCCGAGCTTGCCTCTCTTCCCATCCACCGTGTACGACAATCTGCCATCCCTGCTCCAGTCTGTTGTCGCAAACCTCAACATCAGTCAGGAGAAAGACCTCGTACTAATTGGCTCCATCGTCACGCTCTCATCAGCCATTCTCCCTATGCAGACCAGGTACTTCGGCAAGACAATCTATCCGAACATCTACCTCTTTGTACCTGGCCCAGCAGGAGCAGGCAAAGGCCGTCTCGACTTCTGCTTCCGCCTCGTGAAACCCATCCATAAGGCAAAGCTCGACCGCTGGCTAGCAGCCAAAGAAGAGTACCGCAAGGAATATGCACGCTACAAGCGACAGAAGAAAGGAGAAAACATCGATCCACCGGTAAAACCTCCAATCGAACTGCTACGCATCCCGGCCAACAGCAGTGCCACGTCATTTGCCCAGGCAATGGCCGACAACGGCAACCTTCTTCTCTTCGAGACAGAGGGTGACACTGTGGTCAACACCTTCAACAGCGACTTCGGCAACTACTCCGACTCCTTCCGAAAAGCCTTTGCCCACGAATCCTTCGGCTACCTCCGAAGAGGCGATGACGGCGAGGAAAAGGAGATAGAAACGCCTCGACTCACAACAGTCCTTTCCGGCACTCCCGAGCAGGTCAAATCCCTCATCAAGGATGCCGAAAACGGCCTCCTCAGCCGCTTTCTGTTCTACTGTATCAACGCCACCCCGGAATGGCTTGACGGCTTTGACGGTTACGGAGAAGATAGCTCCCTTGAAGAAGAGTTCGACCAACTTGGCCAACGCTTCGAAGCATTCACGAAAGTGCTCGAGGAACGTTCAAAGGTTATGTTCCGCCTCTCAATGGTCCAGCAGCAGAAGTTCAACGACTACTTCAAGACCGAGAAAGACCGAATGCAGGAACTCAACGGAGACCTCTACTCCGCAAGTTCCCATCGTCTCGCCTGGGGCTTCCTCCGCATCGCAATGGTCCTCACCACTCTTCGAATGATGGACACAGGCAGATTCGCAGACACGGTAGAGTGTGCCGATGAAGATTTTGAGACCACGATTGGAATCATCAGCACATTGAGCCACCACAACGACTATATCTTCAATGTACTGAACAAAGAGCGTCCTGAAGGGATTGCGACTGCCGACTCCTACAGTGCAGCCACCCGCACAGTCATTCTCGATTCCCTTCCCGGTCAGTTCACCACGGATGATATGAAGGCTATTGCCGTCAAGGTGGGCAAGACCCTTCGCACCGTCCGACGTCAGATCAAACGGGCCATAGAATCAGGTGAAGTACAGATGATTCGGGCTGGGGAGTATAGGAAGTTGTAGAATTGGCCTTTTCTACTGTTATTCATCCAGATAGGATTTTGCATATACGCATTATCCTATCTGGTTTCATTATTTATTAACGCATTGCATCAGAAAATAGACTTGGAAAGGCATTATATACACAAAAAGTGCTAACTTTACCGTTAAAATTTCCAAAAACAGTGGCAAAACAAATAAAATCTAAACAAAGAGTCGCAGAACATGGCGAAGTCTTCACTGCTGAACGCGAAGTCAATGCTATGCTCGATTTGGTGAAGCCTGAATGCCTTCGCCCCGATTCTCGCTTCCTTGAGCCCGCCTGTGGAGATGGAAACTTCCTCTCAGCTATACTTGAACGTAAACTTAAAGAGATTCGCCGCAAATACAAATCATCAGTGCGAGACTACGAGTATTACTCCGTTATCGCTATCGGTAGTCTATATGGAGTAGATATCATGCAGGATAATGTTGAGATCTGCCGCCAGCGCCTTTTCAAAATTTGGGACAAGCAATACAAGTCAGTATGTAAATCGGACTGCTCCGAAGAAATGCGTGATGCTATCAGGTTTATTATTGCTCGTAATATCGTGTGCGGAAATGCACTAACCTTGATGTGTGTAGACGATAAGGGAAATGATACTGATGTGCCAATCGTGTTTTCAGAGTGGAGTCCAGTTATGAAGCCTATGGTTCAACGTCAAGATTTTACATTTGAAGAAATACTTCGCAAGAATCAAGAGGAGAATCCAAACGATGCAAAACTCATAGATGACAGCGAATTCACTGACTCTGAGGGTCACTTCATCGCAAGATACACAACCCATTATAAAAAAGTACAGCAGAATGGATAATGGTCTTTTCAATAGCGTCTACAACCCGGACGTACTTTCATGCATCGCAAATCTCAGTAATGATGAGGTATTCACCTCCCCTGAGATTGCAAACAAGATGCTTGACCTCCTTCCGCAGGAATTATTTGAGAATCCGGACACAACATTTCTTGACCCAGCATGCAAGAGTGGTGTCTTTCTTCGTGAAATAGCAAAACGTCTAATTGTGGGTCTTGAACCGCAAATTCCGAATCTTGAGAAACGCCTTGAGCATATTTTTACGAAACAGCTTTACGGAATCTCTATTACCGAGTTGACCAGTCTCCTTTCTCGCCGAAGTGTTTACTGTAGCAAATATCCGAGTAGTCAGTTCTCAGTATACCAGTTTCCAGAGAAAAAGCCACAAGGAAATATCATATTCCAAAAAATTAAACACACGTGGCAAAACGGTAAATGTCTTTTTTGCGGAGCAAGTCAGAGTGAATATGACCGCAGCTCAGATTTAGAGACATATGCATACCAGTTTATCCATATCAAGAACGCAGAAGATTTATTCAAGATGAAGTTTGATGTTATCATAAGCAACCCTCCATATCAACTGAGTGATGGCGGAAATAGTAAAAGTGCCAAACCAATCTATCACTTGTTTGTTAACCAGGCAAAAAAGCTAAAGCCTCGCTACATATCTATGATTATTCCTTCAAGATGGTTTGTTGGAGGTAAGGGACTGGACGATTTTAGAAAGGAAATGCTGAATGACCATCGTATTTCAAAATTAGTGGATTATGAAAACTTCAAGGATGTATTCCCTGGCGTTGACCTTGCTGGTGGTGCATGTTATTTCCTTTGGGAGAGAGACAGAAGAGAATCTGAAAAGAATTGCGAAGTTTATAATTTTGGCATTCAAGAACCTGTATCTCGTCCTTTAAATGAATTTGGTACATTTATTCGTCAAAATATGGCAATTGATATTGTCAAGAAGGTCCTGCAGAACTGTGGTACAAGTACTTTTCTTAACAAAAGAGTCTCAGCCAGAAAGCCATTTGGTCTTGATACTACATATCAGCCGAAAGAATCCGGAGTGCCATGCTATTTTATTCAGAAAATTGGAAAGAAATTTGCCGCACCATCCGATTTAATTGACAAAGGATATACGGATAAATGGAAGTTTTTAGCTCCAATGGCACCTATTGCAGGTCAGACTGACTTTTCAAGTGCTGTTGCATTTTACTCGGATAGGAATACAGTGATTGCAAAGCCTGGTGAAGTATCAACAGAATCATTTATCGTATTAGGCGCATTTAATACAGAAGAAGAAACGCGAAACTTTAAATCGTACATCTTCACAAAGACCGTACGTTTTTTGCTTCTTCAGGCAGTCGTATCACAGCACGTATCTAAGGATAATTTCTGCTTCATCCCTGATTTAGGGACCTACGATAGAATCTATACAGATGAATACCTTCGTGAACTTTGGGGTATAACAGACCCAGCAGAGTGCGAATACATAGACTCTCGAATCAGAGAAATAGAATAGACATGGCAATAACTGATTTCTTCCCTCAACGCCCAGACGCCGTTCCTACGATATACGCCTATCGTCTTGTCGGAGTTGATTCACATAAAGGCTATCTCAAGGTAGGATACACTGATCGTGATGTTGAGACCAGAGTAAAGGAACAAAGCAGTCAAATGCGTGTTCCTTATGAAATTGTTCTTAGGGAATCTGCAATGAGTAATGATGGTTCGTGCTTCACTGACCACGATGTTCATGCACTCCTTAAAAAGCAGGGCTGTCTTCAACTTTATGCTGGCGAGGATAAGAACGAATGGTTCAAGTGTTCCGTAAAGGATGTAAAGGCTGCAGTTGTGGCTCTCCAAACAGGTACTGCCAACATTGAAAAGCGCACCCAGTCGTTCAGTATGCGCCCAGAACAGGAACGGGCGGTGATGATGACTCAAAAATATTTCAATCAGCAAAAGATTGATGAGCCTGACCGTACTCCAAAATTCCTATGGAATGCAAAAATGCGCTTTGGAAAGACCTTTGCAAGTTATCAGTTGGCAAAGAGAATGGGCTTCAAGCGCATACTTATCCTTACTTTCAAACCGGCAGTGGAATCTGCATGGAGGGATGACCTTGTAAGCCACGTGGATTTTGAAGGTTGGCAGTTCATTTCCAATAAGGACGCAAAGAACAACAGCCTAAATATTGATCAAGAATATGCTCATGCCGACAAGTCTAAACCTATTGTAGTCTTCGGTTCATTCCAAGATATGCTTGGTACTGGCGATGGAGGTGGAATTAAGGCAAAGAACGAATTTATCCATACCGTATCTTGGGACCTTGTCATATTCGATGAATACCACTTCGGCGCTTGGCGAGAACGAGCAAAAGACTTGTTCGAGAAAGAAGATGAAGAGTCAGCTGTAGAGTTCGATGCAGAGAAATATCAGAAGGACGAGGCTGGTAACGCCATAAATGAATCATGGCTTCCTATCTCTACCAACCACTATCTATATCTTTCCGGTACTCCATTCCGCGCAATCAATAGTGGTGAGTTTATCGAGGAACAGATATTCAACTGGACATATTCAAACGAGCAAGAAGCAAAAGCCAATTGGAAGGGCAGCAATAATCCATATGCTGCTCTCCCACGAATGGTTATGCTCACCTATAGGATGCCGGACGAGATTCAGGATGTTGCCAAAAACACAGAGTTCGATGAATTCGATTTTAATGTGTTCTTCAGTGCAGAAGGGACTGGCCCAAAGGCAAAGTTTAAATATGAAAACGAGGTCCAGAAATGGCTCAATCTTATACGAGGAGGTTATCTTCCTTCAAGCATCGATGATTTGAAATTAGGTCAGGACAAACGTCCACCTATGCCGTTCTCTGACGTGCGACTTCTCAACGTTCTTTCGCACACACTCTGGTTCTTGCCGAATGTTGCATCGTGCCACGCGATGGCCAATCTTCTCGCACAGAAGCAGAATGCCTTCTATCACGATTACAAGGTAATTGTCTGTGCCGGCACTCAGGCTGGTATCGGTCTCGATGCCCTTATTCCGGTCCAGAATGCAATGGCCGACCCTCTCCAATCTAAAACCATCACACTTTCATGCGGTAAACTTACAACTGGTGTGACAGTAAAGCCGTGGACAGGTATTTTCATGCTCCGTAATCTCAAGAGCCCTGAAACATATTTCCAATCTGCATTCCGTGTTCAGAGCCCGTGGGAAGTGAAAGATGACAATGGTAACAATGTCATTGTCAAGAACGAATGCTACGTATTTGATTTTGCACTTGATAGAGCGCTTCGCCAGATATCAGACTACAGCTGCCGCCTTGACATCAAAGAGGGTAATCCTGAAAAGAAAGTCGCTGACTTCATCAACTTTCTTCCAGTTCTCGCTTATGATGGCAGTACAATGCGTCAGGTGGACGCTCAGGATATCCTTGATATCGCCCTCGCCGGAACTTCGGCTACACTCCTCGCAAAACGCTGGGAGTCAGCGCTTCTTGTAAATGTCGACAATGACACCCTGAAACGAATTCTCGACAATCCGGAGGCAATGAAGGCGCTCATGAATATTGAGGGTTTCCGCAGCCTTAATAGTGATATCACTACGATTATCAACAAGTCCGAAGCACTAAAGAAAGCAAAGGCTAAAGATAAGAAGCCAAGTGAAAAAGAGAAAAAAGAGCTTAGTGCTGAGGAAAAGGAGATCAAGAGCAAACGCAAGCAGATTCAGGAAAAACTCATCAAGTTTGCTACTCGTATTCCTATCTTTATGTACCTTACAGACTATCGTGAGCGTTGTCTGAAGGATGTTATCACGCAGCTTGAGCCTGGCCTCTTCAAAAAGGTGACTGGTCTTAGCGTTGCCGACTTCAATATGCTCTGTACTTTGGGTGTATTCAATGCTCCATTGATGAATGATGCAATCTTCAAGTTCAAGAGATACGAAGATGCTAGCCTTGTTTATACTGGCATTGACAAGCATAAAGGTGAGGAAGTAGGTGGTTGGGACACCAGTCTCCGCCGCGAAGAGTACGAAAAGTTGTTCTTCAACCAGCAGGCATCAATGGCTACCCCGACTTACGGCACATACATCGTAGAAGATAACGACAAGGAAGGTAGCGAACTGCAAGACAATAAAGTTGAGTATAAAAATGTATCCACTCCTGTTGCCACTCCGCCAACCAAGAAGCCAGTTGTATCTGGATATATGCCTTATGAAAAGAAGCCTTTACAGAAGACTAAATCAGAGGCAGAGAAATTGTTCGACAATGTGGGCGAAGGTACAGTTGTAACTCACAAGAAGTTCGGTATAGGTCAAATCACCAAGATTGATCGCAAAGCCCAGTATGTATTCGTAGCATTCAAAGATGGAGGCGAAAAGAAGTTCCTATTCCCAGGTGCTTTCACATCAGGATTCTTGAGTTTGTAACACCGAAAGTCTTTTACACTTACCAATCCTAACAAATTAAGAACAGGATATTATTCCTACTGTCGATGCCTAATATGAAATAAAGGGAAGGACTTATCGCCCCTCCCTTTATTTCTACTCCTCGACCTCTTTCCAAGCAAGATGTTTCTCAAGAGTCTCACGGGCATAGATTGGCCGCATATGAACATCTGAATCAAATTCACCTTCTGGTACATCCGTATTCTGATATACTGTCAATCCAGGTGTACATTCTGCAAGTCTCAGCACTTGCTCAGGAGTGAGATGCATCTTGAACTCAGTTGTCAAGACATCTACCATGTCGCAGAAATAACTTAATACTTCATGTCTACCATAGCCGATATTCACCCAGCTATCGTTTTCCGGCTCCCTTTCAAGGTCAATGTGCCACATTTGTCCTTTTTCGGAAAAATCTAGAAACCAAGTTTTATTTTCATTTACCATAATATTAGAATATTACACTTAATTTGTTACGAATTTAACATACTCCAATAGTAATACCAAATGGGAATATATGCCAATATGCCATTACTAACGATATACGTGCAGATGTTTCAGCAGATTAATCACTTCTTTCTGCGAAATTCAGAAAATAAAGGATAGCTAAGTGGATAATTATGCAGTGCCCGGCCTTGTTGGAGAGGATTGTGACGAGGTCCTCTTGAAGCATAGT
>OIXA01001439.1_pt1 | contig 30146 bp, 23 predicted proteins | sample 1587721 | NCBI WGS metagenome assembly OIXA01 (sample SAMEA3888900, study PRJEB22519) | human gut metagenome | biome: human gut; feature: human-associated habitat; material: faeces | place: Denmark | collected 2013
GTAGAGGCATTTGAAAGCATAACCTTTTTTATTAGATTCATATATGCGATTAATTTTGAACACCTACTTATTCTTTTTTCTGTTTTTTATTTGTTTCCCCACATTGTCTCATAGTCGCGCTTGGCGGCAGGGACGGTCCACTCGGCAGGCACAAACTGCCAGTTGCCGTGGGCCTGTGGGGTGATGGGCGAATGCTTGCGCACATATTCAATAATGTAATCGCGCAAGGTGTGGTCGCCTCTCCACACGATGCGGCTCTCAAGCTGCGCCTTCTCTATTCCTGCTCCCTTGGTCAGCAGACCGCCGCCGCCAGCAGCGCGGTAGCTGTTCACAGCCACGCGGTATGTGCGGCTCTCGTCAAACGGCGTGCCGTCGGCCATGCTCTTTATCACGACGCGCCCGCCACGAGGCTTCGTCACGTCAACATCGTAGACGATGCCTGCCGCTGTGTCGAAGTTGTAGAACGGCTTTGTCAGACTGAAGAACTTGTCGCGCGACTCATCGCGCTTGTTCATACATATAAGGTGGTCGTCGGGTGAGGTCATGGTCGCTGCCCATCCGTCGTAGCTCTTCTCAAGATACTGGCGTATCTCCTTGCCCGTGAGCGTCATGACGCACAGGTCGTTCTCGTAGCTGTAGAGCTTATACATGTCGGCCAGTGTTGCGGGGCCGCTTTTCACCGTGACGTCAAACGACAACGGACTGGCAAACGACACCTCTGCACCGCTTGTGCTCAGCATGACATCGTGCACAAAATCGACGAGGGCGCTCGGGCCGAAATAGCAGTCGCGCGAGGTCATCGGCGCAGTGAACGAGCCAACCTCCGTGCCTACATATCTCTTGACCTCTTCTATCTCTTTCTCAAAAGTCTTCATGTATCTCTCATCGACGGAGCGCTTGCCCATGTCCACAATGTTGACCTTCAGCTCCTTGCTCCGTCCCTTCTTGCTCACCTCCAGCTCCGCGTCAGCCACCTTCATGGCGTTGTTGGCAGGGTTCACGATGATGGTCTTTGAGCCGTCGGCGCTTGTCACCTCCTCATAGTGGATAGAGTGGTCGTGGCCGTAGAAGATTACGTCGAAGCCCGGCACCTGGCGAGCAATCTCGCGCGTGGCGTCGTTGAGCAGACCGTTGGTTTTGCTGCTGTCGTTTATGCCCGTGTGAAACAGTCCCACGACCACGTCGGGACGCTCCTTCTTCTTCACCTCGTCCATCCACTTGCGTGCCGTCTTCACGGCGTCCTCGAAGCGGAGGCCGCTCCACAGCTCCTCTGACAGCCATGAGGGCACACCCGGGGTTATCAGTCCGATAACGGCAATCTTCACGCCGTCGCGTTTGAAGATGGTGTAAGGCTTAAGGTAGGGCGTGTCGGTGGCTGTGCTCACAATGTTGGCGCCGAGCGTCGGGCAGCGCAGCTCCTTCACCCACTTGTCATAGACCTTATGTCCTGTCTCCACATCGTGGTTGCCCATTGTCTGCACGTCGTAGCGCATGAAGTTGTTCACCGATGCCGCAATGTTTTCAGTGTCGGTCTTCACATAGTTATAATAGGTCACGACGGGTTGTCCTTGCAGCACGTCTCCCGCATCCATAAGCAGCAGTCGGTCGCCGTAGATGTTGCGCAGCGAGTCGACGTATGCCGACACGCGGGCGAGCGACCCGTCGGTTGGTTGCTGGTTTATGAAGTCGAATGGAAAGAAGCGTCCGTGCACATCGGTTGTCTCGATCATTCTTATCTTCACCGTCTTGCCGGCTTTGCTCCCTGCGTAGCCGCTCCCTGCGTAGCCGCTTGTTGACAAGGCAAACGCCATAAACATGGCCGCCAATGCCTTCGTATGTTTCATTTTCATCTTTAATGTTATTTGTTTTTTTTGTTTTTCTTGTCGCTTATATGTTTTTCTCGTTTTTAGTTTAAGAATCTCAAAGTTACGGCTTTTACCTTATATCCACAAATTATTCGTCAGCTTTTCAGCAATGCTTCTTAAATAAAGCCTTAGCTTGTTTATAACAAACTAAAAGAATGTTCATAACTTCTCAACATCTTGTTTATAACCTCTGTCGTTTCTGTTTACAACCTCCGTTTTGTCTGTTCATAACCTTATGGTTTGTTGTTCATAACCTTCGTTCTCTTTGTTTATAACTTCGCTCTTTATTGTGGATAACTTTGTAACATGTTGTTGTCAATACTGTTACGCTGTTGATAACTTGTTGATAACCCACCATCGTCTTCTCTTCGGTTTATTCACACAAAGTCCCCCAAGGCTTCTTGTTGTTCTAACCTCCATCTTTAGCCTCTCTAACCATGGCACTTAGATGTGCTAACCAAGGCATTTATAAATGCTAACCAAGGCGTTTTGTTGTATGAGCTTTCGCAAGCATGTTTATGACGATATGCTCAAGCAAACGTCCTCAAAGAGGGCGAACAAGAGCATGTTTGATGTGTACCCATTATGTTCGCCCTTTTCAAGGACGCTTTTTTTGAGATCTCAATAGCTCAACGTAGCTAATATGATGTGTTTTTTGAAAAGAATGATGGAAAAGAAACCGATGTCTCATTTAAGCAAGAAATGAATAAATATGCAGAAACGGGAGGGAGGAATGTATAAATATCCAAAACAGTGGTTGTAAGTAAAAACAAGGGTTTTACTTTTAATTTTGAAAAATAAGGGGTGTTTAGCTTATTATTTTTGTTAACAACTCTTAAAATAGGGGTGGTTTTGTCAAAGGGCCTCTTTGAGGCTGTCAAAGGGCCTTAATGAGCTCGTCAAAGAGCCTCTTTGAGGATGTCAAATGGGCACTTTCAAATCGTAAGTTGGGCTCTTTGAAAATGGCGCTGAAATGAGGGGCGAAAATGCATAAATATGCAAAACGTGAGGCACAAAAAATCCTCGAAGAGAGCGAACTGTGCAAGGATAAATCTTGCTGCTGTTCGCCCTCTTCGAGGACGTTTGCCTGAGCGTTTTGCCACCGCAGGTTCCGTTCGCTTCGCTCCCTTCACCAGCGGTTATGGATATTCGCCCTCTTCTTGCTCTGGCAAGCGACAAAGTCGAGCGCGAGGACGTTTTCCTAAATGTTAATGTTGTTGCTTACGCATCGATGTTGGCGTAGGTGGCGTGCTCCTCGATGAAGGCACGTCTCGGCTCCACGTCGTCGCCCATGAGCATAGAGAAGATCTCGTCGGCCTCGGCAGCGTTCTCGATGGTGACCTGCTTCAAGAGACGTGTCTTCGGGTCCATGGTGGTCTCCCAGAGCTGCTCGGGGTTCATCTCACCAAGACCTTTGTAACGCTGTATGTGGATCGACTTGCTGTCGGCCTCGCCACCGGCATATTTGTCGATGAACGCCTGAAGCTGCTGGTCGGTGTAGCAATATTCTTTTGCTGCGTTCTTGTAGCTCACCAGGTAGAGGGGAGCAGAGGCGATGTAGAGGTGGCCTTCCTTGATGACGCGCGGCATGAAACGATAGAAGAGCGTCATGATGAGGGTGTCGATGTGTGAACCATCGACGTCGGCATCGGTCATGATGATAATCTTGTCGTAACGCAGCTTGTCGATGTTGGCCTCCTTGTCTTCCTCGCCGTCAACGCCGAAGCGCACGCCGATGCTCTGGATGATGTTCATGACCGACTCGCTCTCAAACACCTTGTGCCACATGACCTTCTCCACGTTCAGGATCTTGCCGCGGAGCGGGAGGATGGCCTGTGTGTAGCGGTCGCGGCCCTGCTTGGCGGAACCGCCGGCCGAGTCGCCCTCGACGAGGAATATCTCACACTCTTTCGGGTCTTTGTTTGAACAGTCAGCGAGCTTGCCGGGCAGACCGCCGCCGGTCATGGGGTTCTTGCGCTGAACGCTCTCGCGTGCCTTGCGGGCTGCTATACGCGCTGTGGCGGCCAGGATGACCTTGTCGCAGATCTGCTGTGCCTCTTTCGGATGCTCCTCAAGATAGTAGGTCAGGGCTTCGCCCACGGCCTGCTGCACGGCTCCCGACACCTCGCTGTTGCCCAGCTTGGTCTTGGTCTGTCCCTCAAACTGCGGCTCTGCCACCTTGATGGAGATGACAGCGGTGAGGCCTTCGCGGAAGTCTTCGCCTGCAATCTCGATCTTCGCCTTCTCGATCTTCTTTGAGATCACGGGGTCGTTGTCAGCGTATGCCTTGAGGGTGCGTGTGAGGGCAGCGCGGAAACCTGTGAGGTGGGTACCGCCCTCTATGGTGTTGATGTTGTTGACGTAAGAGTGGATGTTCTCCGAATAGTCGGTGTTGTACATGATGGCCACCTCTATGGGGAAGCCCTGCTTCTCGGTCTTGAGGTAGATCACATCGTCGAAGAGGTGTGTGCGGTGGCGGTCGACATAGCGCACAAACTCTTTCAGACCGTCCTTGGCATGGAACACCTCTTCGCGGGTCTTGCCGTTCTCGTCGGGGCGCATGTCGCGGAGCGTGATCTTGATGCCTGCGTTGAGGTAGGCGAGTTCACGCATGCGGCGTGCGATGATGTCCCACTGATAATGGGTTGTGGTGAAGATTGTGGGGTCGGGCCAGAACTGCTGGCGTGTGCCTTGCAGCTCGGTCTCGCCTACCACCTTGACGGGGTAGAGGGGCTTGCCCTTCTCATACTCCTGCTGGTAGATCTTGCCGCCTCGGAACACCTGCGACTTCATGTGGGTTGACAGAGCGTTAACACAGCTCACGCCCACACCGTGCAGACCACCGCTCACCTTGTAGGAGCCTTTGTCAAACTTGCCGCCGGCGTGGAGCACGGTCATGACGACCTCAAGCGCCGACTTGTGAAGCTTCTTGTGCTCATCGACGGGGATGCCTCGGCCGTTGTCCTGAACGGTGATGCTCTCGTCTTCGTTGATGGTCACCTCTATGTGGGTGCAATAGCCTGCCATTGCCTCGTCGATAGAGTTGTCCACGGTCTCGTTCACCAGGTGATGAAGACCCTTCTCGCTTATATCGCCGATATACATCGCCGGACGCTTGCGCACGGCTTCAAGGCCTTCCAGAACCTGGATGTTACTGGCTGAATAATTGCTTTCGTTGTTTTGTATTTCTGTCATTTTGATAGTTCGATATTATCTTTGCAAAGATACGAAAAAAATGTGGGATAAACGACAAATGGAGAGTGAAATAAAACGAAAAAAGGCTCCGTTTTTCCAAAGGAATACGGAGCCTTATATTTCTTTCTGCACCAGCAGCTTGTTAAGCCAGCTTGGCAATATGAGAACACAAGCTTGACTTCAAGTTTGCGGCCTTGTTCTGGTGGATGATGTTGGTCTTAGCCAACTTGTCGAGCATCTTCTGCACAGCGGGATAGAGCTTTACAGCCTCTTCCTTGTTTGTCATTGCACGAAGCTTGCGTACAGCGTTACGCATGGTCTTTGCATAGTATTTGTTGTGCAAAGCCTTAACTTTGTCCTGACGGATTCTTTTTAATGATGATTTATGGTTTGCCATCTTTATGTTATGTTTTTATTTTATTTGTAGTCCCTAGGAGAGTCGAACTCCTCTTTAGAGAATGAAAATCTCTCGTCCTAACCGATAGACGAAGGGACCGTGTGCTCATTTTGCGGATGCAAAGGTACGGCTTTTTACTGATTTAGCCAAATTTTCTTCGATAATTTTTCGCTAAACCCCTCATTTTTCGTAATTTTGCCATAAAATCGTGAACTTATGCTTATAAAAACGCGGGCTATCGTGCTTCATTCAATAAAATTTGGCGAGTCGCAATATATCGTCGACATGTTTGTCGAGGAGACGGGGCGTGTGGCTTTCATACAGAAAGTGCTGCCGTCGGGCCGAGGCAAGATACGCAAACAGCTGTTTCAGCCCTTGTCGCTGCTCGACATTGAGTTTGACCTCAGGCCGAAGGTGCGGTTGCAACGGCTGAAGGAGGCCCGTCTGCTGGTGCCTTATGCCACGATACCGTTTGACCCCTACAAGCTGTCGCTCACCATTTTTGTGGCTGAGTTTCTGCTTCATGTCACCCGTAACGAGCAGCAGAACAAGCCGTTGTTCGAGTATGTGGCGGCAAGTCTGCAATGGCTTGACGGCTGTGAGCGGTCGTTCAGCAATTTCCATCTCGTGTTCATGATGCGCCTGTCGCTCTTTGTGGGCTTCTTCCCCAACCTTGACAAGGCAGGCGACGGGGCGTTCTTCGATTTTCGTGCCGGCTGCTTCGTGAGGCAGCAACCTCTGCACCCCGACTTCCTTCCGCCTGCCGATGCTGCGCGTCTGAGAGTGCTCATGCGCATGACCTTCGACAACATGCACCTGTTCGCTATGTCGAGGGTGGAGCGTAACCTGTGTGTCGACTTTATTTTAAAGTATTATAGGTTACACTTCCCCGACTTTCCCGAGATGAAATCACTCGATGTCATGAAATCGCTCTTTGCCTGAAGGCGGTTCCGTCTATGCCAGGAGCTTCTTCACGATGGTAGAGATGGCGCGTCCGTCGGCACGTCCTGCCATCTTCTTGCTTGCCATGCCCATGACCTTGCCCATGTCTTTCATGCCTTGCGCACCTGTCTGGGCAATGATGTCCTTAACCTCTTTCTCTATCTCCTCCTCGGTCAAGGGCTTGGGCAGATATTCCTCGATAACCTTGGCCTGTGCCAGCTCTTCGTCGGCGAGGTCCTGGCGGTTGTTGTCGATGTAGGTCTGTGCCGTCTCGCGTCCTTGCTTTGCCAGCTTCTGCAATATTTTCAGAGCATCGGCATCTTCAAGGGTGTCGTTGGCTCCCGGAGCGGTCTTTGCTTCGAGAAAAACTTTCTTGATGTTGCGCAATGTCTCCAAGCGCACTTTGTCGCGGGCTTTCATTGCCGCTTTGATGTCTTCACTGATCTGGTCGAAAAGTGTCATAATGTTGTGTTTTATTAGTTGTGGCGGGGCTGATGTTATGCCCCGCCTTCTCAATGGTCTTGTTTCTCAACCCTTACACGAAGCTGATGATGCCGTGTGAGGTGTCGGCCTCGCTCTTCTCCTGCACGTTCTGCGGCTCGTTGCCGACGGCCTGTGACCGTATCTCGTTGAGCTTCTGCTTAGAACGCTTGTAGGTGGGCGTGTTCTCAACGGCAAGTATCACCTCGTCGTTGTCGAGGCTGTCGCCGTTGAAGATGAAGATGTTCGGGCGACGCTTGGTCTGGGTCTTGCCATCGGGTGTGTAGTAGTGGTCGCGGCGCTCGTTGCGAAGCGCCTCTTTCTCCTGCTGCTCAGCATCTTCGATGACATGCTTCTTGTCGATGTGGCTGTTCATGCCGTCTACGTCGCTGATGCCGAAGCCCGTGGCGAGGATGGTGACCTTGACCTTCTTGCCCAGCTCGGGATCGATGGCGATACCCCACTTGATCTCGAAGCCGTTGTCAAACTTGGCCATGAAGTCGTTCACGTCGTTCATCTCCTCCATCATGAGGCCGTTGTTGCCGTTCTCGCTGTTGGAGAAGTTGATGCTAAGCAGAATTTTCTTCGCGTTGAAGATGTCGCGGTCGTTGAGCAAGGGCGAGTTGAGCGCATCTTCGATGGCCCTCTTCACACGTCCCTCTCCCTCGCCGTAGCCTGTGCTCATGATGGCCACGCCACCGTCTTTGAGCACGGTCTTTACGTCGTTGAAGTCGAGGTTTATGAGTCCGTGGTTGGTGATGATCTCAGCAATGCTCTTTGCTGCCACGCTCAGGGTGTCGTCGGCCTTGCCGAAGGCATCGAGCACGGTGAGCTCGGGGTAGATGGCACGCAGACGCTCGTTGTTGATGACGAGCAGGGCGTCGACATGCTTCGACATCTCCTCCACGCCGTCGAGCGCCTGGTCGATCTTGCGGTCGCCCTCGAAGCGGAACGGTATGGTCACGATGCCCACGGTGAGGATGCCAAGCTCCTTGGAGATGCGTGCTATGACGGGCGCTGCACCTGTGCCTGTGCCGCCTCCCATGCCGGCTGTGATGAACGCCATCTTGGTGCCGTCGTTCAGCATCTTGCGCACCGACTCAAGGCTCTCTTCGGCTGCCTCGCGGGCTTTCGCCGGCTTGTTGCCTGCTCCCAGACCTTCCTTGCCGAGCTGCAAGTGTACGGGCACGGGCGAGTCGTTGAGGGCTTGTGCATCGGTGTTGCAGAGCACGAACGACACATCGTGGATGCCTTCCTTATACATGTGGTTAACGGCGTTGCCTCCGCCGCCACCAACACCTATTACCTTAATTATACAGTTTTCCTTGTGTGGCTCACCAAAATCGAGGATGTTTGGTGTGTTGCACTTATTTTGCTCTTCCATAGAAATATATGCAGGTTGTTTTTTCTCTGTTTTCACTTCTTTTCAGCATGCTTCAGGCAAGCTTCGACATGCTCGTCAGCAAGCTTCGACATGCTCGTCAGCAAGCTTCGACATGCTCGTCAGCATGCTTCGACATGCTCATCTGCACGCTTCGCCATGCTCATCAGCATGCTTCGCCATGCTCATCAGCAAGCTTCGACATGCTCATTACATGTTTTCGTTGTCAGCCTGAACGATGGTCTGTCCAAACTTCTTCATCCAGCCCCACAGCTTGTTGGCAGGCGATTTCTTGCGGCGCTCTTCCTCCTCTTTCTCTTTGGCCAGACGCTCCTCTTCTTCCTTCTTCTCGCGTTCGAGGCGTTCTTCCTCCTCTTTCTTTATGCGTGCCTCTTCTTCGGCCTTGCGCTTCTGCTCCTCGTTGCTCACGATGCCTGGAGCTGTGCGTCCTGTTGCTGCAGCGTTGTCTATATTGCCGAAGAGGTCGCTGTTGATGTCGCTGCCAGCACAGTTTTCATCGCCCTTGGCGAGGATGCTGAGGATGGTGTTCATCGTGCCGTCGTGAGGTATGAGGTCGGGGATGTTGGTGTTGATGCTGAGGTTCACAAACTTGGCGGTGTGTATCTTGTCGATGTGTGTGAAGCGACGGAACGCCTGCTCTATGTTCTTGAGGTTTGAGCCGCCACCTGTCAGGATGATGCCGCCCAGCAGCTTGTCGTTATACTCGGGGGGCACTTGGTACCACACGTTCTCGATAATCTCTTCGGTGCGTGCCTCGACAATCTCGGCCAGCTTGTTGCTGTCGATGGTGCGGTCGGCGTCGATGCGTATCTTGAGGCTCTCCTCCTCGGAGTTCTCGGTATAGGCTGTGCCATACTTGAGCTTGAGCTGCTCTGCCACCTTCGCCTCCACCTGCAAGGTCTCGATGTCCTTTGTTATGTTGTCGGAGCCGAGAGGTATGACGGCGAGATGACGCAGGATGTTGCGGCAGTAGACAGCCACGGTGGTTGTCTCGGCACCGAGGTCTACGAGCACACAGCCGGCACGGCGCTCAGCGTCGGTGAGCACGTTGTCGGCAAGCACCATGGGCGAGAGGTACATCTCTGCCACATGAATGTTGGCGTTCTCAAGACATTTCTTGAGGTTGCGGTAAAACTGTGCGCGCCACAGGATGTTGAGGAAGTTGCCCTCCAGACGGTGACACTGTATGCCCACAGGGTCTATCTGATATTGCGCATCTACCTTATATTCTTGTATCGCCGCATCAAGGATCTCCTGCTCGGGGTAGGTCATGGCGCGGTTAGAGTCGAGAATGCTGTCTACCACATCTTGGGTTATGACCGCGCTCTGAGGCATCTCCCTGACGATGGTGTTCTTGATGCCGCGCAGGCTCTGGCCGCCTACGCCCACATACACCTTCGCGATCTCTGTCTTGAGCATGTTCTTGAGCTTCTTCACCAGGTTGGTAAGGGCTATTGTGGTCTTCTCAAGGTTGTAGACCACGCCTTTGCGTATGCATGAGGTGGAATCTTCCTTGGCAACAGCAAGGATGGTTATGCTGCCGTCAAGATTTTTCTGTCCTGCTATACCGGTCATTTTTGATGACCCCAGTTCTATTGCTATAATGAATTCCTTAGTCATACGGTTGTCTATCTTATGTGTATCTTGTTCTTGTTTCTATTGTTCTTGTCTTTTTAGAGGTAGGACGTTGGCTTCTGTTTAGAGAAACGCCTTCGTGCTTCAGCTTTTTATGGTTTTGGCTTCTTTTGCCGTGCTTTGGCTTCTCCTTTTTATGCTTTGGCTTTCTTTGCTTTTGCTTTGTCGGCTTTGGCAACCTTGGCTTTGTCAGCCTTTTTCTTTTCAGCCTTTTTCTTTTCAGCTTTTTTCTCCTGTTCCTCTTTTTGTTTCTTTAATCGTTTGGCTTCAGCCTTGGTTTTCTTGGCATCGGCTTTGGCTTTCTTTGCTTCAGCCTTAGCCCTTTTCTCCTCGGCATTTTTCTCTTCCTTGGTTTTGGCTTCCGTCTTCTTGCTGTCAGCCTTCTTCACGTTAGCCTTCTTTGCATCTGTTTTCTTGGTCTCTGCGGGCTGCTGGCCGTTGGCAGGTGCAGGAATGACGTTGCGCGGCTTGCTCTCGGTGAGCATGGTGGCCTGCTGCTCCTCGATCTGCTTTTGCACAGACGAGGGGGCGCGGTCAATGGCCATGAGAGCGGCCTTGTCGGCAAGGGCTGTCTCTTTCGTCTTGCGGCAGATGATCTGGTTGTCAAACTCGATGTCGATGTAAGAATATTTGTTCCAGCCTGCCTGAGCGAGGCCATATTTGTAGAACTTCTCCAAGCGTGTGAGCTTGCGGTCGACAAACTGGTTTATGAGCTCCTGACGCTTCTCCTTGCTGTTGGCTTCGGGCAGTGTGCCGAGATGAACGATGTGGTCGCCGACGCGTGGCACGATCTCTATGCTGCGGTCGGGCAGAACGTTGACCTGCACCACGAGGTTCTTCCACATGTCGTTGCCCATGATGGCCTTGCCCAAGGGCGAGATGTAACGGCGTGCGAACCAACGCGGTATGTTGCCCGTGGCGATGATGAGGTCGCTGGTGTAGAGCGAGTTGGGCATGATGCAGTCTTTGTCGTCAAGATAATAGTCGTCGCCGTTCTCGGCCTTCACTCTTATCACAGGCAGCAGCTGCGTTATGCTCACGTTCACCTCGCCGTCTTCGGTCTTGTAACATTGGGCTGTCTTGACAAACGGACTCTTCTTTAGCTTCTCCTCGATCTCTCGCGCGTTGATGTCGCGCATCAGTTTGCCGAGAGGGTAGAGGCCGGCGCTCTTCAGACGTTTCGTTATCTCGTTGGCGTTGATGAATCCGTTGGAGCTCTCGTCTGCCACCACGATCTTGGCTTTGGTGCATACCCGTGCCGTTTCATCGGGTTTGTTGAACACGGTGAACGCACATAACAGGTAGACAGCGAGCACGATGTCTACGGTGACGAGCAGCGATTTCTTCCAGTTGATTCTCACGTTTCTTTCTTGATGCTTTGTTGTTATAAAACCTTTGTGGCTTTTTGTCTTGTCTTGTTTTTAGCCTTGTGTCGTCTTCAGCATGTTACGCCTCGCTCTGCTCCTTGCTTTCGATGATCTTTGTTATCTGCGGGCAGAGGTTGTCGAGGTCACCGGCACCGAGCACCACGAGCACGTCAAAGTTGCGCTTCTTCACGAGGTCGAGCACGTCGTCCTTGCTGATGAGGCTCTTCTCTACGCCTGGCTTGAGGTTGTCGTAGATGAGCTTGCTGGTGACGCCGGGTATGGGTTTCTCGCGTGCGGGGTAGATGTCGCAGAGAATGACCTCGTCGAGCTGACTGAGCGCGTCGGCGAAATCGTTGTAGAAGTCGCGTGTGCGGGTGTAGAGGTGTGGCTGGAAGATGGCTGTGATCTTGCGGTCCTTATACAGTTCGCGCAGGCTCTTTGCGCTCTGGTAGATCTCCTTGGGGTGGTGGGCATAGTCGGACAGGAACACATGCTTCTTGTTCTTGATCTTGAAGTCGAAGCGGCGCACCACGCCGTGATATGTCTTCATGCCGTAGCGAAGCTCCTCGGCTGTGCATCCGTTGAGCTGTGCCATGGCCATGGCTGCAATGCTGTTGTCGATGTTGATGGGCACGGGCTGTCCAAGCTCAATGCCTTTGACCGTCTCTATGGGTGAGACGAAATCGAAGGTTATCTCGCCGTTGTCGATGACGATGTTCTCGGCGTGGAAGTCGCCCTCGTCGCGGCTATACTCGTAGACCTTCACTCCCGGCTGCACGTCGGCTTTCATCTCCAGGTTCTTGTGGATGATGAGTGCTCCGCCTGGCTGAATGAGCGTGGTGTAATGGCGGAAGCTCTCAAGATAAGCCTCCTTGGTGCCATAGATGTCGAGGTGGTCGGGGTCGGTAGCGGTGATGACGGTCATCCAGGGGCGCAGCCAATGGAAAGAGCGGTCAAACTCGTCGGCTTCTATCACCACATAGTCGCTATGGTCAGAGAGAATGTAGTTGGTGCCATAATTTTTTGATATGCCGCCGAGGAAGGCGTTGCAGTCGATATGGCTTTGGTGCATGATGTGTGCGCACATGGTCGATGTAGAGGTTTTGCCGTGTGTGCCAGCCACGCACAGACCTTTGTGTGTGCGTGTGAGCGTGCCGAGCACCTGTGCACGCTTCTCTACGGTGAACCCGCCTTCGTTGAAGAACACAAGCTCTTTGTGCTCTTTGGGAATGGCAGGTGTGTAGATAACAAGGCACGACTTTGGGTCGCGGCATGCGTGGGGTATCTCGTCCACGTTCTCTTCATAGTGGATGAGCATGCCCTCTTTCTCCAGCTGGTGAGTGAGGTCTGACGGTGTCTTGTCGTAACCTGCCACCACGAGACCTTTTCTTATAAAAAAGCGAGCTATAGCGCTCATGCCGATGCCACCGGCACCGACAAAATATACTGACTTGATGTCTTTGAGTTCCATTATTGTTTCTCTTTACTCTTTTTCTTTGGTTCTCCTGTTCATTAATTTCTTCTGTTCACCGTTCTCTCCTTCTCAGAGCTGTGCGGGCTGTGAAGCGCTTTTGGCTTTCCGTTTTATTTTCCAGCCAGCTTCAACACCTCATCGGCAATGATGTCGGCAGAGGCGGGCTTGCCAAGCTCCTTGATGTTGGTGGCGAGCTGTGAGAGCAGCTCGCTGTCTTTCACCGTCTTCACGGCTGTCTCGAGCAGCGTGTCGGGTGCGTCGGCATCTTTGATGTAGAGGGCAGCGTCTTTGTTGACGAGCGCCATGGCGTTCTTTGTCTGGTGGTCCTCAGCCACGTTGGGCGACGGCACGAGGATGACGGGTTTGCCTATAAGGCAGAACTCGCTGATGGAGCTGGCGCCGGCGCGGCTGATCACGAGGTCGGCAGCCTTGTAGGCGGCACCCATGTCGGAGATGAAGTCCATGACCTTAAGCATGGGCAGCGCCTTGTGGTCTTTCATCTTCTCGGCAATGGCGGCGCTGTAATATTTGCCTGTCTGCCAGATAAACTGCACACCGCTGTTCTCGACGATGTCGAGGTGTTGGAGCACACTCTCGTTGACCGTTCGTGCGCCCAGACTGCCTCCCACAAGCAAGATGGTCTTCTTCGAGGGGTCGAGGCCGAAGCTCTTGATGGCTTCCTCGCGTGATACTGTGGTCTCAAGGAGAGCCTGACGCACGGGGTTGCCGGTCTTTATGATCTTGTCGGCGGGGAAGAAGCGTTCCATGCCGTCGTATGCCACGCATATCTTTGATGCCTTCTTTGCCAGCATCTTGTTGGTGACGCCGGCATAAGAGTTTTGTTCTTGTATGAGACAAGGAATGCCCATGGCGCTTGCCGCGTCGAGGGTGGCGCCGCTGGCATAGCCGCCTACGCCCACAGCCACATCGGGCTTAAACTCTTTGATGGTCTTGCGCACCATGCGTTTGCTCTTCAGAAAGTCGAGAGCCACGCCGATGTTGCGAGGCGACCACAAGGGACGTATAAATCCCCTGACGGGCAGACCGATAATCTCGTAGCCTGCAGCAGGCACACGTTGCATCTCCATACGTCCCTGGGCTCCTACGAACAGTATCTGTGCGTCGGGGCGTTTTGCCTTGATGGCGTTGGCTATTGACACGGCAGGAAAAATGTGACCTCCCGTGCCGCCACCGCTGACAATAATTCTAAGTTCCTTGTCCATCTTTTCTTTATTGTTCTTTTATCGTGTAGCGGCAACTCTTAAAGGTATGTGCCGCCTAACTTATGCAAAGTTAGTGCCAACGAGCGCAATGAAAACTTGTTTTCAAATTGCCGAGTGCCGCCTAACTTATGCAAAGTTAGTGCAAATAACGTGAAAGACAAAATAATTTTTTCCTTTTTGTCTCTTCTTATTATATATAAGGTGTAGCTAAAGCCATTTGCCTACCTGCCAACGCCTCGTTTTTGTTTCTTTGTCGTCACGCTGGCTGCACGGCTGCTGTCGTTGTCGGCGTGTTGTTTGTCATGAGGTCGGAGCGTTTCTGTGCCGTTCGGCTGATGCTCAGGATGGCTCCGAGATACATGCAGTTGATGATGGTTGACGTTCCGCCCTTACTGATGAGTGGCAGCGGCTGGCCCGTGATGGGTGCCAGACCCACAGCCACGCACATGTTGAAGAGAGCCTGTGACACGAGCATGAGTGCCAGGCCCATGGCAAGATAGGCGGGGAAATTGTTCTCGCACCTGTTGGCTATGATGCCCGCCCTGAAGAGCAGGATGATGTAAAGCAGCGACACGAAGATGGCGCCTGGCAGTCCCATCTCCTCAATGATGATGGCATAGATAAAGTCGGAGAACGCCTGCGAGAGGAAGTCGCGCTCCTCCGAGTTGCCCGGTCCCTTGCCTGTTATTCCTGACGACACGATGGCGATGTTGGCATGTGAGCGCTGCGCGTCGTCGTTGATGATGTCAACATCTTCTGGTTCCACCTCCTTGTTGTCGATGAATTTGTCGATGCGCGACTTCCATGTGTCCAGACGGTGCAGCACACCGCTGTTCCTGCCTTTCGACTCGCCCTCTTTCCCTTTGTCGGCCTGCACGGTCTCCACTTTCTGCTTGCCTTCAGGCAGCTTCTTCTCGTCCTTGCCGAAGCACATGATCGACATGAAGGCGAGACCCACGACGAGCGCCACGACGCCGAGCAGCTTGCCTATCTGTGAGAAAGGCACGCGACCGATGATCATCATCATGCAGATGACGAGGCAGAGGAGCGCTGCCGTAGACAGGTTCTCGAAGAAGATCAGGGGCACGATGAGCATGCCGATGAACAAGATATACCTGAACGCGTTCTTGTCGGCTCCCCGTCCGGTCTGCATGGCACTGAGGATCTGTGCCGTGGCGAGCACATAGGTGCCTTTGGCTATCTCCGACGGCTGAAACTGTATGCCCATGATCTTGAACCATCGGTGGCCGTCGTTGACAGCTCCCATGAAGAACACGCCCACCAGGGTAGCTATGGAGATGGCCAGGAGGAAGGGTAGGGCCACCTTGAAATAGCGACACGGTATGTTCATCGTCACGATCATGCAGAACAGCCCCAAGATCAGCAACCCCACATGTTTGAGCACCGGCGCCATGTAGTTGCTGTTATAGGTCAGCTGCGACGAGGCCGAGTAGACCTCGATGACGCTGATGATGCAGAGGAACAGGAACACCATCCAGATGACCTTGTCGCCTTTGAAAATGTTGTTTAAAGTTTTGTTCATGTGTCTATTTTTTCATGTCTCTTACGAGCTGCTTAAACTGTTCTCCACGGTCTTCCATGTTCTTGAACAGGTCGAAGCTGGCGCAACAGGGACTGAGCAGAACGGTGTCGCCGGACTTTGCCAACTCGCGGCAGGCAGCCACACAGTCGTTCATCGAGTGGGTGTCGCGCACGGGCAGGCCGAGCTGGTCGAAGAAGTTGTGGAGCTTGGTGTTGTCGGCACCGAGATAAACGAGGGCTGAGCATTTCTTCTGCACCATCTCCTTAATCTCGTTATAGTCGTTGCCCTTGTCCTTGCCTCCGATGATGAGGACCGTGGGGGTTGTCATGCTCTCCAGGGCATACCAGCAAGCGTCGACGTTGGTGGCTTTCGAGTCGTTGATGTAACGCACGCCGTCTACTGTTGCCACCTTCTCCAGACGGTGCTCCACACCGGGGAAATCTTCCAGTCCGGCTGCTATGGCGTCGTGGCTGATGCCGTAGACGTTGGCAGCCAAGCCGGCAGCCAACTGGTTGTAGATGTTGTGCTTTCCTGCGAGCGACAGCACCTCACGCTTCAGCTCGAAGAGGGTGGGGGCGAGCAACTTGTACATGCCGTCGACAATGGCACCCTCACAGCCCTCTTCCATGTTCTCGGCGAACGGCAGCTGACGGGCCTTGATGTCATATTTTGGCAGTTCGCGACGAATGATGGGGTCGTCGTTCCAATAGATGAACGCATCGTCTGCCGTCATGTTCTGAATGATGCGGAACTTGGCGTCGACGTAGTGTTGCATGCAGAAGTCGTAACGGTCGAGGTGGTCGGGGGTGATGTTGAGCAAGATGGCTATGTCGGCCTTGAAACTGTACATGTTGTCGAGCTGGAACGAGCTGAGCTCGATGATGTAGACCTTGTGTGGCTGCTCTGCCACCTGGAGGGCGAGCGAGTTGCCGATGTTGCCAGCCAGACCAGCGTCTATGCCCGCCTTCTTGAAGATGTGGTAGATGAGCGAGGTGGTCGTGGTCTTTCCGTTGCTGCCCGTTATGCACACCATCTTGGCGTCGGTGTAACGGCCTGCAAACTCGATCTCGCTGATGATGTTGATGCCCTTGGCCATGGCTTTCTGGATCATAGGTGCCTCCTTGGGTATGCCCGGACTCTTTATGATCTCGTCGGCAGCGAGGATGCGCTCCTCGCTGTGGTGCTTCTCCTCCCACTCTATGTTGTGGTCGTCGAGCATCTTCTTATATTTGTCCTTTATTGCTGACATGTCGCTCACGAACACGTCGAATCCTTCTTTCTTGGCCAGCACGGCGGCACCTGCACCGCTCTCGCCAGCACCCAATATTACAATCTTTTTCATAATGGAAAGCCCCTCGTGGCCTCTCCCGTGGGGGAGGTGTTCGGGATTTATGTTTTGTTGTTTTACAATTGCTTTTGTTTCTTGGTTTCGGCTTTTCTTTGGCTTCAGCTTTTAGCCTTTTCTTTGGCTTGGCCTTAACCGTAGCTTTAACCTTAGCTTAGGTCTTGATCTTAACTTTGGCCTTGACCTTAGCTTTGGTTTTAACCTTAGCTTAGGCCTTGACCTTAGCTTAGGCCTTGACCTTAGCTTAGGCCTCTAACCTTATCTTTAGCTTTGCCTCTACCTTATCTTAGCCTTGGTCTTAGCTTCGTCTTTCGCTTTTCGCCTCGCCGTCAGCTTTTTATCTTATCTTCAGCGTGATGATAGTCATGGCAGCCAGAATGATGGTGATGATCCAGAAGCGTATGGTGATCTTCGACTCGTGGATGGCTCCCTCGGGCTTGCGGATGAGATATTTACACTCTGGGTCGAGCTGACACTGCTGTGTGCGGAAGTTGTCATGGATAGGTGTGCGCTTGAAGATGCGCTGCTTCACGCCACGGCGCTTGCCGAGCTTAAAGTAGTAGACTTGCAGAATGACGCTGAGGCTCTCGACGAAGAAGATGCCGCAGAGGATGGGGAGCATCAGCTCTTTGTGGATTATTATTGCCGACACGGCGATGATGCCGCCGATGGTCAGCGAGCCTGTGTCGCCCATGAACACCTGGGCAGGATAGGCGTTGTACCACAGGAAGCCTATGAGCGAGCCGATGAAGGCACACATGAACACCACAAGCTCCTCCGATTGCGGGATGTACATGATGTTCAGGTAGTTGGCATATTCGATGTGGCTACTCACATAAGCCAGGATGCCTATCGCCACGCCTATTATCGCCGAGTTGCCGGCACACATGCCGTCCATGCCGTCGTTGAGGTTAGCGCCGTTCGACACCGCCGTGACGACAAAGATGGTCATGATGACGAACAGGATCCAGCCTGCCGCCGTCTTATACTTGCCGCAGAACGACATGATGCTCGAATAGTCGAGGTTATGGCCTTTGACGAACGGTATGGTGGTCTTCAGCGACTTGGTGGCTTGCGCCCTGTGCTTGATGACCATCTCTTGTCCTTGGCGCTCGATGGCGAGGTTCTCGTTCATCTTTACATCGGGCGACATCCACAGCGTGAGACCCACGATGAGACCAATGCCCACCTGACCGACAATCTTGTAACGGCCTTTCAGACCTTCTTTGTCGCGACGGAAAATCTTGATGTAGTCGTCCATACCGCCGAGAAAGCCGAGCCACACGGTGGTCACAATCATGAGCAACAGGTAGATGTTGCGCAGACGGCCAAGCAGGATGACGGGCAACAGGATGGCGACGATGATGATGACACCACCCATCGAGGGCACACCAATCTTCTGCACGCCGAACGGGTCTATGCTCGCGTCGCGCTGTGTCTCGGTGATCTGCTTCTTCTTAAGAAACTTGATGAACTTTTCGCCCAACCATGCTGAGATGACGAGGGAGAAGATGAGGGCCAGCAGCGATCGGAACGAGATGTATCCCCACATGTGGGAACCGCTGATGCCGTATTGCTCTAAGAACCGGAAGAGATAGTATAGCATTTTTTGAATTTTGATTTTTGAATTTTGATTTTTGAATTAAGAACATACCTCTCTCACAACCTCGTGGTCGTCGAAGTGGTGTTTCACGCCTTTCACGTCTTGGTAGTTCTCATGACCCTTGCCAGCTATGAGCACCACGTCGCCCTTCTGTGCCATCATGCAGGCTGTGCGGATGGCCTCGCGGCGGTCAACGATAGAGATGACCTTCTTCATCTGCTGAGCGTTAAGACCGGCGAGCATGTCGTTGATGATGTCTTGGGGCTCCTCGAAGCGTGGGTTGTCGGATGTTATGATCACCTTGTCGCTCTGCTTCACAGCCTCCTGTGCCATGAGCGGACGCTTGCCCTTGTCGCGGTTGCCGCCTGCTCCACAAACGGTGATGACCTGTCCCTTGCCGTTGAGCACCTCATGGATGGCGTTGAGCACGTTCTCCAGAGCGTCGGGCGTGTGGGCGTAGTCGATGACGGCGGTGAATCCTCCGGGGGTCTGTATGGGGTCCAGTCGGCCGTTCACGCTGTGCAGCGTGCTCATGACCACGAGCACATCCTCTGGCTTCTTGCCCAGCATCACGGCAGCACCGTAGACAGCCAACAGGTTGCTGACGTTAAACTTGCCGATGAAGTTGACACCCACTTCATGTCCGTCGATGTCGAGATACATTCCTTCGAAATGACACTCAATGATCTTGCCCTTGAAGTCGGCCATAGAGCGGGTAGAGTAGGTCTTCACCGTGGCTTTGGTGTTCTGCACCATCACCATGCCGTTCTTGTCGTCGGCGTTGGTTATGGCGAACGCTGTCTTGGGCAGACCGTCGAAGAACGCCTTCTTGGCGTTGCGGTAGTTCTCGAACGTCTTGTGGTAGTCAAGATGGTCGCGTGTGAGGTTGGTGAAGATGCCGCCCGTGAAGGTCAGTCCGCCGATGCGCTTCTGTGCTATGGCGTGTGACGAGCACTCCATGAAAGCATACTCACACTTCGCCTCGACCATCTTTGCCAACAGCGCGTTCAGCTCTATCGGGTCGGGTGTGGTGTGGTCAGCGGGTATGGCCTCGTCCACCACATAGTTGCACACGGTAGAGAGCAGACCACACTTGTGGCCCATGCGCGAGAACATGTTATATAATAAGGTGGCGATGGTCGTTTTGCCGTTCGTGCCTGTCACGCCCACCAACTTCAGTTTTGTTGACGGGTCACCGTAGAACATGGTGGCGACCTTTCCCACGGCATCTTCTGTCGATGTCACCTGCACATAGGTCACACCGTCAGCAAGGGTTGCGGGCATGTCTTCACAGAGAACGGCCTTTGCGCCAAGCTCTATCGCTTTGTCAATAAACTTGTGTCCGTCGACCTGTGTGCCTTTCATGGCAACGAACAGGTGGCCGGGCTTTATGCGGCGTGAGTCGATGTTCACTCCCGTAATGTCAACGTCAGTGGAACCGACCACTTGTGTCGGTTTGATGTTTTTGAGCAATTGTGATAATACCATATTCGTATATTTTTTTTAGCTCCTCCCCATCGCTTCCTTTATAATCATTTCCTTTATGAAAGAAAGATGATCCTTTTTAAAGAAGATGCTTCTTTCCAAGGATGATGCTTCTTTCTAAGAAAGATGATCCTTTTTAAGGAAGATGCTTCTTTCCAAGGAAGATGGTTCGGCGAAACTGTTTATTTCTTTTACCTTTCTTTTTTCTTTTTTCTTATGAGGACAGTGTCTACACCTTTTTTATATATAAGCTTTTTTTATATATAAGCTTTGGCTTGCACCTTTTTTATATAAGCTTGCGCTTTGTTGCCAAAGGTGCCTTTTTCAAAGGTGTCTTCTTCAAAGGAGCCTTCTTTATCGAAGGTTGAGCGTACACCATTGGCCCTTTCGTATGTGCGTTCCCGGTGCTATGCTCTGCTTCTCCACTTTTCCTCGTCCGTAGAGTTTGGTGCGCACGCCCCTGCTCTCAATGAGGAACACGGCATCGCGTGCTCCCATGCCCGTGACATCTGGCATCTGTCCGCGTACTGCTATCTTTTCACGCTCCAAGGCAATGTGTCCGTTGCCGTTCACCGCCTTGCCCCATATAGGGTTACCGTTGGCGTAAGAGCCGTTCCAGTCGGGGCGCGGGTTGTATCCAAGCTGGCTGAGCACATAGTCGGCAGCCAGGATGTTGCCGCTCTTTACCTCGGGCTGAACGACAGATGTCTCGTCGTGAGCGTCCTTGATGTCGAGCTTCAGGCTCTGTGCCATCACGCCCTCGGCAATGTCGTGGAACACCTTGCCGCTCATGCCGCCTCCCGAGGCAGGCAGACCGTGCTTCTGTATGCAGACGATGCAACTGTAGCGTGGGTTGTCGGCGGGGAAGAAACCAGCGAAACTGAGCAGGTAGCTCACGCCGCCCGACTTGTATCCGCCCTTGCCTTGCGACACCTGTGCCGTGCCGGTCTTTCCTGCCACCTTAAACGATGGCGAGCCAGCCTTCTTGCCAAGACCTCGGCTCACGACGTGCTCAAGGATGGTCTGTATCTCACCAAGCGTCTTCTTCTTGCAGATGCTCTGGCGCAGAACCACGGTGGGATATTCTTTCACCACCTTGCCGTCTTTCATTGCTGCCTTCACAAAGCGTGGCTGCACCATCTTGCCGTTGTTGGCGATGGCGTTGTAGAAGGTAAGGGTGCTGATGGGCGGCACCTGGGTCTCATAGCCGATGCTCATCCAGGGCAGCGTGGTCTTGCTCCAGTTGACGTACTGCTTTCCGCGCTTGTCGAGCTGCGGGAAGCGCACCTTTGCCGGTGACGAACCGTAGAAGGGCAGGTGCAGGTTGTCGGTGAGGCCCAGACGGTGTATGCCCTCCACAAACTTGGTGGGGTTGTTGCGGTAGTGGTCGTCGATAATTCTGCTGACGCCGATGTTAGAGCTCACCATGAGTGTCTGTGGCAAGGTGAGCATGCCGTAGCCGCCGCGTCGCCAGTTGTGGTCACGCATCTCACGGCCATACATGGGCCACACGCCACCTGCTGTGTTTACGCGGTATGTGGTGTCGACCACGCCGTCGTCGAGCGCAACCATTATACTTGCTGTCTTGAACACCGAGCCCGGCTCCATGAGGTTGCTCACGGCGCGGTTCTGTCGCTCGCGATACTGTCCGTCGCCACATTTTTCCATGTTCACGATGGCTTTCACATCGCCTGTCTTCACCTCCATGACGATGGCCACGCCCCAGTTGCCGTTGACGTCGGGCTCGCGTAGCTCCTGCAGCAGTGCTCGCTCGGCGAGGTCCTGTATGCCAACATCGATAGTTGTCACGATGTCGGCGCCGTCGACGGCCGGCTCGTCAATGATGTCGAGGAACGAGCGCAGCACCTTGCGGCGGTGCTTTATGCCTTTCTTTCCGCGCAGCACCGAGTCGTAATATTGCTCCAGACCGCAACGTGCCGTGTCCTTGCCTTTGTACATGTCGCCCAGTGTGCGCTCGGCGAGAGAGCCATAGGCATGCTTTCGCGCGTTGTTGTCTTCGGTGTAGAATCCGCTCTTGTATTTGTTGCCTATGTTGAAGATAGGCAGCAGGCGCACGTCGGCATAGGTGTTATAGTTGACACGCGCCGGCCAGATCTGCCAGTGGCGGCTCATCTTCTTACGTCCCTCCTCCAGATGCTCTTTAAACTTCGCCGCGGGCATCTCCGGGAAGATGGCGTTCAGGCCGGCGGCAATAGAGTCGACCTTCTTTGGCCACAGCGTGTCCATCTTTGAGTCGTGCATGGCCTGGAAGTCGATGAACAGCTTATATTCTGGCAGTGACGACACCATGAGCTGTCCGTCGCAACTGAGGATGTTGCCTCGTGCGGGCTGAATGGGCAGACTGTCAAACTTGACGCGCTTGGCCACCGCCATCCAGTAGTCGCGCTGTGCGGTCATCATGTATGTTGCCTTTCCGAGCATGACCAATGTGGCTAACGTTATGACGATGGCCAAACAGCTGAAACGCTGTGGGGTTTTTTTATGATCAAACTTACTGCTACTCACTTTTTTTCAACTTTAAGATTCCTTTTCTTTGTCCTAATTGGTAACTCAGCGTTGTCTTTATTCCTCCTTCGGCACCGTTATGATGTATGGCGGTTGCGAGGCGATGTGGAGCGTGCTGTCCTGACAGGCCCTTAGCATGTCGAGCACACGGCTCTCGCGGCTCTTCTCTGTCAGCTCGCTGGTGCTTGAAAGCGCTCTGAACTTAGCGTCTGTCAGCTCCTTCGTCAGCTTGTTTATCTTCACGAGATTGCGTTGGCAGGCGTAACGGTTGGAGATGTAGATGAAGACGAAGAATGTGATGAGGAAGAACACGCCAATCTGGTTTCTCACAACCTTGGCGTTGAGCATGTCGCCGTTGATGATGCTCCTCAGGTTTGTTGCCGCGTTAGGCTTGCTGTCGCCCTCGGTGGCACGCTCCTTCACCATCTCGGCGAACGACTTCAGCGGTCCGGTCTCGTTGTCGTCGTCTTGTGGCTTGTCGCTGTCTTGTGACTTGGTGCCGTCCTTCTCTTTCTTTGAGTCAGCTGGCTTTTGGGCGTTAGAGTCGTGGCTCTTGCTGTCATGGTCCTTGCTGTTGTCACGGTCTTTGCTTGATGAGCTTGCGCCGCCGCTCGTTCCAGCATCGCCTTTAGCGTCAGCGCCACCGCTCGTTCCAGCGTTGCCATTTGCCGTTTTGCTCTGCTGTCCCTCTTCAGGTGCGGGGTCGTCATATCCGGCCATGGCGGCTTTCAGCAGAGCCTCCAGCTGCTTGTCGTGTTGTTTGTTGTCTTTGTGTGGTGTCATTTTTTTTCTGCTATTCTAAGTTTCGCGCTTCTGCTGCGCGGGTTTCTTTGTTGTTCGTCCTCAGAAGGAACGATAACCTTGTTGTTGACCAAGGTGAACGGCGAGTTTGTGCGTCCGAAGAAGTCTTGTTCTGTCTTGCCATCTGCGTTGCCTGTCTTCATGACGTTCTTCACGATGCGGTCTTCGAGCGAGTGGTATGTTATGATGCTCAGTCGGCCGCCAGGCGCCAACAGTTCGGTGGCGGCAGCGAGCATCTGCTTCAGCGCCGTCATCTCGTGGTTCACTTCTATGCGCAACGCCTGAAAGAGCTTTGCCATCTCCTTCTTCTCGCGTTCGCGGCGGAAGAGCGGCTCCACGGCTTTCATAAACTGCTGTGTGGTGGCTATGGGTTCTGCTGTGCGTGCCTTGGAGAGCGCGGCAGCTATGCGTCGCGAGTTTTTCAGTTCGCCGTAGAGATAGAACACGTCGGCAAGCTGCTCCTCGCTGTATGTGTTGACGATGTCGGCGGCTGTCTTGCCGGCGCGTTTGTTCATGCGCATGTCGAGGGGAGCGTCGAAGCGGAAAGAAAATCCGCGCTCGGCATCGTCAAAATGGTGTGACGACACGCCGAGGTCAGCGAGCAACCCGTCAATGTGGTCGATGTCATAATAGCGCATCCAGTTTTTCAGATACCTGAAATTGCTGCGCACGAAGGTGAAGCCGTCGCATCCCTCGGGCACATTGCGCTCTGCGTCGGCATCCTGGTCAAAACTGAAGAGGCGTGCCGTGGGATCTAAGCGTCGCAGGATCTCGCGCGAGTGGCCACCGCCGCCAAAGGTGACGTCCACATACACGCCACCGGGCTTCAGACATAGAGCGTCGATGCTTTCGTTAAGGAGCACTGGCACATGGTAGCCATCGGCTGTAACAATTTTTTCGGTATCGTTATTTGTCATTTTTTTTCGTTGTTGTCGGTTTTCATTACTGCCTGTATGGCTTTCGCAAACTCGTCGGGCTGCATGAACGGTTTGTCTGTGCCGTCATAGGGCCACAGCTCAATGCAGTCGTCCATGCCTATGACCTTGACGCTTCGCTCTATGCCCGTCATCTGTTGGTAACGGCGCGGTATGAGGATGCGGCCCATCGAGTCGGGCTGCTGCACCTCCACGTCTGCCACAAACTGTCGGAACATCATCTGCTGTTGCGGGTCCCAGCGGTTCAGGCGTGACCGCATGGTGTCGACGAGGCATGACCATGTGCTCTCGGGGTAGATCACAAGACAAGGCTGAAAATCGTCCTTGCGCAGCACTACACGTTCCTCGCCCAGTTCTTGCAGAACTTTGCGGAACACGGCGGGCACTATTGTGCGCCCTTTGGTGTCTACTTTGGCTTCTATCGTACCTATAAATCTCATGCGTACCTTAATAAGAGCAATTAGTGCCCAAAGTTACATAAAATCCTCCACTTTCTGCCACTTTTCACCACAAATTTTGTTTTATGCTTCAAATTTATGATTTTTCTCTGTTCGTGTGTCAGAAAATCCTTTGGCTTCTCTTTGCTCACATTGTACCTCAAAACGTTACAAAGGCAATAAAAAAGCATATTTTTTCTTGATTTTCTACAATATTAGAAAAAGAAATGTTATTTTTGCATCACATTTACACAAACATGAGTGAATCAATAGAGAAAACCATAGATATAGACAAAATTTTGGCTGGCAAGATGGGCGCAAAGGTCAAGTATGTGCCGCGCTTTCTTGTTAAATGGCTAAAGCACATCATCCATCAAGATGAGGTGAACCGCTTCCTGTGGGAGAGCCGCAACTTGTCGGGCACAGAGTGGCTCAGCGAGTGTGTGCGCTATCTTAAGATGGACGTTGAGATTGTGGGTGAGGAGAACTTGCCCGACAAGAACGACGGCCGCCTTTACACCTTCGTGTCGAACCACCCGTTGGGAGGACAGGATGGCGTGTGTCTCGGCTCCATCATCGGACGCCACTATGACGGTCGTTTCCGCTACCTCGTCAACGACCTGTTGCTCAACCTGCCGGGTCTCAAGCCCGTGAGCATCGGCATCAACAAGACAGGCCGCAACAGTCGCGACTTCCCGCGCATGGTTGAGGCAGGTTTCAAGAGCGACTGCCACATGCTCATGTTTCCCGCCGGCCTGAACAGCCGTAAGCAGAAAGACGGGTCCATACACGACATTCCGTGGAAGAAGACGTTTGTGACGAAAAGCGTTGAGTGTCAGCGCGATGTGGTGCCTATCCACTTCAGTGGCAGCAACTCGAAACGCTTCTATCGCATAGCCGCTTTCAGCGACCGTTTCCTGCCGTTCAACCTCGCCATGATGTTCCTTGTTGACGAGATGTACCGTAACGTTGGAAAACATTTCACCATTCACATCGGAAAGCCCATTCCATGGCAGACCTTCGACAAGAGTCGCACGGCGCAGCAGTGGGCACAGTGGGTGGAGGACCGTGTGTATGATTTGCCAAGAGAGAACGGCAAGTCTGAAAAACAATAATTTGACAGCATAGACATAAAATCGGAAAAAAGTACTCGATTTTTTGAAAACCATAAGAGAAAAAGAGAGATGGAAGAGCCAATAATCGAACCAGTGAGTAAGGAGCTGCTTAAGAGTGAACTGACGCCCGAACGGCAACTGCGAATGACCAACAAAAGTCATAACGAGATTTATGTGGTGACCGCCCATAACGCGCCCAACGTGATGCGCGAGATTGGACGTCTTCGCGAGATCGCTTTCCGCGAGGCGGGAGGCGGCACAGGCAAGTCGATGGACATCGACGAGTTTGACACATGCGACAACTGCTACAAGCAGCTCATCGTGTGGAACCCTGAGGCAGAGGAGATTATCGGCGGCTACCGTTACCTCTTAGGCACCGATTGGGAGATGGACGCCAACGGTCAGCCCAAACTGGCAACAAGCCACATGTTCCATTTTTCTGACAAGTTTCTGACCGACTACATGCCCTACACCATTGAGCTTGGACGTTCGTTCGTGTCGTTGCCCTATCAGAGCTCGCGCATGGGAGCCAAGAGCCTGTTCGCCCTCGACAACCTGTGGGACGGCTTGGGAGCGCTCACCGTCATCAAGCCTAACGTCAAATATTTCTTCGGAAAGATGACGATGTATCCTTCATACATTCGTCGTGGTCGCGACATGATTCTCTATTTCCTCAAGAAACATTTTGATGACAAGGAAAACCTCGTCATTCCTCTCAAGCCTCTTAAGATAGAGACGCCTGAGGAGGAGCTGCGCGAACTGTTCTGTGAGGACAGCTTCAAGGACGATTATCGCATCCTTAACCGCGAGGTGCGCAAGCTGGGTTATAACATCCCGCCGTTGGTGAACGCCTACATGGGGCTCTCACCCACCATGAAGCTCTTCGGCACCGCCATCAACTATGGGTTTGGTGACGTCGAGGAGACGGGCATCCTCATCGCTGTCGACGAGATTCTCGACGAGAAGCGTGTGCGACATATCGACTCGTTCATTAAAGAACACCCTGAAGCTCTGAAAATTACGAGTGGGGCGAATAATGTTATTTACAAGGAAAAAGAGTAAAAAGGCATAACGGAAAATATAACCTTCTGTTCATGAAATGGCCGCAGCTGTTCAAAGTTGCGGCCATTTTTGTGTTTATGGCATAAATGTTTGGCTCTATCTGTTTTATAGGCTATCTTTGCAGAAAATAATTTGCCTCTTTGTAATTTGTAAAGCAGAAATATAAATCCTAAAAAACACAATTCTATGACATTTAAAAGATTAGCTTCGGCCATAGCTCTCGCTGCCATGATGCTGGCATCAACAGGCAAGGCCAATGGGCAAACTCCGCGACCAGAGTATCCGCGCCCGCAGTTTGAACGTTCAGAGTGGATGAACCTCAACGGAACATGGACTTATTCTTTCGATTTCGGTAAGACAGGGGAACAGAAGGGATGGAAAAACTCAAAGGGCTTTGATGGCCACATAACAGTGCCCTTCTGTCCAGAAAGTTCGCTCTCGGGTGTACACCACACCGACTTCATCAACAGCATCTGGTATCAGCGTCAACTTAATATCCCGTCAGTTTGGAGCGGAAAGAAAATAATGCTTAACTTCGGGGCTGTTGATTATGAGGCCCACATCTATGTGGACGGACAGCTCGCCATGCAGCACAAAGGCACAGGATCATCCTTTAGTTGCGACATCACGCGCTATGTAAAGCCTGGCCACACCCATAACCTTGTGGTTCAGGTGAATGACAACCTGCGTAGCGGCATGCAGCCTGGCGGCAAGCAGTGTTTTAACCTCCACTCAGAGGGATGTATGTATACTCGCGTCACTGGTATCTGGCAGACGGTGTGGATGGAAGCCGTTGATGAGGAGGGCCTAAAGAGTGTGTTTGCCACGCCAGATATTGACCAACAGCTGCTCGTCATACGCCCACAGTTCTATGGCCAGAACGCTGCCAATAAACTCGTTGTCACGTTGTATGACGGCAAGAAAGAGGTGGCGCGTAAGAGTGTGCCGTGTGGCGATGGCTCTGTGGTGGTGCTGCCCGTCAAGGGCATGAAGCTGTGGAGCCCAGAGAGTCCGTTCCTTTATGGCCTCAAATATCAGGTAGTGAAAGACGGCAAGGTCGTTGACGAAGTAAGCTCATATGCTGGCATGCGCAAGGTGCATCTTCATGACGGCTATTTCTATCTCAACAACAAACCTTACTATCAACGTCTTGTGCTCGATCAAGGCTATTATCCCGACGGCATCTGGACAGCTCCCTCAGACGAGGCTCTGAAGAAGGACATAGAGATGGCAAAGGCTGTTGGCTTTAACGGGGCACGCCTTCACCAGAAGAGCTTTGAGGAGCGCTACTATTATTGGGCCGACAAGCTCGGATACTTGACATGGGGCGAGAGCGCCAGTTGGGGACTGAACATCAACAACGAGGAAGCTTGCCGCAACTTCATATCAGAGTGGGCTGAGCTGGTGGAGCGTGACCGCAACCACCCGTCGCTTGTTACATGGACACCGCTCAACGAAACTTGGAACGCTGAGAACACAGGCGTCTACACGCGTTTTGTGCAGAACCTTTATGACATGACAAAGGCCATTGACGGCACACGCCCTGTAAACGATGCCAGTGGCGACTCGCATATAAAAACCGATATATGGAGCGTGCACAACTATTGCCGTACGCCTGAGGAGTTTAAACGCGATTTTGCCCTTGAGCCTGGTAAGGAGCCATATCGCAACATGCGTGGCGACCATTGGCAGTGGCTCGCTAAGTATGAGGGCCAGCCTTACATGCTCGACGAGTGGGGTGGCCTGGGCTATGTGGTGCCTGAGAAACGCCATGGCAACGACACATGGGGCTATGGCGGCATGATTAAGGATGCCGAGGAGTTCTACCGCATACTTCGCAGTGAGGTGGAGTCGATCAAGGCATTAAAGCATATCACAGGTTTCTGTTACACGCAGATTACGGATGTGGAGCAAGAGCAAAATGGCATCTACAACTATGACCGCACTCCTAAGTTCGACACAAACCGCATTAAGGAGATTTTCGAACTCATTCCTTCAAACATTGAGGAGAATAAAAAGTAAAAAAGCTTTTTAAAGGTAAAAAAGCTTTTTAAAGGTAAAAAAGTAAAAAGGTAAAAAGGTAAAAAAGGCTGGCGCCGTTGGAAGAGAAAAACGTCAGCCTTTTTTTACCTTTTTACCTTTTTACCTTTTTACTTTTAAACGGCGTTCATGATGAGCCATGTCAGATAAGCAAGGTAGATGATGGTGAGCACGGCACCTTCCCAGCGCTTCACCTTATAGGTCGTGCGGCAGAAGAACCACATGAGCAGCATGCTGGCGAGCATCATGATGAGGTCGAGTGTGGTTATGCCAGCTATGTGCATGGGCTTGACGAGGCCCGTTATGCCGATGATCATGAGGATGTTAAACACGTTGGAGCCTATCACGTTGCCTATGGCTATGTCGCTGTTGCCCTTTTTTGCCGACACCATACTGGTGGCGAGTTCTGGCATAGAGGTGCCACCTGCCACGATGGTCAAGCCAATCACAGCATCCGACACACCGAGACTGGAGGCCACGAACGAGGCGTTGTCGACAAACATGTTGGAGCCGGCGATGAGACACAACAGACCGACAACGAGCATTACGACCGCTTTAAGCATTGATGTTCCTGACGCTTGTGATGCTTCCTGAGCTGAGGTTTCAGATGAAGATGCTTCAGACGATGAAGCCTGAGACGTAGATGCTTCAGAAATACCTGTTGTTGTTGCTGCGCCACTTGTCGCCACGGCTGCTGCGGGTCCCTCTGTTGTCTTTGCATATTTCAGCGTCACAAACATGAAGAGGCAGAAGCCGGCGAAGAGCACGGCGGCATCAACTCTTCCTATTGCTCCATCAAGGCAGAAGAGGAGCATAAGCAGAGAAGCCACCACAGCAAACGGGATGTCGCGTTTCACGCTCGACCGTTTCACCATGATGGGTGCCACCAGGGCAGAGCAGCCCACAATGAGCAGCGTGTTAAGGGTGTTTGATCCCACCACGTTACCCACGGCAAGGTCGGGCGTGCCTTTCAGCGCCGACACCATGCTCACGCAAAACTCAGGCATCGATGTGCCCATGGCCACGATTGTCAGTCCGATGACCATCTGACTGACACCGAAGCGTGTCGCGATGTTCACCGCGCCATCGGTAAGCCAGTCGGCTCCTTTCAATACAATAATCACTCCAAGCACCAACAGCACGATGTTTATCGCCATGCTGTCGGTGCACATTGTTTGTAAAAGTTGTGTTGTCATAAAAATAAAAATTTAAAGCCCCTCCCCCGCTATAGGAATGTTGATTTTTGAATGTTGAATGTTGAATTGTCGGCTTTC